>Ga0210406_10001823_pt1 | contig 25102 bp, 25 predicted proteins | sample IncBWC30MmetaG_FD_155454 | JGI IMG/M metagenome (GOLD analysis project Ga0210406, IMG submission 155454) | Forest soil microbial communities from Barre Woods Harvard Forest LTER site, Petersham, Massachusetts, United States - Inc-BW-C-30-M | ecosystem: Environmental > Terrestrial > Soil >... | reverse complement strand
GCCGGTGACAGCGAGAACGATGCCGATGATCAGCCCGGCCTCGAACACCTCGCGAAAGACGATGATGAGCGCGGCCAGCACCAGTGCCCCCGTTTCCGAAGTTCGTGAACCATCGCGGCACCCCCCTTGCATGAACTTCGGAAACAAAGGGACACTGCCAACTATATATCTGTAGTGCCGCTTTCGATTTGAAGTTCCCGAAACTAACGCGCGGCGCCCGGTGCAGGAACTTCAAATCGGCGGCACGACCGCCCGCCTATTGCACGGTCAAGGCGCCGCGCGCCTTGTCATTGAAGTCGTCGTAGAATTCGTAGCGTCCGGGCTTCAAGGCGCGCACGTTGATCACACCCTCGCTGTTGGCAGCGACCACCTTTTCGACCCGCAGCGAAGTGCTCTCGAACTCCATGGCTTTGGCGTCGAGATTCTTGATGCGGAAAGTCACGGGTTTGTCGGCCGGCGCGCTGACCTGATTAGGCTGGAACTGGCCGTTGGAATAGGTCAGCCGTAATTCGGTCGCCTGCTGTGCCTGGGACGGTGATACCCCCAGTGTCGCTGTTGCGCAAAGCGCGGCTAAAGCCAGTTTTCTCGTCATGTCGGTTACCTTGGACATCTGTTGGCCTTCTTCAAGCTTGAGCAAGATCAAAATTCCCAGGCGAACTTTAGTTTGGCGCGGTGGCGCTGAAACTCCGCCAGGTTGAGCGAGACCGGATTGCCGATCTCGCGACCCCAGACCTGGGCGTTCCAGGCCGCAGTCATGAACATTTTCGGCGTGAAGCGAAGATAGAGCGTCGGTCCCAGCATGACCGCATCGCCGGTGAACGACGTCAGATTTGCGGCGTCGTAATGCCTGAGATACCAAACCTCGCCGCCAAGCACGACATTGGATGCGAGCCGGAACGACAGCGCCGCCGAGCCGCCAAACGTGGCTTCGCGCTGGGTCTCGCCGGTCAGCATCTGCGTGACCTCGGGCTCGTACAACAGGTTGAACCCCGCATACAGCCGATTTCGCATCAATTCGAGATCGGCGTTGACGGTGGTCTCGAATTCGAAATTGCGCACCCGCTCGCCGCTGGTCTCGTCAATTCGCCGCACCGTCGGCTCGACCGCGAGCGTGACCGCGAGCGGATTGTTCGAAGTGCGCTCGAGCGCGAGATAACGGAATTCCGCGAAACCGCCGGCCAGCGCGACCTGGTTGCGGTCATCGAGGTCGGTCACGCCGCCGATATTGTGGGTCGAGCCGAGCGCGCCGAATTCGATCTGGATGAACTGGGACGGGGTGAATTCGAACTCGTATTTTGTCTCGGTCGCGGCGTAGTTGCCGTCGCGCTTGCCGAACCGGCCGATGCTGTCGACGGTGAATTCCTTTTCACCCTCGAGGCCGATGCCGGAGCCAGTGGTAAATCCAAAAATGTACTTGGTTTCGATATCGCGCCAGGAGCTTGCGTCCTCGGCGCGCGCAGCGCTGCCGTAACCGGAAATACCGGCAATCACGCAGAGTGCGATCGAGTGAAACCGAGATAGAATTCGCGCCCGCATTTGTTCCTGCATCCGCCATTTTCGAACTCTTGAGATCAGCTAGCGGCTTGCTGCCCGGCAGGCAAAAAGACTCCCTCTAAACTGGAGACGTTCTAAGCAATTTGCGATCGATCAAACGCGCTTCGTCGCGCGAGCACCTAATATCCCGCCAGCGCCAGCGCGACCACCGCGCTGAGCATCATCCAGCCGAAATGCCGGCCGCGGCTGGCCCAGGCATTGGCGAAGGCGGCGAAGGCGTAAACGCAGGCGAGCGTCACGATGATCCAGTGCCGCGCCGGCTCCGACGCCATCCAGGGAGCCGCGATCAGGAGCACGCCGCCGCCGATCCAGGCGACGGTGCCGGCCTGCCAGACCAGGCGGATCAGGGTGCGCAGCCGCGCCGGCTCGATGGTGGCGCGGGCGAATACCTTTGTCTCGCCGAGCACGCCATGGATGATCGCGACCGCGATCGCGGCGAGCCCGGAACATTGCAGCAAAAGGTCGCGCATCGGGTACCTCCATACAGTAGTGTATGGCGGTTAGGCCGGGCGCTGGCGCCTGTCAATACAGTTGTGTATGGTGGATTGTCGCAGGGCACCGGCATGACCGACCAACTCTCCGCAAAAGACTGGCTCGACCAGGGCCTCAAAACGCTGGCCAAAAGCGGCTTCACGGCGCTGAAGGCCGAACCGCTCGCAAAGGCGATGGGGGTGTCGCGCGGCAGCTTCTACTGGCATTTTGCCTCGCTCGGCGCGTTCCACGCGGCGATCCTCAAGCACTGGCGCGAGGTCGCGGCCGAACAGGTCATCGCCGACCTCGAGGCGGCCCAGAATACCAGCCCGCTGCCGATGTTGTTGCGCCGGACGTTCGGTGGAAGGCTGGCACTGGAGAAGGCGGTGCGGAACTGGGCCGCGTTCGATCCGGCGGCGCGCATGGCGGTGCAAGCCACCGACCGGCGCCGGCTCGACTATGTCGAGGGCCTGTTCAGGGCGGCCGGGTTTGCACCGGGCGCGGCGCGGGCCCGGGCGCAGATCATCTATTGGACCTTTGTCGGCTTTGCGCTGTCGGACCAAGCTTTGCCGCCGGCGAAACAGCACGCGGTGCTCGACGAGTTATTGCGGTTTGCTTCAAAATAGGCCGCGGCGACAAGCCACATTCGAATGTGCTAAAGGAACCGAAATGACGCCGGAGACTGCGCATGAATGCTTCGTCCGAACGCCCGGAAAACACCGTCGATCCCAAACTCCTGGAAATCCTGGTCTGTCCGATCACCAAGGGTCCGCTTGAATTCGATGCGGCAAAACAGGAGCTGATCTCGCGCTCGGCCAAACTCGCCTACCCGATCCGCGACGGCATCCCGATCATGTTGCCGGAAGAAGCGCGAAAGATCGAGTGAACTGCTTCGTCATGGCCGGGCAAAGCCGTCCCAAGGACGGCGTCGCTTCCGCTAGCCTATGTCCCGGCCATCCACGTCTTTGCCTCCGAAGAAGGAAAGTAAGACGTGGATGCCCGGCACAAGGCCGGGCATGACGACAATCTCATCGCTCGCTACAGCGCTTCGCCTTTCAACAACCGCGGCACTTCGCCGGCAAGGCCGGCCGCCTGGCGGATGAACAGGCTTTTCAGCGGCGGCGCGCGATCGACGAGGCCAAGCCCGATGTCGCGCACCGTGCGCAACAGCGTCGAGTGGTTCGAGAACAGGAAGTTCAGCGAGTTGGTGGCAAGCCCCATCGCCATGGTGTCGAACCGCCGCCAGCGCTGATAGCGCTCGAGCACATCTTGCTGCCCAAGGTCGATGCCGAGCCGAGCCGCATCGACCACGACTTCCGCCAGCGCCGCGACGTCCTTCAGCCCCAAATTGAGGCCCTGCCCCGCGATCGGGTGGATCACGTGGGCGGCGTCGCCGACCAGCGCCATGCGTTCGGCGATGAAGGAGCGCGCGACGAAATAGGAAAGCGGAAACGCGCGCGGCGTGTCGAGCGCCTTGATCTCGCCGAGACGCAGGCCGAAGCGCCGCTCGAGCTCGCCGTGGAATTCGCCTTCGCCTAAACCAACGATGCGCGCGGCCTCAGCTTGCTTCTCGGTCCATACCAGCGAGGAGCGTTTTCCACTCAGCGGCAGGATTGCGAAGGGACCGGCGGGCAAGAAATGTTCTTCGGCTCTGCCACCATGATCGCGTTCATGGCCGACGGTGACGACGATGCCGGATTGATTGTAATCCCAGCCATGGGTGGCGATGCCGGCGCGTTCGCGCAGTTTTGAGCGCGCGCCGTCGGCGGCGACCAGGAGGCTCGCCTCGATGAGGCTGCCGTCGGCCAGTGTCACATCGATAGCGCCGGACCGCGCATCGTATGAAGTCACGGCCGTTGCCTGGAGGTCGATTGCTTCCGCCTCGGCGCGCGCGACCAGCGCGTCGATCAGATGGCGGTTTTCGACCATATGCGCGAACGGCTCCCCCGGCTCAACGTCGCCGGCAAAGGTCAAAAACACCGGACGGGTCGCGTCTTCCAGCCTGGAATCGGTGACGACCATGTCGAGGATCGGCTGCGCCTTCTCCGCGACCGCCTCCCATGCCCCAAGCGCTTCGAACAGCCGCCGGCAGGCCGCGACGATGGCGGTTGCCCGCGGGTCGCGGCTCGGTCGCACCGCCAGGGCCGGATCGGCCACAATGATCGGGATATCGGCGCCAAGGCCCTGGCGCAGCGCCACCGCCAGGGCCAGACCTGCAAACGCGCCCCCGCAAATGACGATGCTTCGCTGTGCTGACATGGAACCTGCTCACTCATACTCTTGCTACTGGAGTATAGCTGGGCGAAACAGATACGCGAAGCAAGAGGTCGCGTCCCTCAGATCGTCATTCCGGCGCGCGAGCGGAGCGAGCGAACCCGGAATCCTATAGATTATTGCTCGAGATTCCGGGTTCGCGTCTTGCGACGCGCCCCGGAATGACGAAAGCCGAAAGCGCTGCCATGTCCAAAGGACTGATTGACCTGATTTCCATCCTCGATCTCGAGCCGCTCGAGGTGAACCTGTTCCGGGGCAACAGCCCGAAGACGAGCTGGCAACGGGTGTTCGGCGGACAGGTGATCGGACAGGCGATGGTGGCGGCGTGCCGCACCGTCGAAGGGCGGCTGCCGCATTCGCTGCATTGCTATTTTATTCTTCCCGGCGATCCCCAGATTCCGATCATCTACGAAGTCGAGCGGCTGCGCGACGGCAGGAGCTATTCGACCCGCCGCGTCACCGCGATCCAGCATGGCAATGCGATCTTTTCGATCATGGTGTCGTTTCATGCCGAGGAACAAGGCGCGTTCGACCATCAGGACAAGATGCCCGACGTGCCGCTACCGGAGAAATTGACCGCCGAAGAAATCGCCAAGCAGCCGATGTTCCGCGAGATGCCGGACTTCATCCGCCGCTACTATGAATCGGATCGTCCGATCGAATTGCGCCCGGTGGAGCTCGGCCGCTATTTCGGAGAGAGGATCGACGACGGCCGCATCCATGTCTGGATCCGCACCGCCGCAAAACTGCCCGACGATCCGGCGTTGCATATGTGCGCGCTCGCCTATGCGTCGGATTTCTCGCTGCTCGACGCCGTGATGGCGCGCTACGGCCGCACCTTGTTCGACAGGCGCATGATGCCGGCGAGCCTCGATCACGCGATGTGGTTTCACCGCCCGTTCCGCGCCGACGAATGGCTGCTTTACGCGCAGGATTCGCCGAGCGCGCAAGGCGGTCGCGGGCTCACGCGAGGCCTGATCTTCAAGCCCGACGGCACGCTGGTGGCGTCCGTTGCGCAGGAAGGCTCGGTGCGCGAGCGCAAATGATCGCGCTCACGCGTTGGCGTAGGCGTCTCTCTCGACCAGCGCGAATTGCGACACGTACCATTGTGCGTACCAGCGCAGCAGCCACGGGATCGGAATGATAAAGACGCAGCCGAGGGCGAACGCAATGGTTCGCCACAGCATTTCCCACCCCGTCGCATTGAAGGTGATCTCGCGGCGCGTGCCGCTGACGTTGCGGCAAATCCACCGCATCCAGGCAGTAACGACCCAGGCCCAGCCGATGATGGTGATGGCGGATATATAGAGCAGCAGATACCAGCCGATATAACCCAGCGCACCGCCCTTGAATTCGATCGGAAGCGGCTGGCCGTTCGAGCTGAGATTGGCCGCGATCCATCGAACCACCATCCAGGCCAAGAACGCTTCAACCGGGAGCAGGATGAATTGGACATACCGGTAGCCGCTCAATCCGGCATAGGCACAAAGGCCGAGGATAACGAAGACGTACCAGATATCCAGCGGCTGCCCGTCGAAGCCGAGGTTCGGCCGCCGGGGCACCCGGATGCGCGTCGCCATCCAGCGATAGAAGTTGGTCGCCGTCCAGGGCGCGGGGATCACCAGCAGCGAGCCGATGATGAACAGCAGGCCTCGCCCAAGCAAGGACCATACGTCGACATCGAGCGACAGCGCGTTTCCGCCCTGTCCGCCGGCGCTCATCACCGCGCCCTGTTGCGGAAAGGCGGGAGGCATGGAGCCGCCCGACATCAGCTCCGGAATTTCGCCGGCCTTTTGCCAGCCCGCCATGCCCTCGCACCAAACCAGCGTGTCTGGCCTGACAGCCCCCCGGGCGATCAGATCGCGAAGCTGGGCTTCCGGATAAGGGCCTTGTTGCTGACCTTGCGACGCATAAAACCAGGACCGGTCGACCATTTTGTTTCCTCAATGCGTTGTTGCGGCCGGCGGACTTAGAAGGACCGCCGGCGAAAAAGGATTTCCTGGATAATCTCCTGCTCCTCGGCGAGCCTAGCGAGAGGGAACGCGACACAGCAATTGTTTTTCGCTTCTAGCTGCAACTTTTTGTGCCATTTGCCCGGAAAGATGCCAGACTTAGACGGGCGCAGATCGAGCGCGACCGGTGTTCAGAAAATCGAGGAAACGAAGGCCTGACCATGAAACTCGTCGTTGCGATCATCAAACCCTTCAAACTTGACGAGGTGCGCCAGGCGCTGACGGCCATCGGCGTGCACGGCATGACGGTCACGGAAGTGAAGGGCTATGGCCGCCAGAAGGGCCACACCGAAATCTATCGCGGTGCCGAATATGTCGTGAATTTTCTACCCAAGCTGCGGATCGAAATCGCGGTCGCGTCCGACCTTGCGGACGAGGCGGTTGCAGTCATCACCTCGAACGCCCGCACCGGGCAGATCGGCGACGGCAAGATCTTCGTGACCCCGATCGATCGCGCCTTGCGCATCCGCACCGGCGAGACCGACAGCGACGCGCTCTAGCGCTTGCGGGGCGAGTCCTCGGGCTTTACCCGAAGTGAAGGATCGTTCGCGCCGGGGGCAGCCCATTCTGATGCCTTTTCTCTGCTTCGCGGATGAGCAGAATTGTGTCCGCAGCTTGTCACGCCTACGATTTGAGCAGGCATGATTAGATTTTAGGCGCGACGAAATGGCACGGCTTTGGCCGTCTCCCGCAAAGCACAAAAAGGTCCGCGTTCATAATCCGTTAGGCAATGCCGCCGATCTGGCACGGCATTTGATTCTAACGGGTCTGGCTGTGCCCGCGTAGTGAACTTTCTGAAGCGTGGTGAACCTCAGTCGAGAACGCCCGGTCGCCCCTCGACCGGCCCAAGCGGGGATTAAGACCCATGAAAATTGTTATGGCGATCATCAAGCCATTCAAGCTCGAGGAAGTCCGTGATGCCTTGACCGCCATTGGCGTTCACGGTCTCACGGTGACGGAAGTCAAGGGATATGGCCGGCAGAAGGGTCATACGGAAATTTATCGTGGCGCCGAATATGCGGTGAGCTTCCTGCCCAAGATCAAGATCGAGGTGGCGATCGCCTCCGATCAAGTCGACAAGACCATCGAGGCCATCACCTCGGCGGCAAAAACCGGTCAAATCGGCGACGGCAAGATCTTCGTCATCAACCTCGACCATGCGGTTCGCATCCGCACCGGTGAGGCCGATGCCGCGGCCCTCTGATTTCGCGCTCAACCTCACCACTTTAGGAGTAGATGAAAATGACGTTCAAACGTCCCTTTAGCGCGGGATTGGCGGCCCTCGCAGTCGGCCTGTTCGCCGCAACCGCGGCCTACGCGGAGCCCACCGTCAACAAGGGCGACAACGCCTGGATGCTGACGTCGACGGTGCTGGTGCTGTTGATGACCATCCCCGGCCTTGCGCTGTTCTATGGCGGCCTCGTTCGTTCCAAGAATATGCTCTCGGTGTTGATGCAGGTGTTCTACACCGTCTGCATCGTCGTCGTGATCTGGGCGCTCTACGGCTACAGCCTTACCTTCACCGGCGGCTCCGACTTCATCGGCGGCTTCTCGAAGGCCTTCCTGATGGGGGTGACGCCGGACTCCAAGGCGGCGACCTTCAGCGTCGACGCCAACATCTCCGAGCTGGTCTACGTCTGCTTCCAGATGACGTTCGCGGCGATCACCCCGTGCCTGATCGTCGGCTCGTTCGCCGAACGCATGAAGTTCTCGGCGGTCGCGCTGTTCATTCCGCTCTGGGTGACCGTGATCTATTTCCCGATCGCGCACATGGTCTGGTACTGGGCTGGACCGGACGCGATCTCGGATGCGGTCAAGGCGCTCGCGGCGGCGACAGATGCTGCGGCAAAGACGGCGGCTCAGGCCAAGCTTGACGAGGTCAATGCCGATGCCGGCTGGATCTTCAAGAAGGGCGCGATCGACTTCGCCGGCGGCACCGTGGTGCACATCAATTCGGGCATCGCCGGCCTGGTCGGGGCCCTGCTGGTCGGCAAGCGCGTCGGCTACGGCAAGGACCTGATGGCCCCGCATTCGCTGACCATGACCATGATCGGCGCCTCGCTGCTCTGGGTCGGCTGGTTCGGCTTCAACGCCGGATCGAATCTCGAAGCCACCGGCGGCGCCGCGCTCGCCATGACCAACTCCTTCGTCGCGACCGCGGCGGCGGCGCTGTCCTGGATGTTTGCGGAATGGATCATCAAGGGTCACCCTTCCGTGCTCGGCGCGTTGTCGGGCGCGGTCGCCGGCCTGGTCGCGGTCACGCCCGCGGCCGGTTACTCCGGCCCAATGGGCGCGATCGTGCTCGGCCTGGTCGTCGGCGTGGTCTGCCTGTTCTTCGTGACCGTGGTGAAGAACTCGCTCGGCTATGACGACGCGCTGGACGTGTTCGGCGTACACTGCATCGGCGGCATCATCGGCGCGCTTGGCACCGGCATCCTGGTGAACCCGGCGCTCGGCGGCACCGGCATCATGGACTACACCGTCGGCAAGATCGCCGATTACGACTTCGTCGCGCAGATGACGTCGCAGGCCTGGGGCGTCGGCACCACGCTGGTGTGGTCGGGCGTGGGTTCGGCGATCCTCTACAAGGTCGTCGATGTCATCGTCGGCCTGCGCGCCAATGTCGAGACCGAACGCGAAGGCCTCGATATCACCGAGCACACCGAGCGCGCCTACAACATGTGAACCTCCCGGGGCGCGGTCTTAACTGACCGCGCCCAGAACTACGGTTTGGGCACATACCCGGCAATGCCCGGACCGTTGAGGGGCTCCAGCGCAAGTTGGAGCCCCTTTCTTTTTCCCAAAAGGGCGAAAAGGCAACGCCAATGGCAGCCACTCCCGTCACCCACGGGCTTCCCGACCAGAACCCGCAAAATCGCCGCTGGCGCCGATGGTTAATCGCGTCTTAACCTCGCCGTATCTATGGTGGTTTGATCCGCATCCGCGACCCACGCCCAAGAAGGGCGGTCGGCGGTTGTCGAAAGTTGCTGGCGCTTCAACCTATGGTCATGACTGCTTCATCCCGCGCGCCTGAGAGTGCCGGACATCAGGAAAGCGAACGGTCGCCTTTTGCGCGAACGACCGAGCTGCTGGCCCCCTATAAGCCCGCCAAGCCATTGATAACGCTGTCATTGGGTGAGCCGCAGCACCCAGTACCCGGCTTTGTCGGACCGGTTCTGGCGCAATATATCGCCGATTTCGGCCGCTACCCCATGGCCAAGGGCATCGAGCCGTTCCGGCGGGCGGCGGCGAACTGGCTTTCCAGCCGATTCGGCTTGCCCCGCGGAATCGATCCCGAGAGCGAAATTCTAGTCCTGAACGGCAGCCGCGAGGGCCTGTTTTTCGCAGCCCTGACCGCCGCCCGTCATGTCGGCGAGCGGCGGGGGAAGCCTGCGATCCTGATGCCCAATCCGTTTTATCCCGCCTATGGCGCCGGCGCCCGCGCCGCGGGCTGCGAGCAGATTTACCTGCCGACGACCCTTGCCAACGGATTTCTTCCCGATCTCGACACGCTCGATGATGCGACGCTGGCGCGAACGGTCGCGATCTACATCGCCTCGCCGGCGAACCCGCAAGGCGCCGTCGCTAGCCGCCAATATTTCAGCCGCTTGAAAAGGCTCGCCGACCGCTTCGGCTTCATGATCCTGAGCGACGAGTGTTACTCGGAAATCTACACCAAGGACGCGCCGGGCAGCGCGCTCGAATGCGCCGGTCCCGATTTCGCCAACGTGGTTGCGTTTCAGTCGCTTTCAAAACGCTCGAACCTGCCCGGCATGCGCGTCGGTTTTGCGGCCGGCGACAAGAAGTTTCTCGGCCTGTTTCACGAGCTGCGCAATGTCGCCGCACCCCAGGTGCCGGTGCCGCTGCAGCAGGTCGCGGTCGCTGCCTATAGCGACGAAGCCCATGTCGAGGAGAACCGCAGGCTTTACCGGATCAAGTTCGATCTCGCCGACCAGATTCTCGGCAATCGCTATGGCTATCGCCGGCCTGCCGGCGGCTTCTGCGTCTGGCTCGATGTGTCCGCGCGCGGCGGCGACGAAGCGGTGGCGGTGAGGCTTTATCGCGATGCCGGCGTACGCGTGGTCCCGGGCAGCTATCTGGCGCGGCAACAAGGAGACGGTTTCAATCCCGGCGCCGGTTATATCCGCCTCGCGCTGGTATCGGACAGTGAATCAACGGCCGAGGCGTTGCACCGGCTGGTCGAAACCTTGGATTAATCGCGAGCGCCCATGAGCATGCCAGCGATCGAACGTGTCATTCCCCTGGTCGGTCAATTGCCGGTCTCGATGCGCGAAGCGCTGGTGCGGCGCTTGCGCGAGCTCTTTGGCCTCGGCTTGATCGCGTTGTCCGGCGTAGCGTCGGCGGCGCTGATGACCTGGTCGGTGCAGGATCCGAGCCTGAGCCACGCGACCTCGCGCGCAATCCGCAACATCGTCGGCTATCCCGGCGCGATCGTCGCCGATCTCCTGATGCAGATTCTCGGCCTCGGCGCGATCATGCTGATCCTGCCGATCGCGGTGTGGGGCTGGCGCATGCTGACCCACCGTGCCTTCGACCGCGAGGCGCTGCGGCTCGGCTGCTGGATCCTCTGCACGGTGATCGCGGCGGGCTTTGCCAGCTGCTGGCCGCATGGCGGCGCCTGGCCGCTGCCGACCGGCCTCGGCGGCGTTGTCGGCGACGCGCTGGTGCGGGCGCCCGCGGTGGTGTTCGGGCCGCCCGGCTTCGTCTATCGCCTCGTGCTCGGAGTAATTCTGCTCGCCGCCTTGATGGCGAGCTTCCTGATCGCGAGCGGCGTCGGCTCGCGCGCGCGCGACGACGAGGAACTGACGCCGATCGCGGATGACGACGCTCCATTCGTCGAGGAAGAAGAGGGCGGTTCGGTCTCGCTCGGTTGGGCGTTCCACGCCATCATGAGCACTAAGGCCCGGCTCGTATGGCTGTTGTCGACGGCCTATCGATCGCTGGTTTCAAGCGGACCGCAACCTCGCGCCCTTTCATTCGAACGCCAGGAGCCGAGCCTTGAGCGGGGTCTTGGGGGCCGCGGCGGCCCGTCGCTGGCGCCGCCCGAGGACGAGGATTTCGAGGACGAAGAGGACGAGGAAGCCGCCGCAGCACGCGCGCCGCGCAAGAAGGCCGCACCCCGCGCGTCGCGCAAATCGTCCGAAAAGTTCGAACTGCCCGCCGTGTCGATGCTGACGGCGCCCCGTGCCACCGACCGACAGCCTCTCAGCAGGAGCGAGCTGGAATCGAATTCGCGGGCGCTGGAAGGCGTGTTGGGCGATTTCGGCGTCCGCGGCGAAATCGTCAAGGCCCATCCGGGGCCGGTCGTGACGCTGTACGAGCTCGAGCCCGCGCCCGGCATCAAATCGTCGCGGGTGATCGGTCTTGCCGACGATATCGCGCGTTCGATGAGCGCGCTCTCGGCGCGCGTCGCCGTGGTTCCCGGCCGCAACGCCATCGGCATCGAATTGCCGAACGCGCATCGCGAGAAGGTCTATTTGCGCGAACTTTTGACCGCGAGGGAGAGCATCGACTCGGTCGCCAAGCTCCCGCTCTGCCTCGGCAAGAACATCGGCGGCGAATCCATCATCGTCGATCTGGCGCGGATGCCGCATCTTCTGATCGCGGGCACCACCGGCTCAGGCAAATCGGTTGCCATCAACACCATGATCCTGAGCCTGGTCTACCGGCTGCGTCCCGATCAATGCCGCCTGATCATGGTCGATCCCAAGATGCTCGAGCTCTCCGTCTATGACGGAATTCCGCATCTCTTGACGCCGGTCGTGACCGATCCGAAGAAAGCGGTGGTCGCGCTGAAATGGGCCGTGCGCGAGATGGAAGAGCGCTACAAGAACATGTCCAAGCTCGGCGTGCGCAACGTCGACGGCTACAACGCGCGGCTGGCGGAAGCGAAATCCAAGGGCGAGGAGCTGACGCGCACGGTGCATACCGGTTTCGACAAGGAGACCGGCAAGGCGATCTACGAAAACGAGAAGCTCGACCTCGAACCGCTGCCCCAGATCGTCATCATCGTCGACGAAATGGCCGACCTGATGATGGTCGCCGGCAAGGACATCGAAGGCGCGGTGCAGCGCCTGGCGCAGATGGCGCGCGCCGCCGGCCTGCACGTGATTCTCGCGACCCAGCGGCCGTCCGTCGACGTCATCACCGGCACCATCAAGGCGAATTTTCCGACCCGCATCTCGTTCCAGGTCACCTCGAAGATCGACAGCCGCACCATCCTGGGCGAGATGGGCGCCGAGCAATTGCTCGGCCAGGGCGACATGCTCTATATGGCGGGCGGCGGGCGCATCAGCCGCGTGCACGGACCCTTCGTTTCGGACGAAGAAGTCGAAAAGGTGGTGCGCCATCTGAAGACGCAAGGCGCTCCCGAATATCTCGAAGCGGTCACCGCGGAAGATCCGACCGAGGAAGACGGCGCGGTATTCGATTCAACCGGCATGGGCAACGATGGCGGCGGCGATTTGTTTTCGCAGGCGGTTGCGATCGTCAAGCGCGACCGCAAGGCTTCCACCAGTTACATCCAACGGCGTCTGCAAATCGGCTATAATCGCGCGGCTTCGCTGATGGAGCGCATGGAACTTGAGGGTATTGTCGGACAGGCCAATCACGCCGGCAAACGCGAGATTCTGGTCGAGGAGGAAGAAGGCCGCTTTTGAGAGCCGGCATTATATTTTCACGGAAAAACGATATCTCCCTTGAGCCAAACCAAGATAAAATGGCCGCGAACTGAAACAGGACGACGCGTTGAATATAAATCAGAAATTCCGAATCAGTGGGCCGTCCGCGATCCACGGCACACGAATTGCGGCTGTACTGATCACCGCTTCCTTGATCGCGGGCGTCGCCGCGCCGTCGAGCGCGCAGACCGTGCCGGTTCCAAAGCCGGCGCCGAAGGCGCGCGCCGGCGTGCAGCTGAGCGCGTCGGACGCGCAGAAGGGCCCGATTACAACCGGAGCAACGCCGGCAGCGGCGCCCGATCCCGTGATTCCCGATCCGCATCGCAACCTGCCGGCCAATATTTTCGCGACCTTCGATGCCAATCAGAAGGCGCAAGCCGCGAGAGTGAGTTCTTATCTATCGTCGCTGCAGACGCTGGTCGGAAATTTCGTCCAGGTCGGACCTGACGGCAGCAAGACCAAGGGCGATTTCTACATCCAGAAGCCGGGCAAGGTTCGCTTCGAATATGAGGCGCCAAACCCAGTCGACATCATCGCCGACGGATCGTCGCTCGCGGTGCGCGATCGCAAGCTCGCGACCCAGGACATTTACCCGCTGTCGCAGACGCCGCTGCGATTCCTGCTCTCGGATCGCATCGATCTTCTCAAGGACACCAATGTCGTCAACGTGACGGCGGATGACGTCTTCGTCAGCGTTACCATCGAGGAGAAGCAGGCGCTGATCGGCACCAGCCGCCTGATGCTGATGATTGGCGCCAAGGACGGCCAGCTCAAGCAGTGGACCGTGACCGATCCGCAAGGCTATGACACCACGGTTGCGGTCTACAATCTGGATTCGTCGAAGAAGATCGATCCCAGCCTGTTCAAGATCGACTTCACCAATTACATGACCCCGCCGGGTTAATTGTCGACGTCCCGGAACTGACGCCTCCTCCTCTCTCTCCTTGTCGGACAGTTTTGCTCGGCGGTCCTGCCTTGATTTCATCGCGCAATTTCATTCTCGTTCGCTTGCCATGACAAATCAGCCTTTCTTCATCCAGGACAACGGCGCCTTCATTCCGACCTCGGTCGCAAATGGCCCGTGGGACGCCAAATCGCTGCACGGCCGGGTCATCATCGGGCTGCTCGCTTTCGTCATCGAACAGCGCCACGGCGGCGACGATTTTGTGCCGGCGCGGCTGACCGTCGATATGTTTCGTCTGCCGGGATTTGCGCCGATCGAGGTGAAGACCAGGCTCATTCGCGACGGTCTGCGCATCAGGGTGGTCGAGGCCGATTTCCACAGCGGCGGCGTCGCGATGGCGCGGGCGTCCTGTCAGTTGCTGCGCAAGACCGAGAATCCGCAAGGCAATGTCTGGTCGCCCGCAAACTGGGAGGTGCCTGCCCCAGCAAGCATTGCCGCGCCGGCCGATCCGAAACTTGGCATGCACGGCAAATGGTCGACGCGGCAGATCGCGGGCACGATGGGCTCGCTCGGCCCGCGGCGACTATGGATGAGCGAAGTGCGCAATCTCGTGGAAAATGCGCCGCCGACGCCGTTCGTGCGCGTCGCGTTGGCTGCGGATTTTGCGAGCCCCTTCGCCAATGCCGGCGATCAGGGGCTCAGCTTCATCAACAGCGACGTCACGCTTTACCTGCACAGGTTGCCGGTGACGCAATGGATCGGATTCGAGGTGGTGAACCATCACGCCACCTCTGGCGTCGCGATCGGCGAATGCTGGCTCTATGATGAAGAGGGCGCGATCGGGACCTCGACGGTCGCGGCGCTGGCGCAGCGCAAGCCGATGACACAACTACCGCCGCGGTAGCGCCGCAACCGTCATTGCGAGCCAACGGGTCGCGCGAATGCGCGCCCGATGACAGGCTCCGCGAAGCAATCCAGAGCCGAGCAAAGACTGGATTGCTTCGTCGCTGCGCTCCTCGCAATGACGACGGTTAGTCTTTGAGATGCCGCCGCATCTCCGGCCGCGCCTTCAACGCCGCGCCTTGCCTGGCGATGATCTTGGCGATCCGCTCCGGCGCGAAATTCATATCGACGAAGCCCGGCGCGGTGTTCGCAACCTCGTGGTATTCGAGAATCTTGCCACCACTGAGTTTCATGATGGCGACGCCCTCGAACATCGCGCGTGCCCCGTTGGCTTCGGGCAGCGTCGAGCGATAGCTGAAGGTGTAGCGTGCATAGAGCGTCTCGCCGTCGCTCACCGGTGCATGCATGTCCCAGCGGAAATCGCTCGCCGTGCGATAAAACCAGTCGTCGATCAACTCGGCGATCCTGGTCCGGCCTTCGAATGCGCCGTAGAAAACGTCGTGATAGACACCGTCTTCGGTGAACAGGTCGGCAAAGGCCTTGCCGTCACGCCGCTCGGCCGCGTCGCAGAACGTTCGAAGCATGGCGGTAATGTTCATGGCGTATCTCCCTCAAGAAAGGCATTTCACCCGATCTCCGCGACCGCGGCAATGATGCGCGCGATATCCTGCGGCCGCGACAGGCGATGATCGCCGTCCTGGATCATGGTCAGCACCACGTCGTCGACCGGCAGCCGATGCGCAAGCGCAAGCGCGTGCTTCCAGGGTACATCCGGATCCTGGACGCCCTGCAGGATACGAACCGGGCAACCGACATCGATGGAGTTGCCGAGCAGCAGATGGTTGCGGCCCTCCTCGATCAGGGCATGGGTGATCGGATAGGGGATGCCGTCGTCATATGGCGAGGGCCGCAGCCAGACGCCTTTGGTTTCGATCTCCTCGCGAATTTCGGGCGAAAAGCCTTTCCACATCAGCTCTTCGGTGAAATCCGGCGCCGGCGCGATCAATACCAGGCCGGCCAGCGGGGCATCGCCGGCCCCGTGTTTTGCGATCTCGCGCGCCAATAATAGCGCGATCCAGCCGCCCATGGAGGACCCGATCACAACCTGGGGTCCTCGGCAGAATTGCTGGAACACGGTCACGCTTTCGGCGAGCCAGCGCCCGATGGTGCCGTCGGCGAAGCTGCCTCCGGATTCGCCATGGCCGGAATAATCGAAGCGGACGCAGGCGCGGCCATGTTCGGCCGCCCAGGCATCGAGCGCGAGCGCCTTGGTGCCCGCCATGTCCGAGTTGAAGCCGCCGAGCCAGAACAGCCCGGGCGCTTGGCCGGCGCGGGCGCGCACCGCGATCCGGCGGATGGCGTTATCCTTGCCGACCTCGATGAAGGCGGGTGGCTCATTGGGGCCTGCGGGCAAACTCGTCATGGAACGTTTACTCGGTTCTGTTTGTTGGAGTGGGCGCAATCCATCAATGGACGCCCGATAACGACCTAAGGCATTCCATGCGCTTGCGGAACGGGAGATTGGTGGCTATGTCGCCGGCGTGACCAAAATGCCTCGCATTTGAGGGTTTTGGCGCTCACATGCGTGAGTTTGCTTGCCCGTCGAGGCTTCTTCCTTCAAACTATCGCCTTCGTTCACAACTTTGGAGAGCTACCCATTCGCCGTCCCAACAGAGCCCCGCCCGCTGCCACCAAAGACGGGCCGCGCACCAATGATGACATCCGCAACGCGCAGATTCAGCTAATCGATCAGAATGGTACGAACCACGGCACCGTCGAGACCGTGCTCGCCGTCAAGATGGCCCTCGAAGCGGGCATGGATCTTGTCGAGATTTCGCCGAACACCAATCCTCCCGTTTGCAAGATAATGGACTACGGGAAGTTCAAATATTCGGCGCAGAAGAAGGCCGCGGAAGCCCGCAAGAAGCAGAAGGTCGTCGAGATCAAGGAGATCAAGCTGCGGCCGATGATCGACGATCACGATTACGACGTGAAAATGCGCGCGATGCAGCGCTTCTTCGAGGAGGGCGACAAGGTCAAGGTCACCTTGCGCTATCGCGGCCGTGAAATGGCGCACCAGGAGATCGGCACCAAGCTATTGGACAAGGTCAAGAGCGACGTTGCCGAGATTGCCAAGGTCGAGCAGGACGCAAGGTTCGAAGGCCGCCAAGTGGTGATGGTGCTGGCGCCGCGCTGATTCGCTATTAGTGAGATTGCCGAATTGAAACGGCCCGTCAGACGATCTGGCGGGCCGATTTTTCCCTCGACCGTCAGTTCCGCGCCGCTTGCCAGACGCCGCTGCACCGGTCGCCGGAAATAATCCCGCTCCAGTGGCCTGCTCCCGAGTTGCCGACCAGTCGGCCACTCCCGCTCGCCACGGACAGGCCGACGGATATTCTGACGGACACGGCGCCGCTCCGGCTAACGCCACCCCTGACCTTGCCTCCACCGGCGGACAAAACGCGAGTGCCGGACACAGCAAAAGGGGCGCTGTTGGTGGGACTGCAATTGCCCCTCAGGGTGGTGAAGACCACGTTCCAGGTGCCGTCATAGGCGCCGGCCCGTCTTGCGGCATCGGCGGCGTCAGGCGCGACCACCACGGCGGCGATGGCGGTGGCGGCGAATATCCAGCGCAAGGCGCGCAAGCGGGGAAAAGCGGCAGGAAAAACCGCCAGTGCGGCAATCGATCGGCGAGGAATGGTCATTTTCTTCCCTGGGTTGGGTTGGGCGTCAATTGCATCAGGTAGTTCGTCAGAGGACCGGTTTCCACGGTTCATCGTTGCCAATTCGTGCATCCTCTGCCATAAGCCCAGCCTTCATCGCCCGGCTGATCAAGGGCTGCCGTGTCGATGCCCGTGCGGGTTTCTTCGTTTTGGAGAAAACCTGCGCACTTTCAACGCTCTAACGAGCATTTCAGCCGCAAAAGCGCCCCTTCGGGCGCGTCTTTCTGCGGCCTTAAGGAGAGCCAAATGCCCAAGCTCAAGACCAAGTCAGGCGCTAAAAAGCGCTTCAAGGTGACTGCCACCGGCAAAGTGATGCACGCCCAGCGCGGCAAGCGCCACGGCATGATCAAGCGGACGAAGAAGCAGATTCGCCAGCTCCGCGGCACCCGCGTGCTGTTCAAGACCGACGGCGACAACGTCAAGAAGTACTTCTTGCCGAACGCCTGACCGCGCGGTTCTCGTCCAAGCCAAGCCGCGTCCGCGCGGCGATCCGTCACCTCTTTTCTGATCAAGGATTTAAGTCATGTCTCGCGTCAAACGCGGTGTGACCTCTCACGCCAAGCACAAGAAAGTCTACAAACTCGCCAAGGGTTTCCGCGGCCGCCGCAAGAACACCATCCGCGCCGCCAAGGCCGCGGTCGAGAAGGCCGGGCAATACGCCTTCCGCGATCGCAAGCGCAAGAAGCGCACCTTCCGCGCGCTCTGGATCCAGCGCCTCAACGCCGCGGTGCGTCCGTTCGGCATGACTTACAGCCGATTTATCAACGGCCTTTCCAAGTCGGGCATCACGGTCGACCGCAAGGTGCTGTCGGATCTCGCGATCCACGAGCCGCAAGCGTTCCAGGCGATTGCCGAAAAGGCCAAGGCCGCGCTGGCGGCGTAAGGCTTCGCTCCATTTGCGCTCTGCAAGGTTTTTGAAGCCGGGCTTGTCCCGGCCATCCACGTCTTCCTTCCTGTGAGCGCTGTAAGACGTGGATGCCCGGGACAAGCCCGGGCATGACGGAGCTAGGAGCACTGGCTTAGCATCCTGGCGAAAGGGATTGCCATGTCCGATCTCGCTGAACTTGAATCCACCATCCTGCGTCAGATCGACGCCGCTGGCGATGAGCCCGCGCTTGAGGCCGTACGCGTCGCGGCGCTTGGCAAGAAGGGCTCGATCTCGGCGCTGCTCGCAACCCTCGGCAAGATGTCGCCGGACGAGCGCAAGACGCAAGGTGCGGCGATCAATCTCGCCAAGGACAAGGTGACCCAGGCGCTTGCCGCGCGCCGCGACGTGCTGAAATCCGCGGCGCTCGACGCGCGGCTCAAGTCCGAGACCATCGACGTCACGCTGCCGGTGCGCGAAACGCCTGCCGAAGCGGGCCGGATTCATCCGCTCAGCCAGGTATTGGACGAGCTCACCGCGATCTTCGCCGATATGGGATTCGCCATCGCCGAAGGTCCCGACATCGAAACCGACGACTACAATTTTACAAAGCTGAATTTCCCGGAAGGCCATGCGGCGCGGGAAATGCACGACACCTTTTTCTTCCAACCGAAGGAAGATGGCACACGAATGTTGTTGCGTACGCATACTTCGCCGGTGCAGGTGCGCACCATGCTGGCCCAGAAGCCGCCGATCCGCGTCATCTGCCCGGGCCGCACCTACCGAATCGATTCCGACGCCACCCATACGCCGCAGTTTCATCAGGTCGAAGGCCTCGTGATCGACCGGGGTTCGCATCTCGGCCACCTCAAATGGATCCTGCACGAATTCTGCAAGGCGTTCTTCGAGGTCGATCACATCAACATGCGGTTCCGCCCGTCGTTTTTTCCGTTCACCGAGCCGTCGCTCGAGGTCGATATCCAGTGCCGGCGCGACAAGGGCGAAATCCGCTTCGGCGAGGGCGAGGACTGGCTGGAGATTCTGGGCTGCGGCATGGTGCATCCGAACGTGCTGCGCGCCTGCGGCATCGATCCCGACGTCTATCAGGGCTTTGCCTGGGGCATGGGCATCGACCGCATCGCGATGCTCAAATACGGCATGTCCGACTTGCGGCAATTGTTCGAGAGCGACGTGCGCTGGCTTTCCCATTATGGCTTCAAGCCGCTCGATGTCCCGACCCTGGCGGGAGGGCTGAGCTCGTGAGGCTAGTCGAGACTGCCGTTGCGGCGAGAGCCCCCACCCTAGCCCTCCCCCGCAAGCGGGAGAGGGGACAAGAGAAGCCTGCCGGGAAGCAATCATCATGAAATTCACGCTCTCCTGGCTGAAGGAACATCTCGACACCGACGAGCCGGTCGAAAAGCTTGCCGACAAGCTCACCATGATCGGGCTCGAGGTCGAGTACATCGAAGACAAGGCAAAGGCGCTGGCGCCCTTCACCATCGCAAAAGTGATTTCCGCCGAGCAGCATCCTAACGCCGACCGGCTTCGGGTTTGCATGGTCGACACCGGCAACGGTGCTGCACCGGTGCAAGTTGTCTGCGGCGCGCCGAACGCGCGCGCGGGCCTTGTCAGCGTGTTCTCTCCACCCGGTACCTTCATCCCCGGCAAGAACATCACGCTCGGCGTCGGCACCATCAGGGGCGTCGAAAGTCGCGGCATGCTGTGCTCGGCGGCCGAGCTGCAAATTTCCGACGATCACGACGGCATCGTGGAGCTTGCGGCCGACGCGCCGATCGGCGCCCGCTACGCCGAATGGGCCGGGCTCGGCGATCCCATGTTCGAGATCAATTTGACGCCGAACCGGCAGGACTGCACCGGCGTGCATGGCATCGCCCGCGATCTTTCCGCCGCCGACATGGGCAAGTTCAAAGATCCCGGCATCAAGCCGGTCAAGGGCGAATTTCCCTGCCCGGTAAAGGTGACTATCGAGGACGCGGGCCTCTGCCCGGGCTTTGCGCTGCGGCTGGTGCGCGGGGTCAAGAACGGCCCGTCGCCGAAATGGCTGCAACGGCGGCTGACCTCGATCGGCTTGCGGCCGATCAACGCGCTGGTCGATATCACCAACTTCATGACCTACGACCGCGCCCGTCCCCTGCACGTGTTCGACGCCAGGAAGGTGAGGGGCAATCTCACCGTGCGCCGGGCGCGAGACGGCGAAACGCTGCTCGCGCTCGACGGCCGCAGCTACCCGCTCGATGCCGGCGTGTGCGTGATCGCCGACGATCAGGGCGTCGAATCGCTCGCCGGCATCATGGGCGGCGAAGCCTCCGGCTGCGACGAGAACACCAGCGACGTCTTGATCGAATCGGCGCTGTGGAACGAGATCAACATCGCGCAAACCGGCCGCAAGCTCGGCATCAATTCCGACGCGCGTTATCGCTTCGAGCGCGGCGTCGATCCCGCCTTCATGGTGCCGGGGCTAGAGCTCGCGACGCGTCTGGTGATGGAAATATGCGGCGGCACGCCGTCGGAGAACGTCGTGGTCGGCAAGACTTTCGGCGACGACCGCGTGATCGAATTCCCGCTGACCGAGGTCAAGCGGCTCGCCGGCATCGTCGTGCCGCTGGTCGAGATGCGGCACATTCTCACCCATCTCGGCTTCATGATGGCCGGCAGCGGCCCGGCGGTAAAGATCGCGATCCCTTCCTGGCGCACCGACATCCACGGCAAGGCCGATATCGTCGAGGAGATCGTGCGCATTGTCGGCGTCGACAAAGTGCCGATGACGCCATTCGAGCGCGGCGAGGAGCCGCGCAAACCGGTGCTGACCCCAATTCAACTGCGCACCCGCCGCGCCAAGCGCGGGCTTGCGGCGCGCGGCATGGTGGAAGCGGTAACCTGGTCGTTCATCTCAAAACCTGCGGCCGAGTTGTTCGGCGGCGGATCGAGCGAGCTTGCGCTCGCCAATCCCATCGCATCCGATCTCTCCGACATGCGGCCGAGCCTGTTGGCGGGCCTGGTCGCGGCCGTCCAGTCCAATCGCGACCGCGGCCTTCCGGATGCGGCGCTGTTCGAAGTCGGCCAGATCTTCAAGGGCGACAAGCCGGAGGATCAACTGACCGCGGCCTCAGGCGTGCGCCATGGCTTTGCCTCTTCGCAAGGTCTCGGACGGCACTGGTCCGGTTCGAAGACGGCGGACGCGCTTGACGCCAAGGCCGACGCGCTTGCGGTGCTCGCCGCCGCCGGCGCGCCGATGCAGGCGCTGCAGATCGTGCCCGGCGGGGCGAACTGGCTGCACCCCGGCCGTTCCGGCACCATCCAGATCGGCCCGCAAAATGTGCTCGGCTATTTCGGCGAATTGCATCCGCGCACGCTGGAGCTGCTCGGCGCCGACGGTCCCTTGATGGCGTTCGAGGTGATCCTCGAACGGATTCCGGCGGCCAAGCAGAAGCCGACCCGCGCCAAGCCGGTGCTCGAGCTTTCCTCGTTCCAACCGGTGGCGCGCGATTTCGCCTTCATCGTCGACCGCAACGTCAGGGCCGGCGATATCGTGCGTGCGGCGCAGGGCGTCGACAAGAAGTTGATCACCGATGTCACCGTGTTCGACGTCTATGAAGGCAAGGGCATCGACGAGGCCAAGAAATCGATCGCGATCGCGGTGACGATGCAGCCGCGCGAGAAGACCATGACCGATCAGGAGATTGACGCGGTCGGCGCCAGGATCGTGGCCGAGGTAACCAAGAAGACCGGCGGAACACTGCGCGGATGACTCTGCCGGGCCTCATCCCGCCAGACGTCAGCAGCAGTGCCGCGATCGCGATCTGCGCGATCGCGTTTGTGTCGGGAACGGCGCGCGGCTTTTCCGGCTTCGGCGCGGCGTTGATCTTCATGCCCTTGGCAAGCAGCATGGCGGCGCCGCGCCTCGGCGCCGCGCTGTTATTGATCATCGATTTCGTCGCGGCAGCGCCACTGCTCCCGAATGCGTGGAGGTTTGCCGACCGCAAGGCAACGGCGATCATCGTGCTCGGCGCGCTGATCGGCGTACCGATCGGAACCTATTTCCTGAGCCGGCTCGATCCGGTGACCACGCGCTGGATCATCTCCGGTTTCGTGTTCGCGCTGCTGATGCTGCTTCTGTCCGGCTGGCGCTACCGCGGCAGGGATCATGCCGCGCTTTCGATCGGCATCGGCGGCCTGTCGGGCTTCTGCAGCGGGCTCGCGCAGACCGGCGGGCCGCCGATCGTCGGTTATTGGCTCGGCCGGCCGATTGCGTCCGCCGTCGCGCGCGCCAATATCTTCCTGTTCTTCGGTGCGTCCGATTTCGTTTCCGCTGCGAGCTATTCCGTGAGCGGCCTCATCACGGCGGACGCGATCAAGTTCAGCTTCATGGTCGGACCGGTCTACGGTATCGGCGTCTGGTTCGGTTCTTCGTTGTTCGGGAAAGCCAGCGAGAGGCTTTTCCGCGCAATCTGCTACGCGTTGATCGCTGCCGCGGTTCTGGTCGGCCTGCCTGTTCTCGATGGCGTGCTGCGGTAAAGGCTTGCGCGGCACGTGGGCAAAGGCGCACTTGCGCCGTGCCCACCATGTTCCTTCGGCCCAGCTTGGTGGGCACGCTGCGCTTTGCCCACCCTACGATTTTTCAAGCGGCATCAATTGATCGGCGAATACGGCGGCCTTGCCGTTCAGCGAGGCGCCCGGCGACGCCGCGGCACCCGTGCCGGCGCCTCGACCGGTCCGGTATCCTTCAGCGCGCCGATCCTTCGCAGCGCCGCCTCCGCCGCGCGCTCGCCGCTCTCCCAGGCACCATCGACCGTTCCCCACAGCGTTTCGTGGGTCGCTTCTCCGGCGAGGAAGAGCGCGCCGCCGATCGGCTCGGTCAAGATCTTGCGCGACGGCTGTCCGCCCGGTGCCGCCGCCGACATCGCACCGAGCACGTAAGGCTCTGCGTTCCATCGGGTCGCCCTCGATTTCTTCACCGCCGCGGCGGCTTCGCTGCCAAATAATTTGGTGAGCCACTCGACCGCAAAGGCGACCATCGCCTGTTCGCCCTGGTCTGAGAGATCGCGGCCGAACGAGCCCGCGACATCGATCGAGCACAGCGACGAGCCGCCGATATTGGCCAACAACAGCGCCGTGCGGGTCGAGTTGCTCTGTTCGATGAGGACGTCATCGCGGGACAAAGCCAGCGGATTGCCCGGCAGTTGCAGGGCGATGTGATCGTAGCTGCCGAGGCTCAGCTTCGCGGCCGCGTCGAGCGCACGCTTGGGAATATCGGGGGCGAATTTGATATTGCCCGCGGTTAGCACGTTGCTGGACACGGTAACGATAACGGCACGCGCGGCGATCTTGCCGGAAGGTGTCTCCACCGAGACGTCGCGGCCCCAGGAAATGCGGCTCGCGGGCGTCGATAGCGAAACCGGAACCTGCTCGCCGAGTTTCGCGACCAGCGCCCCGAGGCCCTGCCTGCAGGCGAATACGGAACTGCGATCCTGCGCACGAACCTTGTCGACAACGGAGACGTCTTTCAGGTCCTTGCCCGCGAAATTGGCGCCGAGCGTGAATTCGATGGCGCCCGCCCAGTCGCCGAGGTCTTTCGGCAAGGCGCTAGCGCACGACACATCGAATTTGCGCGAGGCGTCATCGAAGGCGCGATTGGTGCGGACCAAAGTTGCAAGAAAATCCTCGGTTTCGCCTGCCCGCGCGTAGCGGCGGCCGATGCGGACTTTCTGACCCGACGGCGCAGTTGCAAGTTCGACCCCGGCGGCGCGCGCAAGCCTGATCATCGGGTTGCTGTCGGGATTATGCATCCACCGCGCGCCGCGATCGAAGGGGACGTCAAAGCTCGAGATGTCGGTGAGGCAACGCCCGCCGACCTGGTCGGCCGCCTCCACCACGATCACCTTGCGGTTCGCAGCCAGGATGCGCCGCGCTGCAGCGATGCCCGCCGCGCCTGCGCCGATCACGACAATGTCAGCCTCGCGCGGCAGAGCCGCCCCCCAGGCGCTCGCCCCGATCATCGGCGTTGCAGCAAAAGCCGCGGTGGCCGAAACAAAGCCGCGGCGCGTCATTGTCATGTCATGGTTTCCGGCCGCTGAAACGGATAGAACAGCTAGCGAACTTTGCTGTGACGGGCAACACTCATGGTGAATCAATCATGATTGATCGGCGTGGCCGCATGAACCAAATTGCAACGGCTTTGGGCCATGATAAGGAATGGGAAAAGCAGCCAGAAAGGGCTGTTTGAGGGGAATTGCATCATGGGCGTTATGCTCGATACGGTCGGCAAGCTGATCGCCGACTACCTTCAGAAGGAGGTGCCGGGCTATGAGCCTTTCACGCCGAGCGATCCGGAACATTTGCGCGGCGTCATCGAGCCCGGCGACGTGCTGCTGGTCGAAGGCAACAACCGGATCGCCGGTATCATCAAATATCTCACGCAGTCGACCTGGTCGCATGCCGCGCTCTACGTCGGACCGGTCGGCGGCGCCCAGGAGGCGGACGGCGAGCCGCATGTCCTGATCGAAGCCTATATCGGCGACGGCGTCACCTCGGCGCCGCTGTCGAAATATTTCCCCTATCACACGAGGCTTTGCCGGCCGGTGGGCCTGTCGTTCGAGGACCGCCACACGGTGTGCCGCTATGCCATCAACCGGATCGGCTTCGGCTACGACACCAAGAACATCCTCGATCTGATG
>Ga0210406_10001820_pt1 | contig 25156 bp, 19 predicted proteins | sample IncBWC30MmetaG_FD_155454 | JGI IMG/M metagenome (GOLD analysis project Ga0210406, IMG submission 155454) | Forest soil microbial communities from Barre Woods Harvard Forest LTER site, Petersham, Massachusetts, United States - Inc-BW-C-30-M | ecosystem: Environmental > Terrestrial > Soil >... | reverse complement strand
GGCCGTAAAGACGACGATGGTGTTTTTTTCGATCCCCGCCTCTTTAATCGCATCCAACACGCTGCCGATATAGAAGTCGAGTTGCGCGAGACAATCCGCCCACGGACCGTTCCCCGTCCGCCCGCGCCAAGGCGGGCTGGGAATGGTCGGGATGTGCCCGGTGGTCATGGCCAGGTAAGCAAAGAACGGCTTACCGGATCGAGCCTCCCGTTTGATGAAACCCACCGCGCGCTGCGTGATTTCTCCGTCAAATCGGCTGCGCATCTCTCGATCGAACAGCGCGACGTCGGTACTTTTTCCGCCTTTGCGCCCTTCCATGACCTGCTCCGGCGGTACTTTATTCGGGTCATATCCGGGCGTTCCAGGCCAGAGCGACTCATCATTCGAGCGCAGAATGCCGTACCACTCATCGAAGCCTTGGTCGGTGGGATACCGGCCGGGACTGTCACCGAGATGCCATTTCCCGAAGAGAGCCGAGTCGTAACCCAACGGGTGGAGCATCTCCGGCAGCGTAACTTCCCACTGCACCAGGCCCCCATTCGGCCCTTCCGCGAGCGACAGGGTTCCCGAGCGAATTGCGAAGCGGCCCGTCATCAGCGCTGAGCGGCTCGGGGTGCAGATAACCTCCGTGTTAAAATTCGTCAGCTTGAGTCCGTCGGTCGCCAGGGAATCAATCCGCGGCGTCGGGGCGCCGCGTCGCACTCCACCCCCGTACGTGCCCAACTCGCCGTAGCCGACGTTGTCCATGAGGATGAGCACGATGTTGGGCTTTCTGTCTTGCGCGAACAGCAGCGGCGTGAAGAGGAGCCCGAGAAGCACTAAGAGGATGCCGCCAACATTGCGCCCTGACGACGAATTGATAGCTTGCATTGCATCGATGCTAAGTGCTGCCGACAACACAGTCAATCAGAAAGTGCTCGCCACATCATCAATAAACGTAAATATGATGTATATTGATGTCGTCGGAAAACAGGGGTTCCGAAAATGAGCAAAGGCTGTTGCGTACCCCCGCGGCCGAATTCATCACGTGCCGCAACGACCGCGCTCCCGATCGAGCACGTTGCGGCAAGTAACGCCGAGGATTTTGTCCCGATTGCGAGCGGGCAATTTGAGATCGGCTCAAACTTGGGCGAAGGCTTGCCGGCCGATGGCGAAGGTCCCGCCCGATGGATCTCGCTCAGCGGTTTCCACATCGCCGCGACAACGGTGACCAACGCACAGTTTAGGCGATTCGTTCAAGCGGTTAATTATGTGACTGACGCGGAACGCTTCGGCGCGTCTTTCGTCTTCCATAAATTGGTCCCGGCACATCTGCTTCGCAAGGTCTGCCGCCATGTCGCCGCCACACCCTGGTGGTTGGAGGTGCGTGGCGCGTGCTGGCGCCGGCCCTTCGGCCCTGGCTCAATCATTCAAGGCCGACTCGATCATCCGGTCGTGCACATTTCCTGGAATGACGCGTGCGCCTATTGCAAATGGGCCGGCGTGCGGCTTCCAAGTGAAACCGAGTGGGAGGTCGCCGCGCGTGGCGGCCTGACCGGGAAGCGTTACCCCTGGGGCGATACCTTGATGCCGGAGGGCAAGCATCGCTGCAACATTTACCAAGGTCGCTTTCCCGAACACGATACCGGCGAAGATGGCTTTGTCGGTACCTGCCCCGTCCGCTCCTTCCCCTGCAACGGCTACGGTCTCTACGAAATGGTGGGCAATGTCTGGGAGTGGTGCCAGGATTTTTTTTCGCGCGATTTCCACCAATCATCCGCGGCACACGATCCGAGTGGCCCGGCTTGCGGCGAAAAGCGGGTACTTCGCGGCGGCTCCTTTCTCTGTCACGACTCCTATTGCAACCGTTACCGCAACTCGGCGCGAAATTCTGCTACCGCCGACACCTCCTCGTCCCACATCGGATTTCGCTGCGCGCGAAACGAGCCGGTCCGTCTCGCTACGGAGAAGCCTCCCGTGGAAACGTGATCACCGCGACGGCGAAGCCGCCGAGATGCACAGCGTTGCTGGTGAGAGCCTGTGTCGCGGGTTCACCGACCGTGCTCTGATCCACAGTCGATTGTCTGCCGCCGGCCGCCTCGGCAACATCGACATCAACCGCACGATCGCGCTTGTTCACCAGCAGCAGTTTGCGCGTACCGGAGGGCGCCACGAAGCCCTGGGCATAAATCTCGCGGACTCCCGGAATGGCTTGCGTCTGCCAATTCGGGGTGACCAGCGCATCGCCCGGCTGAAAATTGTCGCGCAGCAGCTTCAGTACCAGGAAGCGCGCATTGGGCTGACCGGTTTCCCAGTCGACCAGGCTCGCGGACGCCACCTGTCCCGGATAGTCGATCAGCTCCGCGCCGCTGACGACATCCACGTCCAGCGCCGCGAGATTTCCGTAAGCGTATGCCCACATCGCCGCGGAGAGGTTCCAGTACGCCGCCGGAATCGGCGCCGTCAGCCGCGGTGCCGTCGGATCCGTCAGCATGGAGCCTAGCTCGTCGATGGCGACCTTGGCGTGAGGGTACGATTTCGCGCGCAACACGTTCACGAAGCGCGCCTGTGCCAACAGCGCGTCGACTTTCTCGAAAATCGTATGCTGCATGTCCGCGAGCGTCTCGTCCCGGTCGGGCAGCGTGTAGAAATGGTAGGTGAGCATGTCGATGCCGATGCCGGGCTGGTGATGGGCCGCATTGAGGAAATAGTCGAGAAACTCGACGTTGGAGTCCGGATTGGACACCGCGGGACCGGCAAATTTCATCTCCGGCGCGAGCGCGCGTATCTTTTCAACCACCTTGTCGTAAAAGCGCGTGTACTGCTGCGGGCTCAGCTGATGTTCCAGATCGGGCTCATTGCCGATTTCCCAGTAGGCAAATTTGTAGTGATGCCCCGAGGCGTGCCACCGTCCGTCCTCATCCTTAAATCCGCCGGCCATATACCAACTGGCAAGCCTTGCCTGATAATCGGCGGCCTCCTCGAGCGAGGGGTCGCGAAACTCCGTCCCGGTGGCGTAGGCCCAAGCGATCTCATCCGTTCCAACGGGGAGTTGAAATGAGTCGGTGTCCTTGAACATCCAGAGAGGAAACGCGCCAAAATTGACGATGACGGGGCGACTCCCGACCGCCTGCATAAAATCTGCCGTCATCTCATCCAGGCGCTTAAAATCCCAATACGTCCGCCCCACGGCCGGCGGCTTAAGTTCCGCCACGCTGATGCGCGGATACGGGAACCAGGGCTGCAGCCGCGCGTAATCCGCATCGAGCTGGTGCAGCAAGGCGAAGAGCTTGTCGTGCAGAGGACGCCCCTTGAGCAGCGGCGGTTCCGGGCAAACTTGGATCGACACGGCAGCCCGGGAGATGGCACCGGTTTTGTGCCAGTCGAGGGTCAGCCGCGGCGGCTCGGCTCCCGCGCTCCGCCCGAGCAACGCGAGCCAAACCACACCGGTGAGCGCCCACATCTGCCGGCGAACCGATTCAGGTATCGCCGTCAACTTACCCATCGGTGCGCTCCTGGATTTCTGTCGCCAACGCCGTGTCGCCGCGCTCGGCCGGCGAGCCGCGGAAACCGCGACTTCGAACCCCCTGATAGACAACGCCGAGGGCCAGCCAGCCACCGCCGGCGATTTTTGCCAGCGGGCTCAATCCGAGCCAGATGAGCAAACAGAAGATGAACCCGAGCGCGGGGACCGCCGCGGCCCAAACCCAGCGCGCGCCCCGCCCGCGCCGAGCGTAGAGCGTTTTCAGGCTCGCCAGATTGACACCCATGAATGCCATGAATGCGCCGAAATTAAGCAGCTCCGCGCCCTGCTCGAAACTCAAGAACAGTGAACCGGCGAAAGCCAGCGCGCCGATCAACATGATCGCCGCGCGGGGCTGACCGTTACCAGCGTCTGAGCGGCCAAACCAGCTAGGCAGGGCGCCCTTGCGGCTCATATTTCCCAGCAACCGGCCCGCCCCTGCCTGACCGGTAAAGGCGCTCGCGAATTGCGCCAGTAAAATGACCGCGGTGAACGCGACCAACAGGTTGCCGCCGCCGACGCGATGCGTGATATCGAGAAACGCGGTCTCGAGGTTCGCGAAATTATCGTAGCGCGGCCAGACGAGCTGACTTAAGTACACGAGCGCGCCGCCGCCCAATCCGGTCAGCAGACAAACGCACACCGCCGCGAACGGCACGCTTCTCTTCGGTTCGGCGACATTCTCCGCGAGCGTGGTGACGGAGTCGAAGCCGATGTAGGTCAATGCGGCAAAGGAGGTTGCCGTCAGCATCGCCCCAGCGTCAAACGCCTCCGGTCCGAACAACGGGTGCAAGAGTTCCTCACTGCCGATCGACGCGCCGTGCAGGAACTGCAGTGCCCGCGACGCGAACCAGACGAGCACCGCGCAGATGATTATCATCATCAGCCAGTTGGTGCGCGCGCCCGTTTTGAGTCCCCGCAGATTCAGCCAGGTGATCAAACCCGCCAATCCGGCGCCGAGCACGGGATACGGCAATACCGGGGCGAATCGGTGGATGGCGACGGCACAGTAGATGACGTTGATGGTGGGAATCAGCAGATAGTCGAGCAACATCGCCCATCCCGCCACGAAACCAAGATGCGGATTGAAGACGTTGCCAATATAGGAAAACGCCGAGCCCGCCGAGGGGTATAGCGCCGCCATCCTGCCGTAGCTGATCGCGGTAAACACCATCGCGATCATGCCGAGCAAGATCGACGTCGTTGCGTGACCATGGGAGAGACGTTGCGCGATGCCGAACAGCGGCAGCGGCGCGATCGGCGTCACGCATAGAACACCGAAAATCACGAGATCCCAGGCGCTCAGAATGGCCGCGCTCGATGTCGTGTCGCTGACGGTCGCTGGCACTCAAACCCACCCGCCGTCGACGACGAAGCACTGGCTCGTACACATCTCGCTGTCATCGGCGGCGAGAAATAGCACGAGTCGCGCGACATCCGCCGGCTGCAACCGTTGCTTCAGGCACTGGCTCGCATCGATTTTTCGCGCGCCCTCGGGAGTCATCCATTTCGTCAGCTGGCGCTCCGTCATCACCCAGCCCGGCAAGACGGTGTTCACGCGGATCCGATCGACCCCAAATTCACGCGCGAGCCCCCGCGTCAAGCCGACGATGGCGGCTTTTGCGGCGACGTAAGCGGGCATTCCGCCGAGCCCCATCATCCAGCTGGTGGAGCTCAGATTGACGATCGATCCGCCACCGGCGCGTGCCATCGCAGGCTGCACGGCCTGGGCCGCGAAAAAATGATGCCGCAGATTCACGGCCATCGAATCGTCCCAATACGCCGGTGTCGTCTCGGCAACCGGGTGGCGATCATCGCAAGCGGCGTTGTTGATCAAGATAGTGATGGGGCCCAATTTATCGATGGTGACGGCGATGGCGGCGCGCAGCGACTCGACATCTCGAATATCGCAAGGGATGAACAGCGGTCGGCGCGCCACCGGGATGCGCTCGATCAATTCGCGCGACGCTGCCTCCGCGATGTCAACGAAAGCCACTCGCGCATCCTGCGCGCACAGATGCTCAACGATGGATGCGCCAATGCCGCCGCCGCCGCCGCTCACGAACGCCACGCGTCCCGCGAGGCTGGGGTAGCGCGCGAAGTGCGTCGCCGCCGATGGATGATTCGGTTGCAAACTCCGTCCCGCGATTGACTCAAAATCAATTAGTATTGCGGCGGTACTCCGAGCCGATCGCTGCCGAAATCGCGCTTCCCGTCTCGAGCAGGATGGCGCGGATTCCGGCGAGGCATGCTGGCTCCAGCAGAGCGGCGGTACCACAAATACTCAGGCCCGCGACCGGCGCTCCCCGCTCGCCGAATATGGGAATGCCGATGCAGGCCGTATCCTCTTCGTTTTCCGCGCGATCCACCGCGTAGCCGACGGCGCGCGTTCGCCGCAAATCCGCGTCGAGCGCGTCCAATGTGTCGATCGTGCGCCGTGTCATCTTGCGCAGGTTGGGTGACACGAGGCGTCGCCACGTATGATTGGGCTGGAAAGCGAGTATCGCCTTACCCAGGGCCGTCGCATGCGCGGGATCCCGGCCGCCCACACGGGCGTAGGTGCGCAGCGCCCTCCTGCCTTGGATGATCTCCAGATAGACGATGTCGGGGCCGTCGATCACGCCGAAATTCACCGTCTCGCCGCAGGTCTCGCTCAAATTGCGCAGGCACGCGGAGCTGATTTCGCGCAACTGCTGAAAGTGCGCGTTGACCGTGATCAGCGCAACCGCGCTGCCCGCCATGCGATACAAATCGTGCTGCCGATCGTAGGTGACAAAGCCGCACTCCTGGAAAGTGCGCAAATAGCGAAAGGCCGTCGTCTTCGGGATGCCGGCGTCGCAACAAATCGCCTTCAGAGACATCGGCGCGATGGTGCTGCCCAGGCATTGTAGGAGCTTCATGGCTTTCGCCACCGGCCTGACAACGTACGGGTCGCGCATCATCGTGCTCGCACGGTCATGGTGTCTCGCCCGCCGCTCGCACAGGGGCGGCTGCCTCGCGGGATTCGGCCTCCGCGCGGGCCAGGTTCTCGATGTTCTGACGCATTCGCAGGCCTGGCCGGTCGGCCGCGACGCTGATCTCGCGGAAGTCCTCTCGCCGCTCCCGCGCCCACATGGCCTCTACCCGCGACAGCCCCGCGACGTCCTCGCTGAAAATGGCGGTGAAGTCCTGGCGCGCTCGGTCGGACGCAGCCAGATCATCGAGCTCGCTGTCCCTTGAAACGCACCAAAAATAGCGAGTCGAAGTTGGGTCGACGGGTGTGAAGGCATGCACAAATCCAGTCCTGCGGGTCGCGCGGCCTTCCGGCGGCGTATCCAAGTCCGCAACCGTGGTCGTGGCAAAGTGCACGGCGGGCGACGCGAAGCACAGCTCCGAGACCACTTGTACCGAGTGCGCCGGCTCACCCGCAGCGCTCGGACCGCTGGTGGCTTGCATCTGTGTCTCGAGCCGCACGCGCACTTGGATGCCGTCGGTACTCATCTGTGGCACCGTTTTCGAGAGTTCGGGGGTCTTGAAGCTCGCGCGATGCAGGAAGGGTAGGTGTGTGAGGTCCAACACATTTTCGTGGAGCCTGATGTAACTGCACGGGACGTCGAATACGCCGCAGACATCCGCGTAGTCAGGATTGTTGAGCCACGGCGCCGCTGGTGGCGCGCAGGTCGGCGGTCCGGCGCCCATCCAGATCCAGATGAACGGCCGCTGCTCGACAATAGGATAAGATCGCGTGCGCAGTCGGGTGGCCACCGACTCTTGTGAGGGGATTCGCACACAGCGCCCGTCAGCGTCGAAGGTGAGGCCGTGATAACCACAAATGACGCTATCACCGTCTCTCACGCCGTGAGACAGCGGGTACGAGCGATGCGGGCAGCGGTTTTGTAAGGCAACGGCAACGCCGTCGCGCTTGCGATAGACAACCAGGCTGTGTTGCAGCACCCAAACCTCGCTGAGCGCTTGACTCACCTCGGTGCTGAGCGCCGCGACATACCACTGCTCATATAACAGCGGCGTACGGTGATCGGCGCAGCGCGCGGTGATCTCACCCATAGTGCATCGCTCGGCTCCCCATTCGCGGACACTCGATCCTCAATGATGTTTTTTGGTGTAGCCTAATTCAACCATAGCACATCCATTCGATCAATTCATCTGTATTTGATGTGTTTTGATGTATCTTCATTTTTTAATGGGCCTGCGGCAAAAAGCAGGCGGCGCGCCCCGCGTTTCACGACGTGAAACGTCCATCAGTTGCGCCGATTCGACGCCCGGTGCCTAAATCCCCGCCTGCCCACCAATACGAGATTGCTATGCCGCTGAACACTTTTGCCCGCTCGGCCGCCCGCATGCAGGCCGCCGCGCGCTTTTTGGCGGGCGGCGTCAGCAGTAATTTTCGGCTGGGAATCTCACCCACACCGCTCGTTCTTAAGAGGGCCGACGGTCCCTATCTCGAGGATATCGACGGTAATCGTCTGATCGATTACTACCTCGGTATGGGTCCCATGATTCTGGGGCATCGGCCCCCGGAAGTGCTCGAGGCCGTGCAGCGGCAGCTGTCCCGGGGAATTCTCTACGGTGGCCAAAGTGAGCTGGAGTTCGAGGCGGCGGAACTTGTCTGCAAGCTGGCGCCCTGCGCGGAGCGGGTTCGCTTTGGTTCCTCCGGAACCGAGGTCGTGCAAGCGGCGTTGCGCCTGGCGCGCGCGGCAACCGGACGCCATACCCTCATCAAATTCGAGGGTCACTATCACGGTTGGTTGGACAATATCCTCTGGAGTGTTTCACCGGCCCCCGACCGCATGGGTGAGGTCAACAAGCCGATACCCCAACCCGGCTCGCGCGGTCAGGATGTGCTCTGCGGTCAAAACGTGGAAGTGTTTCCCTGGAACCGAGCGGACCTGCTGGTGGAGCGGCTGGCCAGCAAAGATGTCGCGGCGATCATCATGGAGCCGGCGATGTGCAACACCGGCGCCATCCTGCCGCGAGACGGCTACCTCAGCGCGATTCGCGATGCCTGTACGCGCAGCGGCACGGTGCTGATTTTCGATGAGGTCATCACCGGCTTTCGAATCGCCGCCGGGGGCGCGCAGCAATTGTTTGGCGTGACGCCGGACCTCGCCGTTTACGGCAAGGCGCTTGCCAGCGGATTTCCTGTCGCCTGTCTCGCGGGCAGCGCATCGTTGATGGATCTGTTTGTCAGCCAAAACGTCATGCATGGCGGAACCTATAACGCGCAAAACATTGCGATGGCGGCGACGGTGGCAACCTTGAAAGTTCTGCAGCAACCAGTAACTTTCACTAATCTAGCCGCCAATGGCCGGCGCCTGAAGAACGGCCTGGAGGCAGCCCTTGGCCGAGCGGCAGTCAGCGCGAGCGTCAGCGGGTTTCCGCAAATCTTTCACATTGCCATGGGCTTGGCTTCCCCGCCGCAAGACTATCGTGATCTTCTCACCGTGGACCGCGCGCGCTATGTTCGCTTGACGACCGCCCTCCTCGCCCGCAATGTTCGCGCGCTCGAGCGAGGCGCGTGGTTCATTTCCACGACGCACGATGAGGCGGTGATCGATGCCACTATCGCAGCCTTCCAAGACGCGCTCAGCACCTTGTGAGGTCCGGTCGGGCCCAACACCGTCAGCACACGGACCCGTCAACTTAAGGCGCCGACCTCGATTTTCTCGGTGTCAGCGGCGCGCCGGTTCCTCGGGAATCGCGCTCCTGATCGACTCGCGTCGCGAGCGCGGCAAACTCCCCGCTTGGCGCGACGAAGTTCTCCTGTGGCTGGGTGGCAATGGCGTGAACCCGGGCGGTGAAGCGCTCGATCTGCCCATTGTCCTCGAGCACCGTGAAGCGAGTTGTGTAACGACGCTCTTCCCCCTGTTCCAACCAGATCATTTCGCCGCGCTCCTTGGCGCCCGCTCGTCCGAGCACGTGATGGGTGCTGGGCTCGATGGCGTGGGCGTAAAGGCCTTCCTGAAAATTCTGCCACTGGAAATGACAGGGGAATTCCCTGACGTCGGTTTCAATCGCAAATCCCAGGCCGCGACCGCCGCCGAAGGCGCGATTCACCAGGCCAACCGGAACCTTGCCTTCACCGTCGCAGGCCATCGCATGCTCGTAAACCTGTTCGGTAAAGCTGGCCATCGGCCCCGGCTGAATGCGATAACCGGCGTTCTGCTTGCGCAGTTGAGCGGCGTGCGCGGCCCAAATCACTTTGCGGATCGGCGCGATATACTCGCTACCCTCGTCGAGAACGGGATAACCGACGTTGATGTGATAGAGAAACATGTGTGGCGTCCGATAGAAGCCGTGATTGATGACGCGATCGCGGATGGTGAAGCTGCTTTCACCGACGCGCGCCTCGATTCGGCGCAGCAACTGCAGATTCTCGCCGAACACCGTGGCCTGCGTGACGATGCCCTCGCACCACAACAGGCAATCGTCGCCGGCCCAGGATTCTCCGTAGCCGTGCAGCTCCCCCGGTGTGTTGGCGATTCGTCCGTGCAGGGGAAAATCAATCGTGGTTCGGCCCGGGTAGATGTAGTGCTCGGCGGACTCGCTCGCCATGAAGAGCGTGTGGTCCAGGCCACACGTCATCAACAACCCGGAAAACGATCTCAGCCAGCTCAAACCGCGCTCGTCATTCGGGGTGTGGTAGGCGGGATGGCGGACGTCCGTCGGCGAATTCCAACCCACATTCGCGCCTTGAAATTCGGCGTCGCCGATATCGAAAGCCCGATCGACCAGTACGTTGAAACGCAGGCCCGAGCCGGTGCGAAATTCCAACGCTCGGACGCCACGAGCGGCGCCATCGCCCATTTCGTATAGGCGCACGCCGAAGAATTGTTTGTGCGAGCCACAGCGACGCGCGATGTCCTGCCGCGTGAACGCCTTGCTGTACAAAAGCATGAGAGGACCTTTCTGACGTGACGATCTAGAATGCTGTCAGGGTTCGAATATCAATCAATATGCATCATTAATAACATCAATTCAACGAAAAATGAACTACAATGAGGTTGTGTGAGCCGACAAAGGTCTGGCGAAGCGGGGAGAAGGCAGGATGAGTCGCTACGGCAGTTGGTGTGTGATCGATGCGCTACCCGCGTTTCGGTATAGCGCGGACCAGGACAGCATCGCGGAGGCTGAATGGGACACCTGCATGGTGGGAAAGACGCGCCGCCACGCGCTCGGTATTGGCAACAGAAGACTTCAGGCCTACATCGATAATCAGGGTGGCATCAGTGTCTTCGATGAAACGTACGGGCTGCGTTGGCTCACAGCGCCTAACCCGCATGGAACAGGCTTCTCCATTGTGGAGGAGTCTGATGGGCCTCGGTGGAGCACGGATTTTGCCAACCGAATACCCGGGACCGTCCCGACCCGAACCTTCGGGCCGACTTGGTTTCGCATCGAGGCTCAAAGTGAGCGGGTGAAGCTCGAGCGCACGGTGCTCGTGCCGGAAGGTGAGATTCCTTGGCTCCTGATTCGGGTCCGTTTGACGGGCCTCGCGCCGGTTCGCCTGCGACTCATTGAGGAATGGGCGGTGCGGCCGCGTTTCCTCAATGTCGGTGTCGCGCAAGACAGTAGTATTGAGCAGCAGGCCCAGACCAGCGCGCACGCGATGCGCCAAGTTCACTACGACTGCACCACGACACCGCGCGGGGTGCGCGCCCGCGAAGTGAGATCCTCCGATCTTGACGAGCCGACCGTGCGTTCCCTCGCGGAATCACCTCCCAGCCCGACCATCCCGACAGTCTTTGGCGAGCCCCTGGTTCTCATGCTCGAAGCGCTCGGCGGCGGCGTAAACTGCGCGCCGCGGCACGACGCTGCGCGCCACCCCGTCCTGTCGCTCGATGGTGAGATGAACCTTGAAGAGGGGGAAACACGCGAGTTGTGGTTCCGCTTCGGGGTTGAGCAGGGATCGTGCGCGGATCCCGAAGCGCTCTATTCCAGCTCTTTGCGCGGGCTCCTCGAGCGCCTGCCGACCGCGACGTCCACAGCCCTGCCGATGGCCGCGCGTGAAGTGCCGTGGCATGCGGCGATCCTGACCGGCGGCGCCTGCGCGGACGCGGTGCTGGGCGGGCACACTCTGGATCAGGCGACCGGGTATGCCTTCGGGTTGGGCCTCAACGGCGCCGCGCGCGATCCGCTCCAACATGCCCTACCCCTGATCTACACCGAGCCGGATCTGGCGCTGTCTGTATTGCGCAATACCCTCGCCTGGGGGCGACCCGACGGTTACCTGCCCTGGTGCATCGATGGCGCCAAGCAGGCGCGCGGCGGCGCGGCGATGCCGGCTTATCAGGCGGCCTCAGATTTGACACTCTGGGCCTTGTGGCTGGCGGCGGAATACGCGGCCGCGACCGGGGACCTTGACGCTTTCTTGCTTCCCGCGCCGTTCCACCCGGAGCACGCGTTCGCGCCTGTCTCCGTGTTCGAGCATCTACGGCGAAATTTCAACTACCTGGTGAACAACATTGGCTTAGGTCCCCACGGCCATCTGCGGGTGCTCGACTGTGATTGGGCTGATGGCCACATGGGTGAGATCAAGCGAGCCGGCCTGACGCGCGCCGATGTCGCGGCGCGCGGAGAATCCGTGCTCAACTCCGCCATGGCGGCGTGGGTACTGCCGGTGTGGGCCGGACTTTGCGCCCGGCTCGGCGATCATCGCATGGCGGATGAGGCGCGTCGCTTCGCGGAACAACTACGCCTGGCGACCGCGCGAGAATGGAACGGCCGCTGGTTTCACAGGGGACGCTGCGACGACATCGTCGTCGGCGGGGACTCGCTGTTCCTGGAGACGCAGCCATGGGCGATACTCTGTGGCGCCGCCACTGAGCAACAGTCCCGTGCCCTGCTCAACACCATTGACGAACTGCTGCGAGCGGGCTCACCCCTGGGCGCCCGTGAGTGCTGGCCCGTTCCAGCGGAGGAAATCTCCTCGGGTCGCCCCGGTGAGGCGCTGGCCGGCGGCGTCTGGTTCTCTCTGCAAATGACTCTCATCTGGGCCGCCGCGCGCTTCAGCCCCGAGCTCGCGCAGGATGAGTGGCGCCGCTTCACACTGACCAATCACACCAACGTCTACCCGGATGTGTGGGAAGGCACGTTGAGCGGTCCTGACGCTTACAACGCGCCCGCTTCGCGGCGCCCGGGTCGGACCTGGGCTTTTTCAGGCTTTGCTCTGCAACAGTTTCCCATCAATTGCCTGCATGCCCACGCGCAGCCATTACTTTCCTACCTGCGGCTTCTGGGAGTGGAACCGCTGGCGGACGGATCGTTGCGTGTTGCCGGCGGGTGCGGAGACTTCCGCAGCCGTACCTTTCAGATCTCGGCGGACGGCGGCGGCTCACTTAGCGCGCGCGGTCCGGTCAAACTGCTCACGCGCGGCGGGCTGGTCACCGGTTCAAGTGGCAACGTGCGTTGGCCGGCCCGGTCGCGGTGAACCACGGCCGGTGGGTAACACGCCACTCGCTAATCCGCGCGGCTCACGACCACGAACTCTATTCCGGGCGCGGCCAGGTCGGAGCGGATCCTGACAGGGGTATGCTGCCGCTCCGCACGCTCCAACCGAAAGTCCGCCGCCTCGGAAATCCGGTAGCGCTTGATGAGGTAGTCGCCCGCCGGAAGATTCTCGATGGCGGCGTCGTAACCGCTCTGATTCGCATAGCGCACGTTGCGTCGCGGAAATAGCCGCAGGTCGCCGAGAAACGGGATGTGCTTGACGTCGCCCTCGGGCCGCGGTCCCCGATCGAACTCCGGCATCTGATAGTTACTGATGAGCACTTGGACGGTCCGCCCGTCCGCGCTTCGCCCTGCCTGGAGCGCGAAGCCATCCTGCTCGCCCGCCGTTGAGCGTAGGCGAAGCGGCGTGTCCAGCATCGTCCCGAGCAGGATTAACGCTTGCCCGACTTTATCCGGACTATCACCTTTCGCGCCGAAAATGTTGTCGCCTCGATAGAGCGTGGAACGGTCTATGGGCGCCGATTGCATGTAAAGCGTCGCGCTGGTAACGAACGCCGCGCGCTGCATGGCCGTGGCCTCGAGATCCCGACCCACCAGCCCGTAGTTCCACTCATCGACGAAACTCTGTGTTTTCGTAAAATTCGCGCGGTCGAGCACTTGACGAATGTCATTCCCGATCCGCACAAAGTCGAATGGGTCATTCGCATCCGTCGAATAGTGATGCCAGGAGAAAAAATCCAGCGGCAGCGCATGTGACCGTACATAGTCCAGAAACCCCTCCCGGTAGGGGCCCGCTTGCCAGGACTCGGACAAGGCCGGACCGCCGATTTGCGCGGTGGGATCGGCCTCTTTGACCGCGCGGGCGACCTGGTCGTAGAGCGCATAGAACTGCGCGGGCGTGCCGGACCAGAATATCTTGAGTAGATCGGGCTCATTCCAGACTTCCCAGTACTTGATACCGTAGTGGAAGCCGTTCGCCCAACCGGCGTTGTAGTGCATCACAATATGCCGCGCGATGGCCGCGTATTGGGTCGGATCCGGCGGATCGGGCTGCGCTCCGGCGCTGCGGCCGAGACGGAAGATCACATCGGCGCCGAGATCGACGATTGAGGCGATCAACCGATCCGTCGGGCCGAAGTGGTAGCTCGCTGGGCTGCTAGCGTCCGCCGTCATGTCCGGGAAAATATCGTCAGCGCTGCGCGCGCTCGGCGTCGCGTCGAGCCTGCCGAACCTGGCATCGATATCTCCGGCGCCCAGCGAATCGTGGGTGCGGATGAGATCGATGCGCGCCGCGCGGTAACCTAGGGTTGCGTTCGCCGGTTGCCAGCGCAGAAACGCCGGCGCGTCGGGTGGGAACTCATGATCAAATAGCGGCAGCGGACCGCCGTCGACACCCTGAAACGACTTGTAGTGCCCGTCGGTCGCGGTGAAATTCACCACCACGTGTCGGGTTGCGTCGCTGTCGTTCCGCGGCCATGCGGATACGGTCACGAGCGCGGTCGCCATCACGAGCGTGGCGAGTGTCCTGATGGCCCAAGTTCCGGGATTCCCCGACAGCATTCGATCCCACTTCATAACGGTAAGTACATCAAAAGAAATCAGTTGAGAGCATAATTGCATCTTCGCCATTTTTTTTGCAACAATGTCTAGGTGATCGGTTCCATCAGCCGGAACCCGAAGGTGCCGATCGACCATCGTGCGGGTGACTCAAGGTCCACTTACGAGCGGCCTCGAATGCTCGAGGATCCGTTCTCGGGAGAGCTGATTGAAGCTTCGTGTCAGGGATATCGCCAAGGCCGCGGGTGTCAGCCCGGCCACCGTCGATCGCGTTCTCAACAATCGCCCGGGCGTGCATCCACGCACCACCGAGCGTGTCCAGCAGGCTGTCGGCCGCCTCTCGCAACTCGACGCCGAGAGTCTGGACCACTATCTCGGTGGCGCGCGTCGGCCCAAATCGGTGGATTTTCTAATTCCCACCGGCACGAATGTGTTTCTGCGCTCGATGGCCGAGGAAGTAGATCGAAAGCGCGAGGAGTTCGCGCTGTTCGGCGTCGAGCCGCGCAGCCACAAGTTGGACTCGTTCGATCCGAAGTTGATCGCGGATCGTTTGCGCGAGCTGGCGCTGGATTCAGATGGAATCTGCGTCGTCGCCGTCGATCATCCGATGGTGCGCGCGGCGATCACCGCGGCGGTCGATAGCGGTGTCCCGGTCGTCACACTGGTGACCGACATCTCGAACAGCCGTCAGGTGAGCTATGTCGGCATCGACAACTTCGCGGCTGGCCGCACCGCGGGCTACCTCGTGGGTCGGTTCCTCGCCGGTCGCGCGGGGGAAGTCGGACTTATTGCCGGCAGTGTCACGTACCGCGGTCACGCCGAGCGCGAACAGGGTTTTCGCAGCGTCCTCAGTGAGGAATTTCCGCAGTTGTCCGCCAGCAGCATCCTCGAAGGAAACGATGACGATGAGCTGAGCTTCGAGCAGGCAAAACAGCTGTTACGCCGCAAACCCAAGCTCCTGGGCCTCTATAACATTGGCGCGGGCTCCGCCGGTGTCGCGCGGGCCTTGAAGGAAGCCAATCGCGGGGACGCTGTTTTCATTGCTCACGAACTCAATGCCATCACGCGAACCTTCCTGCTCGATGGTGTTCTGGATGCCATCATCAATCAGAACTTCGCCATTGAGGTCAGAAATGCGATCAAGATCATCATGAACTATCACGCCGGCCGCGATTTGTCGTCGAATACCGAGCCCGTACCGATCGAAGTATTTCTGCGGGAGAACCTCAACTGGTGAGCGCGTTGGGCCCCAAGGTCCGAGCGGCCGCTCATCCCGCGAACTGGTTTCGCGGCATTCCTCGCACCCCCGTCTCTACGGCAAACAAGCCGCCTTGCAGGGGCTGTCGGCTCAATGAGGCCTCCGAGAGGCCAAAGCGTGCCGTCGTCACGTACAGCGTATCGAGCTTTGCACCCCCAAACGTACAGCAGGTGACCCGCTCCGCGGGAATCGCGACGATTCGATCGATGGCGCCGTCCGGCGCGAACCGTACTACACAACCGCCATCCCAACGCGCATTCCACAGATACCCCGCGGCATCCATCGCCGAGCCGTCGGGCACTCCAAAGCCCTCGGGATTGGCGAAAATCCTTCGATTGGCGATCGTTCCCGCCTCGGCGTCGAAATCGTAAGCGTAGATGGCGGCGGCCAACGAGTCGACGAACAGGAAGGTCTTATCATCAGGCGACCAGATAGGGGAATTCGCGATGCCAACCCCGCTTTCCATCCGCGTCATGGAAAGATCGGACGCGATTCGATATAGATTGCCGCCGCGAGTGTTGAATGGCAGCTTCTCGCGGCCTGGAGTAATGCTGTCGTGAACGGTTCCGAGCCAGAAGCGGCCTCGCGTGTCGGCGGCGCCGTCGTTACATCGATTCTGTGCTTCGACCGGTGGCAGGCGCGCAATCTCTTCCAGCGCGCCCGTCGCAGGATCGAAGAGGTTCAAGCCTCCCATGGAAGTCACGAGCAGCGTCCCGTCGGAGCGCACAGCCATGGAGGCGACCATGCGGTTGAGCACCCACGTTCGATGCTCGGTTGTCCGCGGTTCGAGCCGGTGTAAGCGGCCACCGATCATGTCGAGCCACCAGACGACTCCGGCAGCGGCGTCCCAGACGCAACCCTCGCCCAGTACATCGCGACAATCGACCACACAGGTAACGGGCGGGCTCTCGATCCTCGGTATGGATATCGGCATGCCGCGAGTCACCCTCAAGTCATGAACCAGCCGCCATCGACATTAAGCGACTGGCCTGTCACGAATTCGCTCTGGTCCGTTGCAAAAAATAGCACGGCGTTCGCGAAATCCGCCGGTGTCCCGCGCCGCTTGATACATTGCTGCTGCAAGACGAGCTGACGATACGCCTCGGGATCGCCCTGGATATCTTCCGCCGCGGTGGGAAACGCCCCGGGGCAGATCGAATTGGCGGTGATGCCAAAGCTGCCATATTCCCGCGCCAGCGCGCGCGTCAGGGCGATCAGGGAGCCTTTTGATACGACGTATGGCGCGATACCGGCCCAGCCACCGTAGAACGTGATGCTCGAGACGTTGATGATCCGGCCCCATCGCTGCGCGACCATTTGTGGCAATACCGCCTGGCAGCAGGCGAACGCCGCCTGCACATTGACCCGTTGCACCAGTTCGAATTCGTCGAGGGAGTAGTCACTGAACTTCCTGGACGGAAAAATCGCGGCGTTATTGACCAAAATGTCGATTGTCCGTCGCGCGGCGAGTTCTCCAACGCGCGCGAGCACCCCTTTTGTATCCGACAGGTCCATATGGACAAACACCGCCTCGCGTCCCGTGCCGCAAATGTCTGTCGCGAGCCGCTCCCCGCCCGATGCGTCGCGATCCAACACGACGACCCGCGCGCCGGCCGCGGCGAGTGCTTGCGCGGTTGGCGCGCCCAATCCGCCAGCGCCGCCCGTGATCAGGACGCTGCGATCCTCGAGGGCACGGCGCTTGGCGGGATGCCCGAGGGTGAGACGCCCTCGCGCGGCTTCTGTGCTGGTTGTCATGCAATCGACTCCGTTCACGCAAGACCGCGTCGCTTTCCTTCCAGCGACTGTTTCAGAAGACACATCAAGTGTGCCAATATATCTTGACAAATACAATCAATTTCATGTGAACTGATGTAAATACGTGAACCTCACATACCATCGAGACCTCCGCGGCGGAGGAGATGTCAATGCCCCCTCGAATCGCCATCGCGCAACTCATTCAGGAGAGTAATAGTTTCTCCCCGCTGCTCACCACGATGGCGGCTTTCGAGAACTGCTACCTCTTGCGGCGCGAGGAGCTGCTGACCAGCGAAAATCGCGCGGAGATCGCCGGATTCACATCGGTGCTCATGAGCCGCGGCGCGACGCCCGTACCGCTGCTGGCGGCGATGGCGTTGTCCGGTGGCCCGTTGACACGCGCGACGTTTGATTCCCTCGTGGGAGAGATCGAGATCGGCTTGCGCGCCGTCATGCCTCTCGACGGGCTGCTGATCGCCCTGCATGGCGCGCTTTTGGTGGAAGATGAGCCAGACGGCGACGGCGAAATACTGGAACGCCTTCGCGGTGTTCTCGGAGCCAGCATCCCCATCGGCGTGACCCTGGACCTCCACGGCCATATCACGACGCGAATGCTGCTGCCGAATTGCTTCCTGATTGGGTATCAGGAATTTCCGCATACGGACATGTACGAAACGGGCGAGCGCGCCGCGCGGCTGATGCTCGAGACGATTGCGCATAGGAAGCGTCCTGTGATGGCGCTCGCCAAGCGCCCGATCGTCCTGAGCCCGTCGATGGCTCGCACCGTGGATGGTCCCTTTCGATCGATCGCGGAGAAGGCGCGCCAGCTGGAATCAGCCGCCATTCCGCACGTGTCGATCTTTCCGGTGCAGCCTTGGATAGACGTTCCCGATCTGGGCTTCGCCGTGCTGGTATGCGCCGACGGCGCCGCCGTCGCCGCCCAGGAAGCGGCGGATTCGCTCGCGGATCTGGTGTGGCGACGCCGCGGCGAATTCGAGCCACAGCTCGTTTCCATCGAAGAGGCCATCAGGACCGGGTTGTCCGCGGAGGGTCTTACGGTGGTCAGCGATGGCGGCGACGCGCCGACGGCTGGGTCAACTGCTGACAACGTCTCAGTTCTGCGGACGCTGCTCGCGCTTGGCGCGGATCGATCCGACCGGCTGACCTACCTCACTCTGTGCGATCCTCAAGCGGTCCGTTGCGCGCTGAACGCGGGTCCGGGCGCTCAGCTAACTTTAGATGTCGGCCATGCATTCACGCCGCGCGACGGGCGGCCAATGAGTGTGACCGGCAAAGTCCGCGGCCTCTCCGACGGGGAATTTCGCATGCGAGATCAGGAAGTGATGACCGTGCGCATGGGATTGACCGCGGTTCTCGCGATCGGCGCCATTCGCCTGGTGTTACGATCCCTCCCCGCGATGGAATGGGACGTTGGGACCTATACCTCGCAAGGTTTGGATCCGCGCGACGCCGCGCTGATTTTCGTCAAATCGCCGGCGGGTTTCCGCTTTTCCTACCGACGCCTGTGTAAGCGAATCTTGATAGCGGACACACCGGGGGCGGCGCCGACGAATCTTCGCCGCGTGCCGTACAAGAACATCACCCGACCGCTCTATCCCTTGGATGATTTCCCGGAAGCAATCTGACGGGCGCCGCGGCTCACTTCACCCTGGCTCTCAGTGCGAGCGCGGCGACGATTTCCGCGTGAGCATGGCCACGCATGGGGTAGAAATACATGGCTACGCCTCCCATTGACAGCAGGATCACCGGAAAGACGATCATGATCGTGCGCATGCCATGCAGCGTCGCGGACGTCTGCTCGACATTAGCTACGTAGCCGATTCGCTGCAATGACCAGCCAAACACGCCCGCGCCGAGCCCCAACGCGACTTTCAGTACGAACTGCCCAAGGCCGAACACGAACGCCTCCGCGCGGATCGCGGTTCGCCATTCGCCGTATTCGACCGTATCGGGCAACATGGACCAGAAGGTCATCACGAGTCCCGTCAGCGGCATTTGCACGAAGACCGCGAGCGCCGTCATGGCGATCGGGGAATCGATATCGGTCGCCGCGAAATATAGAAACCCAACGAGCGCCCACACTGTCGCCACGAACCAGGCACGCTGCTTGCCGATTCGCCGCTCGAGAAATATCCAGGCGGGCAGGATGGCGAGCGCCGCCACGCAGATGGCCGCGAGAGCATAGTGAGCCGACGCTTCGGCGTGCAGATAGTATTTGAAGAAATAGAGAATGGATTTTCCGAACGCGACGGAGCAGCCAATCGTGCAGACGATCCCGATCATGACGATCCAGAACGCCTGGTTGTAACGCAGAACCTTGATGTAATCTCGCGGCGACAGCCGGCGGGCATCGTCCAGAGCGGAGTGCGACAACTCGCGCGTGGTGTGGAAGACGATCAGCAGAATCGGCAGCGCGATGATGGCGAATATCGCGGCCGCCGTGGTAAAGCCGGTCGCCGGACTATCTTTGCCGGCAACCGCGACAATGGGCTGGGTGAAATAGGCCACCACGACTCCGGCGATCATCGCGAAGATCATGCGAAAGCCGGCCACGGTGGAGCGAGTCCTTGAATCGGAAGTAATGCTCGCGCTCATCGCCGTGTACGGCACGGACACGACCGTGTAGCAAGTGCGCAGCAGGATATGCGCGCAGAGCAGAAAACCCAGCAGCGTCAGCCCCTGCAAGGGCGGCTTGTAGTATGCGAGCGTGAATGAGAGGCAAAGCGGTATCGCACCGAAAAGAATATAGGGTCGATACCGACCCCAGCGGGAGCGCGTGCGGTCGCAAATCGCTCCCATGATCGGATCGCAGGCCCCGTCCCAGATGGAGGCAATCATGTAGATCGATCCCGCGATGCTGGCCGGTATGCCGATCACGTCGGTGTAAAAATAAAGTAGGTAGAGCGAAATGCTTTGCCAGAAAAGATTGCACGCAAAGTCGCCGAGCGTGAATCCGACGATTCTCCCCAGAGTCACGGAAGGCGCGCGCGGCGAACGCTCTTCCGCGCCGGGAAGATCCGAGGTTGCGATGCCCGAAGCCTCGAAGTTGACGATGCTCTCCCCTGCCAATGCAAAGATCCTTGGGCTCGCCTCGCCCGTGGTTCGGATCGAGGCGACCGCCATGAATCCCTTCCCCCCGATCCTGACCGCGCGTTAGTATCGAGCTGATTGGCCATCAAATCAACTCATTTTGACTAAATGATGTAATATCATTAATCTACCGGGCAGCCTCAACGTCAATCATGGCCAACACCGCTATCTTCGATACAGACTAAAAACCAGCCATGGACAAGCCTCTAGCGAGCATTCGCATTACCCGCCCGGCCTTCATCGAGGGCCGGGGCATCGATGCGTTTGCTTTTCAACTTATCGTGATGAGGCAGTTGTTCAATGAATTCCTCCCAACCCTATTCCCGGCGCCGGCTTCGAGTTACCGCCGACGCCGACCCCGGCGCGCTGGCAAAGGTCGTTGAGCGCTTTCAAAACCTGAATATCGTTCCCCGCCGCATCACCGCGGAATTCTCATCGAACGATCTCTTGCACATCGCGGTCGACGTCTGCGGGCTCGCGGAGGAGCAGCTGAGACTCATCGTCGCCAAGATCCGCCAAGCACCCTGCGTCACCAACGCGTATTGGCATCGACTCTGACTAAGTTCGCTTCCGGCGCGGCGCTGGCGATGGCATTTCAGCCTTACATGAAATGCAAACCGAGCGGTGGCGCCGCTCGAGCGCATTGCCGCGGATCTCGGGGAATAGGCTTGTCGCGCCCGATGACGGGATCAAGATCTGCCTATGATCTGCCGATGCCGCTGATCCACTCGCCGGGTCGCTTGGGATAGCAGTGCCACCAATGCTCGTGGTGCGCGCCGGGTTCCATCCACCATCCGATCAAGAGAACATGCGCTTTCACGCGTTCTGCTTGGTCGTGATCGTACTGGGCGGCGACGCTTACCGGACCTCTATCCGTGGACCAAGCGGCCCATATCCGGCCGTGGCACTGCAACTTGGTTAGGGCATCTCGATGATGTGCCGGCAACCCACTCAGCGTCCAGATACGCGACACAATGTCGAGCCCGAGTGCCCCCGAAACAAAGTGTTCCATGAGCTTCTCGATTTCAGGACGTGACGCGATCGGGCCCACCGCAGCCCTCCTACTTTGAGTGCCGCGCTCTGGTCTCGGTGGGGATGCGTTTGAGAATGGCGCTCGCTTGCCCAGCGACGGCAGGGGCCGCGGTCACGCCGATCTCTTTCTCGTTTGATTGGTCCCTCAACTCGCTCATGGCTGTGCTCCTTGCTCCGGTCCGCCACCCAATCTTACATCATAAACAATCAATTCAGCTTATTTGAGTGGATTTGCCCGCTATATGCGGGGCATACTGCCGTGGGTGACGATCTTAAGTCAACCGACTGGGCCTCCGCGACGCCGCCGAAATGGCGGGTTACTAGATCCCACCTCACGGGCGATGGCCGCGGCGCGGAGTCCTCAAGAGAGAAATGATATGAGCGCGTTTGGACATTGGGCGACAGAAAGTGGCCTACCCGTCTTTAGATACACCGCGAATCCCCATGCCCTTCATTTGGCGGAGTGGGACACAAGAAGCGTGGGCAAGACCCGCCGCCACTGGTTAGGCATCGGCAATCGTCGCATTCAGGCGTTTGTCGACAATCTCGGCAGCATCGCATTATTCGACGAGCACGAAGGACTGCGTTGGCTCATCGCGCCCGAGCCCGAGGGCAGTGGGATCTCATGGATTGAAGAACGGGACGGCGTTCGTTGGGGGAGTCTACTGCAAGCGGATACCGACGACATGGTGCGGGCCTTCGGTCCCACGTGGTTCCGAGTGGAAAGACAACGACACGGCGTGCGGCTCGAGCGCACCGTTCTTTGCCCGGAGGGCGAGTTCCCCTGGGTCTTGATTCGTGTGCGAATTTCAGCGCTCGAAGATTCCATCGCGCTCAGGCACGTCGAGGAATGGATCATCCGGCCGCGCTTTATCAACCTCGCGGTCGCGCCCGCGATCAGCGCCGATAATCAACGCGCGCTGAAGCGTCATGCCGAGCAAACGGTGCGCTTCCAAGTGACTACGGCCCCGGGTCTCCTGCGAGCTTCGGAAAAGCGTGTGGGAAATCCGCATGGCGAGATCGCTCTGGGTGGCACAACATCTCATGAGACAGCGCCACTGACATTTGGCGCGCCGCTGACGCTGCGCCTCGAGGCGCTGGGGACCGCGCCCGCCGTGGCCGCGCAGGATGGCGCGCGGCATCCCGCATTGCGGCTGACCACGGATATCGAGTTGCGCGGCGGCGGGCGGACAGAATTGTGGTTTCGCTTCGGCGTGGAGGATGGGAGCCGCTGCGAGGATCCTTCCGCGATGTTCGATGCGTCGCTTAAAGCCCTCTCGACAAGATTGCCGAGCGCGCGGTCGGTAATAGCACCGATGGCCGCGCGCGAGGTGCCGTGGCATACCGCCATCCTGACAGGTCAAGCATGCCGCGACGGCACGTTGGGCGGACATACGCTCGATCAGGGCTCGGCCTACTCCTATCTTCGAGGCTTCAACGGCGCCGCGCGCGATCCGCTTCAACACGCTCTGCCCTTGGTTTACTGCGAGCCCGATCTGGCCCTTTCGGTTCTGCGCAACACACTTTCATGGGGCGCGCCGGACGGCTCGCTCCCGTGGGCAATCGACGGGGCGAAGGCAGTTCGAGTCAAAGCCATCACGCCAGGAAAGTCTTTCGAGCATCCGTCCGATCTGGGATTGTGGAGTCTTTGGCTCGCGGCGGAGTACGGGGCCGCCACGGGTGATTTGGCGGCCTTTCGCGCGCCGGTACACTTTCATCCGACGCACCAGTCCGAGCCTGCGCCGTTGCATCAGCATCTACGCGGCCATTTCCGCTATTTGATGCACCGAGTCGGTCTCGGCGCGCACGGTCACTTACGCGTGCTCGACTGCGATTGGGCCGATGGTCACCTGGGTGAGGTGCAGAATCTCGGTCTTGACCGGCAGACTATCGTCGCCGAAGGCGAGTCGGTTCTGAATTCCGCAATGGCCGCTTGGGTTTTGCCTGTCTGGGCCGGTTTATGCGACCGCCTGGGAGAGCATGATGATGCGCGCGCGGCCCGCGAGGTCGCCGAACGACTGCGTCGATGCGTCGCCGCCGAGTGGAACGGCAGATGGTTTAACCGAGCACGTTGCCGCAACGTGCTCGTTGGCAAAGATACGTTGTTCCTCGAAGTGCAGCCCTGGGCGATCCTGTGTGGCGCCGCTGACCCGGAACGCTCCTGTACTCTGCTCAATACGATGGATGAGTTATTGCGCAAGGGCTCGCCCCTCGGGGCGCGTCAGCGCTGGCCGATTCCGACCGAGCGCGAATTCTCTGGCAAACCCGGGGAAGCGCTCACCGGGGGGATCTGGTTTTCACTGCAAATGCCACTTATTTGGGCGGCCGCGCGCCACGCGCCGCGGCTCGGATGGGATGAATGGCGTCGCTTCACTCTCGACAATCATGAGCGCAGTTATCCGCACATATGGGAAGGCACGCTTTCCGGGCCAGACGCGTACAACGCGCCCGAGTCCAACGAGCCGGGTCGAACGTTTGCCTTCCCTCACTTCAGCATGCAGCAGTTCCCCGTGAATAATCTGCACGCGCACGCCCAACCGGTCATTTCATACCTGCGGCTCTTGGGCGTGGAACCGCTCCAGGATGGAGCGCTGCGCGCCACGGGTGGCGCCGGCGGTTTCAAGAGCCGGAGTTTCGAGATTTGTGAGGATGGGCGCGGAATGCTGCAAGCGCTTGGACCCATTGAGATCGAGACGAAGAATGGCCGCGTTGCCGCCAATGCGGGCAATGTGGTTTGGTAGGTTTGCGCGGGGATCTGCAAAAGTTGTTTTTCAACGTAAGCTTTCAAGCATCCTTTCCGCGATGTCATGTCGTTGTGTTCGAGAGTGTTGGTCTGAATGATAAAGAGCAGTGAGGAAGGCCGCATCCAATCTGCTGAGTCCGACGGGACGGCTGTCCGAAACGACGAAGAGTCGCAATATCGAAGGTGCGGGTCCAACGTCCACATCAAGATCGACATTTGACAATCCCGTCATCGCCAGATAGTCCGTTAGCGCCCGCCGCGTGACATGCGCGACACGTCCAGTATCGACAATTGCGAAGATGGAAAAGAAACTCAAGACCTCGTTCCGAGTAAATGGCGAGGACTCGGCCTGACTGTCGCTTGGAACGAAATGGCCGAAACGCATGGTGGAAGTACGGCCCAAATTGATATTGCGCCAAACCAGGATCGGTTTTCCGGTGTTTGAATCCAGGAAATGACGAATTTGCAGTGGCGAGGCATCACCGAACAGCTGCTTGTTGCGAGCATACCAAGCAGCCAGTACTTGGTTCGGCTCATCCGTCGTGATTATCACAAAGTTGGGATTGCATGCGCGGTCCGTTGCAAGCGGTGCCCCGACAGCGCCAATAATCTGGGATAGGCGCGCGATCACGATCTTTGTATCGTCGGGAGGAAATCCAAGCGCGAAAAGGCAAATCGGTGAGTTCCAACGTACCAACGATTCGTTATCGGCAAATCCAGGATTTAGCGTGATGCCGCGGACGAAATCATC
>Ga0210406_10001819_pt1 | contig 25168 bp, 22 predicted proteins | sample IncBWC30MmetaG_FD_155454 | JGI IMG/M metagenome (GOLD analysis project Ga0210406, IMG submission 155454) | Forest soil microbial communities from Barre Woods Harvard Forest LTER site, Petersham, Massachusetts, United States - Inc-BW-C-30-M | ecosystem: Environmental > Terrestrial > Soil >... | reverse complement strand
GCCCGTTCTTCCATCCCCTGGCCCAACTTAAACACAATGACTTCGTCTCCAGCCGATGGCTTCCCGGTGGTCGAATTTTTCACTCTTCCAGTGAAGGTCTGAGCGGCGGAGAAAGAGGTCAGCAGGAATAGGACGAGTGCGACACGGATACTAGCGCCCCTCTTCGGCTCCTTGCTTACAACGGCTGGCGGAAGTGGCGCAGCTGCTCGCCCGGCCGCGGCGCTAACAATGCGCTCTTTCGGGATGATGTTCAAGCCAGTTTCCAGCATGTGTGTGCTCCTTTCAAACTTTGGTGCACCGGCGGACTGCCGGTGCCGAATTGTTCTCCCCGCGGGCGATCTCGGCTAATAGGGTGGCGGCTTCGTCCTGCAAAGAAGACTTCAGCGACGCATAGCCGGCCTCAGGAACTTTGCCGGCAAAGGTACTCGAAATTCAGATCGCGCAGACCTTCACGGAGTATGCACTGCAGGCCAGAGCGAATTAGAGCGCGAAACTCCCTTTTTGCGCCATTGTGATCCTCCCAGTCTCGAGAACCGCAACATTCGTCTTTAAGATCTCAGAACCGGTTCGAAGGTCAGGTCCACGAAGCCTATTTTGCTGCACTCATCCAATTGCTCGGCCGTGTTGTGAACTGGTTCACAGTGCTGGTTGCCGGATCGGAAACACCGTTAGCCTGCCTGGAGCACACTTTGTAGTAATACATGGTGTTAGGTTCCAGATCGTCCATACGCACCCGAAAGACCATTTCACTGTGGACAGGGTTGATTCTGGTCGGAGACTCTGCCGTTAAATCAAGGTGATTGGGATCTTTACCGTAGTGCACGACAGCGTAGTGGAGGTTCGTGCCCCCTGGATTTTGTGTCGTCCACCGGATGAAGGCTAACGTGTCGGTAATGGACTCGATGATCGGGGTGGCGTTGGCTTGGCCGGGGCTCGAACCTTCATCTGCACGTGCTGGTCGTGGTTGTACAAACAATAAGCCTATGAAGCCTATGGCTATGGCGCTGGTCGCGAGCGTTAGGCGTGACCCATTGACTCTGATCATTTTCAAAACCTCCTTGAGCACTGCGAGAACGTGCGAGAACGCACTTCGTTCGGGGAATGAAGCAGCAAGAGTCGCGGGGTGGAAGACAGATCCACCCCACGTGGAATTAGCGAACCATTCGCTACGGTTTGTAGCCATCCACCAGAGTGTTCAAGAAGGCGACAATATCGTCTTCTTCCTCGGGCGATAAGCCGAGCTTACCTATCGTCATGTTTTCATTGTTGGAATCTTCCGGCATCGGCCAACAGGTGACCTTCTCGACGGTTCCTTTCGGACAATTGCCAGACAGCACCGGATAGGGGTACACATCCCGGGTGTTGTAGAAGTGGACTACCTCCTTCAAGCTGGTGAGATAGCCATTGTGCATGTAAGCTTTCACGAAGCCGGGATACGGCACCATCGCCGCATCGCGCGCCGTCGAAGTTTGGAATTTGCCCTCGAATTGCGGCAGCAATAATCCCCAGTTCAAGTTCGGCGGGGCTCCATAGTACCCGTCGAGGAATAATCCCATTCCCTCGTCGGTGAAACCGAAACCCAGTGAGTTGGCGGTAAAACCCCATTGGTCGGGAGTGTCCTCCGAATACCACGGAAGTTTTACATTCTTGGGGAGGCCGATGTTGTTGTAGGTCGTGTCGGTAAACAAAGGCTGAACACTTGCCGCCTTGCCGGTATCTGATCCGCCCAGTTGGGTGCTCGACCTTCCATCCAGATGGCAGGTGTTGCAACTTCCTTTGCCGCGGAACAAGTCATACCCGTTCAGTTCCTGAGTGGTGAGGGTTGCCTTGCCGGCAAGATAGTAATCGAATTTCGACGTGAAGGGACTGACGCTATCGGAAGACTCATAAGCGGCAATCGCCTGAGCGAATTCGTCGAAGTCTTTGTTAGCGAGAGTACGGTCGGTCGAGCTGAGCTGAAGCGGTGTAGGGTTTCCTGCAAGGACAGCAGCGCCTGCTGGTGTGCTGCATATCGTCGCGACGTCCGAAGGCCAAGTAATTTCCAGCGATCCGACGCCGAAGACCTGCTCAAAGAAGAACTTGTAGTTGCTTTGAGAGAGCTTCCACACCACGCACGCTGCATCCGGATTGGCCATTTCTTGGGTATCCAAGGGCGGGCCTTGAGCCTGGTTAGCCGCGGAATTCTGCAGCTTGTATCCTGTCGCCCGGCCATCCCAGAAGTTGCCACCGTAGAAATCGGCTTGGCTTTGGTTGTAATGCAGAGGGGGAAAGTAAGATGCGTAGGCGTAACTCTGTGGGTTCCGCTTCGCGATCCGGTTGTTTGGGTAGGCTCCGTGGACGGTGATGGGAACCGAACCTGTGTTCGATCCGCCTGTGAATAGGCTCAAGATCGATGCACCATTTGCATAACCCGCCGCCGGGTCGTGGCAGTAGCTGCAGGCAAGATTCTTGTTCACGGATAGTTTGGGATCGAAGATCTCAAGCTTGCCCAGAGTCTCGACTTGATGGTATGGGTCCAGCTGCCCTGACAACGCTGCGGTCAGCGCCTGAGCCTCGAGCATGGCTTCCTCAGCCCGAACTCTCTTGAAGTCTGGATCATTCGCAATGATGCACTGCAGGTTAAGCTTTTGACCCGGCAGTATGCATGTTTGATCGGCTGGCGGAATCTGAAAACCAGTTGGAAGTTGAAAACTGAGTGGGGGTGGTGGAGTACCCTGTGCCGATGCACCTGGAACTACCATTAGCATAGCGAGCGCAGTGAGACTCGCTATTGAGAGCAATGAGGGTCTTTCCCAACACTTCATGCTGCTCACGGTTCCTCCTTAACTACTTCAGGTTCGCGGTGTTTTGCGGCGCTCAGCTAGCAGCAAGTTCAATACCACGGCATTCCACGGTGTTCCACACCGGTGTCTCGTAGCTGCATTGTTAGCGCTGAGGTGGGGGAGTCTAGTGTCTGAAGAGAGGACAGAGTCAGAGGGCTCTTTGATAGGTTTTTACCTATCTGGGTGAAAGGGCATGCCTGGGTGTCCCGCGCTGGCTGGCTCTGGCGTTTCTAAGTCAAGATTCACGACGACCGGCTCCTGGCCATTCCTCACGACTACGGCTTCGCAAATCTCATTGGGATCAGCATTAATCTCCTGGTGGGGCACATACGGAGGAACGTAAATGAAATCTCCAGCTGCGGCCTCGCCGCTGAGTTCCAATCGATCGCCCCAGCGCATCCGCACTCGTCCTTTCACTACGTACAAGACGGTTTCCAGTTCTCCATGGTGGTGCGGTCCCGTCTTTGCATCAGGTTGGACGACCATGGTTCCAGCCCACAACGTGGCCGCTCCGGCTTTCGCACGCGTGATTGCGGCAGCGCGCGTCATGCCCGACGTCTGTGGGGTATTCGTGTCCAACTCGGCGGCATGTACGATTTTGACGCCGTTTGTCCTCCAGTCCATGATTAAAATTCCCTTGAAGGTTTGATAAGTCATTCAGTGTGTGGTGCCAAGCATTCCGTAAATGCTTGTCCCAATAACAGTCAAGATCATCCCCATAGCGATGATGATTGCGACCCGGCTAATGATCTGAATCGTGACGATGGCGAGGTTGGCGATTCTTGTACCCATAAAGATCGACTCCTGCTTCCGAGCCGAGCATTTTTGAGACCATGCGGACTGATTGCGTATTTCACCGCGGTTGCGGCGCGTCGAGTGGGATGGCCCTGTCCCTAAATTGACTCCTATTGACAGAAGTGTCCAAATAGCGACCCTCACACTTCACCCGAAGTTAGTAGCGCTGAGAAACCTTAAGGAACTCGTTCTTCCGCCCGGCCTCAAAATTGCGGCAAGCCTAAGCCGTTCGAGGTCACGGGTAACACTCAACAATGAGGACGCTGAAATCAATTGTCGCATTGGTAACCGTAGCAGTGATTGTTGGAACGGTGGGGACCGATCAACGTGCTGGCAGCAAGCCGAGAAATCAGGAACGGCCGCTTTTGTCGAATCCGGAGATCACGCAAGTCTTGGTGCGGGCGTGTGGGAACTGCCATTCCAATCACACCGAGTGGCCTTGGTACAGCCACGTTCCGCCAGTCTCCTGGTGGATCGCGCGGCACGTTCGCGAAGGCAGGGAAAAGTTGGATTTCTCCGAGTGGGAAACATATTCGACGTGGCGAAAACGTGACATATTGGAGTCCATGTGCGGACTGATATCGACTGGCCGGATGCCGCCGCGGCTGTACACTGCAGTGCACCCAGAGGCAAGACTCTCCGAGAAGGACAAAAAAGCAATGTGCGCTCCGACCAAGAGCAATCGTTAAGTTTCGCGCGTGGGCTTCCTGCGCGTGCCTCACTCGTTTTTGAGCATGCGTAATTTTATCTGCAACAACAGATCTGGTTGTCTTTCCTGGCAGCTCGAGGTTAGCCTTTCGCCGGTGCGTAATATTTGCCGTTTGCTTCCGCACTCAAAACGGCGAAGTGTGCCTTCGAAGTCCCCAGGGGATCGGCTTTGAAGATGAAGCCGATCGACGGAACACGAATTGTGGCCTCGAGTTGTGCAGCGGCCTTGAAACCTTCGAATCCGTACTGCCGCGCCGGTTCCTTGCTCGAGAATCATTGCCATGTTGCCGGTCGAGCGCGGTAGGCGTCGTAGGTTTAGGATCAAAAGTCAATTCCATAGTCCCCGTCTCCGCAACATACGACGATAGGTTGGGGCGGTCGGGCCTATCAATTTTGAACCGAACTGGCGAGCTTGCCGCAGCATTCAGGACGCTCTGGCAAGCTTGATCGGTCCCATCCGCCGCCGAGGGCTTGGATGAGCAATACCGTGTTCGCCATACGGCGTCCCAAAATATTGACCGCTGTCACTTCATCCGTAAGGGCGGCATTTTGCGCGGTGATCACCTCGAGATAACTTGTGACTCCACCCTTGTAGCGAGTAATCGAAAGATCTAACGAATGCTGGGCTGCGACCACCGCTTCGTCCTGAACTTTGGCTTCGTTTTCCAGAATCCTCACCGCCGCCAGATTGTCTTCCACCTGTTGAAATCCATTCAGGACTGTCTGTCGATAGGTAGCGACTTGAGAGTCATACGCCGCACGTGCCTGGTCGGTGAGAGCGCGGCGTCTTCCCCCGTCGAAGACGGTTCCAACGGCAGAGAGACCAATAGACCAGAGTCCGCTCGGCCCGTTGATGAGGGTCGTGATCGCCGAGCTTTCAAATCCGCCCGAGGCACCCAAGCTGATCGTCGGGTAGTAGGCAGACTTTGCAACTCCGATCTGGGCGTTGGCGGACGCAACCAGCCTCTCCGCCGCTGCAATATCCGGACGTCTTTCCAGTAGGTCCGAAGGCATACCAAGAGGAATGTGCGGAGGCGGTGCGGTGAGGGGCAAGGGGGGAAGGCTGAACTCCGCGGGCGGTTTGCCGATAAGAATGGCGACCGCGTGTTCGTACTGTGCCCGCGCCACACCCACGTCGATCGCTTGTGCCCGCGTAGTCTGAAGTATCGTCTTCGATTGCTCGACTTCAACTTCTGAAGCAATCCCTCCCTGGAAACGGCTCTCGGTCAATTCCAGGGCTTGTTCATACTGTGTAACTGTAGTGTTCAAAAGCTGTTCCTCGGCATCCAGACTGCGAGCCTGGAAATAATCAACCGCCAGATCCGCATGCATACTCAGATTGACCGTAGCCAGGTCCGCCGCACTGGCCTGCGCTTGTTCTCGATACGACTCCACGTTTTTTCGAACTCGTCCCCAGACGTCGGCTTGATAGGAAACGTCGAACGGGAACACAAAGTCGTTGTAGGTGGCGCCACGAAGCAGCGAACTGGTAGGAGCATTAGCAGAAACACGCGTTCGGGTCGCCGACGGCCCCGCGGTCACGGTCGGGTAGTAGTCGGCACGATAGTAACGCAAAGTGGCTCGGGACTGCCGGAACTGGGCTTCGGCAGCTTTCAGATTCTGGTTCGATACATTGACCTGATCTTCCAGCGCGTTGAGCTGCGGATCCTGAAAAATCGTCCACCACGAACCGCCAAGATTCTGGTCATTGGGTTGGGCGGGCTTCCAATCCCCTACCTCTTTATAGGCAGGAGGGGCCTGTACCGCCGGCTGGTGGTATTTTGGGCCAACCACGCATCCAGTCAACTGGAGCGCCGCTATCGCAAGTAGACTGTACGTCCAACGCGCTTGCCGCGGATTCTCGATCGAGATCAACTCTCGAAGACGTTTCACTTGGCATCTCCCGGCAATGTTGCCTGAACAATTTGAACTGCCTGTCCGGAAACAATTGAATCAGGCGGGTTGAGAATGACCTGATCGTTTGCCTTAAGACCAGCTACGATTTCTATTTGATTCCCGAAATCGTGTCCGGGAGTTACGCTAGCCAGCACGACCTTGCCGTCTTTCACGAGGCCAACGCGTAAGCCTTCCGTGCGAAACAGTAGAGTATTGACCGGAATCAAAAAGGTGGATGCCTGTGACGGAACTGCCAAGTGAACCTCCGCGTAGGAACCCGTAAGCAGCGTGCCGGAAGGATTAGCAATATCGATTTCGATCAGCAAGGTGCGCGTGGTCAAATTGATGGCGTCGGCAGTGCGAATAAGTTTTCCCTGAAATTTCCGGCCCGGAAATTCAGTGAGGCTCAGATCTGCCGTCATGCCCACTTTGACCCCTTGCGAGTACTCCTCGGGAACGTTGACGTAGACACGCAGCGTTCCGGGTTGAGCAATGTGAAAGAGATCAGTTTTCACATTGCTGCTGCTGCCAGAATTAATAAGATCGCCGATATCGGTGTTGCGTGCCGTAATTACGCCATCGAATGGCGAGTAGACCTTTTCAAAAGAAACCAACGCCGCGTACTGTGCTACGGCCGCCTGGTCAGCTTCAACGATGGATTTGTTGGCGTTGTAGGTGCCGACCGCGTTATCGACGTCCTGCTGGGATACGGCGTTGCTTTTCAGAAGTCCCTGGTACCGGGTTTTAGTAATGGAAGCGAGTTCGAGGTTTGCCTGCGCTGTCAGCAGATTGCTGCGGGCTTGCTGGAGTTGCTGATCGACTTCTGGCGTTTCGATCACTGCGAGCAACTGTCCCTGTTTCACGTGCGCGCCAATGTCGAAATACCACTTCTTCAGATAACCATTGGTTCGCGCGTAGACGGGCGAAGTGATGAAGGGTTGCACGTTGCCGGGAAGAATGATTTCGTCGGCCGGCGCAGTCCGTTTGGGCGAAACAACCGACACTGCCGGCAGAGCCGCTTGAGCCGTCTCCGTATTCAGCGTGTTTCGGGCTTTGACCCGGGACCAGATACCCGACGCCAACAGAACCGCCACCGCAATCACTGCGATCGCGAGGGCAAGCCATGATTTGCGCGAGCGTCTTTGTGCTCCCGCATGATTCAAAGGGCGTATTTGCGCGCCGGTTTGAGGTGTGTCTTGAGTTTGAGGATGTTCCGTTTGAGGCCACATGAATTTCTCCATACCGGTTCCTACTGCGCCCTTTCCACTTGGGCTGAATGTTGGCGCTTGCCCTGCAAGACGCTGAAAAATGCCGGGACGAATAACAGCGTCGAGGCGGTCGCGAAAATCAGTCCACCGATGACGGCCCGGCCCAGAGGAGCATTCTGCTCACCCCCATCCCCTAGTCCTAAAGCCATGGGAACCATGCCGATGATCATCGCCAGCGCGGTCATCAGCACAGGACGGAAACGCGTGAACCCAGCCTCCAGTGCGGCGCCAACGGAATCCATTCCCTCCGTCATTTTCTCCGTGGCAAAGCTCACGACAAGGATGCTGTTTGAGGTTGCGACGCCCATGCACATAATGGCTCCCATAAGCGCCGGCACGCTGAGAGTCGTGTGCGTTATGAACAAGAACCAGGCAATCCCTGCAAGAGCGGCGGGCAGAGCGGAAATCATGATGAAGGGATCGAGCCAGGACTGAAAGTTGACTACGATCAAGAGGTAGACGAGCACAATTGAACCCACTAATCCGCCCAAAAGACCAATGTAGGATGCTCGCATCGTCTGAACCTGCCCACGGACAACAATTCGCGAACCTCGCGGTACTTGCTGGCGCGTGGCGTCAATAATTTTGTTGATGTCGCCTGCCACACCACCAAGGTCGCGACCCGCGACTGAACCGAAGATGTCAATGACGGGCGCAACGTTGTAGTCGGAAACCACGGCCATTCCCGCTCCTCGCTCCGTAGACACCAGGCTGGCCATGAGCGATGGAGCAGCGTTTGGATCGGTACCTGTGATTGGAACGTTCTGTATATCCTGAAGAGTATCCGCGCGATATTGAGGAGTTTGAGTCGCGATTTGATAGCTGACGTGATTGTTTGGATCAAGCCAGAACGAGGGTGAAGTCTGGAAGCTGCCACTCAGTGACACCAGAAGATTCTGCGCAATATCATGGGCAGTGAAACCAAGTTGCTCCGCTTTGGTGCGTTCGACTTTTAGGCGAAGATAGGGTTCGTCGAAAGGTTGCTGAATCCGCAAATCGGTCGCTCCCGAGACATATCTCAACTTCGCGAGCAATGCGTCGGCATAAAGCTTGTTCCCCTGCAAATTGTTTCCGACGATCTGAACATCGATAGGGGCGGGGAGGCCAAAATTGAGGATTTGGCTAACCATATCGGCAGGCAAGAATGCAAAGCTTACACCCGGGAACTGCCTGGGCAGGGTGAGACGAAGCTGGTGTATGTAGTCGTCTGTGGGATGGTGCTTGGTGGACAGGGTCACCAGAATATCCGCATCCGAGGTGCCAACCGGGGCCGAATTGCTGTAAGAGAGATTGATACCGCTGTAGGGCAGGCCTATGTTGTCGATAACGCTCTGCACCTCAGCTGCTGGAATCTGCTTGCGAATCGACTGCTCGATCAGATCGCAGAGGTTGGCTGTCTCTTCAATGCGCATTCCCGTGGGGGCGCGCATATGAAGCTTGAATGTGCCGCTGTCCACGTTGGGGAAGAAATCCCGGCCCAGCCACGGAATCAGAATCGCCAGAGAGCCGAGACAAACCACGAAGAATGCAATCAGGAAAACACGCCGGTGATGCAGACAGGCGTCCAGCAGGCTGCGATAGCTCTGACGAAATTTCTCGAAGGCTTCCTCAAAACGCTTTTGCAGCCGTACCAGCGGATTGCGGCGAGGTGCATTTCCGGAGTGTGGTTTTTCGCTCCGCAACAAATATTTCGCCATGGTCGGAACGATGGTTCTTGAAAGAAAATAGGAAGCCAACATCGCGAAGACCACGGCCTCGGCAAGCGGCACAAAGAGGTATCGAGCCACGCCAGAGAGTAAGAACATGGGAGCAAATACAATGCAGATCGAGAGCGTGGAGACAAAAGCCGGCGTCGCGATCTGAGACGCGCTGTCCAGGACGACGTCGTCCATATCCTTCTCCGGCTCGGCTTCCCGGTTGCGATTGATGTTCTCGACCTCGACTGTGGCGTCATCCACCAGGATGCCGACCGCCAAAGCGAGTCCACCGAGCGTCATGATGTTGATGGTTTGGCCGATCGCGCTGAGCACAATAATCGAGGTCAGGATCGCCAAAGGAATTGAGGTCGCGATGATGACCGTGCTGCGCCAACTGCCCAGGAATGTGAGAATCATGAAAGCGGTCAGGCACGCGGCAATCAGCGTTTCCCGTACCACTCCGCTGATTGCGCCACGAACAAAAATGGACTGATCCGCCAAAGGGGTTATCTTGAGTTGGGGTGGAAGTGTCGATGCAATTTGAGGCAGCAGGGCCTTGACACCCGAAATCACATTGAGTGTTGACGCACTGCCCGCCTTTTGAATCGTAAGCAACACTGAGCGCTGCCCATTGACCTTCACTATGTTTGTCTGCGGGGGAAAACCATCGCGCACCCATGCCACATCTCTCATGTAGATGGTAGTGCTGCCAATGGTCTTGATCGGGATCCGGTTCAGATCCTCAATGGTCTGCGGGGCTGCGTTAGGAACGGATACGTCGTATTCCTTGGAGCCGATCTTGGATGTTCCCGTGGGCAGGATCAGATTTTGTACGCTGATCGCATTCACCACATCCAGAGCAGATAGTCCCTTGGACTGTAACGCTGTCGTATTCAGATCCACCTGTACCTGTCGTTGTTTGCCGCCATAGGGATAGGGCACGGATGTTCCAGGCACTGTAATAATTTGCGTCCGGATAAAATTCAGGCCATAGTCATTGAGTTCTTGCTCTGACATATTTTGGCCGGAGAGTGCTAACTGAAGGACCGGCACACTCGACGCGCTGTAGGCAATAATGAGCGGCGGTGTCGTACCCGCTGGCAATTGCTTGAGTTGGGTCTGAGAGACCGCCGCGATCTGTGCAATGCCCTGTTGAAGGTTGGCGGTCGGCTGCAGAAACACCTTCACAACTGCAATCCCATAGAGAGACTGCGACTCCAGGTGTTCGATGTTATCCACGGTTGTAGTAAGATTCCGCTCCGTAATAATAACAATCCGATCCGCCATATCCTGCGGGATGAGACCGGTATAGGTCCAGATGATGCTTACGACGGGAATGTCGATCGTAGGGAAAATGTCTGTGGGAGTGCGAACAATCGCAAGTCCTCCCATGATCAGGATGAGGATCGCCATCACCACAAAGGTGTAAGGACGCCGTAGTGCTAGTCGAACAATCCACATAGGATTTTCTTTTCCGTCCGTCAGTTACCGACTGTCGTCAATTCGCAGGTGTTAAACCAGGCTTTGCATCGAGCATCCGCCTCATAAGCCGACGAACCTTCGCGCGAGCCCGCGCGAGTTGGGCCTTCACCGTTCCGTCCGCTACTCCCAGAACGTGCGCTGCTTCGCTCGTGCTCAGGCCCTCCAATTCACGCAACTGGAATGCCTTGCGCAACGGAGGTGAGAGCTGCGCCACGAATCGCAACAGGTTTCTATGCAGTTCGGACGCCCGGGTTTCATCTTCGGGACTTGGTGCGGAATCCGCCAAACGATCTGACAAGCAATATTCCTGATCTTCCCCAGACGGTTCATCTAGCGACACGTGGCGTTGGCGTGGCCCTCTCCGCAATTGCATCCGCGCACAATTCGTAACGATAGAGGTTAGCCATGTCGACATTTGGGCCTGACCTTTGAATTGATCTAGGTGTTTGTAGGCGGCGAGGAGGGCGTCCTGAACTGCATCCTCTGCGTCGGCCGCGTTGCCCAGTTGTCGATAGGCGCTCCTGTAGAACCGAGGCAGGTAGCGCGAGAGAACATCCTGCATTTCGCGGGTTCCATTCTCGCGAATACTCACATCCATGGGTCGTTCGCATCCGACAGCTTCCGTCGCCTGCATGTTGCCCTTCCCCCCGAAGTACGACACTGGAAAAGCACGCCACCTTCCAATCCGGCGAACGGTGATTTACCCGTCTGTTTTCAGAGAGATAAATCCGGTGGAGTTCAAAAACAACAAAAGCAACTGGGAGACGGTGGTTGCAACCGTCCGGCGGTTGACACCACGTCGGCATGTCGACAGCTTGAGGCCTCGGCAAGGCCAACGGATTCCCGGAATCGAGAGCAGGATGCGAATTTCTCGGGATCGGCGCTTCATTATCTTCGCGGAAACAACGCATCAGACACTAAACGGGTTCTCGCACTTTGGAATAGGAAATGCATTCAGCGGTTTTGCTTTGGCCTCCGTGCTGACGGCTCTCGATGGCGACCGGTCCTTACCGCGAGCGCGAAACGGATCACGGATCGTTGAAGTAATTCTTCTTTGGGAGGTGGGTATGCAGTTCCTCAGGAGCAGCACCGTAAGGTCGAGCTCTGCCGTGATCTCCGGAATTCTGAATTGTGTGTGTCCGGAATGCGGCGGACGAATGGGCGAACGCGGCAAGGAGTTCAGGTGTCAGGGCGAGTGTCTGACAGATTGGCGTCAGGCCTGGGAGCAAGCTTCCGCCGAGATCGGCCCGCGATCAAAAAGAGCGGCCAGACGGATCTAATCGTAACTCACGTTGCCAGCCGAATGAGCGGTATTCATGTATGGCTGGACTCCGGCTTGCTGTGCGAGTTGCATGGAGACAAACACTGTGTCAAATGTAGAAATTGACGGCTTCCCTCAAGCAGCCCGCCCCGATGAGCTTCTCATCGATCTCATCAACCGTACCGGCGGATCGGTTCCACATGTCTGCTACCACCCTCAGCTCGGCCCGGTTCAGACGTGTGACACGTGCATGGTGGAAGTGAACGGCCTTCTGATTCGAGCCTGCGCGACAGCAGCCGCCGATGGGATGACGGTTTCGACCAAGTCAGCGAAGGCCGCCGCGGCCCAGGTGGAAGCATTCGATCGCATTCTCAGCAACCACATGCTCTATTGCACGGTCTGCGACAACAACAATGGCAATTGCACAGTGCACAACACGACGAAGTTGCTGGCCATTGAGCATCAGCGAATCCCATTCCAAACGAAGCCTTACGAGGTCGATAATACCAATCCGTTCTATCGCTACGATCCGGACCAATGCATTCTTTGCGGCCGATGCGTGGAGGCCTGTCAGAACGTCGAAGTGAATGAAACGCTCTCGATCAACTGGGAAGATCCGAATCCTAGAGTGCTGTGGGACGGCGGATCCACCATTGGAGAGTCGAGCTGCGTTTCATGCGGCCACTGCGTTACCGTCTGCCCCTGCAATGCCTTGATGGAAAAAACCATGCTGGGCCATGCTGGCTTTCTGACATCTCTGAAGAAGTCTGCTTTGAGTGGGATGATCGAGGTAGTAAAGGGGGTTGAACCCGAAACCGGTTATGGAAGCATCCTTCAGGTCTCCGAGGCCGAACATGCGATGCGCGAGCACCGCATCCGCAAAACAAAAACAGTTTGCACTTACTGCGGCGTGGGATGCAGCTTCGACGTCTGGACGAAAGACCGCCACATCCTCAAAGTAGCGCCGGAGCACGGCCCGGCCAACGGGATTTCCACGTGTGTAAAAGGAAAATTCGGCTGGGGTCACATTAACAGCGAGGATCGCCTCACGACGCCGTTGATCCGTGAGGACGGAAAGTTTCGCCAGGCCAGCTGGGACGAAGCGCTTGCTCTCGTGGCGCGAAGGCTGTTAGAAATCAAAGATCGGGATGGAGCGGACTCCTTGGCTTTCATCTCTTCGTCGAAGTGCACGAACGAAGAGAGCTATCTCCTGCAAAAATTGGCGCGAGCTATTATTGGCACGAACAACGTCGACAATTGTTCCCGCTACTGCCAGTCGCCTGCAACCATGGGCTTGTTCCGCACCGTCGGTTACGGCGGCGACTCGGGCTCTATCTCCGACATGGAGAAGGCTGACCTGGTTGTCATCATCGGCAGCAACACGGCGGAGAGTCATCCGGTCATCGCCACTCGAGTTAAGAGCTCTCACAAACTAGACGGACAGAAACTCATCGTCTCCGACCTGCGCGAACATGAGATGGCACGACGCGCCGACCTATTTCTACATCCCAAACCGGCAACAGATCTAATCTGGATCAATGCCGTCTCCCGATATCTTTTGGACCAAGGCCTTGCCAACACGAAGTTCCTGAACCAGTGGGTCAACGGGCTGGAAGAATTCCGAAAGAGCTTAGAACCCTTCAGCCTGGAAGCAGCAGCGCGACTCACAGCTCTCTCGGAGCGGACCATCAGAACCGTCGCTCACATGATTGCTGAGGCGAACAGTACCTGCATTCTGTGGGCGATGGGAGTCACCCAGCACACCCAGGGGTCCGATATTTCTACCGCTATATCGAATCTGTTGCTGATTACCGGCAATTACATGCGACCGGGAACTGGCGCCTATCCCCTGCGCGGGCACAACAACGTGCAGGGAGCCAGCGACCACGGGTCCATGCCAAACAGCTTACCCGGGTACCAATCGGTCGACGATCCCGAAGTGCGCCAACGATTTGAGACTGGATGGAAGGTCAAATTGCCGACTAGCAGGGGATTGGATAACCACCAGATGGTGGAAGCCATTCACGAGGGCAAGCTAAAAGCGATGTATCTGATCGGCGAGGAAATGAGCATCGTGGACTCCAATGCCAACTACGTCGCAGATGCATTCGCCAAACTTGATTTCTTTGTAGTGCAGGACATCTTCTTCAGCAATACATGCCGCTATGCCGATGTGGTGCTCCCGGGAGCACCCAGCCTGGAAAAGGAAGGCACCTTCACCAGCACCGAGCGTCGCGTCCAGCGACTGTATCAAGTGTTGGAACCGCTCGCGGGTTGTAAACCGGATTGGAAGATCATCCAGGACGTGGGCAACCAACTTGGCGCGGGCTGGCACTATCGGCATCCTTCCGAAATCATGGATGAAATCGCATCTCTGACGCCGATGTTTGCCGGCGTCAACTATGAGAGGCTGGCCGGCTACCAATCCCTGCAATGGCCGGTCGCCGCCGATGGAACCGATGAGCCGCTGCTCTATACCAAACGCTTCGCCTTCCCCGACGGAAAAGCGAGGCTATTTCCTGTTTCCTGGATTGGGCCCACCGATGTACCGAATGCTGAATTTGACTTGCACTTAAACAACGGGCGCCTTCTCGAACACTTTCACGAGGGCAATCTCACCTACCGCACCGAAGGGATCCGCGAGAAAACACCTGACACCTTTGTCGAAGTTTCTCCCCAGCTAGCCGAGGAACGTGGCATTCAAAGCGGAACCTGGGTGCAACTCATCTCTCGATACGGACAGGTTCGGGTGCGCGCTTTGGTTACCGACCGCGTACAGGGGAAGGAGCTGTACATGCCGATGAATTCGGTCGAGAGCCCCGTCAATCGGTTGACCAGCAGCCACACCGATCCCATGACCAACACGCCTGCTTACAAGGAAAACAGCGTTCACATGAAGGTGTTGGCCGAAGTCGGCGAAAGTCCACTTCCCCGCATCAATTCTCGCTTCGGTCATCCGACGCCGCAGAGCGGAGTGGAAGTCGAACGCAAGTGGAAGCGACCGGACTACACCCCGCCAGGAAATGGCAATGGGCTGGTGCAATTCCAGATGAAGAAGTGAAGTGAGGAGAATTCAATGGCCCAACCGATTCCTCTAGAAATTCCGCCGCGCAATCCGCGTGCAGAGTTGCGCTCAAGATTGGAGCAAGCTCCCGAAGAACATGCGGAAGCGGTGTTGGCCGCGTACGAGGTGCTGCAAGAGCTGCACAATCGTGGCGTTCTGGAAATCATGCGCGGGGCCTTGGCAGCGAGCGACGAGATTCTGGAGACCGTCGTGGACAACGTCAAAACACCGGAAGCCATTCGCGCTATCAGGAATCTGCTCTTCTGGCGCCAGATTCTCGGCAGCATTGAACCGGAATGGTTCAAGGGCATCTTCCAGGCAATTCCCGAAGGAATTGCGGAAGCAACAGCGGAGCGGGAGAAACCAATAAGGTTCTTCGCCTTGCTAAGACGGCTCACCAGTAAAGACAGCCTTCGCGGCATGGCCGCAGTCGTCGATTTTCTGCAGGCCTTTGGCCGCCACCTGCAATCGGCGGAAAATCCGCTTCCACGCGGCTAGATGCTTCGAATGCTCAGCTGCTTGATAGAAAAGAACGTTTGAAATGACGACTGCAAAGAATGAATTAACGATCGGATTGATGGCGGGGATTCAGCCAGCACCCCTAACCTCACTTTTTTCACGATCGCTATTGCGACGGGATGTTGTCGCCGGCGGTCCGCAATGGCTCCCCGCGATACTTATCTTCGGATCGATTGCTGCGGTCGCGTATGCCGACTTCGTCGTCTCTTCCGTTTCGTTGGGCTATCTCTACATTTTGCCTCTCGGGATAAGCGCCATGTTCCTGCGCACCCGAATTGGTTACGCGCTAGTCGCGGTTTGTGTCTTTTTGCACGACCTTTTTGGCCCTCCTTATCCAAGCCTCCAGGCAAGGATTACACACAATCTGACGGCGGCCATCGGTTTCACCTTCGTCGTATACGTCATCCAGAGATACGTGAGACAGAGAGAACAACTCGATAGGACTGTGCGCCAGCAGCGCGATCAACTTCTGCAGGACCTTGAATTAGCCGCACAGGTTCAGAGAATGTTTCTGCCCAACCATCCGCCATCCATGCCGGGACTGGAAATCGCGGGCATGATGAAGCCTGCGAGAGGTGTGAGCGGCGATTACTACGACTACAGAGCCATCGACGAACACACGATTCAGGTGGTGATTGCTGATGTCTCCGGGAAGGGAGTTCCAGCGGCACTTCTGATGTCCGCGACGGCGGCCGCCTTGCGGCTGGAAGCGGGAGAGAAGCGAGACATGCTGGAGGCGGTGAATCGTTTGAATCGCGGGATCCATTCTTTATCTGACAGCAACCGCTACGTAACCATGCTGCTGGCGGACATTGACGCACGCAGCCATTCCCTCCGCTACGTCAACTGCGGCCACAATCCCGCCCTCCTGTTTCAAGCGAAAACTCATGATGTTGTTCCCATGAACTCGTCCTGCTTTCCGATCGGAATGTTCGACAGTGAAGCTTGTGCAATCAACTCGGCCAACCTCAGTGCGGGCGATATTCTGGTTCTGTACACCGATGGTGTAACCGAGGCGGAAAACTCACGGGGAGAAGAATTTGGGATGGAACGTCTGTCGGCTCTGATTCGAGGTGGTCACACGCTGTCAGCGGATGGGCTGATGAACCATATTCTCGAAAGCGTTACAGACTTCTCTCGGGATGTGGGACTCAAAGACGACGCCACTATTCTGGTGGTGAACTTCACCTTTGATTCGATGTGAAGTCAGAAAGGACCCGTGCCGTATCCTGATCCGACTCCTGGAACGCGGTTGAAGCGCCGCGCAGTGTCAACGACTTTCTCTCCTGTCGAAATGCGGACACGTACACTGTGAAAGAGTCTGCGCTGCCGCGGCAAATATGCTGTTTCACTTCCTGATCTCAGCTGATGTTACTTGGCAGGCCAAATGCTTCTTCTGCCTGCTGGTCGATGGAGACTGTAGCAGAAGCTGACCAAAGCTGACCATGCAAGCAGAATCAAGGGGTTCAATTGCAATCACGCGGCTCAAATAGATGGCACGGCCTGCGCTCGCCGATTCTCCTTTGCGTCTGCTGTTCAACAACAGCTGTTGCCGACCGAGTCTCACCCCTGAGCCCGACGAATATCTTCGCGCCCGCCTCGACCCCAGCAAAATCGATCTTAGGACTGTCTCTGTTTGTACTCGCGGTCACAGGTGCCATTTTCTTGGTCGTCTTCACCTTGTTGCTTTACTCCGTTGTCAAGTTCCGGAAGCGAAAGAATGACGATGGACGCGAACCTCCACAGGTGTACGGCAGCAACCAGGTGGAGCTGGCCTGGACCGTTATCCCGGTCCTCATTGTTGTGGCCCTGTTCATGGCAACGGCGCGAGTAATCGCCAGCGTCCAAAAGACCGCGCGACCAGAGAACGCCATCGAAGTCATCGCCATCGGACACCAGTTCTGGTGGGAGTATCGTTATCCGGGCCTTGGAGTCGTGACTGCCAATGAACTCCATGTTCCGGTTAGCGACACCAACAACCCGACTCCGACATTGATCACGCTGTTGTCGGCGGATACGGATCACAGCTTCTGGGTGCCGCGCCTCGCCGGCAAAACCGACTTGATTCCCAACCATCCCAATAGCATGTGGATCGATCCGCATGAGATCGGCGTTTACTTGGGACAGTGTGCGCAGTATTGCGGAACCCAGCACGCCAAGATGCTCTTGCGCGTATACGTTCAGTCGCGGGAGGACTTTGACTGTTGGGTTCAGCAGCAGACCCTGCCGTCAAAGGGGGGAGGCCGCGCCTCCGCCGGACAGCACATTTTCGAGACCACCGCCTGCATCAGTTGTCACACCGTGGCTGGGAGCGCAGCCAATGGCCGCTTCGGACCCGACCTGACGCACTTGATGAGCAGAGACACGATTGCCGCCGGAGTGGCGACCAACACACCAGAACACCTACGGCAATGGATTCAAAATCCTGACGCCATCAAGCCAGGCTCGTTGATGCCAGCAATGCAGTTAAGCGACCAGGAACTGGATGCGCTCACCGCGTATTTGGAGACGCTTCACTAATGCCATGAGGAGAACTTGCAATGTCGACTGAGTCCATCCCGTGGCCGAGTGCGACCGCAGGCTCCCGATCCTTCGTCGACACCCTCCACGAGTGGGTTACAACCGTGGATCACAAGCGATTGGGCCTCTTATATATCGCCTATGCGTTAGTGTTTCTCCTGATCGGCGGGATCGAAGCGATCGTCATTCGCATCCAGCTCATCCGTCCCCACAACGACTTCGTTTCGCCACAGGTTTTTAACCGGATGTTCACGATGCATGGCACGACGATGATTTTCTTCGTGGTCATGCCTGTCTTGTTCGGATTCGCCAACTACCTGATCCCGCTCATGGTTGGCGCACGGGATATGGCTTTTCCCAGGCTGAATGCTTTCAGTTTCTGGATGACCGCATTCGGTGGCCTCGTACTCTATTTCAGTCTCATCGGAGCCAACGGCCTTTACGGAGCGGGAAACGCTCCCGACGTCGGCTGGTTTGCCTACGCACCACTCACTTCGCAAACGTTTTCCTTAGGGCACAGCACGGATTTCTGGACGCTGGCCCTGCTGGTCTCTGGCTTTGGCAGCGTCGGCACGGCGATCAACATCATAGCTACCATTGTTTGCCTGCGTTGTCCCGGAATGACGCTGGCCAAAATGCCATTGTTCGCCTGGCTCAACCTCGTGATGGCCGGCCTGGTAATCCTCGCGGTGAGTCCGCTGACGGCGGCACAAATCATGCTATTGGTCGACCGCTATCTGGGCGGACACTTCTTCGACACCCAGGCGGGAGGCTCAGCCGTGATCTGGATGCACTTTTTCTGGATTTTCGGGCATCCCGAAGTCTATGTCCTTGTCCTTCCAGCCTTCGCCTTCGCCTCAGAGATTATTCCGGTCTTCTCCCGCAAACCGATCTTCGGGTACCCGGTAATGGTAGGAGCGACTGTCGCCATCGGGTTCATCAGCATGAGCGTATGGGCGCACCACATGTTCACTGTCGGCATGGGCGCTGCCGCTAACACGTTTTTCGTAATTTCGACCATGGCGATTGCCGTTCCGACCGGCATCAAGATCTTCAACTGGTTGGCAACCATGTGGGGCGGAAAACTTGAGTTCAAGACTGCAATGCTGTTTTGCGTGGCCTTTCTTTTCCAGTTCCTGGTCGCCGGCCTAACTGGAGTCATGTTGAGCGCGGCTCCATTTAACTGGCAGCTGGGGAATTCCTACTTCGTCGTTGCGCACTTTCACTATGTGATCGTGGGTGCCATTCTCTTCACGCTCTTCGGAGCCTTTTACTACTGGTTCCCGAAGATGTCGGGAAAGATGTATAGCGAGACGGTCGGCAAGCTGCATTTCTGGCTTTTCTTTATTGGCTTCCACCTGACCTTCGACTTCATGCATATCCCGGGACTCCTCGGCATGCCGCGAAGAATCTACACCTACGAACCTGGCCGCGGGTGGGATACTTGGAACCTCATTGTGACGATAGGGGTTTTCTTTCAGGCCGCTGGAATCCTGGTCTTCCTGGTAAACCTGTTGTGGTCCTACTATCGTGGCAAACCTGCCGGCAGCGATCCGTGGGATGCCTGGACTCTTGAATGGTCCACGAATTCGCCACCCCCTGCGTACAACTTCGCCCTCATACCGACGGTCGAGAGCCGCCGCCCGCTCTGGGACCTGAAGCATCCGGACGATCCAGACTGGAAGTACGAATAAATGGAGGCACGATAATGAGCGCGCCACTCAATGCAACAGCCTTGACGCTCCCGGCGCAGGAACTGGCATGGAAGCCTCCTTCCCGCGGACGCGTGGGAATTTATGCACTGATCGCAGCGGAATCCGCGATCTTCACGATCTTCGTCGTAGCCTACCTCTTTTATATCGGCAAGAGTCTTTCCGGGCCCATGCCCAGAGAAGTTCTCTCCCCACCAATTTTTTACACCGTTTGCTTACTCTCCAGCAGCTTGACGATTCACTTCGCAACCACGACTCTGCGCGGCGGTAGAGTCCGAAGCTTTGCCGCGTGGCTGCTGCTGACGATTGCGCTCGGTGCCATCTTCCTTTACGGAACAGCTTCAGAATGGCACCGCCTCATCTATCACGACGGCCTGACAGTTACCACCAATTTGTTCGGAACCACTTACTTTTCACTGGTCGGACTGCATGGCTTTCACGTCATTGTGGGCCTCGTGTGCCTCTGCATCGTGATGGCACTCACATTGTTTGGGTTGGTTAAACAGGAGTACGCCGAGCGCGTCGAGGTGCTGTCCTTGTATTGGCACTTCGTGGACGCTGTCTGGATTGTGGTTTTCACCGTCGTTTATGTCATAGGACGCTGAATCGAAAGAACAAAATGACCGTACATTCACTCCCGACGGCGGGCACGGAAACGACAACAGTCGAGATGCCAGCGTCCACGGCCTGGCCAATCATTCTGGCTTTCGGCCTAACGTTGGTTTTTGTCGGATTGGTTACAAGTCTATCGGTGAGTCTTCTCGGCGTGATCCTAGCCGTAACAGGAAGTATCGGCTGGTTCCGCGAAGTATTGCCCCACGAGAGGCATGAATCTGTTGCCACTATTGAAAAGGCGGCGCCGATCAGCACCAGTCGTCCACAAGTGGCTGTGGTCGAGTGGATGACCCAAGAATTGCCTCGAGCAAGATTGCCCCTCGAGATCTACCCAATCTCAGCGGGCGTGAAGGGTGGGCTGGCAGGAAGCGTTGCCATGGCCTTTCTGGCGATGTTGTACGGGATCATCAGCCGACGCGGCATGTGGTACGCCATCAATGTCCTGGCCGCCGGATTCTTTCCCAGCCGACACCTCCCCGCGCAGATTGGGGTGTTGCAATGGGATTCCTTGCTCGTTGCGAGCGTCGTTCACTTACTGCTGTCCTTACTCGTTGGACTTCTCTATGGCGCGATGCTGCCGATGGTTCCTCGCCGACCGATTCTGCTTGGCGGCGTGATTGCTCCCATCGTGTGGTCCGGTTTGGTCCATAGCGTGGTCGACCTTATCGCTCCGCCCCTTAACCAACGGATCGACTGGACGTGGTTCGTCCTCTCCCAAGTCGGGTTCGGCATTGTCGCGGGCATCATTGTCTCGCGACAAGAACGTATACACACGCTGCAGTATTTTCCTTTTGCTCTCCGCGCTGGGTTTGAAGCGCCCGGAGCCGTGGGTGAGAAAGATGGAGGCAAGGCCCGGTAATGAACTGCACCGCCTCATATTTGGCATTCGGGATCGTCGCGCTGCTCGTGTGCGTGGCTTGCAGCAATTCGCCCGGACGTCCTGCTCCGGATTCAGTCGCACTTCGTCCCGATCAGATCGTCGACTCCGCGGTCCTTTATGGCCAAAACTGTGCAGCATGTCATGGATCGAACGGTAAGGGAGGCGCAGCGATTGCGTTGGGTGACTCAGTCTTCCTTGCTACCGCCGACGACGCAGCCATACGGCAGACCATCGCCAATGGAGTACCCGGCACGCCCATGCCCCCATTTGCGGAGAGCGCTGGCGGTATGCTGACCGACAAACAAATCGATGCCATTGTCCGAGCAATACGGTCGTGGGCAAAACCCGGCGCATTGGCCAACGTGACCCCGCCTCCGTATTCAACGAAGGTCGCGGGCGATCCTCATCTGGGTGCCACTGTGTACGCCACCTACTGTTCCCGCTGCCACGGTCCCGATGGTCACGGAGGCAGCAAGGCCAGTTCGATTGTCGACGGATCCTACCTCGCACTCATCAGCGATCAGGATCTTCGGACGAATGTGATCGTTGGACGGCCGGAGTTTGGCGCACCCGACTGGCGGGGAGACGTGCCTGGCCATCCCATGTCCGCACAAGAAATTTCCGACGTCGTGGCATGGCTGGCCGCCCAGCGTCCACAACTTCCGGGCCAGCCATACGCAAACCTGTCGAAGCCTGGGCAGAGAGGACTTCCATGATGGGCAATGAAATATCACGACGCGCGATGCTGGTAAAACTGGGATTGCTTTTGAACGCTGTTGTCGCAGCCATTTTGGCTGTGCCCATCGTGCGGTACTTGCTGTCGCCCGCCATCCTTGAGCGAAAACCTGGCTACGAGTCATGGCTCTGTTTGGGCGGCCTCGATCAATTCCCCGCCGGTCAGACTCGGCTTGCAACCTATCGAAATCCCGTGGTCAATCCCTGGGATGGGGAGACCGCGGACATCGCCTGTTGGGTGCGGAATCTGGATGGTCAGAATTTTCAAGTCTTCGCCGTGAACTGCGCCCACCTTGGATGTCCCGTTCGTTGGTTCCCTCAGTCGAGCCTATTCATGTGCCCGTGCCACGGCGGGGCTTATTATCAGGACGGTTCTCGAGCCTCTGGGCCACCGGAACGCGGACTATTTCAGTACCGCTATAAGGTCGAGCACGGAAAACTTCTCATCCAGGCTGGCGAAATGCCAACTCCCGGCCGTGCCGCGAATACCACGCGCGGAGGGACGAGATGCGAAGGGACGACATGCGCCTGATCCAAACACTTGGAGACTGGTTCGATCTGCGTCTGCAGATAGGCACGTCGCTTCGCGAGACGGCCGAGCATCCGGTTCCGCGCGAGACCGCAAGCTGGTTTTATGTTTTCGGCAGCGCAGCCCTCACCTGCTTCATGCTCCAGGTTGTCACCGGCATACTCCTGGCACTGATCTACGTGCCCTCTGCGGGAGAGGCATGGAGCAGCCTTCAGATCCTGAACCATAGCGTCTCTCTTGGCTGGTTTATTCGAGCTCTGCATGGGTGGGGGTCGAACTTCATGATCGCCATTGTTCTCCTCCACATGATGCAGGTGTTCCTGTTCGGGGCTTATAAGTTTCCTCGAGAGCTTACCTGGATCGTTGGCGTATTCCTCTTACTCGTGACTCTCGGCATGGCGTTCACTGGCCAGGTATTGCGATTCGACCAGGACGCCTACTGGGGATTAGGGATCGGAGCGTCGATTGCCAGCCGCGTCCCAGTGATAGGGCCTTGGGTAGTAAACCTGATGCTCGGCGGCCCCATCATTGCCGGCGCGACGCTCTCGCGATTTTTCGCGCTGCACGTGTTTGTAATCCCTGGACTGCTCATCGCCTTCGTTGGTGTGCACCTGCTCATGGTGCTGAAATTGGGAATCAACGAATGGCCTATGCCGGGACGTATCGTCCGGCGCGCTACTTACTTCGAGGAGTATCGCGATCAGACACACAAGCAGGGTGTGCCGTTCGTGCCGAACGCGGTATGGAAAGACATCCTTTTCTCTGGCTTCATTCTTCTTTCGATCGCCGCGTGTGCGGTCTATTTTGGTCCCTTCGGTCCAAGCGGTCAGCCCGACCCAACGATCATTCAAACCGCACCGCATCCTGATTTTTTCTTCTTGTGGCTCTATGCATTGCTGTCCTTTCTTCCGCCGTCATCGGAGACACCAATATTGCTGATTGGCCCGGCAATCGCGCTGATTGGGCTGCTCGCACTTCCCTTCATCGCGGGTGAAGGCGAGAAGAGCTGGAAACGCAGGCCGATTGCCGTTCTGTCGGTTCTACTGATCGCTGTAACGCTGGGAACGTTCACCCATCTGGCACAACATGCGCCGTGGAGCCCGGTGATGGACGCCTGGAGCAGCCAGCCGATTCCTTCACAGTATTTGACGGGACGAACTGCACTCGAGCGAAGAGGGGCTCTTGTATTTCAGGAGAAACAATGCCGCAACTGTCATTCACTCGATGACAAAGGAGGTCAGCGTGGGCCCGCCCTGGACAGTGTTGCTCTGCACCTTACTCAAGACCAACTCATCCGTCAGGTGATCCAAGGCGGAGGCAACATGCCTGCCTATGGCAAAAACCTCAGCCCCGCGGAAACAGCCGCACTCGTTGCCTTCCTTGAAACCCTCCATCCTGCTCAGCAAACGCCGGCGCGCGACGCTTCCCGCGCGGTCACCCTGGGAGCAAGTACGGAGCAACCGCGATCTCCTGGGCCTTAGGGGTTATCCATGTTAGTGATCCGATTCTCCCTCGTGTCTGTCATGGTCCTCGCTGCGCTGCTGTACTTGCGGGGTTGGTTTCAACTGCGAACTTCATCTCCGAACTCGATTTCGGGTTGGCAGCTTGGGTGTTTCCTGTGGGGAGCGATGTCTATCGGGTTGGCCGTCAGTCCGCCGCTGGCGGCTTTGGATCATCGCCTCCTGTGCATGCACATGGTCCAGCACCTTCTGCTGATGACGATAGGTCCTCCGTTAATTCTGCTCGGCAACCCTGTTCTGTCATTCCGGCACGGCCTCCCATCGATCTTCGTTCGAATTGGCCTGAATCGGTTTCTGTGCTGGGCTCCCACTCGTTGGCTGGGAAGGTTTCTGGACAAAGCTCTGTTCGGTTGGCTCATCGCGACGTCAGTTCTGATCGGTTGGCATTTCCCCCAGGCCTTCGATCTCGCGATGCACTCGGAGTCTTGGCATGCAATCGAATACGCAAGTTTCCTGGCTGCCGGAGTTCTCTTCTGGATACCTGTGGTTCGGCCTTGGCCGAGCAAAGCCCAGCGGCCCCAGTGGTCTATTCCTGTCTACCTTTTCTTGGCGACGTTACCTTGTGATGCCCTGTCGGCATTTCTGACGTTTTGCGGTCGCGTGGTCTACGCTCACTATCTACATCAGCAGCAACCTCCCAATTTTTCAGCGCTTCAAGATCAGGAAGCTGCAGGCGCTCTAATGTGGGTTTTCGTAACCTTTGTCTACTCGATTCCCGCAGTCGCAGCCACGATCAACATTCTCTCGCCATCCGGTGCCTGCCGTCAGCAGGAGTCGCCAAACGAAGGCGGTGACGCGGACAGAGTTGCAGTTCCCTCGTCACCACACATCTCAACGGAGCTGGCATAAACATGGCAACCGAACCCATCCTTATTACTGCTGCGACGGGGACCGCCGATGAGCACCGCTCTCGAATCTCCCGTTGCCTTGCAGATGCGTCCGACTACTGGGCGCTCACGAAGCCTGAAGTGAACTTCTTGATCGTCATCTGCGGTGCTGTCGGTTTTTATTTGGGAAGTCGTACATTCGCGTCCAAATTGGGCGTTTGACAATATTTCCATATTGAAAACATTGGGCATAGCCCGACTCTGAGCCGGGACACGCATCCGCGATTCGGCCGAGGTCGAAGTAAGTGCTTCTCGCGT
>Ga0210406_10001818_pt1 | contig 25174 bp, 23 predicted proteins | sample IncBWC30MmetaG_FD_155454 | JGI IMG/M metagenome (GOLD analysis project Ga0210406, IMG submission 155454) | Forest soil microbial communities from Barre Woods Harvard Forest LTER site, Petersham, Massachusetts, United States - Inc-BW-C-30-M | ecosystem: Environmental > Terrestrial > Soil >... | reverse complement strand
TCAGGCCGCTCAGATCGGCAACCGTCTTGACCTCCTTCCGGAACCAGCCGCCCATTTGGCAGTTCGTGTTGCCGGCCAGCAGCGAAGTCACGTTGTAGCTCTTGTAGAATTCGTTAAGCAGGTCTTTTCCGCCACCGATCAGGAACCAGCCTTGATTGAGGCGCGCGTTGGGCCCAAACGGCAACGAAGTGCCGAAGGTGAAGGTCGGGTCCTTGCCGAAGTAGTAGTATGAAGAGGTGTGCCCCATTTCGACGGTGCCGTTCTGCACCGCGTCGAGCACCTGCAGGCCCGGCACGATTTCACCGGCGGCGAAAAGCTGGATCTTGAATTTGTTGTCGGTGGCCTCTGCGACCGCTTTGCACATGACTTCGGCGCCGCCGTAAATCGTGTCCAGCGACTTCGGCCAGCTCGCGGTCATGCGCCATTTCAGCTCCGGCACGGACTGCGCAATTGCGGGCGCGGCAATCGTCGCCGCACCGGCGGCCCCGAGTCCGGTGACCTTGATAAAATCTCGACGTTTCATGATTTCTCCCATTTGAAACCCTATCGCCAGCCCGTCTCCCGACGGCCTTTGGAAAAATGAGGATGGAACGTCCCGTTCCTGATTTCCATCCCAGCGTCGTCCCAAAATGAAAAAAAAGGCCCGGCCTCATCGCAGAGACCGGGCCCACGACTTACGACTTAAGGCGTAGATTTGTCGTCCGCGGCATCACCAGCCTCTTTTAGCGACCAACTAATGAACCGAGCCGTCGATTTCCGTTCTTGGCCCGTTGCCGCCGTAGGATTTGGCGCGCTCTTCTGACCCTTACCGAATCGTGATCACCAGTCCGTTGAGGTCAGCAGCAACGATCAATCCGACCTGGCGGCCCGACACGGTAAGCACCGCGCCGTTCTGGTTGGTCAGCAGGATCGCTCCCCCACCGGGACCGGCCGCGGCCCCGGCGCCGGCTGCGACATAGACGCCATTAACGTCGGACGGCCAACGGATGTTGCTGACGGTCCCGAAGAAATCGGTTGCCGAGGCGCCAAAAGTGAAACCATAGCTCACCCCGCCGATGACTAGTGGATAATACCGGCCGTGAAATAGCAACGTGCCGCTACCGCCCGAGCCGCCAATGACAAAGCCGGCCTTGACCACGTTGAACCGGATTCGGCCGCCGTCGGCGCAGACGGCGGTCCCGAACGCGACGGTCGCGGTCAAAGCAATCAGCATGGCACGAATGGCGGATGACAATCGCATGGGCATTCCTCCCGGATAAACGTTATGATAACGCAAAGGCCACGACAGGGACCGACAACAGGGCGGTAATGGCGGCGCGGAGTTTGTCGACCTTACCCTCAAGCGCGAAGGCAGTCGACATTCCTAAAGCGACGCGTTTGTCTCCTGCCTTGAACAACTGCGGTTTGCAGTGGAAGCGCAGCAACCTTCCATGCCGGTGATCTGTGCTGCCGCGGCAATTCATTATGGGTTCACGCCTTGGATCTGTTGAGCTCCTCAAGAAGAATATAAAATCCTATAATAATGACGCGCAGTGTTGCTTGGGCGTGACCCCTCATCGAGGTGAGTATGCCCATCGCTTTTAGATCATCTCAGCGGAGCAGCCTTGGACACTGTTCTGATATTGCAGTTGGTAGCGGCGATCACCATCGCGCTGTTCGTAGCTTACAACTTTTTTCATTACGTGCTTTTTCTCCTGGTGACTCAACCGAAGGACGCGAGCAAGATCGGCCACCAGCTGAATCAATTCGAGCAGCGCCAACTAGTCGAGTGGACACCGCAGCCGAACGACTTTCTCAAGCACGATGACGAGAAGCGTACATATGATGACGTGTTCGGCACGTATCGCGATGAGCAAGCGAACTACAGCACGTGCGTGTTCCCCAGATCGGCATTTTCGTGCCCTTACGAAGCCGAATTCATTCTTCTGAAGCCGAAGGACGGGATGCGGCTGTTGGACCTCGGGTGCGGATCTGGCGCAGCGGCCGATTACCTCGCCAGCCGGCGCAGTATCGAAATTGTGTGCGTAACCAATTCATCCGTGCAAGCCGACATTTGCCGGCGTAAATTTGCAAAACTTGGAGGGCGTGGACACGTGATCGTCACGGACTTCGACAACCTCGATCTCCCGAGTGAGCATTTTGATGCCATCTATGCGCTCGAATCGATAGGCTACACCAAAGACTTGGACGCTTGGCTAGCGCGGTGCTGGCGGATGCTCAAGCCGGGAGGACGCCTGTTAATCCGCTCACCGGGGTCGCTGGATCATTGTCGCCGTGAGAAGGATTACCTGAGCGTCACCGCCTTCTTCGAAAATTGGCGCTACAATTTTGTCGGTGCCAATCTTCTCGTCTACAAGATGCGTCGACTCGGCTTCAGCCCGATCCGCTATCGGCGACTGCCATTTTGGGCCTGGGGCGTCACCTGGAACTTCCTTCAACACATGCTGTTATGGAAATACCGGCTAAAGATGCGCACATTCGTGGAATTGGAACGGATCATTTGGCGCACTTCGAAGGTATTTGTGTTCGGCAACCCGTACAACACGGTGCTAGCCACCAAGCCAGAGGCAGCATTTCGCTCCCGCCAGACTCCTGCATTGTCCGAAGTAGCGGGTGGATCCCGTTCCACTGTCCCACGCGGTCACTCCTTGTTAGATTGACCAATTCCGCATTCCTGTCATCTACCCGTAGCGGAACCACGTGGAGTTAGGCGGACTGGTCCGATATCGTCGAGGTGTAAGATGGCATGGCTGCTTGCCGGAGGTCTCGAGGAGGACCAACGCTCGTGAAGCGGGACTTCGACCTCATCGTCTATGGCGCGACGGGTTACACCGGCCGTCTCATCGCCGAATATCTGGCGACGTCCTATCGCGGCGACGATGCTCCATCCTGGGCGATCGCGGGACGCTCGACCGATAAGCTCGAGAAGGTGCGTGCCGACATCGGCGCGCCGGACGATTTGCCTTTAGTGAAGGCGGATGCCGCCGAGCCGGCCAGTCTGCGTTCGATGTGCGAGCGTGCGGCCGTGATCATCACGACGGTCGGGCCTTATCAGCTCCACGGTGCCGAGCTGGTAGCGGCCTGCGCGGCCACGGGCACGGCCTATGTTGATCTGTGCGGCGAGCCGGCTTTTATGCGGCGCATGATCGACGCGCGTCACGAAGAGGCGAAACGGACCGGCGCGCGCATCGTCTTCTCCTGCGGCTTCGATTCCATCCCGTTCGACCTCGGCGTGCTCACGTTGCAGGAGAAGGCGCGCGAGAAATACGGTCGCCCGGCGCGGCGGGTGAAAGCCCGCCTGCGCAAGGTGAAAGGCGGCATGTCTGGCGGCACCGCGGCGAGCGCTCAGGCGACGGTGGCCGCCGCCGCGCGCGATCTGGCCCTCATCCGGCTGCTGACCGATCCTTTCGCGTTGACGCCGGGGTTCACCGGGCCGCCTCAGCCGCCCGGCCTCATCCCCAAATACGACCCGAGCATCAACGTGTTGCTCGTGCCGTTCCCAATGGCGCCGGTCAACACCAAGAACGTGCACCGCACGAATTTCCTGTTGGGTCATCCCTACGGCACGGACTTCGTCTACGACGAGATGATGGTCGCGCCGGGATTTGGGGAAATCGCTCGCGTGACGACGGAGACGTTCGCCACGATGGTTTCCTTGTTCGGGACCGGTGGTCTCAGGCCCGGCGGTGGCCCGACGCGGGAAGTACGCGAGAGTGGCTTCTATGACATCCTCTTCCTTGGCGAGCTGCCGGGTGGCGGAAAGGTCGAAGCGGTAGTCACGGGCGACCGCGACCCGGGCTACGGTTCGACCAGCAAGATGATCGCCGAAAGCGCTCTCTGCCTCGTGCGCGACGTGGAGGGAGAGGGTGGCATCTGGACCCCGGGCGCTTTGATGGGTCCGGCGCTGCGCGAGCGTTTGAAGGAGCGCGCCGGCCTCACCTTCAGCGCGCGTTGAGGTAACGCTGAGAACTGTAGCGGCGGCTGGATTACCTGGATCGTAACCAACGAAAGCCAGGCTTGGCGAACGCGACCGTCAAAACCGGTTCAAAGGCCGCGCTTTTGGCCCGTTGCTGCCGTGGGATTTGGCGCGGATGTCCGCTTTACGCCAAAACCGGTCCCGGTCACCGGCTTCACGGGACTCGGAAATGCCGACTTGTAACGACTTAAATTGACTCCAATCCGTTTATATGGGGTCTGGTCTCGACCACGCAGCGATGCCAGCCCTGCCTATTGCGATTTGGTCGCAAGCAGGGCGTCCGCCCACAGAACCAGCGACACGACCGCGGCGAGCGCAGAGGCGATCGCCAGAATCCGCATCCTGCGGGCCGAATTCCCGTCGCACTGCTCTGCAGCGGCCGCGCTGGTGATTGGACGGACTTGCCGAGAATTTTAGAAGGCTGGAGGCCGCAACGCGGGGGCGATGATGTAAAATCCGAGCCATGAGCGAGCGTTTGTTCACAGCGGTGCGCGATTTTGTCTTGGTGCGCCTGCCCCACTATCTTCGTGTGTTTGCCATCTTTCTCATCTTCGCATCACCGGTAGTATTGGTGACGCTGTATTTTGCCCCGCTCGATCATTTCAACAAAGCGATGTATCACATCCCGTCCTTTGCATTGCTCGCGCTCTCGGCGACCATATTTTACCGACTTAGGTGGTATGCATACTTCGACCAAGACCCCTGGAGGGCGGACCCAGATCTGCTGGAGCTACCCCGGCATCTCAGGATCCTCTTCGGAATCGCAATCGTGCTGCTGTTTATAGGCCTCATTTTTTTTCCAAGGCCTTTATGAGCAATGCAGCACTTCAGCAAACAGCACGCGCTCGCAGCCGAGTTCCGTCGAACAGCCAACCAAGTTCGTGCTTGTCCTTTTGCTGCGCCGCCATGAGTCCGCATCTGCTGACGTGCTTGCGCACTTCCGCGATGTCGGCTTCTGAGGTTAGAGCGGACCTGGGATGGGGTACGATCAGATGTCCGGTTTTGGACCCGTAACAGGCATTGAGCGGCTATTCCCGTTCTGCTGGCGGAGGTGATATGTTCGGTCTGCCTCCTTGCTCGCAAAAGGAAATGATCCGATGAAGGTGAGTTGGATGGGTGTGCGGATCGGGATGACGGTTCTTGCTCTGGGCCTGGGCCTGTTTGCCGTACCGACCTCGCTCACAGCGCAAAAAGCCGAGGGAGTATCGCGTGTCGGCTGGCTTGAGGTATGTGGCCCCGCTCCGCGGCGACCCAATTTCGATATCTTCCGCGCTCGACTGGCGGAACTAGGCTACGTCGAGGGAAAGAACCTCCATATCGAGCAGCGATTTGCAGACTGCCGGTACGACCTTATGCCGGGCTTGGCCACTGAACTCGTGCAAGCGCCGGTCGATGTTTTATTCACGATGGGCACGAGGGCGTCTCGTATCGTCTCCGAAGCCGTGAAAACCACACCGCTTGTTGTCTACTCGTGTGATCCTTTCGAGCATGTCACCCGCATTGCCCGGGGCCGTGGAAATCTGACAGGCGTTACGTGCATGACAACTGAACTCAGCCCCAAGCGCCTTGAACTGCTTCACGAGGCAGTTCCGGCGGCATCGAGAGTAATGTTTCTTCATGACCCTCAAGCTGCTCCGAACGCATGGAAGCTGACCCAGGAAGCCGCACCTCGTCTCGGTATCACATTGCAGCAGGCCAGGGTTGGCGCGGCCGACGAGCTGCTGCCAGAACTTAGAATGGTAGAGACAGAGCATCCTGACGCGCTGTTCGTGTATCCCGATGTCGTTCTCAGCTCCTATCCCCGACCTCAGCAGCTCGCCGAATTTGCCATCAAGGCCCACCTGCCCATGATGAGTGCGTTCCGCTTTTTCACAGAAGCCGGCGGTCTTATGTCCTACGGCGCGACCGCATCGGAGATTTATGCGAGCGCTGCTGAGCAGGTCGCCAAGATCTTGGCTGGTGCTCGGCCGAGCGAGATCCCGCTGCGAGAGGCGACGCGGTTCGAATTGGTGATCAACAATTGGACTGCGAAAAAGCTCGGGATCACAATTCCGCCATCGCTCCTGGTGCGAGCCGACGAGGTGATCGAATCGCCGCCGCCGTTTGCTACACATTAGTCCGGAAGTGGCCCATCGCGTCGTTTCAAGGGTCCCGCCTTCCAAGGACCCGCGAAACCGATGAGCGGTGGTCAGGCCGTCACTGCCTGCATTACGGCACGGCATCAAACGCGGGGGCGGTGCTGTGACGATTGACACACGCGGCGCACTCTCCCTGCTAGTATAGATGCGAGCTGCGGGTTCGAGCCACAGGTGGGACAGATGAACCAGCACGACTTCGTCCGGCCCCCGTATATGAAGCGACGCGCGTTGATCACCCTTTTTTTTGCGGGCGTCGTCGCCTTGCCAATGATCGCGAATGCGCAACTGCCAAAGCAGCGGCGGATCGGCGTTCTGAGCTCTTTCAGCGAGAGTGACGCGAGAACCTCAGATCGTGCGGCGTTCCGTAAACGGCTTGAGGAGCTGGGATGGCAAGGCGGCCGCAATATCGAGTTTCAGTACCGCTGGGCAGCAGGCGACATTGACAAGCTTCCGGCGCTTGCCAAGGAGTTGGTCGGAAACCGCCCGGACGTTCTAGTGGCGGAGACGACGCCGGCGACGGCTGCGCTTCTGGCGGAGACGCGCACGCTTCCCATCATCTTTGTAGGAGTGACCGATCCGGTGGCGAGCGGGTTCGTTACCAGCCTGACGCGGCCGGGCGGGAACGCCACCGGGTTCATCGCGATCAACTTCGAAGCTACGCTCGGTGGCAAATGGGTGGAACTCAGCAAAGAGTTGATGCCGACAGTGCAACAGGTCGTGATGATCTATAATCCGGCGGCAGCGACCTTCGCCGATTACTACTTGCGTCCGTTCGAGGCCGCAGGGCGGGCGCTAGCGGTGCAGACGAAGGTAGTGGCTGTCCGTAACGACGCCGAGATCGACAGCGCGATAGGCGATCTTGCACGCGAACCGGGCACCATCCTCGTTGTCCTGCCTGATGCCTTCACGGCGACACATCGCGACGTGATCGCTTTGTCGGCTCGCCGCTATCATTTGCCCGCGGTGTGCCCCTATCGCTTCTTCGCCGAAGCAGGATGCCCTCTCTCTTACGGTCTCGTCGACGTTGACATGTTTCTCGGCGCAGCGTCATACGTCGATCGCATCCTGCGGGGTGCCAAGCCCGCAGACCTGCCGGTCCAGGCACCGACCAGGTTCGAGATGATCATCAATCTCAAAGCCGCAAAAGCAGTCGGCCTCGCCATCCCACCGTCGCTTCTCGCCCGCGCCGACGAGCTGATTGAATGAGCAGCCCAGTTCTGCTTCTGGCACTTTTCCGAAGTGATCCGACTGACCGACGATGTCCGTTCACGGGACAAAGGCGGAAGTCGCGGTCTAGTGTGGCGGTTCAGAAGTCCGCACCATTGCAGCCCGCGAGTTCGTCGTGCCGACTGGATCGCGGCAAAATCATGCGAACTTCGGAATCAGGACGCTGCCGCGTGGACCCATTGACACGCGGCCAAATTCGGATTGATGCCTGGCGCCTTCCAAAAAAAAGCCCTGCCGTGAGGCAGGGCTTCCGAGGCTCTTGCAATCGATTGCTTTGCGTGGTCGATCGCCGTTGCAGTTTGGATCAGGGTTGCTGCGGCTCATTGCCGTTGTTGAAGGTGAGCAGCGGCTGCCAAGTCGCGCAGAAATGATCGGTGCTGAAGGTGTTGAAGGGATGCGGCCCTTGCGGTGCGAGCAGCCCTGGCGGTGTGAGCGACTGGATCTTCTGATTGCCATGGTCATCCAAGTCGCCATCGGCATCGGAGTCGCTCCGCGCATTGAAGTGCGGCCAGTGCGGCAGCTGGTCGCTCGGCTTAAGGCTGACAAGGGTGGCAAGATCCCTGCTGCTCCTGTTAGGATCGCCGGTCTTCACGAAATTGGCCCAGTAGGTCTTCATTTGGTTTGCCAGCGTCACTTGCGCGGGGGTGAAGTTCGATCCGAAGTTGAAGATGTACTGGAGTTCGGCTGCGTGCTGCGAAGCCGTCGTGAAGCCTGAGCCATTCGATCCCGGACCTGGGACGCCGGCCTTGCTCGGAGCGTTTGGATCGTTGAACTCGTAAGCAAAGACCTTCACTCGCCTGGACAGGTCGCTGTTTGAATCAAAACCGTTACAGGCGAACACGAAGTCGGTGAAGATCTGTGAGAGCGCCTCATCGACGTTGCCGCCTCCGAAGTTGTTGTTGAGGCCGGGGATCGTCGAGGTTGTCTGCGGAACGAAGTTATGGAAGTTCGCGATCGGGTATTCGCTTTCCGCTGTCGCCGAGGCGGCAACGACCGCCTCGGTGAAGGCCGAGGTCGCGGTCTGATTGGACGGCGTGGCCGTCACGAGAGTTTGAAGAAAGAACTGGATCTCCTGCAAGTAGGTGCAGGTCGCCGGCGTGCCGGTGAACTGCGGTGTCGCACAGAGAATGTTCGCGACCTGAAGGTCGAAGCTCGCCGGGCCGCCGGCGGCGAAGATTGTCGCAGTGGTGCCAAAGGGAGCGGTGACCGCCTTTGGAAAGAAGCTCGACTCGAACAGTCGGCCCTCATTGAGGTTGGTACCCTGGAGCACCGGGACCTGGTTGAACCGGCCGGTCGAAAAGGCCGTATGGAGGTCAAGCGGGAGGATTTTCGTGCCGAAATTGGGCGCGATGCCGAAGCCGCCGAAGTCCCTTTCATTCGCGAAGACTTGCGCTGCAGCCAGTCCCTGGAGGCAGGCCAGGGTCAAGTTGCCGCCGCAGAATTGGTTGGCGTCTTGCTGAGCGAAAGTGTTGCTAAGGGTCTGGTAAGTGGCGAGCGATGGCACGTCATGGTACATGTACGCGCCGCTCTCGATGATCGCACCGCCGAACAGATCGTGGCCGGTGAGGCCCCTGAAGGTGTTCGTGGAGGCAAGATGCGACGAGACGCTGAGACCGCCGGCTGATTCGCCGCCGATCGTCACAGTCTCCGGATCACCGCCGAAAGCCGCAATGTTGTCGTGGACCCAGGCCATCGCGAATTGTTGGTCCATGAAACCGTAGTTGCCGGCGTCGCCGACGTTCTGAAAGGCGTTGGGCGCGGTCGCCGCCAGCACGCTGGCTGCGAGGAAGCCGAGGCTCCCGAGGCGATAATTGATCGTGACGACGATGATTTCGTTCCCGGCCACCATCACCGACGGGTCGTAGTCGGACCCGGCGCCGTTGACGAGCGCGCCGCCGTGAATCCATATGAAAACCGGCAGCTTGGACTTCGCGGTGGCGGTGGACGGCGTATAGACATTGAGGAACAGGCAATCCTCGGAATCGGTAGCCCGACCCTGCACGCAGGTGTGGCCGAAGGCATTCGCGATGATCGATCCCTGGCCGGGATTGGGCGCCTGGGGCGGCTTCCAGCGCAATGTGCCTACCGGCGCCTGGCCGTAGCGGATACCGAAGAAGGCGTTGACGCCGCTCGCCGGATCTCCCGGGAGTTCCTGGAAGTTCTTCAGGCCCGTATAGGTGCCGGTCGTCGTGACGACGGGGCCGTAAACTGTGCATTCGACGCCGATGCGGTAGCCAGGATGCAAGCGGCGCTGATTGCGCCGATTACGCCAAGCCGGAACTGCCGTAACTGCTCTCTCATGGACTTCCCTTTTCCCTAAGGGCCGGCATCACCGGCCTATTTCCTGTTTCCGGCGACTTCTGTGGTGCCGGTCATCGATTGCCGGCAGTCTCGCCGACAACGCAAGGATGACGGCGATCCAATCTGCACGCAAGCGAATCTTGCATGAAAATACCCATTTGGAGACGTCCTCCATGTCAGGGTTCTGCCTTCTCGTTTCGTACTGCGGAATTCGTTTGCATGAACGAGTGAGGCTTACTCACCAGACGTCCGAATCTGGCCCAGCCGTCGCAAATTGATGCGAACTTCGGAATCAAGGCGCTGAAGCGTGATGGCTTCAGGTCGAATTGCCATCGCGCTTTGGCTGTTGTTACCGCATGATCTTTCGGAAAACCGCTACACGCTTTTGCGGATCATGCGCCAGCAACCGATCCCAAAGTTGCGCCGGAACAAGCAGATTTGGTGAGAGCCGCGTTAGCGTTCAGTTTGTAACGGAGGATGCGCATGCCCATAGGTTTTGATGATCTGGTCGATGATGTCATGAGCCGATCGCCGCAGGCGATCGGCGTGTTTCTTCGCTTCAAGATGCGCTGCGTGGGTTGTCCGATCGCCTGTTTCCACACCGTGGACGATGCCTGCCGCGAGCATGGTGTCGACCGCGAGGCCTTTCTGGCCGCGCTGTGCGCCTGCATGTGATTTGCGCTGCTCACGGTCGGTTGGGTGGTCCGCCCGGGGATTCCTCGGCGAGCACCAGCAGTTTGTGGGGCTCGCGCACGACAATGCGCTGCCGCCCGCTCTCGATCAGCCCTCGTTGCTCCCACCCGCTGAGAATGCGGCTGACCGTGTGGAGCGTCGTGCCGGTCATTTGCGCAATGTCCTGACGGCTGATCGGAAAACCGATCTCGACACCGTGTTCGACCTTATGTCCGGCCTGCTTTGCCAGCCGAAGCAGCGCGTGCGCAACACGCTGTTCGACCTGTTGGGTCGACATCTCGACCACGCGGGTGTGGGTTTCCTGCAACCGGCTTCCGATGGTCTGCAACGTGTTGGTGGCGAGTGCCGGAAATCGCGACACCAGACGCGGCCATGTCGCCGATGGCCATGCGAGCGCGACGCTGTCGTCCACGGCGGTCGCCGTGGCAGGGTAGCGCTTTAGCCCGATCGCCGGCGCAACACCAAAGGTTTCGCCGGGCGCGACGTAGCGCACCACCACCTGCTCCCCCGCCGGCGTGGTCTTGCTGGCGCGCACATGGCCGTGCAGCAGGACGAAGAAGGAATGCGCATCTTCGCCCTCTGCGAATACATTGCGGTTCTTTGCAATCCGCAGCGAACGCGCCTCGTGCAGGATCTCGGTGAGTTCGTCAGCGGAAAAGCCTGCAAACAGCGGCAGGTTGGCAACCAGCGAACGATCGACCGTAGCCATATTTCCTCGCTGCACCGTGAATTTCAGTCGAATCTAGAGCATGATCCGGAAAAGTGGAAACCGGTCTTCCGAAAAGATCACGCTAAAAAAAAGAAATCAGATCGGCATCGGGTTCCGATCAAGCGGAAGTTTGCGCTGTCGCAACGAGCGTTCCAACGTGGCCGGTACAATCAACGGGCAATTTCGTCGCATCACGGGAGCCGCTGATGACGAGCCGTTCGCATCCACCAACCCACGAAGCCTGGCCACTGTTCTCGTACGGCTTCCGGCCTTTCTTCCTGCTGGGCTCCATCTATGCCGGATTGGCCATCCTCGTCTGGCTGCCGCTGTTCTATGGCGAGATCACGCTCTCCTCGGTGCTTGCGCCGCGCGACTGGCACGTGCACGAGATGCTGTTTGGTTATCTGCCGGCCGTGATCACGGGCTTTCTGTTCACCGCTATACCGAACTGGACCGGACGATTGCCGATCCGCGGCAAGCCGCTGATGGGCCTGGTGGCGGTCTGGCTGGCGGGACGCGTGTGCGTGACCTTCTCGGCCCTTAGCGGATGGCTCGCCGCCATGCTCGTCGATGCAAGCTTTCTGCTGCTGGTCGCCTCCGCGGCAAGCCGCGAAATTCTCGCCGGAAGCAATTGGCGAAACATGAAAGTCGTGATCCTGCTCTCGTTGCTGCTCGTGGCCAACGCCGCTTTCCATCTCGAGGCGCATTTTGAAGGCACGGCCGAGGTCAGCATCCGCCTCGGTATCGCGGTGATCGTATTGCTGATCGCCCTGATGGGCGGGCGCATCGTGCCGAGTTTTACCCGCAACTGGCTGGTGCGCGAAAATCCCGGCCGCTTGCCGGCACCGTTTGGCCGTTTCGATATCGTCGCGATCGCTGTCGGCGCGCTGGCACTATTGTCCTGGATCGTCAGTCCGGCCGGCATCCTCAGCGCCGGCATCCTGGCGGTGGCGGGATTGCTGCATCTGGTCCGGCTCGCCCGCTGGGCCGGGGACCGCACCACCCGGGAGCCGCTGCTTCTAATCCTGCATATCGGCTATGCGTTCGTGCCATTTGGTTTTCTGCTCAACGCCGCCGCAGCGTTGGGACAGTTTCCGACCAGCGGTGGCATTCACGCCTGGATGGCAGGGGCGGCCGGCGTCATGACGCTTGCAGTGATGAGCCGCGCGACGCTCGGGCACACCGGCCAGCAACTCACCGCATCCCTCGTCACGCAGGCGATCTACGCGGCGGTCGTCCTGGCCGCGATTTCGCGTATATGTGCGGTGCTGGAGCCCGCTTACAGCATGAGTTTGCTGCATATTGCCGCGTTTTCCTGGGCGGCGGCATTTTTTGCCTTCGCGCTTGCGTTCGGGCCAGTTTTGATCGGCAGCCACAAGCAAGCGCGATCGGTGCGAAACGCTGCAGCCTAACGCTCCGGTAGTTCCACAACCACAAGTCGTAGCCTATGGCAAGAATAACCAAAAGATGTGACAAAACAGGCGGTTAAAATCGCGCTTGCGAAGTATTCCACGCAGACCTCAAAGATGATCTTCCCTGACAACTGTCACATCTTTGCCAAGAGTCTGATATAGCTCTCGACTAGGCGAATTTGCGTGTAGATGAGTTCCATAGTTCCATCGGAACTTATCTTAGGTTAATTACCTAAGTTAATTACCAAGTACCTAACGGGTTGTATGTTTGAGCTAGGCAGGGACAATCGGGGCTGGTTTTCTGAAGTAATACGGTGACGTCCTTATTGGAGCGGCTGCTATATTATGTCGAGTGAGCCGGCTGTGCCCACCTATATCCTTCAGAGTGATGGCCTCTTCCGCGAGGGGCTGAGGCTAATACTTTCGAGCACTCGGTTTCGTCCCCAAGGCTGCGCCATTGAACTGGATGATCTCACCGGGGTCCCTTCCGACAAGCCGATTTTGTTCATCATCGGGGTGGGCGCCGATCAGGCGGTGATTTGCAGCAAGATTCGCGGCCAGTATCCGTTGGCGTTCATCGTCGCGGTGGCTGACGAAAGCAATCCGCGCTTTCTTGCCGGCGCGCTTGACGACGGAGCCAACGCGGCGCTCTTCAGTTCTGTCAGCCCGAATGCTCTCGTCAGCACCCTTCAGGCAGTGATCAACGGAAAAGTTATTCTCATCGATTCCCGCCTCTGGTCGCTGGAGATCCAGCCCAAGGCCGAGGAGCGGCTGTCGCCTCCGCTGCAAAATGAAATCCCTCAAAACGAGATCACTCAACATGAGATGCAGTGGGTGGAAGCCGACGAGCCTCACGCCATGAAGCAATTGTCCGCGCGCGAGGTCGCCATCCTCGAGCGCATCGTTCGCGGAGATTCCAACAAGCACGTCGCGCGGTTTTTCAAGATCGCCGAACCGACCGTGAAGGCCCATGTGAAGGCGATCTTCAGAAAGATCGGCGCGAGCAATCGCACCCAGGCGGCGATCTGGGCCCTGAACAGCAGGCTGTTCGACGAGGCCGCCCCGCACGATCTTCCCCTGCTGCTCCACAACGGCTCAGGCCGCAATGGCGCGTCCGACCCCGCGTGAAACCAGTCATCGCCGGGCTCGATATCAAACTTCGCAAAAGCCTTTTTTGACAAAGCAGGATGGGTGCGCGGGTCAAGCCCGTGCATGACGAAATGCGCCAAGGGCGAGGAAGGATGTCAGCTCCTGGAAGCCCAATGCGTTCGTGCGTCCGTGGAGCGGGGAGCGGCGGAGCCGACCCTGGTGCCCTGCCGCCCGGTCGCGACCTCGATCACGGACACGACGGCAAGCACGATGGAGACGAACAGCGCAAGCTGGCTCACGTTCACGGATGGCTTCGGTTCCGGTGTCGGCTGCGGATCGAACTCACGCGGATCGAGCTGAATCAGGTCCTGGTTTGTTTCCGGCCAGCGGTCCATCAGCTTGACAGGCCGCACAAGCGGCGCGACGGCCGGCACGACGGCTTCAGGCGTGGCGAGGCGTACTTCGGCGCGCGCTGGACGGCGGTCATAGGTCCAGCATCCGTCACCGTCCTTGGTCAGGTTTCGCGTCGGCCATGTCCGCGCCGCTTCGGCCTGGTCGAGGCAGTGACGCGAAGCGTGGGCCGTTGAGGATAGCGCCAGCGCCATGATCGTCAGCGTCGCAGCGATCGGCGGCAGGCCATGCCGCAGGCGAACGTAGTTTCCGATGCTCGCGGTATCGGAGGCGTCGAAGTGATCGTCGTCGGGGTTGTACCATTGCGCGAAACATTCCCGGCAGATTCTTGCGTCGCCATGCCAGAACGATCCCCTGACGTAGTCGACATCGCGCCGGCAACAATCGCAGATCATCGCTGCCCCTCCTCGACGACGCGCCGCATCTCTTCGCGCGCCGCGCGCCGGTCAAGCTCCTGGGTCAACTGTTCGGCCCTGCCGTTCGGGTCGGAATAGAACCGTGCACGATCCAACGGTTCGTCGGCGGTTCTTGTCATCGTGCAGCCGCCGACCAGGACGGCGAGCAACACGATGACCGCCGGTGCCGCAACCACGAGGTACGGCACCGCCGAGTAGATGATCACGCGGCCTCCTCGGCAGCCTTGGTCGCAATCTTGTCGCGGAAGCTCTCGCAAAGACTGCGGACTTCATCGGTGGCCTTCGAGCACTGCTCGATCTCGTCGAACATGCGCTTGCCTTCCTTGCGATAACGCTGCGCCGTGGTCTTGATGTCCTTGAGCATGGATGACGCCGATGCGGTGAGTTGCTCGCAGCGCTGCACCATCTCGTTCATCGTCTGGCCCATCGCCTCGATTTCCTTGGCGGTCGCCTCATATTCCTTGACGATGGCCTCGGCCGAGAGCTTGCCGATTTCGCTGACGTCGTCGCGATGGATGACGTATTCCGGAACCGGCCGCGGCACGTAATCGACCGCCTGGATATGCGAGTGTCTTTGTTGAACCGCCTCCTGCACGTCCTCTTCGAGCCGGCTGACATCGAAGGGCTTCACGTTCTGCGCTCTCATCGTACTCACTCCTTTTGTTACTTTTGCACTTTGGGAGCTGGACAGTTTGCGGCCAGCTCGTGGATCGTCGGGCTTTGCGCCTCGGGATTGAGGATGCATTTCGACCCGACAATTTCGATATGATCTTCTTCGAGCCGGTGACCCCAAAAGAAGCGACGAGGATCACCCGGGGGAAGAGCCTCCGTATCGTTACGTCTTGAGGAGCTGAGGTGGCTGAAACCTGCCGCGAGCTGCTCTGAGTTGTCGTCCCAGAGACACTCTCCGCACGCTACGCACTGAAACACGTGAACGGTATTGCCGCGCTGGGAATCGAGAATCGAACGAGTGAGCCGAAAGGACGCGGTACACCTCGGGCAGCGGCGCGTCGCGCTCTCAATGGGCAGTGCTTCGTAGTCCGTCATGCCGGGATCGCCCCCCTGAATGACAAGCTTCAGGCTTTCGCGCGGCACGATCTTGGCGAAGCGAGGTTAAATTGCGTCGCCGCTTCGGAACTTATTGACTAACCCATTGGGATTAGCTCTGCGAATGCACGACAAGGCGCAGAAGGATGACACTGCGAGGGTCACATCGCGTTCACGCCGAATGCCTGCTTTATGGGCAGCCGCAAACGAACGGAGAAAAGAGCGATTCGGCGCCGTCCGCGCTGCTCGCATTGTTCAAGGAAATGCCAGGGCGTGGCGGCGCAGAGGCCAGGGCCGCCGGGTATCATTCGACGACGCTGGGTGAAAACACCACTTCGATCAGCGTGCCGGAGCCCGCGCCGGTCCTGATGTGGAATTTGGCGCGATTGGCCTTGGCGAGCGCCTTGGTCAGCGAAAGGTTCGCGGGCGAACCATCGTCCGCCTGGTCGGAGGGAGGCTGGGTGCGGAACGGCTCCAGCGCGGCGGCCACTTCATCGTCGTTGAGACCCGCTCCGGTATCGCGCACCCGCAACACCACCTCGCCGAAATCGGTCAGCGCGGTCGAGACGATCACCTGACCGCCGGCCTTGGCGAGGTGGATCGAATTGCCGATCAGGTTCTGCGCGATCTGGCGCAACACGTCCGCGTCGGCAACGACCGGCGGCAGCATCTGCGCGAGCGAGGTGCGGATGATGATGCGTTGGCGATTGGCCTCTTGCTGCATCGCCGAGACGCTATTCTCGACCACTTCATTGAGGTTCTGCGGCGTAAAGGCGAGGTCGAGCCTGCCGGTCTCGATCTGGCTGAGGCCGGCAAGCTCGTCGATCAGCGCGATCACGCGTTCGCCGCAAGCGCGAATGTCCTTGATGTATTCGGCATAGCGCTCGTTGCCGAGCGCGCCGAACCGCTCGCCGATCATCACCTCGGCAAATCCGATGATGGCGTTGAGCGGCGTGCGGATCTCGTGGCTGATCCGCGCAAGCAGGTCGGCCCTGGCGTTCGCCGCGCGATCAGCCAGGCGCCGCGCCTCGCGCAATTCGTCCTCGTTCTTCCTGGTCTGCGAGAGATCGCGGAACACCGCAAAGAAATTCGGCCCCCTTGTCTGCGTGCGTCCCATGGTCATCGATAGCGGGATCAGCCCGCCGCCGCGCACGAAGGCGAGAACCTCGCGGCCGTGTTCGAGCAGGCTCGCCGCCCCGCTGCCCTTGAGGCTCGCCAGATAGTCGAGCACAGCGCCTTGGCTCTCCGGCGCGAACAGGCTTGAGAGATTGCGCTTGACGAGCTCCGAGCCGTCGTGACCGAACAGCGCTTCGGCGCTGCGGTTGCACGAGTTGACGTTGCCTTCGGCGTCGAACATCAGGATTCCGTCGGCCGTCGTATCGAGGATGGCGCCGAGCTCCTCGGCATTGGCCTCACCGACCGCTGATGGCACCGAGGCGGCCGGCGCAGCCCCAGGACTTGTTGCGACAGGACTTGTTGCGACAAGACTTGCTGCGACATCACTTGCTGCGACGCCGCCGCGCGGCCGGCCTGAGCCCGCGAAGATCAAGGCATGGGCGGATTCGCCATCCCAGCTGATCGCATGCAGGTGCGCCTCGATCGCCGATTCCTGCGCTTTGTCGGTCGAGGTTTCAGTTACGGAAATCGTCACCGGCGTGCCGGTGTCGGAGGTGCTGGCGGCATTGGAGACGCCGGGCTCGACATACAGCGCATCGAGGCCGCCGGCCTGTTCGAGCGCGTGAAGGCTCGGATAGCCGACGCGTTCGAGAAACGCCTGGTTGGCATAAAGCAGCCGGTCGAGCCGATAGATCAGGACGCCGTCCGGCAGAAGATCGAGCAGCATCCGGTCGCGCCTGCTTTCACTGCGCGCCGGCGGCTCCGGGTGCGCCAGCCAATTCGGTGTCTCGACGTGGTGCTCCCCCGATTCGGATGAAGCGCGCGACCCAGCCAGCGCCTCGGCCACCGCGGACGCCTCCGCTCCGCGTTCACCTTCAAGCCGCGCCGACAATTGCCGCGCCAGCTCGCTGAAGGCGGTGTTTTCGACCGGCGTCAGGATCGGCGCGCGCCCCTCGCCGACAGGCCGGAACGGAACGACGTTCGCAAGCGGGTCTTCGGACGCTTCCACCGGCTTGGCCACATCGTTTGGCTTCGGCGCTGCCGTTTCGACCGCGGCGACGGACTCGATCGCCTGCGCGGGCGGCGCCTCAGTGGGCGGAGGTTGATCGGCGAGGGCGGGGGAGGCGGATGCGACCGCCGCTTTCGTCGGCCGATCGCCGGATGGCTCAGGGCGGCGCTCTACCTCCAGCCGCGCCAGTTCGTCGAGATCGCGGCAAACGCCAAAGCCGCGATAGCCCCTGAAATTTCCCACATGATCGTAGATTGGCAATCCCGACATTTCGATCGGAAGCCGGCTGCCGCCATCGACGGGCCACCGCAAGATGATGCCGCTCCAGGTGCTACGCGTCGCAATCGCTTTGGCCACGCGGCCTTCCGGATCGAGACCGAAGATCTCGGTGATTTCGCCCCATGGCCGTCCGAAAGCGGCGGCGGTGTTCACGCCGATCAGGTGGGTGAACTCATCGCGGCTGGTGGCGAAACGGCCATCGGCATCCATCTGCCACATGAAGCGGAGAGGATAGCGGCGCGCCTCCGCCGCCGGCTCGAGAGCCGCGGGCTGCGCGATCGACGGCAGGGCAGGCGAGGGCATCGGCAGCGCCGGCTCGGCGGTCGAAGACGGCGCTGGCTCGAGGCCCGCTTCGGCTTCGAACAAGGATTGTTCGCGACTTTCCTCAACGCCTGAGGGCTCTGACGGATTTTCGGGCATGATTGGCTCGGCTGCAGGCGTATCCGTGGTCGCTTCCGTCTCCGTGAATTCGTCGATAAGAGCGAATTCGACCGGTGCTTCGCCTGATATCGCCGGCCGCTCATGGTCGGGCAAGGGCAGATCGCCCGGCGGCGCGACGGGTTGCGTGGCTGGCGCGGGGGCGAGCCCTGTGGGCGAAGAGGCAGCCATGTGCCGGGCATGGGTGGCTTCCGTCACGGTGGGTTCGATGATGGCGATCAGGCCCGTATCGGCACCGGTGCCGACGCGGTGCAACACCATGTGCCCGCGATTAAGGGGTGTTTCGGCGCGGCCCTCGGCAAGCGCCTGCTCGCGCGCCTGCGCAAGGCCTGGGTCCGACAGGTCGTGAATACTGCCGAGCAGGGATCGCGCGGCGCCGCGCGCAGCAACGAGCATGCCCTCGCGCGCAAAGGCCGCGACCGGCGCGTCGATGCCTTCGGTCAAGTGCCGCAAGCGCTCGGCGAGCGGCATCGGACGGCCGACCGGCTCGGTGGTCACGATCAGGATGCCAAGGTTGCCTTCGGCAAACTCGAGCCGTGCACAGAAACAGGTGATGAGCATGCCAAGCGCGGCACCGAAGCCGCGCAGGCGCTCCAGCCGGATCGCGCCCGAAGGCGGAAGCCTGCGGGCGAGCTGCGCCACCTGGCGGCGGTGCATGTCCGCAGGGCCGAAGTTTTTTTTCGAAAGGCTCATCCCGTCGGTGGCGCCGAACACTTGTGCGCCGACCGGATTGGCCCACAGCACATGCGTGCCGTCGGTCGACCAGAGCCATGCGGGCAGGGGACTTGATGCATGCGCGGCCAGCCGTGGATCGCTGATGCCTCGCAACTGGAATTCCACGGTGTTCATCGCGGCTAGAGGGACCAATCAATGCGGCTGCCGCTCGCTCGTCGCGGCGGCCACCAGGCGGGATCGTTCGTTAGTATCGCCCGGGACGCCGCACCAGGTCCACCTTGCCGGTCGTGGCCAACGCGTTCGTAAGCTCGATCCTGCCCGCAAGGCTTGAAACCAATCATCGGCCGGGATGTGAATTTGATGTTCGCTACGCGCCCGGTGTCTCGCTTTGGCGCTCAGCCGCGGCTTCCGCGACAGTCATGAACCAGTCGCCAACCTGCTTGCCTGGGCGCGCGCGGGGAGAGGCCCGATTGCCCGAAGCAAGGAAGTTCCACGTATGCTCATATGGCATTGCACTATGATTTGGTTGCATTGCACAAAAATGCCATGATAATGTGCTCATCAATTAGGCGCCCAGAAAGGGCATTTCCGCCTGAACGACCCTACGTCGACGTCCGGCATTTTTCCGGGCGTACGAACGGTTTCCCATTGTCTCACCCAACCCCCCTTGCGAAGGATGCACCCCCCATGGCCAATCCCACCGACCCCTTCTCCGCTTCCATCATACCCTTTGAGGTCCCTGAGCAGATGCGCGCGCTGGCCGAGAAAGGCGTTTCTCAGGCCCGCGACAGCTATGCCAAGTTCAAGGACGTCGCCGAGAGCAACAACTCCACCATCGAAGCCGTGTTCGCCAGCGCCAGCAAGGGTGCCAGCGCCTATTCGGCCAAGCTCTTGGAAATCATGAAGGCCAACGCCGCCGCAAACCTCGACTTCGCGCAGGAAATGGTCAGCATCAAAACGCCTTCCGAGGCGATGGAGCTGTGGACCACTCACGCCAAGAAGCAGTTCGAAGCCTTCACCGCCTACAGCAAGGAACTGGCCGAGCTGTCGCAGAAGGTCGCGTCCGAAACCGTCGAGCCGATCAAGAACAACGCCTCGAAGCTGTTCAAGCCGGCCGCGTAAGAGCCAAGCATTCATTGAAAGAGCCCTCATCCTAAAAAAAGCCCGGGCCTAGCTGCGCCCGGGCTTTTTCTTTCGCGAGAGGGCGCCGTTTTCGTTTCCGCAAGACGCGAGGGCTCGGTGGTTCTTTTGTCCTTCATGCGGCCTTGCCAAAAAGCGGCGTTGCACCTAGTTTCCGCCCTCATTTCGGGGCCTTTTTTGAGCCCCTGCAACGGATGCAGTTGTAGCTCAGTTGGTTAGAGCGCCTGACTGTGGATCAGGAGGTCGGTGGTTCGAGTCCACCCAACTGTACCAAATTATATGCCTAAAAATCAGCCAGTTACCCCCGAAAAGCCCTAGCCAGCCTTTCAAATGCGTCATTCAGCGGACCCAATGCGGACCCGGCTGAACAAGCGTCGGTTACGCTTTGCAAGTGTGGGTTAGATGTCAACCTCGAAGAGAGCGCGGAACATCATCGGGGCGGACGAAGTACCTCACGTGTTCGATGCCGATTGCATCGAGAGGTTGGCACGGATCGGCCCGCTGCCCATTCACGCCGATCGGTCCCGCTTTGGTAAAGGTGTGCGTGAGGCCGCCCGGATCTTCGCACGAGACGCTCGCGAACCCAACGTCAACCAAGTGCACGACGAAATCGCCGGGCTATGGAAGGCTGCAAACCGCGCCAAGCCGCAATGGGGGGCAATGGCAAGTGCGATGGAGACCTTATCTCCCCGCACACTCGAGATTCTGGCGGATCGCGGCAGGCCGCCCCATGTTGCGGTCCCTTTGCCGACACCCGATGCACTGCGCGATCCTGAACGGCGGGAGGCCGCGCGCGCAGCCATCGCGAGACTATGTTCGATGGGGGGAAAGGAGATTGAAGGTCGGAAACGGAAGGGCGGCAAACAGTCACGCCCGAGGTGGTCCCCGGTCCTTTACGCGGCGGACAAACAAGCAAGATTTGCGAAGCGAAAAGCTGAGCGGGACTTTGTCATGTGGCTCCGGATTGCTTGGTGCGAGGCGGTCGGCGAAAAGCCGGCCCAAACGGCGCGCCATGCTGGAGCCGGCCGCGAACTTGGTCCATTTGCACGAATGGCTCGTGAATGTTTGCGTCTTGTAGGCGCCTCAGATGCTGACGTTGTTGGGCTGATTAATGAATTGCACCATCGCTGGTCGGAGATGGATGCGCGTCATGGTGAATTTGAATAGCCTGTCATCCATCAACCCATGACAGACGTAGCGCGTCAGCGGGGATAGAACTCACGTCACTAGCCGTCGTTCATTGACGGCATGAGAGGTGAGCATGACAGACCAGAACAGACCCGATCGGCTGTTAACGCAACGCGAATATGCCGCTTATCGGCGCTGCTCGATTCGCACGATTGAGCGCGAGCGCGCGGTCGGGACAGGATGTCCCTATGTTCGCATAGGCGCACGCATTCTTTACAGGCTTGCGGACGTCGATCGTTTCGTGGACGCGCATCGGATCGGCGGATCGGATTTGCCAAAGCGAGGCCGTACCGCCCCTACTAGGCCGGCTATCGGTGCGACGAGCTCAGAGATCGGGTCATGACTGCCGCTGAACTGGCCGATGCTCTAGGGGGGCGCAGGGCGGGCAGCGTCTGGATGGCGCGCTGCCCATCTCACAGAGACCGAACCCCAAGCCTGTCCATCTGTGAGATCAATTCTGGCAAAGTGCTGGTGCACTGCCACGCGGGCTGCGACCAACAGCACGTCATTGCGGAGCTGCGAGCGCGTGGCCTCTGGGGCAAGAACCGTGGACGGGCGATCGTTAGTTCTGAGCGCCCTACGGCAGTAGAGCGCAAGTCGGACCACGAAGAATACCGACGTACAACGGCTGCGCTCGCCATCTGGGAATCCGCCATTCCGGCGATGGGAACGCCGGTCGAGGTCTATCTTGGCTCGCGCGGTCTCCACCTCCCTCCGTCCGATGTCCTGCGTTTCCATGCCGGTCTGAAGCATCCGTCAGGTAGCGTATGGCCGGCGATAGTGGCGCAGGTGACGAATGGGGCTGATGGAACGGCTCTTGCCGTCCACCGCACCTTCCTTGCCCGCACCGGTGAAAGCAAGGCACCGGTCGACCCTCAGAAAATGATGCTTGGGCCGTGTCGTGGCGGCGCTGTCCGCCTTGCCGAACCGGGCGAGGTACTAATGGTCGGCGAAGGCATCGAGACCTGCCTCGCTGCGATGCAGGCGACCGGCCATCCCGCGTGGGCTGCGCTGTCGACGTCGGGTATGCGCTCACTCGATCTGCCGAACACCGTAGACAACGTGATCGTACTGGCCGATGGCGACGACAACGGCGAGGCGGCGGCGCAGGATTCCGCCTGCCGATGGATGCACCAAGGCCGGCGCGTCCGGATTGCCAGACCACCTCGGGGAATGGACTTCAACGATCTCCTGATAGGCCGCAAGGTACGGATCGAGGGGGCCGCGATGAGCACCAGTTTGGGGGCGGTCTGCGCCACTTACGACAGCGCTGAGGTAGTTCATGATCCGTTGTTGGAATCTTCCGCGGGTTTGCTGGTCACGAACACGATAGCGCCGGAGGCTCGTCATGTCGCGTGACGCCGTCGCCGCCGTCGTCGCCGCCGCGCCGGAAATGACCCCGCGCGACACCTGGCCAGAGCCCGATATGCGGCTGGTCGAAGAGGATCGCGTCCCCCCACCGATGCTTGACGATGATGCGCTGCCAGCAGGATGGGCCTCCTGGATAACGACCGAGGCTGCAGCGCGCGGGTGTCCGCGCGATTATGTGGCCGCCAATTTGATCGGCTCGGCTTCGGCCTGGATCGGTAATTCGCGCCGTATTGCTGCGACCGCGGACTGGTCCGAGCCGGCTCACCTATGGATGGCGAACATCGGCACGCCGAGCGCAGGCAAGACTCCAGCGCTGGGCCCGATGGTCGACGTGTTTCGGGTGCTGGAACGCGAAGCCGAGCCTGCATGGGGCGAAGCGCTGGCGCGTTACGAACGCGACGCCGAGGCTGCGCGTGCACGCGAAAAGCTATGGCGTGAGGAGGTGAAGAATGCTGTGGCTCAGGGAGGCCCGCCGCCGGACCAGCCAAGGGACACGCAGGAGCCGGAACGGCCGCCGCGACCGCGACTTCTGGCGATGGACACCTCGACCGAGGTACTACAGCGCATGCTTGCTGATAATCCACGCGGCCTATTGTATGCGCGCGATGAACTTGCGGGATGGCTCGGCGGTTTCGACCGGTATGGTGGGAATGGCGCCGACCGAGCGTTCTATCTAGAGACGTGGAACGGAGGCGTGTATGTGTGCGACCGGGTGCGTTACCAGGATGTGCCGCTTCGAATTGAGCACGCATCCCTTGGTATAATCGGTGGCATCGTGCCCGACCGACTGCGCGAAGTGCTCGCAGACGCCGATGATGGACTTATCGCCCGGCTCATCTATATCTGGCCGGACCCGCTGCCGATTAGGCCGCTGATGGACCGCGGCGATGCAGATGCGGGCCGTCGGCGAGATATGCTTGTCTCTGCCGCTCGCCGACTGCGGGCGCTGGAGATGGGCGCCGACTCTGATGGCGCGCCGACGCCGCGTGCGCTTCGGCTGAACGAAGATGGACGCGCGCTGTTCGATGAATTGCGCCGCGACGCGATGACGCGGACGCGCGAGGCTTCCGGTCTGATAGCCGGGTGGTACGGGAAGAATCCTGGCCGTGCGCTCCGGCTCGCGCTTGTTTACGAGCTACTTGCGTGGGCCGCGCGCGACGGACTCGAGCCTGCAACCGTATCATCAGACGCGGTAGCGCGCGCGGGTGGCTATCTCGATTATGGGGCCGGCATGCTCGACCGGGTGACGGCTGGGCTTGCCATCACTTGCGCCGAGGCTGATGCCGCGAGGATCGCGCGCCATCTGCTCGCGATGTACGACGTGCCTCCCACGGGCAAGCCCGCACGGTTAAATGAGCGTGCGCTGTACCAGACGAGCGGTTTCGCCTGGGCGCGCGAATCCCAACGTCTCGTCCAAGCGCTGGCAGTGCTCGAACAAGCGGGCTGGATACGACGACCCAGTGCCAATGGGCGCGGGCGCCCGCGCGGTGACTGGGAGGTTTCACCGCGCATCTGGGAGGGTCGCCGATGAACCGTTGGCGCGTTCGGTTAGCTGAGATATCCAACCCTCATCACCAGCACGGCGCTGTTCAAGTTGTCCAGAATGTTCAAAACTCGAATTTTGAACATTCTGAACATTTTGAACAAAGAAGCGGGCCCGTTCAGCCCGCGACTCACGGGTGGACCGTTGCTCGCGAGGAACGTGCCGCCATCATCGAGTATGATGGTGGTGCTCCTCGCGCCTGGGCCGAAGCACTCGCGCGGCTTGACCCTGCAAACCCGCCAGGCGACGTCCCGGCGAAGCGCTGGCTCCGGTTTATAGATGACTGCGGGCATTTCCTCGATGATGGGTGGGCTCTACGCGCTGCCGAACTTGGCTGGACACCCATCGACCTGTTCGGATGCGACCGTTCCAAACCGTTCGCACGCATCGGCAGGTGCGGCCTGTTGTGGCTGCTCGACGGACGGAAGTTGCGGGTTCTAACCGCCGATACGGCGCTTATAAATACGGCCAGCGGCTCTGGCCTCACGTTCTACAAACGCCCTCATGAGCCTGGCCAAGTTCTTGCGTGGGATCTCGCGCTGTGACGTTCATCCACGAAAGAGAGCGTTTGACGATAGAAGAACTGGCGACCGATTGCATCGACGTGCGCGAACTGCAGCGAAAGGGCCTCTTGAAGGAACGTACCGTGACGCTTCGACCATTGCTGCGGTGGCCTCAGGTCGCGACCATGAGGGCCGACCGATATGTGATTGAACTAAATTTCTGCAATCTTGTAACGCCTCAGCATATCCATCTCTCGTGGACACCTTGCCACTTCGGCTCCTACAGGCCCTGGATGTTCTGCCCCCATTGCCGGAAGCGAGTAGCGCGACTGTTCAAGGGAATGGGCGGCTATTTCTGTCGCGCTTGTGTTGGCAATCCGCCGTATGAAAGCCAGCTACGAAACGATATGGCGCGGATCTATTTGCGGGCCTATCGACTGCGTGAACGGATCGGCGGCGGATGTCCGGTGATCGATCCTATACGTGAACGTCC
>Ga0210406_10001817_pt1 | contig 25188 bp, 19 predicted proteins | sample IncBWC30MmetaG_FD_155454 | JGI IMG/M metagenome (GOLD analysis project Ga0210406, IMG submission 155454) | Forest soil microbial communities from Barre Woods Harvard Forest LTER site, Petersham, Massachusetts, United States - Inc-BW-C-30-M | ecosystem: Environmental > Terrestrial > Soil >... | reverse complement strand
TCGTTTCAATCAGATGCAGAAAAATGTTACTGCGCCAGGTATTGAGCAACTTCCCTTCGCCAGAATACTCGCACGTGAACTCAGTTAGCTCACCTGCGTTTACTCCGTACCACCCACCGCGCCATCCGCCGCGACCACCGTCTTCGGTAGGAAATAACTCTTATCCCATAGCGCCCGGTAAAACTCGCCCGTCAGCTCAGCTGCTTTGGGTCCAAATGTGGGCCGCCCACCTTCAAGGAAAAATACCGTAACGATCCGTCCATTCGGAGTATCCGCATACGACCCAAACCATCCGAACCGCGTCCCATTGTTCGAGCACGTTCCGGTCTTCCCCATCACCGGAAACTGGCTGAAGTTGGCCCGCAGCGACCGTGCCGTTCCATACTGCACCGCTCCCTCCATGCCGACGGAGATCTCCGGAATCAGAGGAGCGATATCGAGCGTCCGTTTCACCTTCGGCTCAAACGCAGCCAGATCGATCGAGTTCTCCGGATGCTGCAGGTAGTAGAGAGTTCCTCCATTGGCAATCGCCGCCACCAAGGCTCCCAGTTGCAGTGGCGTCATCGACACGCTCTCACCAAAGGAACACATCCGCCCCACGCCACCCAGCGCAGCGGGGAGCTCTTCATCCGGATACGTCCCCAGCTGTTCTCCTTGAATGTGATACCCCGCCAGTTCTCCGAGACCAAACTCATTCGCATAATGCTTTACGCGTTCGAATCCAAGCTGCCGCCCCAGCGTTTCAAAATAAAGATTGTTCGAGTGAGCCAGCGCCTCCGTCATGGTCAGGTGATATCTGCCGCCCAGGTTCACCGGAGTATCCCGCCGTACGATTCCTTCCTCGAGGGCGGCCAGAGCTACCGTCAGCTTGATCGTCGAACAGGGCTCGGCTCCGCGCGAGAGTGCCAGTTTCTGATTCACCATTGCCAGAATCCGACCCGTCGAAGGATCGATGGCGATCGCCGTACCGTTCATGTTGCCCAGGGCTTCAATCGCGGCGGCGCGGACGACCGGGTCCTCGCCGTCCGTCACATCGCCCAGCGTCAGGTTGTCCGCAAAGGAGCTGGCAGAGAAATGCTCGTGATACCGCGTCCGTCGCACCGCGAGCGTAGGACGAGCGCCATGCCCATGCGTCACAGTCCTGATCCCTGCGGAATGTGTCGCGGTGCCGACAGTCTTTGTCGTCCCACCGGCGCTGTTCACGCGGGCATGCGAAGCTGTATGCGCCGTCACCTTCGTGGCAACACGCGCCGTCCCGGCAGAGCGATGCTTAGTTTTGCCGGTCGTAATCGTTGCTGCGCCAGCACGCAGGGCGGCACCCAACACAATGCCGAAAAGGACAGCGCGGTAAACTTTAGCTGAGACTGATCGCGACACTGGCTGATACCTCGTGCTGATTTGAGTGCAATCGAAATGCCATCGATACGAAATCTTCGTTAGATGGAGCTTTTATTTAACTACATTCAGCACGGCCTCACCGTGCCACTTTCGTGTAGCGTCACTCAAATAATAATAGATTCAGCCGTTTCCACGTCGAAGGAAGGCCGGAATGTCCAATTCATCCGGTTCAGCGTGCTCTGCTGCTGCCACAGAACTCCCAACAAATGGCACTCGTACAGAGGCCTCGACAGGGAAAACATCTTCCGTCATGCTGTGAATTTCCTCATCTTTGCCACGGCCTGGCCCCGCGTGGTGAGACCGGTCATGCAATCCGCCCTCCACTCTGTTCCCCTCTAAGACGAGCTCTTCCCGCGTCGACGAAGCCTGGAAAAAATCGTCGTCAAAGACCGAAGCCTTTACCGGAACCAGCTCAGGGGGAACCACATGCCCATTGTTCGCAGTCTTCTCCTTCGCCTCAACTATTTGAGAAATAGCCGGTTCCGGCTCCGTTTCGCTCGCAAAACGCGGAGACGGCCGCGGCGACACCACCCTCGGTTGTATGGGGACGTCGTAGCGCATCGTCGGTAGCGTCGACTCCGCCAGCATCCGCTCCCGCCGCTGCGGCATCTCTTGCTGCTTGAAACCTGTGGCGATCACGGTAATCTTCACCTCGTCGCCCATGGTCTCGTCCTGCACCGCGCCAAAGATAATATTGGCATCCTCATGCGCCGCATTCTGAATGATCGTCGAAGCCTCATTGACCTCGCTAAGCTTCAGGCTGCTCGACCCTGTAATGTTGATCAGAATTCCCCGCGCCCCATCGATCGCTCCCGCTTCCAGCAGAGGCGAAGCCATCGCCGCCATCGCAGCCTCCACCGCGCGATTCGCGCCCGTCCGCATTGCTGTCCCCATCACCGCGTAGCCCATCCCCGCCATGGTCGTCTTCACGTCGGCGAAGTCGCGATTGATCACGCCGGGAATCGTAATGATGTCCGAGATCCCCTGCACGCCCTGCCGCAACACATCATCGGCAATTCGGAAGCTCTCAAAAAAACCGGCATCCTTCGCCACGGCGAGCAGCTTTTCATTCGGAATCACGATCACGGTATCAACTGACTCCAGCAGCTCCTGCATGCCGCGTTCGGCCTGCATCATCCGCCGCTTGCCTTCGAACGCGAACGGCCGCGTCACTACCGCCACCGTTAACGCCCCCATCTCGCTCGCCAGGCTTGCAATCACTGGAGCAGCACCTGTTCCGGTCCCGCCGCCCAGCCCGGCAGTTACAAACACCATGTCCGCGCCCTCGAGCGCCTCGATAATCTTGTCCGAATCCTCAAGCGCCGCCCGTCGTCCTACATCCGGATTCGCTCCCGCTCCAAGCCCGCTCGTTAGTTTCACTCCGAGTTGCAGCTTCACCGGAGCGTTCGACATCTGTAGCGCCTGCACATCCGTATTCGCCGCAATGAACTCGACCCCTACTACATTCGCCGCAATCATGCGATTGACGGCGTTATTCCCACCCCCGCCAACACCTATCACCTTGATCCGCGCTCCATGCGGAATCTCGTCATGGTAGTGGATACGAAGGTCGTCATTGGGCAGATTGGGCATGGCAGCAGGTACTCCTTAAAGATTTTTTAATTCTCCCACCTAAGACCTCAACGTACGACCCTCGTTTTCCACTACACGTACCATCAATGGTTCAACTCCCCGCAGAGACAACGGCTCGCAAATGCGCGCGACCCCGAACGCGAGATAAATCGACAGGATCGAAATGCCGGTGAAATGGTTGGGCAAGCGTGTTGGGATCCGGTGCTCCCTGGGTTGAGATTGTTTACCGAAGTTGACGGGGAATTACCTGCGATAAACTGGAGAACTGCAGATTGAGATTATGCTCCGGCTTGCGCTGGAGTGTATGCAAGGGTGAGATGAGTTTGTTGCTCCAGATATTGTTTTGGGTCGCGATGTCCGGCACGTTGACCTCCACGATCTATTGCCTGATGGTGATCGCGGCTGCGGTGCGCTTTGGCGTGCGGAAACGGCGGGAGGATCGAGCGGAAGCGACGTTTCTGCCGCCCTTGAGCGTATTGAAGCCGCTGCATGGGATGGAGCCCGGGCTGGAGCGGAACATCGAGACTTTTTTTGAGCAGGATTATCCAGAGTTCGAGTTGCTGTTCTGCACACGGCAGGAGAGTGACGAGGGCCTGCAACTGGCGCGACGTGTAGGCGCGCGGTATCCGTGGGTGGACGCGCGATATGTGACGTGCGGTGAGCCTACACCGAAGTTTCATAATGCGAAGGTGTATTCGTTGGCGAGGCTAGATTCGGTGGCTAAGCACGGGTTGTTTATTACAAGCGATGCGGATGTGCGGGTGACCAAGGATTATCTGCGACGGATGGTGCAGAATCTGAAGGATCCCCAGATGGGGCTCGCGTCGTGTGTGTACCTGGGAACGACGGATGCGGGGACGAAGGCGGGGTTTTCTGCCCAACTGGATGCCGTGGGCAAGAGTGTGGAGATGACCTCGGGCGTGCTGGTGGCGGACATGCTGGAGGGTACGAAGTTCGCGCTTGGCGTGTCGATGGCGGTGCGGAAGGATTCCTTTCAAAAGGCTGGCGGGTTTGAAGAGTTGGGGCAGTTTTATGCCGATGATTTTGTGCTTGGGAATCGGCTGGCGGCACAGGGAGTTGGAGTGCAGATGGCGACTCATGTGATCCGGCTGATGGTGCAGGACACTCCTTTTGGGCTGTCATTCCGGAACCAATTGCGATGGATGCAGAGCACAAGGCGGTCGCGGCCATGGGGGCACATGGGGTCGGGACTTACCTTTGCGGTGCCGTTCGGGTTGCTGGGACTTGTATGGGGATTACTGAGTGGCCATGCGATTCTGGGTCTGTTGTGGCTGACTGCGACTGTCCTGAACCGGTGGGTGCAGGCAGGGGCGATCCTGCGGGTGCTGGGGGATGGGAGCTGGATTCGAGGTATGTTGTTGTATCCATTGCGTGATTTGTTGGGATGCGTGCTTTGGCTGGGGAGCTATGGGGGGGACAAGTTTTACTACCGGGGAAAGATATATACGCTGAAGGGCGGGGGGCGTGTGGAGGAGCCGCAGTAGGGTGGGCTGAATTTTCCGGACCTCGGGGGACTAAAATGCGTCAAAGTAAAGGGTCTGGGGTTATCTGACTAGAGATCCATATACAAGACGTCGCCAGGCGATTTGAAGCAGGCGATTCACACTGGCTGGCGTGCTGCCAGTCCATTGGAGGCGGTTGATGTCCGCAGTGCATTGGGGTCTGTTGTTGGTCGGGCTATTTGGCCTGTTTACCTCGAGTGTCTTCCTCGGAATGGTTTTGATAGGAGCCCAGCGGTTTTGGCGCGCGGCCGTGCGGGAGGACGTTCGCTTGGGAGAGCAGCCGGAGTTTTTGCCGGCGATCAGCCTGTTCAAACCGCTGCATGGAGACGAGTTTGGACTGGAAGCGAATCTGCGGACGTTCTTCGAACAGGATTATCTGGCGCATATCGCGGCTGCAGGGGGCGTGCCTGTAGAAAACGGTGTGTCACGTGTAGAGCTGCTGTTTTGCGCGCGCAGCGACGCCGATGAGGGGTTGGAGATTGCAAGGCGGGTGGCTGCGGAGTATCCGGAGATTACGACGAGGTTTGTGACCAGTGGAACGCCGTGGGCGGCGAATGCGAAGGTCTGCTCGCTGGCGGCGATGGCCAAGGTGGCGACCCATGATCTGTGGGCAATCAGCGACAGCGATGTGCGTGTAACTCCGGATTACCTGCGGCGGATTGTGACGCCGTTTGCCAATGAGCAGGTGGGCTGCGCGACCTGCTTGTACCGTGGCGTGGCGATGAAGGGTGGTCTCTGGTCGCAGCTGGAGGCTGTGGGGATGACGATTGAGATGAGTTCGGGCATCTGCGCGGACAGCGTGGTGGAGCCGGTACGGTTTGCGCTGGGTCCGACGATGGTGACCCGGCGAGAGCGTGTGGAGGAGATGGGCGGGTTCGAGAGCATGGCCGATTATTGCGCAGATGATTTCGTGCTGGGCAACCGAATTGCAAAGAATGGACACAAAGTAGTGCTGAGCGGGCATGCAATCGATCACATGGTGTTGCAGGCGGACTTTGTGGACTCTATAAAACACCAGGTGCGGTGGATGAAGAGCACGAGGTTCTCGCGACCGAAGGGGCATTTGGGAACGAGTTTGACGTTCGGGGTGCCGTTCGGAGTGACCGCGTGGGCCGGGGCGTTGATGTTGGGGATGCCGGTGTTGGGTTGGTGCGCGCTGCTTGGAAGCGTGCTGGGAAGAAGCGTTCAGGCTTGGGTGGTGGGAAGGTATGTTGTCCAGGAAAGGCGCATCTGGACTGCAATGGTTTTGTTTCCGTTGCGTGACTTGATCGGCCCGTTGATCTGGGCGTTGAGTTATGCGAGTAACCGGATCCAGTGGCGAGGCGAGATCTATGAGCTGGTGGATGGAGGCCGGATGCGCCGCGCTGCGGGAAGCAGAGCTCCTTTGGCGACCAACCAGTTCGCCTCCAATCATGAGCGCCGGTAGGGGGGATTCAGTGGTTGGTGAGGATTGTCTTTCCGCCGGCGCTGGCGAGGGTGTGAACGGCGCCGTAGCGGTCCAGGTCGGTGATGCGAATGATGGGGTTGTAGGTGAAAAGGAAGATGCGGCGAGGGCTTGCCCAGAGCTGGTGGAGAGAGTCCTCTGTCTCGAAGATCGGTGGGGAGTCGGGCCAGAAGCTGCCGTACCATAAGCCGTTGACGCGGCCGTTGATGAGGTGGACCTGCTGGCCGGTGTAGAAGATCAGGGTTGAGCCGGAGGTGAGTTCGCCGTCGATGATGATGAGGTCGTCGAAGCGTGGCTGCGTCTGCCGGGCTGGGGTTTGCTGGGCTTGGTCGATGGCGAGCGCGAGACCCTTTGAGCCGAGGATCGGGTAAAAACGGGCGAGGCCTTCATGTGCGGCGAGGAGGGTGATGGTCATTGCTGCGGCGAGGGTCAGGTTGGCTGCGTACGTGCGGCCTTTGCGGCGCAGGAGATAACTGCCCAGGCCGACGCCTGACATGCCGAGGGCGGTGGCGGCGAGGGGGCCGCGGAAGAAGCCCATGGCGGCTGTGGTGAGGTCGGTGACGTGGCTGAGGGAGAGATTGTAGGCCTCAGTGCTTCCGGCCATAGCGAGAACAGAGACGATGTCGGTGCCGGAGGCGGGGCGGGGAGCGGTGACGGCGAAGTAGCCGCAGAGGATGGCGACGAGGGTAGTGAGGGGGACGAGGGCGTAGAGGTGCCAGGTGAGAACGCTGCGGTTCGTGGCGGGGCTGTGGATTCCGGATGAGGTGCATTCTGCGCGGGAGAGGATGGCGCCGATCATAAGGGCGAGAGCGGGGAGGGCGGGGAGGCTGTAGTACTCCTGGCGGTTAGAAAGGGTGAAGAAGCCGAGGACGAGGAGAGCCCAGAGTAGTAGTGACAACGAGGCTTCGTGTTCGCGAGCCGTAGCGAGGGCGCGGTTTCGCAGAGCGCGAATCTGATTGGCGACGGCAGTGGGGAGGAAGAAGGCCCAAGGCATGATCCAGAGAGCGAGATAGAGCCAGAAGAGCCACACGGGCGTGAGGCCGTAGTCGTGGGGAATGCGTTTTGAGAGGAAGCGGGCGATGTGTTCGTTGTAGAGATAGAACCAGGTCCAGCCTGCCTTTGCGGGAAGTCCGAGGCCTGGGGGGAGGGCGATTGGTGGGTTGCGGAGGGCGGCGAGGATGTGCCAGGGGGCGGCCAAGGCGAGGAAGACGGCGGTGCCTGGGAGCGGGTGGAGTCTTAGGAGGAGGCGAAGTTGTCTTGTTATCGCGAGGTAGAGAAGGACGAAGCCTATGGGGAAGATGAGGCCTATCAGACCTTTGGTGAGGACGTTTAGGGCCATGACGGCGGCAAAGGCCAGGGACGGACGGAGGGCGCTTTGTGAGGGGATCGCTTTAATGCGGTCCAGCGCGATGAGGAAGAGATGGACGGCCAGGGTCATCCAGAGGGCGAGGAGGATGTCGGGGATGTAGAAGCGGGTGTAGAGGTAGGGGCCAATGCTGGTGGCGAGGGCGAGAGCGGCGTAAAAGCCTCCGCGGTCGGGGTTGGCAGTGGGGGAGATTGCTGCAAAGAGGCGGATGCCGAGTGCGTAGGTGGCGAGGAGGAGAGCGAGGACGGCGAGGGCGAGGGGAAGGCGGGCGGCCCAGTCGTAGATGCCGAACAGATGCATCGAGCCGGCGGCCATCCAGTAGAGGAGGGGTGGCTTGTCGAAGAAGCGAATGCCGTTGATGTAGGGGGTGACGTAATCGTGACGCTGCATCATCTCGCGGGCGATCTCGATGTAAATGGAGTCGACGTCGTCGAGCAGACCGGGGGTGAAGAGCCCACCGATCTGCAGGATGAGCCAGGCGAGGACGAGGATGGCGAGGGAGCGGAGGCTCCAACGGCGGGGTGCGGCAGCGGGTTGGGGTGGGACTTCTTGCACTGGGTTTCTTTTGCGGGGTGAGATTAGTGTCGCATGCGATGTTGGTGGGCGAGTTGGCGAAAGCGGTCGTGCTTCGCACGATGCCCGCATCTCAGAATCTAGGTGGAGCACCCGGCTGGTTGTCAGGTCTTAGTTGTCCGATCGCCGTTTTCGGTGATCGATTTCTGACTGAGAACTGATCACGGAGAACTGAGAACTGTTGTTGTCGAGGGGGCGATCGGTGTAGAGGGATTTGCCGGCGCTTTCCTTAAGGAGGATTTTGGTGTTGCCGAGCAGGCGGTCGACTTCGTCGCGTTTTTCGATTGGGACGAAGAGAATCTTGCGGTCCCCTTTGCCCCAGGTGGCGACAAGGTCTTGTGACGTGAGGAAGATGGGTAGGGCGTCGGGGAAGGTGCTCCCGAAGAGCATAGAGGTAGAGCGGCCGTCGACGAGAGAGACGTCCCGGCCGAGGTAGAAGGGGATAGAGGAGCCGTAGGCTTGGTCGCCGTAGAGGAGAACTTTGTTCCGGGTCGAGATGGCGTGAGTTGCTTCGAGTTGCTGGATGGTTTCGGCGAATGTCTTTGAGGAGAGCATTGGTGCGAAGCGGGCGAAGGCGATGTGAGCGGCGATGAGGAAGATTGCTGAAGTGAGGGCGATGGCAGAGGTGGCGGCTAGATTACGGCGTTGGGATCGGAGAAGCCAGGCTGCGGTGGGGCCGAGTGCGAAGGCAAGTGCCGCGAGCGTCGCGGGGAGGCGGAGGGCGGCGAAGCTGGGGCCGGTTAGATCGAAGAGGGCGGACATGGAGAGTGTGTAGTTGCCGACACCGCGGTGGGCGAGGAGGTCGCCGATGTCGGGGACGAACGGAGTGTTGCGTGAGACCCAGAGGCCGTAAGCGAGGGTGAGAGCTATGGCGATGCCGAGAACCGTGAAGGTGGCGTGGGCCATGGTGATCCAGCGGTAGGAGGGACTATTTTCTGAGTACGTCTTCTCGGCGTGGGTGAGCGCGGCGGCGATGAGGAGCAGGAGTGGAAGGTAGGCGGGGAAGGTGTAGTACTCCTGATTGGTGGAGAGCGAGAAGAAGACGAGAACGACGGTGGCGAAGAGACTTAGGAGGAGGGTGGTGCGCTGCGTGAAGGTGAAGGTGGGGAGGAGAGGGGTGCCAAAGGGGGAGTTGAGCTGGCGTTGGCGAAGCTCATAGACGAGGAAGATGAGCAGAGCGGCGAAGACGGTGAAGAGGTAGGGGATGTGGACGGTGTCTCGTAGGAAGATACCGACGGCGACGACGGCGAAGGGTTGCCAGTAGGAGATTCGGTTGGCGAGTGGGTTGGCCTTGTTGAAACGGCCGAAGCTTGTGACGGCCTGGCGGAAGAGGACGCCACAGAAGAGTGACCAGGGGAAGAGCCAGACGAGGTGGAGGGTCCAGTAGAGATAGCTGGGGAGCTTGTTGTAGTCCATCGGGTAGCGGCGACCGAGGAAGCGGAGGAAGTGCTCGTTGACGAAGTAGAACCAGAAGAATCCGTGGCCGTCCATGCCTCCGGTGTTGCGGAGGCCGGCGAGGATGTGCCAGGGAGCGGCGATGAGAAGGAAGAGGAGGGTGCCGGTGAGGGGCTTGAGCTGGCGCCATCGTTTGTAGTCTCCGGTTAGGGCGAGGTAGAAGATGGCGGCACCGAAGAAGAAGACGAGAGCTACGAGCCCTTTGGTGAGGACGGCGAGGGCCAGGGCGGCCCACATGAAGTAGGCGTGAGTGGCGGGCGAGAGGCGAAAAGCAGATTTATCCACTGCGGCAGCTGGTACGGCGGCCCGCGGGACTTCGCTCAGGTTGGAGATGACGGATTTTGGGTTGGATGAAGGAGTGCGATTCACGAACTCGCGCGAATGCCCACTCATGCGGTGAGACTGCACGAATGGGGCACCCGGCTTTGCTGGAGCACGCGGAGTGGTGGCGAGGCGGTCTTCGAGGGCGCGGAGAAGACAATAGAGCGCGGTCGAGAGGAAGAGGGAGAGCAGGACCTCGGGGATGAAGTAGCGGGTGAAGAGAAAGATGCCGGCGGAGGTGAGGGTGGCGAGGCCGGTGTAGAAGGCGGTGCGGGCGCCGAAGGCTTGTTCGGCCCAGCGGTAGCCGAGAAATGCGAGAAGAAGAACGGCGATGGCCTGGGGTAGATGCGCGGCGAAGGTGTTGAAGCCGAAGAGGCGGAAGCTGAGGGCGACGAGCCAATAGGGGAGTGGCGCCTTTTCGAGGTAACGGACGCCGTCGACGTGGAGCGTGACGAGGTCGCCGGTGAGGGCCATGTGACGGGCGGCGCTGGCGTGGGTGGCGTCGGCGTCGTCGAGCAGCGGGGGGCTCCAGAGGGCGGCGAAGTAGAGGACGAGCCAGAGACCGCTCAGGACGAGCAGAGCGGTGGAGCGACGGGGAGGCGCTGTGTCGCGGGTTGCGGGGAGTGGGGCGGTTGTTTCGAGGAGGGTTTGATTCATCATGTGTCGTGGTGCTCTTTCAGCATAAATAGGTTACGTCGTGGATCGAGGAAAGGACGCAGGGATTGGGGAGGCGGGGATGTAATCTGCTGGAGGCGGGATTTTTTTGCGCCAGAGGTGATGCAGGAAGATGCCTACGTTTGCCGCGGTGGATATTGGGTCGAATTCGTGCCGGTTGAAGATTGCAACGGTGCAGATGCACCGATTGAAGACGCTGCACGAAGATCGAGAGGTGACGCGGCTGGGTGAGAGCGTGTTTCAGACGGGAGTGATCTCACCGGAGGCGATGGCGGCGACGATTCGTGCGCTGAAGCGGTTTCACAAGGCAGTGCAGCTGCATGTGGTGGATAAGGTTCGCGTCGTGGCGACCAGCGCCATGCGGGATGCGAGGAATGCGGCGGCGTTTACGGAGTGGGTAAAGGCTACGACGGGGTGGGGTGTTGAAGTGATCTCGGGGCTCGAAGAGGGCCGGCTGATTCATCTTGGCGTAGTAACGCATGAGGTGGGAGCCCGTGGTAAATGTCTGCTGATCGACCTGGGTGGCGGGAGCTGCGAGGTGACGTTGTCCGATGGCGGACGGATTAAGACGATGGTGACGATGCCGCTGGGAGCGGTGCGGTTGCAGGAGGAGTTTCTTCGAATCGATCCGCCAGCGAAGGAAGACGTCGCAAGGTTGAAGCAGTTTATCGAGCGCGAACTGCGGCGCGCGGAGAAGAAGCTGGGGACGCCGCGAGTGGGTCTGGTGATCGCGACCTCGGGGACGGCGGCGGCGCTTGCGGAAGCGAGCGGACATATACGCAAAGGGCGGGCTACCAAGAAGACACTGGCGAAGAAGCGTCTGGAGCGTGTGGGGACGATGACGGCGGACACTCCCGATGTTCGCAGGCTGGCGGACCGGCTGGCAAAGATGAATAACGCGCAGCGGGAAGCGGTGCCGGGGATCGGGCCGCGGAGATTATTGTTGGCGGGTCGCTGGTGTACGCGAGTCTGCTCGAGCGGCTGGGGTTGAAAGGATTTCGTTACTCGCCGCTGGGGCTGAGAGATGGGGTGCTGGCGCAGATGCTGGCAGAGGTCGATCTGCGGACGTCGGTGCACCAGAAGATCGAGAATGAGCGCTGGGCGGGAGTGCTGGAGGTATGCAAGCGGTACAACATCGAACAGCGAAGTGTTGAGCCGGTGCGGCAGCATGTGGTGGAACTGTTCGACGCGCTGGCGAGGGTGCATGAGCTGCCGGAGGAGTACAGGCTGTGGCTGGAGTCGGCGGCGATGATGCAGGATGTCGGGAAGTTTATGAACCACCAGGGGCATTACCGGCATACGCAGTACATCATTGCCAACTCGGAGATCTTTGGGTTTTCGCCGGAGCAGCGGCTGATTGTGAGTGCGCTGGCGCGTTACATGGGCAAAAGCCGGCCGGAGCCGATGGACCGGCCGATGCGTTGGATCCCTGTGGAAGAGCATGCGCATGTGACGCGGGCGGTGGTGCTGCTGCGGCTGGCGGTAGCGTTGAACCAGGACCGGGCGAGCGCTGTGCTGCAGATGCGGACGCATGTGTATCCGAAGCGGGTGCTGCTGGAGCTGGTGCCGGGACGCGGTGGGGCGGAGCTGGAGGCCTGGTCTCTGCGGAAAGAGGCTGATTACTTCCGCGAGGTCTTCCGGCGGGAGCTCTTCGTCGAGGTGGCGTAGAGAGCGCGGACGGTGCGGGGATCGAGCAATCCCTGCAGGGTAGCGGGGCCGCGGGTCAGGACGACGCGGGCGATCGAACCTTTGCGGAGACGGACCTTTGCCTCGGGGCTGGAGGCGGGCACGAGGAGTGAACCCAGAAAAGTGGTGAGGTTCGGGTTGTGGCCGACGAGGAGGAGGTTCTCGCGATTGGAGCACTCGCGAAGGAGCTTCTGGAAGTCTTTGAGGGTGGCTTCGGGTGCGAGCGCGGTGGAGTGAAGGATCTGCGCCTCATACCCGGTCTCGGTGCCGACGAGGGATGCCGTCTGGAGACAGCGTTTGAGGGGGCTTGAGACGATGAGATCGAACTGGATGTTCAGCGCGTTCAACACGTGGGCCAGCTGGAGGCAGTGCTTCTTGCCTTCTTTATCGAGGGGGCGTTTGGAGTCGAGGAGAGGATTAGGACGTCGTAGACCGGCGCTGGCGTGGCGAAGAATGTACAAATTCATAATCTATTCATATTTTACCGCAGGTGTGTTTCTGGATGGTAGCTGTGCGGTGAATGTGCGGTGAGATGCTGGGGCTTTAGTTTTGTGGTTTGATGAGTGGCCTGGTGGGGTCGTGGTGGAAGACTCCCGGATCGGGCTCGTCGAGCGATGGAGGAGCGGGTTCGGGGTCGGAGATTGGCTCGGGGGTTGGGGTTGGAGTTGGCGTTGGGGGTGGGGTGTGGGGCTCGAGAGTAAGGTGTATGCGGGTGGGATTCACGGGGTCGGTGGGATGAACGTGGCTGGCGACATGAACAGGGGGCGGCAGTGACGGCGATGGGATAGGGTTCTGGAGGGCGAGGGAGGTTTCGGCTCCGCGTTGCCAGAAGCGGGTGAGGAGCATGAGGAAGAGGCCGAGTTGAGCCAGGAGAAACGTGGGCCAGACGCGAGGCTGCGCGAGCATGTGCATTGAGATGCGGGCGGTCAGGATGACGGCGGCGAATCCGAGGAGAGAGAGGAAGAGGAAGATGGGCCAGGCCTCGTGGAAATGAGTGCGCAGGGTTCGCCACGCGGGGGCAAGGGCGTAGCGAACACGCCGGTCGGGCTTGGCTTGTTGTCCGAAGAGCGTGGGGCGAAGGTGCTGGCCTAGTTGAACGGTGTAGACCTCGACGAGGTCGAAGTAGAGACGAAGGATGGAGGCGACGAGGAAGAGGAGGATGTTGCCGGCGAGGATGAGGAGGAAGGCGGATCGTCCTACGATGTGGTCGTCTACCTGATCGGCCCATTTTCCCTGGAGGAAAAAGAGCGGGCTGAGGATGAGGCCGGAGATGAGAAGGGTGAGGAGGGTGATGCGGACGAAGCGCCAGAAGTAGAGGAGACCTTGCTGGAGGAGGGTGCCGAGACGGGCGGGAGCGTCTGTCTGGTAGCAGAAGAGAGTGCCGGGAACGAGTAGGAAGTAAACGATGAGAAAGAGCGGGATGGAGGCGTGACCGGTGACGGCGCCGGCGTCGCCCAGGGGACCTTCGTGGAGATGGAGGTAGGTTTCGCCGATGGTGCCGAGATCGAAGCCACTGGAGAGGCGCTGGGCGGCGAGGGAGTGGTTGAGCAGCCTGGAGAGTTGAAGGTTCAGGCTGATGGAGAAGAGGAAGGCCAGGGCGAGATTGAAGAAGTAGGCCCAGAGGAGCGCGGGGAGGCGGCGTAGTGTTAGAGACAGGCCGTGAATGAAGATGTTTCGGGGTTCAAGCATGGTCTGGAACCTTTTTTAACTTAGCGAGTCGGCAAGTCAGCAGCTTTGGTCGATGGACGATCGACTAGACGATCCAGGCGACGAGTTGTGCTACGAGTTGGTTGAAGCTTAGCCAGATGTTGGTTATTTTTCGCGCCGGGATTGGATTACGGACAGTGGTGTAACTGTTGTTGAAGAAGTTCGAGTCCAGGAGGATGGTGTGGTCGGGATCGATCTCGGCTGAGACGACTTTTGCGTTGCGGGTGTAGGTGAATTTAGTCCAGCGGTCGATGCCGTTCCAGCGCTCGCGGATGCGGGTGCCGTCGTCGAAGACGATCTCTGCGGTGACGGGGAGGATGAAGTCACCTTTGCGATGGAGGTAGACGGTTGAGAGATACTGAATTTGTTTTTTGTCTTTGGGTTCGGCCAGCCACCATTGCAGGGGATCGGAAGTGATGCTGTCGATGGTATAGTCGAGGATTTGAGTTCCGTAGACGGCCTGATTGAAGTAGCCGCGGAGGCTGGAGTTGGTGGCGGGTGCGGAAGCGTAGTCGGGATTGCCGGTAGAGGTGAAGGGTGGAGATGAGGTGAAAGTAACTGATGGGGTCGCGACTTCACTCGCCATGGTGGAGGGGCGGGTGGATGCGATAGGAGCGGGTGGAGTGGTGGCGATGGCCTTGCCATGCGCGATGGCGACCTCCTCGATGGTGCGGAGGAAGTCTTCCGTTGTGGGGTGGGTAAAGCGGTAGCGCAGGAAGTAGGTACGCATGGCTTCGTCCATGGTGTCGCGGCCGATGAGGCTTTCCAGAGTGGCGAGAAGGGTGGCAGATTTGCCGTAGGTAACTCCGCCGTAGGAATCGGCGTTGCGGAACTTGAAGGCCCAGCGCGTGACGGGATCGTAATCGGGAAGGAACAGGTATTCGAGACGCTGAGCCTCGTCGTCGCCGGCGTTGGCGTAGGGGCGATTGAACATGGAGGTATTGCGTCCCAGGATTGCGTCGAGGACGTTGACCTCGGTGTAGGAGTTGATGCCTTCATCGAGCCATGCGTCCTCGAACTCGTTGGTGGCGACCATGCCGTACCAGTACTGGTGGCCAAACTCGTGTTCTACCGCTTGTTCCGTGATGTAGGTGGGTTCGTACCAGTAGGTTTCGCCTGTGAAGAGGGTGGGGTACTCCATGCCGCCCATCTCGGAGTCAGGTTCGGGATCGATAACAGTGATGATCTTGTAGGGATACGGGCCGTAGCGCTGATCGAACTGGGCGAGGGCTTTTTGCAGGATGTTGAGGTAGCGGGGGCCGGCATGGGGGTGGGCGGCGAGGGTGAGGACGTGGATCTTCACCGGACCGAGGCTCGAGAGGTAGGTGCCATCGGTGATGGTGAAGTTCGGGCTGGCGGCCCAAGCGAAGTCGCCGATGTCTTCGCCGTAGAAGCTGAGGGTCTTGGTATCTTCTTTACCGGAAGCGGCGGGGTTGATGACTTCGCCGGTGGGAACGCCGCTGGCGCCGACGATGTAGCGGCGGGGCAGGGTGAGGCTGACGTTGAAGGTGGCGAAGTCGGAGAAGAACTCAGTGGTGGCGTGATACTGGTGGCAGTTCCAGACGCCGTGCCAGAAGACGCCGGGTTTGGGATACCACTGTCCTCCCATGATGAAGTCGCGCTTGTAGCCGTTGCGGGCGACCGAGAGCGGGAACTGATCGTGAAAGGCGATGTGGAAGGTGATGGAGTCGTTGGGAGCGAGTGAGTGGGGTAGAGCAATTTCGGCTACGGTGTGGTCTTGCGCGTTGCCGTCGTCGGGAGCGATGAAGTGCATGGCGGAGGCGAGATCGCCGTAGCCGTCGGCGTCGATGTGGGAGATGGTGATGCTGCCTAGCTTGTCAGGGGGGTAGTTGTTGTCGGATTCGGCGTCGCGGATGCCTCCGTTGAAGTGGGTTTCGCTGGTGAAGGTAGACTCGGGACGGAAGGCGTTGAGGTAGAGGTGAAAGGGGATGGTTGCGAGGGACTGGCCGGTGAGGTTTTTGTAGGTGACGGTCTCGGTGGCATCTAGAGATTTTTGGTCGGTGTCGAGGCGGGCGTCGATGGTGTAAGCGACTATGCGTGTGGAGAGGGGCTGGCCGTTGGGGGAGTTGGTGGCGATGCTGGTTTGGGCTTGCAGGACGACGGAGGCGAGAGAGATGGCGGCGGCGGGGAGGAGAGTGCGCAGCATAGAGGGATTGTAGGGTGCCCGGTGTTTGGATGGGGAGATGGTGCGGGGTTTAAACTGAAACAAGTGGCCACAGCAACCCCAACCGAACCTCTTCTCAAAGCGACAAGCACCCACAGAACCCCCCTTTCTCTCTGGCATCTTCTCTCCTTGGATGCTCCAACGGTCGCTGCTCTCTGGACCTGGTTCATCGCTTCGGCTAACCATATCCATCTTCCGTTCTCGTCAACGCTCTCGATGGCTCTCGCTGTTTGGATGCTTTACGCTGCCGATCGCCTCATGGACGCGCGCCTGCTGGACAGCAATGCGACTCGACAGAAGGGCCTCGAAGCCCGTCACTACTTTCATCACCGCCATCGCACCGTGTTTCTTGCCGGAATCGTTCTCTCCTCCCTCACTCTTGCGGCTCTTCTTCCCCATCTCGACGCCGCGGCTATTCGTCTCTACTTGGTCCTCGGGGGGATGGTCGCGGGCTATTTTATCCTCATCCATGCCACACACAGTTCGGCGGCACAGCAGAAGGTTGCCCATCGTCTGCCGAAGGAGATCGCCGTGGGACTCTGCTTTGCAGCTGCGACGTTTATCCCCACAGTCGCCCGTCGCCCCGACCTGCGCCTTCCTCTGCTGCCCACTGCGCTCGTCTTCGCAACCCTCTGCAGCCTCAACTGCCTCTTCATCTATTCATGGGAGCACGAAGATCAACGAATCAATGTTCCTCCTCACACGATCACCCGTCTTGCTCTCGACAACCTGCCTTCGCTCACCCTGGCGCTCATTTTATGCAGCATTGCTCTGGTCCTGCTGGACCACCGGGTCCCGTGGACGATTCCAAGCGCGGGCGCACTTTCGGCCGCGATCCTGCTCCTCCTACACAATCAGCGCCGCGCCATCGCTCGAACGACGCTGCGTGCGGCCGCAGATCTTGCCCTGATTACGCCAGTCCTCTTCTTGCCCTTCGTGCTGCGATGACAGGTCACTCCCAACCCGAAAGATCGACGTTGCGCGAGTTGTTGATGACTGCAACAACTGCTCGCGAACCCGACTTCAATCTCATCGCCCGCCCTTATCGCTGGCTCGAGTACTTGACGCTCGGCAGAGCGCTTGAACGGTGCCGCGATCACTTCCTTGCACAACTCTGCGACCGTCGCCGCGCGCTGGTCCTGGGCGACGGAGACGGCCGCTTTCTCGCCCAGCTGCTCGCGCACAACCCGCATCTTCGAGCCGATGCGGTCGACACGAGCATCGCCATGCTTCAACTCCTCCGCCAACGCTCGGAAGCGGCGACTCCCGACGCTGACACGCGCCTGAGCATCCATCACTGCGATGCCCTGACTTTTCCTCTTGCAGGCCCCTACGATCTTGTCACCACCCACTTCTTCCTTGACTGCCTCACTCAGGCCGACCTCGATACTCTCATTACACAAGTGGCTTCCGCCCTTGCTCCCGGAGGGCTTTGGCTCGTCTCCGACTTCCGTATCCCGACCGGCTTCATGCGGCTGCCTGCACTGGTTCTGATCCGCGGCCTCTACTTTGGGTTCCGTGTCCTTACCGGCCTCCGCATTATGAAACTACCCGACCACGCAACACCGCTTACCCGATCGGGTCTTATACGCGTCGCCCACCGACACAGCTTCGCCGGAATTCTTACTACTGAACTCTGGCAGGCTTAGCACGCTGCCTGCTCCTGCCTCGTCACTGCGTCTATGATCAGAGGCCTAATTCGGAGAGGCCGGGGTGGTCATCGGGACGACGGCCGAGGGGCCAGTGGAACTTGCGGTCCGATTCTTTGATGGGGAGATCGTTGATGCAGGCGTAGCGGTGATGCATGATGCCGTTCTCGTCGAACTCCCAGTTTTCGTTTCCGTAGGAGCGGTACCAGTTACCGGAGTCGTCGTGACACTCGTAGGCGAAGCGGACCGCGATGCGTGCTCCATCGAAGGCCCAGAGCTCCTTGATGAGGCGGTAGTCGAGTTCGCGACGCCATTTTCTGGTGAGGAACTCAATGATCTCTTTGCGGCCGTTGACGAACTCGGCGCGGTTTCGCCATTTGCTGTCCACTGTGTAAGCCAGCGCGACCTTTTCGGGATCGCGTGAGTTCCACCCGTCCTCTGCTTTTCGTACCTTCGCGGCGGCGGTTTCGCGAGTGAACGGTGGGACCAAAGTCTGCGGCGGCTGTGGCTGTGTGCTCATTTTTTTTCGCTCTCCTCAACTTTGATACTTACCGGGTGAGCTGCGCTCCATGATTTTTTTTGGCATTTAGGGCGTCATTCATCGTGGGCGTGGTCTGCCAGGGAATTTTTGCCGGACCAGATGGTTTGCGCGGTCCAGGGTTGCGGGGGAAGAGACCAGAAGGGGCCAGCGGGTGGAAGCCCTAACGGCAGCCAGGCTGCGCTGCATAGGTAGAGGCTGCCGGTGGAGATATAGGTTTCGCCGAGGCCGGGTTGATGGCCGGCGAGGCCAATCTGCAGCCAGCCTTCGCTGGAGAATGTTCCGGCGGGGCTGAGGGTTCTCTGTAGGACTGCGGAGAGGGCGGAGCGGATTTGTGGGGGTGTGACGCCCTCGGGCAGGATGTTGCGGCGGGCGGCGTCGGCGAGGAGATGGAACGCTCCGCAGCGGTAGGTGATGGAGCGGCCGATTGCCGGAAAGGAGCCGTCCGGGGCGATCATTCGCTCCTGGATGGCGGCGTAGCGTTGGGCGCGCTGGTGGATAGGCGTTCGCATGGCGGACCAGGAGGGGGATTGGTCGCCGATAGTGTCCATGAGCTGGAGGAGGTAGGGCTGGATGACGAAGCTGTTGTAGAAGTCCCAGTGGAAGTGGGGGCCGTCACCATAGGCGCCGTCGCCGAGGTACCAGCTCTGGAGCTCGCGGAGGGCATAGTCGACGCGCATGCGGTCCCAGGGTTGCTGCAGCGTCATGAGCAGTGCTTCGTTCATGGCGGCGAAGAGGAGCCAGTTGTTGAAGGGTGGCTGTACTTTGCGTTGGGTGACCAGCGCTTCTGCGAGGCGTTGCTGGGTTTTCGTATCGAGTTTTTGCAGAAGCTGCTTTGGGGCGCGGAGTAGAGCCAGGGCGAGGAAGGAGGAGTCGACGAGGGTCTGGGAGGATTCGCCGAAGTGCATGTAGTCGGGGGAGGCGGGGTTGAGGGCGGAGGCGATTCCGGCGAGGGCGTATTCGCGGTAGCGTTCGCGGAGGGTGGTCTCTCGTTGGGTTTCTCCGGTGGAGGGGTCGAGCTCGAGCCAGGGTGCGAGGCCGGAGAGGAGTCGGCCGAGGGCTTCCAGATGGGTTCCTACGGCGCGCGTCTGGGTTTGGCCGGGGGCGGCTTCGACGGGCATTTTTTGGCGGAGATCGCCTTCTTTGAGGGCCTTCAGGACTGGGTCGGAGACCAGCTCTACCTGCTGGAGCCAGTAGTTGCGGTCTTGTTTTGCTGCCGGAGGGGTGTCGTGGGCGTTGGTTACAGGTGGGAGGGCGGCTTTGGCTCCGGTGGCGAGACTGCCGAGGAGGAAGCTGCGACGATTCGGGTTTGATCTGTTGCTGGTCGGCATGTCTCTCCCGGTTATTGAGCGCTTCTATTGCGATGGCATGATTTTAGGTTGTCGGATGGCTTGGGCCCCCTCCCCCGGGTATTTCGTCTAAAGTATTTTCTTTCAGTGGTTTGAAAGGGAATGTGTCCGCAAAGTATTGAAACCAAATACTTTACATGCAAAGTATACGATATCAATGATTTAGCCCCGGAACACGTTCCGGGGCTGGGTTTGTTTTCGATTTCTATATCCATTATAGCGGTTTGAGAGTAACTAACTTGCACGCGGATGTTGTTGTGTGGAAATGGGTTAGGTGCCTATGGGACTTGACATGCTAATTTTGGGCTGAAACCAAAGAAAATAATTTACGGTCCAGGCAAACTATTTAGAATCAGTCTCTTATGGGCCATGGTCTGGCTGCAGTTGGATGGTGGAGGCGCGGATTTCTCCACGGCGCTGCTCACAAAAGCGGGAGCTGCTTCGGTCTCTGCGGCGGCGATGGCTAACCGCAGATTCCTCCGCTGCGCTGCGGAATGACAAACAAAAGTACAGGCAACGGCCAAGGCAGCAAACCAGAGGTCCCTTCGGTTTCGCTGAGGATGACACGTTTTGGCGATGGGGATGTTGTGCGGCGGCGACGGCTAACCGCAGATTCCTCCGCTGCGCTGCGGAATGACAAACAAAAAAGCTGCGGAATGACAAACAAAAAAGCTGCGGAATGACAAACAACAAAACTCGCTGCGGAATGACAGACAAAAGTACGGGCAGCGGCAAGGGCAGCCGCGAGAGATCAAGCGGTGGTTGTGACTGGAGCTTCGATGCGTTCCTGTTTTGCTCCGGCAACCCATAGGCCGGGATCGATGTTGGGGAAGACGCCGTCGCGGCGTTCGATTTCGGCGAGGCGGTCGTCCTGGGCTTTGGTGAGTGTGCCGGCGGATTCGAAGCTTTGCCAGATGGCTTTGATCTCGTTGAACTGGTCGTTATGGGTGAGGAAGCGGATTTCGGCGTAGTCGCGCGCGGCTCCTGTGGTGATGAGGAACTGCCAGTCGGAGGACTCGAGGAGGAGGAGCTCGCGGCAGAGCTGCTGCATGATGCGCTTGCCGAGGGGTGAGTTGCGCCAGTGGCCGGCGGTGCAGACCTCGCGGGTGTAGAGCTCGGCAGGGTAGATGTGGGTGTAGGTCCAGGAGGTTTCGGGGTTCATCCAGACCTGGTTGTCGCCGCCGGCGCCCCAGGAGCCTTCGTGCATGGCGATGAAGCCGGCGCGGGGATATTGGTCGAGGTACTCGGCGGAGGAGATGAGCTGAATGCCGGTGGCTCCTCCACCTTGCGGATCGTGAAGATTGCGGGCGATGGCTTCGAGCCAGAGGACGCCTTCGAACCACCAGTGGCCGAAGAGCTCGGCGTCGAAGGGGGAGCAGAGGATAGGGGGGATTTCGTCGTTGAAGCCGGACTTGAGGGCCTCGTAGACGAGATGGACGAAGTTGGAGGCGTGGCCTTTGACGCGCTCGGCGGCCTGCTGGGGGTAGTAGGGGAGCTTGTCGCCCATGTCGACCTTGGAGCCGGTGACGCGCCAGTAGCGATGACCGCCGGGCCAGCGCTTCTTGTGGAAGTCGAGGTAGACGCCGTCGCCGGGGTAGCCGGTGTCGCCGGACCAGACCTGGACGCCGGTGCGGGGGTCGCGGGGGAAGATGGTGGTTGCGTAACGCTTATCGTAGGGGCCGTCGACGTAATAGGGCTGGTAGAGGGAGCGGTGCGGCTCGTGCGTCATGTGCTCAATCTGTTCGTCGGTGGGGACGGCACCGTTGAGCAGCTCATACGGAGAGGGAACGCGGTGGCCTTCTTCGACGAGGTGGGTGTCGACGTAGAAGAACTCGATGTCGGATTCAGAGAGGGCTTGTTCGACGCCGATGCGGTCGAAGCCAGGAGGTTTGGGGGAGCCGTCGGCGAATTCGACGGGGTAGTTCCAGAAGCCGGCGGGGCGGTAGCCGCACTCGGGCGCCCAGATGCCGCGGGGGTGCTTGCCGATGTGGCGGATGTGAGTATCGACGGCGGTGCGGATCTGAGCGCGGACGCTCTCATCGGTGCCGAGGAGCGGCATATACCCGTGGGTGGCTCCGCAGGTGATGATGTTGATGAGGCCGGTGTCGTTGAAGTGGCGGAAAGCGCTGATGATGTTGCGGTCGAAATGGTAGAAGTCTTCGATGGCTTGCGAGAAGAAGCGATGCCAGAAGCGGGCGGTCTCGGCGAGATGGGTTTCGCCGGACTGAATGAAGAAGGCCTCGTCTTCGCGGGCGGCGACGATTTTGCGATTGAGGTAGTTGGGGAACTCGGCGATGAAGACGGGGTGAGAGAGCTGCTCAAGGAGGATGGGCGAGAGGTTGAGGTTGCAGTTGAAACGGATGTTATCGCGCTCGAGATTTTTGAGCATGCGAAGGAGCGGGAGATAGGTTTCCGCGGCGGCTTCGTGGAGCCACTCCATACCGTGGGGCCAGGTGCCGTGATTGACGACATAAGGCAGATGCGCATGCAGGGTGAAGGTAAGAAATCCTGCTGGGCGGTTGGCCGATGCCTTCGTCAAGACGAACACCTCAGTGGAAAATTTTCGGTTAGGGGCAGCAGGGGGCGAACCGGCCTGCTGCGTCTTGAGTTTACACCAGTGCAATGATGACGTTTGGTTCGAGTGCGGCGCGAACGATGTGCACCGGTACGATTTAGTTGGATGCAGCGTTTGTCCTATTGTTGCGGTGGATTTGCGGGATGCTGTTGCAAGGTTGGATTGGGTGCTGGATTTTCGGTTTCGCCACTGGTGGGAACTCTTAGAGAAAGTGTGTTGGTCAGGTTGAAGCGAATGAGGGTTTCGGAGGGGATCTGGACCTGTTCGCCCCGGGTGATAGTGTTGGCTCCGGCACCGACGCCGCCACCGGCAGCGGCTCCGATAGCTGCGCCCTTGCCTCCGCCGAGGATGCCGCCGAGGATGGCGCCAACGGCCGCTCCGCCGCCGACCTTCTCGGCGGTGTTTGCGCCACGGCCTTTGCCCTTGACGCTATAGGGGTCGGTGTTGACAGAGATTTTTTCGCCGTGACGATTGATGTCGGTGAGTTCGATGGTGAGCAGGGAGCTGCCTTTATAGTGGGCGGCCTCTTGAACGGCAACGACGCGGCCAGTGACGGGGGTGCCGGTGCGGATGACGACGACGCCATCGGTGAGGATGTCCGCGGCGATGGTGCCGGTGAAGGTCTCACCTTGCTGGGTGGTGGCGCTGTCGAGGGTTTGGGTGATGCGGATGGGGAGGGTGGTTCCCGGCGCTAAGGTGATATTACGGAAGGCGGGCCGTGGTGGCGGTGGGGGCGGCGGAGGGGGTTGCTCCACGGGTGGCGGGGGGGGGGCGACGTCGGCTGCCTGTGGGGCCGGAGGTTCAGAGGGTGCGGACTGGCTGACAGGCTCTCGGACTATGGGCGCGGACTTCTGCTTGATGGGTGCGGGCTGTTTTGGCTTGGGTGGGACGGGTGCCGGGGGCTCGGGTAAGGGCGGTGGCGGGGCAGCGGCGGCGGTGACGGCCGGTGGGGGCGCCTGAACGGTCAGGTTGTTGATCACGGTCTTGATGCCTGTAACCTGTGCGGCGTCTGCTGCGGCGAGGGACCGGGCGGCTTCGTTGCTGACGGTGCCGTTGAGGGTGGCAATCTGTTTCTGGACCGCGGCTTGAATGGGTTCGTTGCTGAGAGCGCTGTCGGCAGCGATTCGGGTTTGAAGAGCGGCGGTCAGGCCGGCATCATCTGTAGGAGCCGGGGTGGAGCTTTTGCATCCGCCAAGGAAGAGGGCGATGGTGAGAGCTGTGGCCGTCAGGATGGCGCGTGAGGTGGAGAGATTTCTGCGAGCGTACATAGATCCTCTTTTTGCGAATAGCACTTGCACTTGAAAACACTCTAAATCAAGGAACTGATATCCGATGCGAGGCATTCGCCAAAGTTTCATTCCGGAGCGAGCCAGCTTCCGGCTCTCTTGAAGTAAGACGGAGGGAAGGATGGAAAGTGATTGGGGCATGGCGGGGGTGTGCGCGGTGGCAAGTGGGCGAACTGGTGATGATGCTCAAGATGGAAGATAGACCAGTGGACGGCAACCTAATTGCAGGAGAGGGCATCTTCCTAGGAAAGGGTGAGCTTGCCGTCGAAATACCGGTAGTATGACGGAGATATCGATTACGGGAATCGCACAGGAATGTGGAAGTTGAGTTATAACAGCGGAGGAAGCAGATTCCGCATTTGAGCCTGAACAGGAGAAGAGCATGTCAGATAACGACAACGAGAGTGGAATTAGTGGATTGGGATGGTTTCTGGCGGGTCTTGGTATCGGTGCGCTGGCAGGCGTGCTGTATGCGCCGAAGGCCGGCAAGGAGACGCGCGAGGATCTGGTGGCGAGCGCGTTGGACGCCCGGGATCGGGCGGCGGTGCTTGCACAGCAGGCTCAGGATAGGGCGGCGGAGCTGGCCGCTCAAGGCAAGCAGCAGGTGAGCGAATATGTCGACCGCGGCAAGGAGTATTATGACCGCGGACGAACCCAGTGGGCGCAGTATGTGGAGAAGGGCAAGGGCCTGGTTCAGGAGCAGCAGAGCAAGGTTTCGGCTGCGATTGATGCGGGCAAGGATGCCTATGCGAGCACGACGAGCGAGCAGAGTTCGTAGAGTAGATTTATGGTGGACAGGGCCCGGTCAGCCGTTGGTGGTGGCCGGGCCTTATGACTGTTGGCTATATTTTTAATTGCCAATATTTTTTAAGAGAGCGAGAGACGATATGGAAGCGGCGCGAATCGTAATGTCTGGAATGTGGCTGCAGGATGCGGGATCGCTTTCCGGGAGCTCGCATTTGCTCGAGTGGTTTGTCGGCCTGGTGGCGTTGGCGATGGCGGTGCAGGCGGGTGCAGTCATCGTGATGGCGGTAGGCTTGGTCAAAGTAAGCAAACGCGGGCTGGAGATCGCGGAAGAGCTGCGAACGAAGATTGGACCGGTCCTGGATACGACTCAAAGCGTATTTCAAGATGCGGCGCCGAAGGTAAAGATCATCACCGAGAACCTGGTGGAGACGACCCATATGGTTCGCAACAAGACGCGGGAGCTGGATGCGACGGCGAGCGAGTTGAACATGAAGACGCGCGCGCAGGCGGCTCGGGTGGATGGGATGGTGACGTCAGTCCTGAATACTACGGCTGAAATTTCAGAGACGTTGCAGCGTGCAGTGAAGGTTCCGGTGCGCGAGGTTGCGGGTCTAGTGAATGGTTTTAAGGCTGGCGTGGAGGTTCTGGTGGGGCGGGCGAAAGGGTTTGGACGCGACAAGCCGAATGGGGTGCGAGGGCGGGATACGGAGTGGTGAGGGGTTTTGTCCGCTGATTCTCAGTTCTTCTAGTTTTTATTTTAGATCCGTCAGAGGATCCAACCGCCTCCGACTACCTCGTCTTCCTGATAGAAGACGGCGGACTGGCCGGGGGTGATGGCGCGTTGGGGCTCGTCGAAAAGGGCGTGGACGGTGTTGTCGTCGACGCGGCTGAGCGTGGCCATGGCGGGGGTGTGGCGGTGGCGGATTTTTGCGCTGACGCGGAGGGTTTCGCCTTCGGCGAGGCCGGGGATGGAGATCCAGTTGAGGCGGTTGGCGAAGAGGTCGCGGGAGAAGAGATCTTCGTTGGGGCCTACGGTGACCTGGTGGGAGTCGGGGTGGATGGCGAGGACGTAGAGCGGGTTGGTCGAGGTGAGGCCGAGGCCCTTGCGCTGGCCGACG
>Ga0210406_10001816_pt1 | contig 25189 bp, 19 predicted proteins | sample IncBWC30MmetaG_FD_155454 | JGI IMG/M metagenome (GOLD analysis project Ga0210406, IMG submission 155454) | Forest soil microbial communities from Barre Woods Harvard Forest LTER site, Petersham, Massachusetts, United States - Inc-BW-C-30-M | ecosystem: Environmental > Terrestrial > Soil >... | reverse complement strand
TTCGTCGCGATCCGGCGTAGGTGCCGAAAGTTCGCCTTCCTTGTTGCCGCCGCTGCCAAAAACAGGAAATGAGAAATCTGGCATGTTCCTAGCCTCCAAGGCCAGTATCTACAGAAATGGGCCAGTTACAAGCCCTTTTTCGGTCACCCGCCGGACATTTCAATCCAGCTGCCAGTTTGCCTGGTGATGACAACCCCTGCCTAGCTTGGCTTTTAGTCGCACCGGGCACGATTGCAGCTTCAGATACTTAGTCTGATGAGTGGGATGGCGAATCAGTCTAAAATTAGACGGATTCGCGGGTAAGAGTTAGTTGCTCGGCCGCTAGCCGAATCTCGTAATCTTCGCGAACATCATCGAGCTTGCTTTCAGCCGGCGTCCCGCGTACTCGCGCTCGTTGCAGAATCTTTTCTGGATCAAACCCAGGTAGAACATGCGCCACGGGCTGCGCTGGATACGACGGATGTTGGAACAGTCCGCCCCAGCTTGCTGCCATCTCAAACGGTAACTTACCTAATCGCTTTAGCTTTTTATCGCTGCGTCGACCGAATGCGGCTAACCGTGCTGCTTTCTTGGCTGTTTGCTCCGTAAAAGCTTTTTGAACCATAGACCAGCTCCCATACGCATTTGGAAGGGGTGTTGGTGAAGGGTGAAGGTTTGGGAGTTGCGTCCGAAACCTTCACCATCCTTCAAAATGCAAAATGATGCCGCGCTCTTCGTGACGCGACATACAGCCAGTAACTCTCCTTTGGCTTAGGAGATTGACCCACTATCGTTTTTCTTTCATGCGTGTTATGGACCCGGACGCGCCGGTTACGGCATTCGACAAGCGAATGCGCGGCGAGATCAACTACTCGCTCGTTGCCGGGGAAACTCTGCTTTCGCAGAGAACGGTGGTTTGTCGTTACAGACTGGCTTACTAGGGCCGTTGTTTGTGGGCCAGCGGAAACAGTGTCCCTCGAACTACCGCTTTGCAGAGCACGCCTATTTACAAGCAACATGCACTGCGGTACTATATGGCCACGAAGATTGTTATTTGAGCCGTCAGTCATGCCAGACTGGCGGCTTTTCTCTGCACGCATATCGACGTGCACGTCGCATCCAGACTCGCTGAACGCCACGTTCGCGCCGACTCTATCCTTATTACTAGTCATACGTGGATCCCTGGCCATTTACTAACCGTTTCCACGATGGAGCGGATTTCCACCTTCTCAATCTCAATCGCTCGTTTCCACTTCTCTATGTCCATCCGCTTCTCTACCGCTTCGCGAATGCGACGGCGTAGTTCTGTTGGTGGCAGCGCATCTAGTTCCACGCAGTTCTTGCCATGCTTCTTTACGAACTTCTTAGCCCGAGAGTCTGCGTAGCTTCCGTCTTCCGTCGTTCGAATCCGTAACGGCGGCAGCTTGAACTTCTGAATGTCTTCTTTGTGAATCGCAATGCGCTCGATAAGGAACTGCGAACGAAGTTCTTGGTCCGAGAGTCTGCGTAGCACCGGGGAGCCCGACCCGTACTTCAAATCGTGGCAGCGGTCTTGAATCAGGTGATAAGCGGCTCTCTGAATGTCTTCGCCGCTTGGGTCCCAATCGCCCAGGTACAGCACCTGCTTACGCAGTTTCTCGATGCTATTCAAGTGCTCGGCTACATCGTTGACTCGCGTCGCTGATTGAAAGCCGCGTCCTACCCGAACGATGATGCCGAGCTCGTCCGTCAGATCTTGGATGGAGCCAATGACGCTATCTTTCTCCGACCAGATTTCCACGTACTCCGGCTGCATCGACCAGTAGTCTTTGCGATAGCCGCGCTTTACGCACTTGGCGTACCCGGCAGCATCGCGCCACACGCTCGGCTGGTAGACCGGCCGCGAGCGGTCCACAATGTATTCATATGGGCACCGGTCATCCCGCCGTGCCTTCGTCATCAATCGACTCACTCGCTTATAGTCCGATTGAGTGTTCTGGATCTCCTCGGTGCTGACCAGCCTGTAAAAAAGTTGCCTGATGGTCATCGGGTTCTCTTCTTCGAGAATCTCCATTGCCTGCTCAATCAGGTGCGTCGTCGTTGTCCATTCGCTCTGTGCCATACGCCCCCTTTTCTAAACTGCGATAAGTACACGTTTTGACGGCGCATCAATTAACACCACCGGATATGTTGGCGTCAGTGATACCCAACCGACTCCGATACGCTTGGCAAAGTTTCTCCACAGTACCGATACGAGATTTGACTTTGGTGAGGATTACTTTGTCGCCTGCCAGCATGCCTGCATCCATAATGTTCCGCAGTACAAGGTCTAGGCGTTCGGTCGCGTCCAGCAGATCGATCAGCATCACCTTGTAATTGGGTTGGTCGCCAGCAAGGCGAGACTTGAGCGGTTCCGCCTTCGTAATCTTCTCGTGTTCTGCCCACGCACTAGCGGCTTCGGCTTTGTCGCCTCTGGCTTCGGCATCTCGGGCACGGATGACGGCATTGGCGGCCGTAACCAGACGCATCTGATCTTCACCAGCAAGGTTCAAGTCGTGCGTGATTGGCTTGGCCAGGACTTTCTTCTTCTTCTTCTGTTCCTTCTTTTGTGGATAGTCACCAAGCATGCTGTAGACCGCCTGTTTCGTGCGGCCTAGTTTCTTCTCGCAGTATTCCTTGAAACTTGAGCAGCCAGCTAAGGTGACGGATCCGCGGACAGCCGTAGAGTAGTAATTCTGGATAAGCTGGATTTTTGGCTTGAGTTGACGGAGTTTCCGACAGTGATTATGAAACTCGTGAGCTACTTCTTTGGCAAGCGTCTCCATGTCCCGGTGATCGAGATTCTTTCCGGGCCTGGCAACGGGAACGAAGGTCAAATTTCTTGACTCTTGACTCATGACCGCCTCCGACGCCGTGCTGGCGGCTGTCCCTGCTCGTCAAGCCACGCGAGACATTCACTGATCTTGTAGACAGAGTGAGTGGCACGAATCCCTGAGCCTCCGATAGGGATCCGGCGAGGACCATAGCGTCGCTTCCACCATCGGTTGGCAGAATCTACGGTGATGCCGAATGCTTCAGCGAATTGAGCAACGGTCCAAAAACCCGGGATATTGGCTTGAATGCGTTTACGGGTAGGAGTGGTGGCGGAAGGCTCATCCTGGCGGACGGCCTTGTCGGCTGCGGTGGTCATTGTCTCGTGCCTCCTCAATTTCCCTATGCCTGAGGCAGAGACCGTTTACTGATTCAAATTTTTATCAATCCTCAGGCATAAGGTTTTTCAGGAGCCGAGACAGCTGGGCTAATTCCTTTCTGAGCGATTTCGGTACCGCCCGCAGCCATCCTTATAGCATTTGAATGCCGGTTCTTGCAAGCAACATCAGATAAGAGGTCTGAAGTCTTAAATGGCCTGAACCCTAATGAATCCTGGCCAAACTGGCCTAGCTGGCTGGTACCATGTCCGACCAGTGCCCGATAAATGTCCGATTTGGGCTGTTTTTTGGGCTGACTGGCCCCTTTCTAAGGCCCTGGCTGTTTTGGATGGCCCTGATGGCCCTGGAACTGAGATAGGCCCCTAAAATCAAAGCCTAGGCCCCTAGAAATTGATCCTAGAAGGCCCTTTTGGTCAGATCTGAGCAATTTTTGAAGCTGGGGTTATTATGGCCTTGGCATGCTGACCGAACCGAAGCCGCACGCGGATGGTGGTCCCCAACCCCAAATTCCCTCGCGTGCGGCCGCTCGGTGCTCCGGAGATCGCAACTGTCCCTTCCCGCCTATCGCGGATGGTTTGTGCCGCGGACACTTGCGCGACCGGCAGAGTGAATATTCGCCGGTGGGATGCGCGGCAGCGTCACTGATTTGCGCTGCGCCGGTGCACGTCGAAAGCGCTGCGCCGAAAAGTTACTGTCGCCAGTGGCACGGTGGACGCACGCGAAAGATCCGCACGCAGGAAGAGATGCGACAGCGGGAGAAGGAACAGCAAGCCAAAGCACATGCGTGGTACGTTGCGCGCAGGGCCAAGATCAGCGCCGCTTCCGCAGATGATTCCATGCCTGGTCGAGACTAACGCCCAGCTGCCGGCGGAATATCCGGTCCAACATCTTCGTGTCTCGCTCAACCGAGCGCACGTAGGCCAACCACTGCGGGTCATCCAAAATGCTTTCAGTCAACACGGGTTTGCCTCTGCGGCCGTAGGGATTCAAAGATGGCTGGCCACGTCGGCGCGGTCGTAGATTTGCCAGCGAGTTAGGATGACAACCCGGTTTGTAGAACTTCACAGTTCATCCTTCAGAAAGGCCCGAGAAACTCGGGGGTTTTGTACTGCTTCAGAGTTTACGCGCGAATCGCGTTTTCCCTGAAAACGAATCACCTTCTCGTATTCGTTTTCGCCACCTTGCTGCTGGTTCGAATCCTCACCGTCTTGCGCACGTCCACAGTTCGCTTCTTGGCTTTCTTCGCGCCCCGAGCTCCGAAACTGTTCACAGCGTTCCGCTGGACCTCATCATTCAAGTGGGCATAGCGCTGCGTTGTCGCCAGTTGCTTGTGCCCGAGCAGCGTGCTCACCACATAGAGACTCACGCCACTGCTGGCCAGGTGCGAAGCAAAACTGTGTCTCAGGTCATGCAGCCGGATCGCTGGCTTGATCTCAGACAGCCCTGCCATTTTTTTCACTTGCACCCACGCCCACTTGACCGTCACCTTCGCTTTCTTGGGATCGTCGTATCTGGGAAAGACAAAGCCCTCATCCCGTGGACCCATCCTGGTAAGCACAGTCATAGCAGCATCGCTGAGCGGCACGTAGACGTCTGTCTTGCCTTTGACCATCGCTGCTGGTTTGATCCACGTCCGCCGCTTCAGATCGAACTGCGGCCATTCCGCATTTAAAACTTCCGCAAGTCGCGAGCCAGTTTCAATCAGCATCCTGATTACGTTCGCGGAGCGCTCGTTGCCGGCGCGCCGTTTCTCAAACTTCTTTAGTGCCTGCTCGAGACGTTGTAACTCCTCGAATGTGAGCCAGCGTTGCCGCGGTTCCTCGGGAAACTTCTTCACATTCTTCGTAGGGGACACGGCGGTCGGCGCCACCCAACCCCATTCCACTGCCTTGCGGTGCATGTGAGACAGCAGCGCTCTACACCTGTTCGCGCGAACCAACTTTGGTTTTGGTTTGGCCGCCGCCATTTCCTCCATCATCTTCTCGACCGCTTTCTGATCGATCGCACTCACTTTCTTTTTGCCAAACCGCGGCACCAGGTGACCATAAGCCCTGCCAGTTTTTTCATTTTTTTCACCACCGAGCATGTCGCGATCCTCGCGCGCGCTGCGCGGCCGCTTGTTAGAGCTGACCTTTGCCAGATACTCCTTCGCCAGTTCTCCAAACGTTTTCTCTGCCAGTGCGAGCGCTTCCTGCCGCTTCATTTCTTCCTTAGGATCAATACCTTCATCAAGCTTCTGCCGCAGTATCTTCGCGCGAGCCCGAGCGCTTTCCGCGCTGTGTGTGGGATAGCGACCAATTTTGATTCGATCCTCCTTTCCATGAAAGCTGTAATTCAATAAGAAAGTTTTGGCGTCGTTTTCAGTGACGCGAACGCCAAAACCACCAATCCCCCCGGCACCGTCATATGCAACGTAGGACGCTGTGGTTGTCTGGCCAGCCTTCCGCTCTGCTGGTGGCAATTTTCGGACGAACTCCTCCGTCAGTTTTGCTTTCATTTGGATGGTTCTCTTTTCTAGGTCTGAAAGACCTTGACTTGGTGTTTCTCTTTTGTTGGTCCCGAAGGACCATCACTTTGATGTCCGGGCGATGTCCGAATCCCTGGCATTTACTAGCATCTTAGTGTCTCTTATAAACTGAGGATGGGTCAAGTTTATGCTTTTAGAATGAGCCATTTACCTGCAAGTCCTTGAAAACGCGATGTCCGAGATTTGCCGGGGGCTCAGACAGTAAAACTGAGGACGGAAGTGTCGAATGTGGATCTGGTATCGGCGGATAAGGTTTGGGTATCGCCTGCATCACAACAGTGACGGTAAAGAAATGCTCGACTGAAATGGACTGAAATCGGATTTCTGGCGTGGATAAAGATCAATACGGCTGACGCGCGGAATAACGACAAAGGAGCGAACCCAGCCTCGCCCTGAGCAAAGTCGAAGGGAGTGCCCTCCTTCCACGAGATTCCGATAAGATTGGAGGTTCCGTTCCGGTCTCCGATCGGGTCTCAATGACGAAACTTCTGCGCTTTTTTCAGCCATCGCATCAGCACACGGCGTTTTCGGCGACCTTGTTGCTGATTTCGGCGGTGATGTTGTCGCGCGTGATCGGATACGCGCGAGACGCTTACATCGCGTGGTCCTATGGGGCTGGTGGGCAAACGGACGCCTACGTCGCGGCTTTCACGCTGCCGGATTTTCTCAACTACATTGTGGCCGGGGGTGCGGCTTCGATCACCTTCATCTCGATCTATACACGGTTTCTGGCCGAGAAGCGCGGCGACGATGCGCAGAAGACATTTTCCATCATCATTACGGTGATGACGGCGGTGATGATCGTGGGGACGATTCTGGCGGAGATTTTCACTCCCCAGTTTGTGCGCTGGTTCGTAAAAGGGTTTTCCCCGGACAAAATCGAGCTGTGCGTTCACCTGACCCGGATTCTGCTCCCGGCACAAATTTTCTTTTATGTCGGCGGGGTGGTATCGGCGGTCCTGCTCTCCCACCGGCTGTTTCTTTTTCCAGCATTTGGACCGCTGATTTACAACGTGTTCATCATTCTGGGCGGAGTGATCGGCGGGAGCCATTTTGGTATCGCTTCGCTCGCCTACGGCGCGCTGATCGGCAGCTTCGCCGGTCCGTTCCTCGCTAGCGTGATTGGGGCGGCGCGCATTGGGACAGGATATCGACCGTCGTTTGATGTGATGAATCCGGCATTTCGGGAGTGGGTGAAGTTGTCAGTGCCGCTGATGCTGGGCGTGTCGCTGGTGGCGGCGGATGACTGGATTCTTCGGCACTACGCGTCGAACGGCGTAGGCGACATTACACGGCTTACGTTTGCGAAGCGATTGTTCGCAGTGCCAATTGCCGTGCTGGGGCAGGCGACCGGTCAGGCATCGCTGCCATTTTTTGCACGGCTGTTCAATGAGAAGAAACGGAAAGAATTCGCTGCGACGGTGAATGATTCGGTGTACCGAGTCGGGGCGGCCTCGTTGCTGGCCAGCGGATGGATGATGGTGGTGGGGCTTCCGCTGATCGATCTGGTCTACCGGCGGGGAAAATTTCTCTTCGCAGACGCACAGACCAGTGCGATTTATTTCTTCTGGTTCTCACTTTCCCTTGCGTTCTGGTCGGCCCAGGGACTCTACGCCCGCGCATTCTATGCGGCCGGGGACACGCTCACGCCGATGGCGGCGGTCAGCGTGATTACGGTTGCGTCCTTACCCGTATATTCGTTCCTGTTTCATACCTTTGGGGTGGTGGGGCTGGCATGGGCGTCGGATATCGGGATCGGCGTGAATCTGGTAGCCCTGGCCGGACTGCTGCACTATCGGAAACTGGTTCCCCTGAACGAATTGCGATGGTGGGAACTGGGCAAGGCGGCAGTGGTGGCGGCAGTGGCGGGAGGAATCAGCTTTGAAGTGGCGAAGGTTGTGCCGCTCGCGATTTCCGGCCATGGCAGCCGTGAGGTAGATCTAATCCAATTGGCGGTGGTCTCGGTTACCTGGGCGGCGGCGGTGGCCGGGGGGTTGTGGCTGCTGCGCTCGGAACTGCCGCGGGATTTGCGGCAACGCAAGGGCGCGGTGTATCCGGAAGTGGCTCAGGTAGTGCCGCGCTATACTTTATCTGCGGAGAGCACCATGACCACCGCGGTAAAGTCTGTTTCTATTCAAACTCTCGTCGAAGCCCTGCGTCAGTTCCCCGAGTCCGCCTTCGACCACACCGAGTCGATTCGGCGCCTTCTTCAGGACACGCCCGTGAGCGCTGACTCGCTGGCTCCGTACTTGACTTGGAATCGGCAGCACTACACGCGGAACCTGATCGACCGGACGCCCTTGTATGAATTGATGGCGATTTGCTGGGAGGTTGGGCAGGCAAGCTCGGTGCACAACCACCGCGACCAGAATTGCTGGATGGCGGTCCCCATCGGGCGCTTGCAGGTGGAGAACTTTCACCTCATCCACCAGGACCTGCAAGCTGGACGCTGCCGGCTGGAGGCCAGCAACACCGTCGAGATGAATATCTCGCAGCCGTGCGCCGTGGACCCGGCCGATCCCGTGCATCGCGTCGTGAATCCCGGAGAATTCAATGCGCGCGCGGTCAGCCTGCATGTCTATTCGCGGCCTTTCGATACCTGTGTCGTTTATTCACCCGAACAAGGCACGTGCGGGGAAATTGAGCTCCACTTCAATACGGAATACGGCAAGCCTAAGTAGCTCGGCGAAACTTTCACGCTACCTCTCCTGCGGATGGGGTCGGGAAACGGGCGCCGGCGGACTTTCGGCCGAACCTCCCTCCGACTTTTCTGCTGCTACACTAAATGAGTTGCCTCCGCGTAAAAAATCACCGGATCAGACCCCGCCAGCGGCATCTTCGACCGGAAAAGGTGCGAGTGGCAAAGCCACGCCCGGCGCCGCGTCCGGGTCTGCGGCGGCCCACGGCCGGGTTTACCTGATCGACACCATGTCATTCATCTTCCGCGCCTATCACGCCATGGTGCGGCAGCGTCCCATGTCAACTAAGACCGGGTTGCCAACGGCCGCGATTTACGTCTTCGTGAATATGCTGCGCAAACTGCGCGACGATTTTTCTCCGGAATATCTGGCGGCTGTATTCGATGTGGCCGGGCCCACATTCCGCGACGAGCAGGCGGACGCGGTGACCAGCATCAAGAAATTCGATATCAAGACGCAGACTTTCACCGAAGTCGAATACAAGGGCTATAAGGCCAATCGTGTGGCCATGCCGGAGGACCTGGCGCAACAGGTTCCTTACATTCGCCGGGCACTGGAGGCGTACCGGATTCCGATCCTGGAGGTTATACGCTTCGAGGCCGACGATGTGATTGGCACTCTGGCCCGCAAAGCTTCTGAGGCGTCGCATCCCGTGTACGTCGTTTCCAGCGACAAGGACATGATGCAGCTGGTGAACGACAAAGTACAGATTCTGAATCCGCCGAAGGACAATCTGATTTGCGATGCTGCGAAGGTGGAAGAAATTCTGGGCGTACCTCCCGAGCGCGTGATCGACGTGATGGCGCTGCGGGGCGATGCGATCGACAACATTCCCGGCGCGCCGGGCATTGGCGACAAAGGCTCCGTGGAAATCATCAAGCGCTTCGGCACGGTCGAGCTAGCGCTTGAGCATGCGGCTGAGGTCGAAAGGAAAACCTACCGCGAGTCGCTGTTGAACAATCGCGATACCATTCTTTTCAGCAAGAGCATGGCGACCATCGACACCAATGTTCCTATCGAACTGAATGTGGAATCCATGCGGGCGGGAGAGCCGGACGTGGATGCATTGCGCGCGCTCTTTACCGAGCTCGAATTCACTTCGCTGCTCAAAGAGCTGCTGCCGGTGGCCGAGGTGAGCGAGACCCACTATACCGAGGCGACGTCGGCGGCGGATATCGAGAGCGTGCTCGGTGCAGTTATCGCCGGAGGCGCTCTGGCCGTGGCACTCGAGCAGGTGGAAGCCGTCACGGCGCGGGAGCCGGACGAAGAAGAAGACAAAAAAGAGGAAGACAAAGAGGAAGAGTTGCAGACCGCCCAACTATCTTTCATGGAGGGAACGATGGGCGGAGGCTCGGACGGATCGATGGGGACTCTGGGAGACTTGATGTTCACGTCGGTACCCGCTCCTACGTCGCGTCGCGTCGCCCTCTCGGCTGCGGTGGGATCGGCCGTGATCGTGAAACTCGACTCCGACAACACCGGCGAAAAACTGCGTTCCGTGCTGCGGGACGCGGCGGCGCCCAAGTCTGTGCACGACTACAAGGCCGCGATTCACGCTCTGGACCCGCTGGGGATTTCTCTCGCGGGCGTGCGGCACGATCCCATGCTGTATTCGTATCTGCTCGATCCCACTTATTCATCGCACCGGCTGGCAGACGTTGCTCTGCGCCGTTTCAACTTGAAGGTGGCCCAGGAACTCGCCGAGTCCGCCGACATTACCGGCCGATTGGCTGGCGCCCTGCGCAGCGAAGTGGAACAAGCTGGGCTGGATAAGCTTTACGAAGAGATAGATTTGCCGCTGGTTCCGGTGCTGGCGCGTATGGAGCAGGCCGGAGTCAAAATCGACACCGCCGCGCTTTTGCAGATGTCGAGCGAACTGGAACGTGAGAGCGGGGCCAAGGCGAAAGAGATTTACGAAGTTGCGGGCATGGAATTTAACGTGGGCTCGCCGAAGCAACTGGGCGACGTTCTGTTCAATCGCATGAATCTGCCCAAGCCGGTGAAATACGGCAAGGGGCGCACCATCTCGACCGCGGTCGACGTGCTCGAACAGCTTGCGGAGAATCATCCGATCGCGCGCATGGTGCTCGATTATCGTCAGCTCACCAAGCTAAAGTCCACCTATGTGGATGCGTTACCCGTGCTCATCCATCCAGTGAGCCGACGCCTGCATACGACTTTCGGGCAGACTGGGACTGCGACCGGCCGCCTGTCTTCGGCCAATCCAAACCTGCAAAACATTCCGATTCGGACCGAACTAGGACGCGGCATCCGCGCCGCCTTCATCGCGGAGCCCGGCCACGTGCTGCTGACCGCCGACTACTCGCAAATCGAGTTGCGCCTCCTGGCACATTTTTCGCACGATTCCCTTTTGGTCGAAGCTTATCGCCGCGGCGACGACGTGCATACGCTCACGGCTTCGCAGGTGTTTGGCGTGCCGCCGCTGATGGTCACGCCCGACCACCGGCGACAAGCCAAGGTGGTGAACTTCGGCATAGTTTATGGGCTCTCGCCTTTTGGACTCTCGCAGAACTTGGGCATCGAACCCGGCGAAGCCAAGCAATTTATTGCCGCGTACTTTGAAAAATACAGCGGCGTGCGCGCCTTCATTGACAGAACTTTGGAAGAGGCCCGCCGCGTCCTGAAAGTGAAAACCCTCTTCGGTCGCGTCCGTCCGATTCCCGACATCAACAGTAAGAACGCGAACCAGCGCGGCTTCGCCGAACGTACTGCAGTGAATACGCCGCTGCAGGGCACGGCGGCTGACCTCATCAAGATTGCGATGATCCGCATCGATGCTGCTCTCAGCGAGCGAGGTCTGAAATCAAGAATGACGCTGCAGGTGCACGACGAACTGGTGTTCGAAGTTCCTGAGAATGAAGTGGGAATTATGCAGCCGCTGGTGCGGGAGCATATGGAAAAAGCGCATGCACTGGCCGTGCCGCTTCAGGTGGAAATGGGCGTTGGCCCGAACTGGAGAGATTTGGAGTAGCAGGTCGAACCGGCCTAGCCCGGGGTCATCCTGAGGCACGCCCTTTTGCGGGGCCGAAGGACCTCTGCATTGCGCTGGAGAGTCGCACAGATCCTTGCTTCACTGAGGATGACAATCGGCCTATTATTCTCTGACGTGGTGTAGAATTGCGATGGCAACCCCTCCGCCGGAGGCTGACGGTTTTTCTTTGCGATCGTTGCTCGGTGGAATCTTTCCTCGTCGGGACGTGGCTCAGCCTGGTAGAGCACTCGCTTGGGGTGCGAGGGGTCGGCAGTTCAAATCTGCCCGTCCCGACCATGACTTTCCCATTGTTATTGGGCTTTTCGCACCTCTGCGTCGGTTCGCTTCCGCCTCCCATTTTGCTAGTTGTGACGTGATTGTGACGTTATCCAGCGACTCGACCGCCTTCCGCTTCGCCTGCTGCCTGATGTGGGAGTAGTGCTCCAGCATCTCCCTGCTGACATGCCCTGCGATTGCCATGATGGTCTGTTCGCTGGCTTCGGACGATTCCGCCAACTTGGGGGGGTGAAATGCACTCAAAGGACTTATGAAATTCCTTTTCCGAATCGTGCTCGGCACAGCACTCGTTTTGCTCACAGTTGTAGTTATCGGGCTTGGTTGGTTTTTCCTCTACTCGAAGGACATTCCCAACTTCGATTCGCTTGCTCGATTCGCACCCACCATTCCGGCGACCGAACTGATTGATTGTCCGGCAGGCTCGGTCAGCGTTCTTCCCTATAGCCTCATTGGTCAGAATGTCCTGAAAGCAGCACGGGCGGCGGAAGGCGATGACCAAAGCGTTGGTCTCCAGATAGCTCGTGGCATGTTTTGCAATCAACAATGGAGAATGCTGAAGCGACATCTCTTGGAATACAAAGCGTTAGTTCAGGTACGCCGCAGCTTCTCCTCGGAGCAACTGATGACCATCTATCTCAACAAAGCGCATTTCGGCGATGGCGGGACAGGTATTGAGAATGCGGCAGAACACTACTACGGGAAACGTTCTTCGGAGTTGGACGTGGCACAGGCTGCAATGATTGCCGGACTGCTCAAGGCTCCGAGGATGTACTCCCCCGATCTTCACCCTGATAGGGCCAAGACCCGTCGAGATGCGGTTCTCACTGCGATGTTGAGCAGAGGCTCCATCACGCCAACGGAAGCCGAGGCAGCGATGCAAAGCCCCGTTCGCTAATTTGTAGTATTGAAGCTGTGACATTTTTGTGACGCAACCACAGAAAAACAGGGGGAAAGAGACCAGCGGGAAAACCACAAAAGCGTTTATTTACTTCGACTCTGAGTCTTCAGAGCCGCTTGGGGTGCGAGGGGTCGGCAGTTCAAATCTGCCCGTCCCGACCATTCATTATTTTTCTTTTCTTGGGTTTCTGGTTCTCTGCTCTGGTTCGCCAGTGCCTCCCATTTTGCGAATTGTGACGTAATTGTGTCGTTATCCAACGACTCGAGTGCTCGTCGCTTCGCCTCTTGCCGGACGTGGCTGTAGTGCTCCAGCATCTCCCTGCTCACGTGTCCAGCGATTGCCATGATGGTTTGTTCACTGGCTTCGGGGGATTCCGCCAGACGACTGATGGCGTGATGCAGGAGGTCGTGTGGTCGCAGTCCTTCCAATCTGGCTTCCTCCGTCAGCTTCCTCCATGCAGTTCTCCAACCCCAGCGGCTTGGCGGCTGTGTAGGGTCGTACTGTTTGCCTCCGAGCCTCCGTGGGATTAAGTAGTGCTCCGGTTTGGTCGAACCCAGCTTGTTCGCTTGGTCGAGCAGTCGCTCGACCGCCCACCAACGCGGTTCGCTTGAGCGGAATCGTTCTGACTCGGAACCTATTTTTTCCGACACGGACGCAGAGCACCTTCGCCTCTGTTTGGATGTCCTCAATCTCAGGTTCCTGATTTCACACCCGCCAGTGGTTGTATTGGCCGCAATCAGCGAGACCCAGAACGCCACACACCACTCAGGTCGGCTGTTACCTCCACGGCCTGACGAGCACCGGACAATGCTATCTATATCAGAATCTCAGGCTGGCAGACTGGTGTGGCGTCTCTCTTCTCACACTCGATGCCGCCACTCTACCCGGGCAACTCATCAGCGGCGAATTCTATGTGCACGACTCGGCGTGCGTTTGGAACTTTCGCTGTGGAAGAACTATGCAGCAGAAGCGGTCGCATCAAAATCGCATCGCCTCGCTTGGCAAAGCACGTCACCGCCGATGACTTCGGACATTCTTGTATCTGGGCGTCTGACAAAAAACCATGTTTATGCGAAGCGGGGATAACCCGCAAAGGGCCGTTGTCGGCATTGCAATCGTCCAATTGGAAACGAACCGCCAGCATCCGCAACATGACATCGGGAGTCGGGCGAACATGGTGCAATGGTGCACACCAGCTTTGATTGACCACGGCCCCCAGCCCGGTACTTCCTTTCGCTCCACGACCGCGATGACACAATCCTGATGCGACGTTACCTTCCAGTTCGCCCCTCCCGTTTTATTGAACAGAATGCCTCGAACAGCAAAGCAATTCTTTCCAAGCACCGAGGCGGCCAAGTCGGTTATCGCGTCGGAGCGACTGAAACCTGGTCTGGAAAGCGGCGTTGGCATCGATAGCTTGAGGGCTACGACTCTCCATAAAACCGCCCCTATTTCTGTTTCTCGTTCTTGAACGCGGAAGGGGTTCGGCGACAGTGCACCAGTAGTAATCTGCAGCTCATGCGGAGGTCAACGGGGGAAGTCCTTTGTAGGGAGACGCTTACAAGACCCCCTCATTCCTAAAGTAACTTGTGTCCGCACCGACGGATGTGCTCAGATGGTGCCCATGGCCACCCTTGAATGTGCCGAACCGCAGCCGGCGCTGGCGCCGCGCGCCATCGCTAAGAGTCCTGTCGTGAGCTGGTTTTTCTTCTTCTTTTTTGTTTCAGGACTTTGCAGTGTGCTGTATGAGTTGGTTTGGCTGCGCTTGTCCATGGCCCAGTTCGGCGTCACGACCGCCATGGTGTCGATTGTTCTCTCCGTATTCATGGCGGGACTGGGACTGGGCTCGTGGGCCAGCGGCAAATGGCTGCGCGCGGCCGCGCCGGACGTTTTCGCGGTCCGGTTCCCGGCGCTTCGCCTTTACGCAGTCCTGGAACTGCTGATTGGCATATCAGCGGTGGTTGTTCCTCACGAACTTTCGTGGGGGCGGCGAATTCTGGAAAATCTCGGCGTGTCTTCTTCGTGGGCCTACTACAGTATTGCCGGTCTGTGGGTCGGCCTCACTCTGATTCCATGGTGCGCGCTGATGGGCGCAACCATTCCGGTTGCGATGCGCGCGATTGGGCAGAGCTTACCGCGCGAGGCGTCACGTTCGTTCAGTTATCTCTACATGGCGAATGTGATGGGAGCGGTGGCGGGAACGATTGCTCCGTTAGCGCTGATCGAACTACTCGGCTTTCGAGGAACGCTGAGTGTGGGCACCATCTGCAACTGTCTGATTGCTCTTGCGGCGTTGATGCTGTCACGCAAAGCTCCAGCAGACGCGGCAGTTGAATCCGTTCCGCGCTTGGCCGAGGCGGCCACGAGTGAGGGCTCTCGCGGCTGGCTCCTACCGATTCTGTTCCTGACCGGCCTCACCAGCATGGGGATGGAAGTTGTCTGGGTGCGCCAGTTCACGCCTTACCTGGGCACAGTAGTCTACGCTTTCGCTTCGATCCTCGCGGTCTACCTTACGGCTACTTTCGTGGGCTCCCGCGTCTACCGAAGGTGGAGCGCGCAGATGGTCCGACATCAAGGCCAGGAGAGCCCTGCATTGTGGACGCTGCTGGGCCTTTCCGCGCTCTTTCCGCTGGTTACGTCCAGTCCCAGCATCGTGCTGGGTGATGTGCCCAGGATGGTGGTGGGCATTGCTCCCTTCACCGGGCTACTGGGCTTTCTCACTCCAATGCTGGTGGACCGTCGCTCCGGCGGGGATCCCGCCAAGGCGGGAACTGCGTACGCGGTTAACATTCTCGGGTGCATTTTCGGCCCGTTGCTCGCAGGATTTGCTCTATTGCCGTATTTGAGCGAACGCTGGGCCCTGGTGGTGCTGGCGTTACCTTGGCTGGTCGTAGGCCTGCGGCCGCTGAGGCCAGGTTCCCAGGCCACTTCGGGCGCACGTGAGGTAGCGTATGCTCTGCTTCCGCTGGCGGGGCTGCTGATTTTCGTCGGCAAGGGCTACGATGAGAAATATCCTCAGCGGCAAGTACTGCGCGACCCGACGGCCACCGTCATCGCCACCGGCAGCGGCATGCAAAGACAGCTGCTCGTCAACGGATATGGCATGACGACCCTGACTCCGATGACCAAGATGATGGCACATCTGCCGCTGGCTTTTCTGGATCGGCCGCCGCATGACGCACTCGATATCTGCTTCGGCATGGGATCCACATTCCGCTCTCTGTTGAGCTGGAAGATCAACACAACAGCGGTTGAACTGGTGCCCAGCGTGCCGAAACTATTCGGCTACTTTCACAGCAACGCTCCCGAGCTTCTGCAATCGCCGCTGGCGCATGTCGTGATCGATGACGGCCGCCGTTACCTGGAGCGCAGCACACAGCAATTCGACCTGATCACGATTGACCCTCCACCGCCCATCGAAGCTGCGGGATCAAGCATGCTTTATTCGCAAGAGTTTTATGCCGCCGCGCGCAAGCGGTTGCGCCCGGGCGGCATTCTGGCGCAGTGGCTGCCCAACGGCGACAACGAGGACTTGGCCGCCGTCGCGCGCTCTCTCCACAACTCGTTCCCTTACGTCCGCGTCTTCCGGTGGGGACCCCGATGGGGCTTCCACTTCCTGGCGAGCGAACAGCCTCTAGGCAACCTGACTGCGGAACAGCTACAGCGCAAGCTGCCGGCAGAAGCCGCCGTCGATTTTGTGGAATGGGGCCTCCCGTCGAAAGACAGTAAAGCGATAGTTGACGCGTTCCAAGGCCTGCTGCGAAGCGAGATCCCGATTGAGGTCCTGCTCGGGCAGTCTCCTACTACGCCTGCTCTAAGCGACGACCGGCCAATCAATGAATACTACCTGCTGCGGGCATGGCGTCGCGGGGATAGCATGTTCAGCCAATGACGCGTTTTGCCGCGTCGACCTCAAGCGACGGGACGCGGCTCAGCCTGGTAGAGCACTCGCTTGGAGTGCGAGGGTCAGCAGTTCAAATCTGCCCGTCCCGACCAATAACTTCGACGGTACCGTCAGCCACTGAAGGTAGGTTTCGAAAAATCGGTATTGCGAGTGCGTTTTCATCTGTGAAATTACTTCGGGTTGGCCCGTTACTCGGGCTGAATTTGCAGGAACTGCAGGGAGACGATCGAAACAAGACGGGGCATGTGACGAACGACGGGCACGCAAGGTGAGATCCGTGCCCGTCAGAAGGTTACGCGCATTGCGGGGGCGCTATTTCCGGCGAACGGCGCCGTTGATCGCTTGCGAGCCGAAGTGGCCGCTCGCCGGCATTCCCAACACCAACGTTATGTTCGAAAATCCGACCTGGGTTCCTCCCGTTACGCAAACCGTGAGTGGTGACGTTTGACCCTCAGGGGCAAATGGCGGGTAGCCGCCATTTCCCGTAATGCTCGCGGACCCTGTGACCATAAAGCCACTCGTAGTGGGAGGCTTGTAGCTGGCAGTGGGACAGCCACTGGCCACTAAGCTTGGATCTGACGTGACCTGTGCATCCCTCATCGTGATGTGGTGAGTATGCGGAGTTCGGGTTGACGGCGAGTTGGGATCGGCAGGAGGGTTGGGATTAATCAAAAGCCAGTAATCGGAATTTTCCATGGTCAAGGCAGCCGAAAACTCCGCCGTACCACGCTCCCGACTCAAGTCCAGACGCCAGACGCCATGGAGTTCCCACGGACCGCTGGGGTTGCCCTTCGCGTCGTGTGCAGCCGTGAAGTCGTTGATGATGCCGCGAAAGTGCTCGGGGCTTCGATTTTGAGCCACGACACTTGTCCCTAGCGCGAGCACGAGAACCCACGCCCCTACCGACCAGAAGAAAGTTTTGCTGTGCATAGTCGCCTCCAGAAATTTTGGGAACATTGATTTTGTTCAGCGAATCATCGCGCCGCGCTCAAAGCCTCCACCCCGAGATCAAAGGAGGGTGGCTGGCGCAGTTCCAGTCGCGGCGAGTCGTAGCCCGAACGCCATGTACAGACTGGGTGATCGGGAGGAGTTGAGCAAACAGCAATAAACCGTACGGGCCGTTTGCGGGCAAATGCCGTCTTTTGCAGTTACCATCCGGGGTATTACAATCGCTGCTCTCATCTCCTGACCCGTACGGGAGAGCCAATGGGCGAACCATCCCTCAACAAAACGCTGTCCGAGATCCCATCCGAGCGTCGCCTTGATTCCTGGAAGGAGATTGCTACGTACCTGGGACGGGACGTGACGACCGTCCAGCGCTGGGAAAGGCAGGAGGGAATGCCTGTCCACCGCCACCTGCACCACAAGCGAGGCTCCGTCTATGCCTTGAGTTCCGAGCTCGATGCCTGGCGGCAACGCCGCAACCTCCGTTCCGAAGAGGAACAAGAGCTAGCCCTGGAAGCTGCTGGGCCGAGTGCCCGGCAAACCACCGTTCCGCGGGGACGTCGCTGGCTCATTCTTGGCTCCTCAGCGGTGGTACTTACTGCCATAGTTTCACTTGCCTACTTCGCAACATGGATGCGGGCAAAGGATGCAAGCCGGGCCAAAATTCGCTCTCTGGCAGTGCTTCCCTTGCAGAACTTGAGTGGCGATCCGTCGCAGGACTACATCGCCGACGGCATGACCGAAGAGCTCATCGGGCGACTTTCCGGGATTCACGGATTACGGGTTATCTCTCGTACTTCGACGATGCACTTGAAGAACACGCAGCTTTCAGTGCCAGAGATTGCCAGGATGCTCGCGGTCGAGGCGATTGTGGAAGGGTCCCTGGTGCGAGAGGGACACCAGATCCGTGTCCATGTCCAATTGATTCGTGCTGCCACGGACGAGCACATTTGGGCAGGCGAATACCAGCGAGAATACCAAAGCATTCTCGAAGTGCAGGAGGAAGTCGCTCGGAATATTGTTGAACAGATCCAACTGAATCTCACACCGGAGGACCGAGCGCGTCTGGCATCCAAGCCTCCGGTCGATCCTCAGGCTTACGAGAGTTACCTGAGGGGTCGTTACTACTTCAACCAGCGAACCGAGGATGCGCTCCATAAAAGCATCGCGTCGTTCCAGCAGGCGATCGCGCGCGACCCAGCCTATGCCCCGGCCTACAGTGGACTGGCGGAGGCCTACGCAATGCTTGGATTTCGCGGTGGTTTTCCATCGAAGGACGCTCTCTCAGATGCAAAGAAAGCGGCTCTAAAGGCGATCGAACTCGATGACACCTTGGCAGAACCGCACGCTTCTCTCGGGTTCATCGCCGAGACTTATGAGTGGGACTGGCCTGCGGCCGAGCGACAATATAAGCAGGCCTTGGAATTGAATCCAGGTTACGCGCAAGCTCACAACTGGTATGGCGGTTATCTCACCTACACCGGACGATTCCAAGAGGGAGTCGCGGAGGCCATACATGCCCGTGAACTCGACCCTCTGTCCCTGCCTCTGAACAACGCGCTGGCGGGAAGGTTGTTGGCGGCAGGGCGTTACGATGAAGCACTCCGTCAGGTCCAGACAACCTTGGAACTGGATGAGCACTTTGCACCGGCTCACCAGACTCTGGGCTGGGTCTACCTGCACGGCGGCAAACAGGGTGATGCCATTCGAGAGTTTCAAAGCGCGCTAGAACTCGCCGGAACTGCAGACACGGACATTCAGTTGGACTTGGGCTTTGCCTACGCCGTGTCGGGACGCCCGGATGAGGCAAGAAGAATACTCGCGAACCTCCAGCAGCTGTACCAGCAAGGCATCGTTCCGGCCGCTTCACTGGCGACCCTACATGGAGCGTTGGGCGAATCGAACGAAGCTTTTGTCTGGTTGGAAAAGGCCTATCAGGAGAGGGATCCTCAACTCACCTATCTCAAAGCGGGCCGACGATTCGAGCCACTGCGTGAAGATCCGCGATTCGGACAATTAGTACGCCGCGTCGGGTTCCCCGATTGAGGCACCCACAACGAAGGCGTGCCCAGCAGAAAAGTTCGAAAATCGTCTGCTCGGGCCGACCAATCAGCAAGTTAAAAAGCAATTTCCTCTAATTCACGGGCGTTAGACCCGTTGTCTGAAGGAACCGCTTGCTAGCGAAATTTGAGCAGCCGCTGGTCGACTCGGTCGATCATTTTGCGTGCCTCTTTGCTGGCGGGATCGAGACCGAGGTCCATCCAGACGACGAGACAGTAGAGGTCATAAGCAATTCTCGGTCTTCCTTCGGCAAATCGTCTTTCCACCCGCGGGGGCTCCCGCCGCAGTCGCCAGCAGCAGATTGGCGGGCGAAAAGTTGGGCTCCCCCCTTCTCGTGCGACGCGATACCGCTCGGCTGCAATCGCGTTGCGGGCTCCGCCGGTGAGGTCCCTCATGACCTACCGACGGATGGCCGGTCAGAACCGAGGAGCCATTTGAGGTGCGCGGCCCGGGGTGCGTAATTGTGCAGGCGCATTCGTAGGTTATAGCAAGTGGTGTGTAAGCTTTCACCCGTGCGCTGAACCGCGTTCGCTTTGGCTCCTGCGTGTGGCAGAAAGGGGCAAAGAGACTCGGGGCGGGTTATGAAACTCTCTCACTCATCCTGGACTAAAATATCGAGCTGATCAGGAGGCTACACGAACAATGTAGAACGGAGAACGGAGAACGACGCTTTCGCGACGCTGCAAGATTGAGTGTCTGCTTCACATTCCAGCGTTGTGGCACTACACCCTTGATCCATCCGGTTGTATAAAGCTCGGTGCATCCTTTGCGATCCCCCGGTTGCCTCAAATGAACGTTACCGACGATCGGCTCTTCCGCATCGTGACCCACCTCGAGTGAGCGGGATTGAGAAGACAAATGACCGTATCAACGACTAGTTCGAACCTAGGCCGTCATGTTTTCGGACTGGCGGGTTTGGCCTTTGGCCTCATCACGCTGGCCTGGCACGACAACAACGACGGGCAGCACCTGCGTTACATTGTCTACGCCGCCGCCGCTGCCCAGATCTTCGGCGGTGCTGCGATTCAGTTCCGTCGGACGGTGAAAACGGGCGCAGTTGTCCTGGCTGCGGTTTATCTAGTGTTCGCCATACTGTGCGTGCCAGGAATCGTCGCCAAACCGCAGATCTACAATAGCTGGGGCAACTTCTTCGAGCAGTTCTCTCTCCTGACCGGAGCGGCGATCGTTTATGCGCGCTGGTCATTGGCATGGTCCCAGGAAACGCTTCGTCGGGTCGGCCGCATCCTTTTGGGCATCTGTGTCGTTTCCTTTACCCTCGAACAAGCGGTTTATCTTAACGCTACCGCCAAGCTTGTTCCGAAGTGGCTTCCGCCAAGTCAGCTGTTTTGGGCGGTAACGACGACTGTTTTGCTCGCACTCGCGGCTGTGGCTCTTCTTACCAGTTGGATGGCACTTCTCGCGGCTCGCCTACTGACAATGATGCTCGTAATCTTTGGGCTACTCGTGTGGGTACCGTTGCTTCTTTCGGATCTCCACAATCATACGAACTGGAGCGAAAACGTCGAGACCTTCGCGATTGCCGGGACAGCATGGATTCTCGCTGATCTCCTCGGCGAGTAAGAACCGGGTTCCGCTTCATGACCGGTGGCTTCCTGCCACCGACCAATGATCACAATAGTGCCGCGACTGTACCGTCAGTCGCCCGTGATCCGGGAATGATGGGCAAGCTGATATTGTGTCAATCTTCGCCTTTCTGCCGTCACGAATTCCTTGGTTTCAGAGAATTCGCCGCCTCTGCGTTCTCGAATTTTCTTCTTTTAATGTTCCTGCTTTGCGGTTTGGAGAATCGGCTCCAGGAAGCGTTCGTATTTCTTGAGGATTTCTTTATCGTTATGGGCAAGGGCTGTTTTAACAGCTTTCGCGGTGGTGGGGGTCACGATTTCAAGTCGACCGACAAAGACACGCACGATCTGTCCTGGTGCTGGATCGACAGTGAGAGGCAAGACCTGGTCGATGAATCCGCGCGGCACGATGTAGATCAGGCGACTGCCTTCTTCGAACCAGGAGTCCTTCCAAGTCTCAACCATGGCGTGGGCTTCGTCTCGATATAGACCCTGACCGACGAGAATCTCTTCCAGATCGCCGAGGAGAGGATCTATGCTTCCGGTCAGCAGCGGAGGGTCGACGGTGGTTTCATCGGTTAGAGCGCCGGTTAGACGATAGCCGACTCGTTCGCCCCGGCGCTCAAAAAGAATGGCGTTTGGAATCTCGTTTCCGCCAAGCCTTTTGACCACAAGCTTTCCGTCGGAGGTCAACCTGGCGAAAAGCGGCATGGGGCTTGCGGAAACTCCGCGATAAAAAAGGAATTTCTCTTGCTGCTCCCCGGCACTGGTCTGGACGCGGAGCGGAGAGGAAGCGGTCTCACGAGCAGCGTAGTAGCGATTCGCCTGCGCCTCGCTGGGGAACTCGCCCGCCAGATTCGGAGAAACGGCAACGTGATCCCACAAAATGCTGCCATCCGCCGATAAGTGACTCAAGCTGGTATCGGGCACGACTCCGCCCGGCTCAACACGATCGGCATGGGGATACCACTCGGTGATGAGTCCCTTGGAGAAGGACACTCTCGCCGACACGGTGACGTCGCGCGGAGAATAAAAATAGAGCACTGGCGTCTCCATGCGAATGGTGCCGCGCAGCCCCAGCTTGAAGTTGACGCCGTTGATACGCTCCACGAATTGGGGCAGATCGATAGACGGCGGGAATCGTGGCAAGCCTAAGGGCAACCATTCCGCCGCGCGACCGTCCTTACCGGCAATCGAGGTGAACGTCCCCCACTCGTGGACCGTGAGGTCGGGAACTGTGTGCTGCTCGTCGGCGGTCCAGCCCGCGAGCGAGAAGGCCAACAGCCCGCAGGCCAACAAACCAGGAAGCCATGATCTGATTCTCTCTTCCATACGACACCTCCTTATTGCCGGGTTCATTGCTGAGACCTTCCTGCGGGAGCGGCGACGAGAAGTTCGGAGATTGTCCGGCGGTTGAAGTTGGAGGCCAGGTTTTGAGCGAGAAGAGGATCGTTCTGTGCTCCTGCCATTGCCTTTCGGACATGATCCCGGTGAGCGCTGTCCGGGCTGGGCAGGGTGATCAGGGCAGCTGCGAATTCCATCTCTGGATCCGACCCGCGCAACCTGATTGCCTTTCTTACCCAGCTATATCCGTCCAGGCCGGCTGCGGGGTTGGGCTCTCCTTTGCCCATCCATTGCTTGTAAGCTTCTGCCAAGTAGCCAAGGTCGAACCATGCGAAGGCGTCCGGGCGTCCGGTAGCGTCTGAGTCAGCCGCGCGCGCTTGAAGTCGGGTGATTAGCTCCTTCGCCACTTGTGGGTCTTGGCGAGCGTAGATTGTGGCCCGACGTAAGGTCTCCATGCGCACTAACACGGGCGTGCGCGAATCGAGAATTGTCAGCGTGTCTCGGCTGAGGTTCTTCAGGTCATAGTCCGTGCTTCCTGTGTGGTTGAACTCTACCCAGGGCAGCGACTTCGCTGGCCCGATTTCGATGGGATGGCAGATAAGAGGTGGTCCGGCTTGTGCGAGGGTTGTAAACCCGAGCAAAAGGGCCACGGTACTGATCGCGAGGCGTGAAAAAGCGTGTGAATTCATGTTCTGGATGCCTCCCGGTCTTGGGGATTTACCTTACGTTTCAAGAGACGCCGAGAGAAAGCGGACTGTTAACAATCCGGTGCGGCTTTACCCGGGAAAACTGGAGGCTTGATTGCGAGGCAGGATGCCGCAGGTCAGTTTTCGCGAACTGGCGTGGCGGTTCCAGCCCAAGAGCGCTCCCAATGGCGCCAAACCGAGATGTCGTCAAACCCAAGTTCGTTCCACCACAGGTCCAGCATGGGCTGATCGAGTCGCAAGATTCCTTCTTTCGTGACCGTGGCCGGAGGAGGCACGAGCTGGCTCAACCGGTCGTAGACGAGGACTCGCTGCCCCTCATCGACACGCGCCAGGAGATGCCACAGCGTGAGTGCATCGCGGTTGCGAGCCTCGCCCAGTACGATCGCCACATCATGTGCCCGTTGCCCTGGTGTGCTGTCCTCAAAATCGAATCTCGACAAAGCAGAGCGAAACTCTGCCGAAGCATCCTCGAAGTACGGAGCGCCGGGACCGACCTTCGGCCGGGTCGCGCAGGCTGCGCCCGCAGGGATGAAGGACTCGTGGCCATTCAGCTTGAATCCGACCCATCCGAGGGATGTGCGCACTGTGCCTGCGCCGGAATCGTCGACCTGCAAAGTGTAGGCGCAACCCAGATCCACGGTTACGGCCGATGGCGTGTCAACCACGAATTGACCGGGAGGCGCCCAGATATAGGCATGAATCGTTCCCCGATCCAGAGCAATCCGCTTCAGCCCTGAACCCATGCTCAGCAACCGCAGGCGTGTGCTCGGGTCCACCTCGATCTTGCCGGTATCGTCCGCCTGGAGGCTGGCCCGCGACTGACGGTCGGTTTCAAGCATTTGGCCAATGCCGAGACGGCTCGCTCCCTGTTTCGTGCTGATCGTTTTTTGCCCGATTCGAGGTGTCCCTTCCACGCTGGACACAGCCCAACCCGCCACCGTAGTTGGAGCGGGCTTCGTTCTGTACACCAGAAATGTCACTGCAACGATGGCTGTCAGAGCAACCGCTGCCGGAGCCAAAGCGGGAAACAGCCGCATCCTCCAGGCAAAGAATGGCCATCGTCGTTCGCGGACGACCTCCGGAAAAATCGGCGTGGGCGAGTCCTGTCGAAACTTCCCGAGTAACCCTTCCAGCCTCTGGATCTCGGGATCGGGTTCGCCCGATCTGTCCCACAAATAGTCGCCACTGTTCGCCGCTGGTCTGTTTTCCGTTCGATAGTTCCCCATGTCCATGACTAGGACTTCTCCTGTTCTGGCCGGTCGCATCTCGGGTCGGGATTCAGCTTCGCGCGCAGTTGCTCCATGCCGCGATGCAAATTGACGCGCACCGAGCCGTGCGTCATCCCCGTATGAGCCGCAATTTCAGGACCGGTCATACCCTCGACCAGCCGCAGAATCACGGTCTCCCGATAGGCTTCGGACAGACTCATGACTGCGTCGAGGACTGCGGCGGCGAGCCCATCCTGATCTCCGCTGGACATTCCGCACTGGATTTCATTGTCAAACGCATCGTCGGTCAGCGCTTCCTCTGGCACCGATCGACGGTGGTAATCACTCGCCACATTGCGAGCGATCGCTGCCAGCCACGCTCCAAAGCTTGCGGTTTCCCGCAGCGTCGACAGGCGGCGAAGGGCCCTGATGAAGACATCCTGAACGAGGTCATCGACCTCGCCAACCGGGACCTTCGCCAGCAAAACTCCGTGGACCATGCGAGCGTATCGCTGGTAGAGCTGCCCAAACGCTGCCCGGTCGCCGTCCCGCGCCGCAGCCACCCAGGCCGCGTCCGCCGAGGGTTCCGACGCGAACTGCTCCCTCACAGGCCGGGGTTCTAGGCCTGCGGCGAGCAGGTCACCTCGGTTGCCGGACCTGGCCATGCGCGCAAAATCCTCAAAAGATCATAGACGTTCGTCGGGGAAGTAGTGTTAACAACTCCCGATTGGTCGATAATTACCGGCCAACCATTCGAATCAAATTCTAAAAACTCTAGCCGGAAAGACTTTATTCTCTTGCGATTGGGGGCTTTTCAGGAGAAGGAGCTCTGCTTCCGGTTCAGATCTTGGCGGGTC
>Ga0210406_10001814_pt1 | contig 25224 bp, 19 predicted proteins | sample IncBWC30MmetaG_FD_155454 | JGI IMG/M metagenome (GOLD analysis project Ga0210406, IMG submission 155454) | Forest soil microbial communities from Barre Woods Harvard Forest LTER site, Petersham, Massachusetts, United States - Inc-BW-C-30-M | ecosystem: Environmental > Terrestrial > Soil >... | reverse complement strand
ACACGACATTGGCGGCGTCCTGGTGTATGGCATTCCGGAGTTCCGGTTGTCCAAGAAAATTATCCGCGAGCAGGTCGACTACATGCGCGCGATGGGCGTGGAGTTTGAGACGGACGTAGTGGTGGGCCGCACCGTCACGGTTGACGAACTGATGCACGAGGAAGGCTACGACGCAGTCTTCATCGGCACCGGCGCCGGGCTGCCGCAATTCATGGGGATTCCGGGAGAGCACCTGAACGGCGTCTACTCGGCGAATGAATTTCTGACGCGCATTAATCTGATGCACGCCTACGAGTGCCCGCGGTACGACGAGCCCATGGTCGATCTCGCCGGAAAGAATGTGGCCGTGATCGGGGGCGGGAATACCGCACTCGATTCGATTCGATCGGCGCTGCGGCTGGGAGCCGGCAAGGCGTTCGTGCTGTACCGCCGCAGCGAGACCGAGATGCCCGCGCGCGCCGAAGAAGTGAAGCACGCCAAGCAGGAAGGCATCGACTTTCGAGTGCTCACCGCGCCTGTGGAATTTCTATCCGATGACAAGGGATGGCTGCGCGCGGCGCGTTGCGTACGTATGGAGTTGGGCGAGCCGGACGCATCGGGACGGCGGCGGCCCATGCCCATCGCGGGATCGGAATTCGAGTTACCCCTGTCGGTGGCCATCATGGCGATCGGCACCAGCGCGAACCCCATTGTGCAGAGCACGACGCCGGGTCTTGAGACGAACAAGCGTGGTTACATCTCGGCGAATGCTGAAACCCTGAGAACGTCGCGCACGGGTGTGTTTGCCGGGGGGGACATTGTGACTGGAAGTGCAACGGTCATCCTGGCAATGGGTGCTGCGCGCCGAGCGGCCGCGTCCATTCATGAGTACGTGACGACTGGAAACTGGTGAGAAACCAAGCGCCGCGACTGGCGCAAGAAAGAGGTGCACGATGCGCAATCAACTGAAGTTCTCCACTTTCGACCCGCTTTTTTCCGATGCACCCTCCTTGTGCGGCATCTGTGGGATGAGGCCTTCCGTATTTCATTTTGAAAGCAGCTGCCAAGAAGGCGATAGCGAATGCCCGAACGTGGGCGGCTTTTGCTGCACCGTGTGTGCGACGCGACTGCTCGAGGAACTGGAGCGAGCAGAATCGCTCACATGGGCCGAGGAAGAAGACTCTTTACGCAAAGAGGGCGGAGACGTCGACGACTTTCACACGCGTCGGGTGGTTACATTCGGCTCTTCGAATCGCAACTGATTCGCACGCGCCTCACAATGAAAAAAGGCGGACAGCTCTTCGCTGCCCGCCTTTCCATCAGGAGGTCTACCATCTTTGTCTGGAGTCGATCCTACGTCTGAGCCCAGCTGACGAAAAGATCACTGAGGGTCGTACCCGACATTTCTACTCCACCAACCCCTGGCGCACTCCATGAATGAAGTCGGTGTAAGCGGGTGTGACTCCGTTCTGCCGCATGTCACCGGCAATCTGCCCGCGATGATATGCGGAGTGCATGAACACATGTGTCAGGATGTCGCGCACCAGGCTGTCGTACGCCTCGCCCTTGCTGTTCTTGTAGTGAACGGAACGATCGAGAACGTCGGGTTCCGACAGCAGTTCTCTCCAGTCCTTCGCGAGGGCAGGCACTGCCCTTTCGCATTCGTCCAGTGTGAGATCCGGCCAAACGGCATAGGGCGAGGAAGTCTGCCGAATGCGCGTGAGCCAGACGTACTCGGCCGCCACAATGTGCGCAGCAAGCTTGCGGGAACGCTCGAGCGGGCGCCCGGCCGCACGCAGCGCCGTGATGACTTCGAGATTCGCCCACTCGTCGTAACTGGTCAGCTGCCGGTAGTGTTGCGGAAGATCCATCGAGCCCTACTTCTTCTTCGCGGAGGCGATGGCCTTCACCTGCAGCAGGTGATTCAGGTCGTGTCCAGCATAAAGCTGCACGATGTGGCTGATGGTTTCCTTGCCGCGCTCGGAGTGCATTCCGTGGTTTTGCCAAAGCTTGCGAGGCACGTGCTTCAGGAGCGCAAGATTGCTTTCGCGCAGCACGCGGAACGTCTTCAAAGAAGCGCGCGGGTCGCGATCCGCATAGCGGAATGTTTTCGCCCAGACGTCCTGATCGAAGCCCTGCACCGGAGTGCCGTCGTGGCCCAAAATCAGCCGCAGGCGCCAGCTTGCAACCACTTCGGTGTCGGCGATGTGTGCGAGAATTTCGGCGACCGACCACTTGCCGGGTGCGGGCCGCTTGCGCATTTGTTTTGCGCTCAGCCGCTTGATGGTCTTTTCCATCTTCCTGGCCGTACTCTTCTGGACCTTCCATGGGTCCTGGCCATCGAGATATCCGAGAATACGTTGGATGTATTGCTGAGGGGTCTCCTTCATGTATCGCTGTCCTTTGGCCGCGGCGCTCATCCGGAAAACAAGATCGCCGCTATTTAGAGTTCGTGCGATCCGGAACCGGAATTATACCCACGCGAGAGCAAGCGCGTTGTCTGCAGCTTTTCTGAAAGCCATCACCAAACTTTTTGTTTTAACTCTTTATTCACAATTGCTATCTACAATGGTGGTTTACGTTCACAGTTGCTTCCAGCGTACAAAACGCAATGGCACAAAAATCACCCAGGCTCGCGAAACCCGCATCTGAACCGGCGGTTGAGAAAGCGGATCGCAAGAAGAAAGAAGCCCGGCTCGCGCGCCTCAAGGCCAACGGCACGCAAAGCGAGCTCATGCGCATGGCCCTGAAGGCCTGCCTGATTGCGCGCGACGCCACCTTCAACATCCAGGACCTGCTGACGAATTCCTCCCGCATGGCGTTTCTGGCGATCCGCGACTGCGAAAAAGAACTCGACCAGATTGAGCGCAAGATCGACGAGCAGCTTCCCGGCGCCATCACGCGCGTCAACGAGGCCCGGGCGCGCCAATTGCTGGCCTGCCTGAAATGCATCACCGACCTTGAGCGTATCGGCGACCTCGTTATGGGAGTAGCGCAACGAGTGCAAACGCGCAGCGGACAGCTGCCCGCTGCCGACGTGCGCCACCTCATCCAAATGTCGGCCATTCTGCACGACATGCTCGAAGACATTCACAGCGGCTTCATTTCGCTCGATGTCGATAGCGCGCGCAAAGTTCTCCGCATGGACGCGGAACTCGATAAGATCTGTCACTCGATGTTCCAGCGCTACCTGACCGACAATTCGCGCCAGAAAGATTCTCTGGGCTTCGACGTGCTGCTTATGGCGCAGGCCCTGGAGCGCTCCGGCGATCACGCCAAGAATCTCGCCGAAGAGCTCTACAGCCTGATTGAAGGACACACCCTCCGCCATCTTCCCAAGCGAGTGATCTCGACCTGATCGATAATTCTCCGGGTTCGGGCCGCTGCAAATTTACCAATCGTTAACAGTCACGAAACACCTCCGCAACATTTGTCTCCTACATTCACCGGAGACGAATTTTCCCTGACCCGAGGTCTAGGCCACTCCTGATGTCCGAAATTGAACCCATGACGTCTGGAACGGATCAGAACAGCGCGCCGGCAGGCGTGCGCGGACGCATCTTCGTTGTGGAAGATGAAGAAGACATCGCGCTGCTGGTGCGGCACAATCTGGAAGCCGCGGGCTACGATGTGCAGACCTACGTCAGCGGTCTGGCCGCACTCGCCGAAGCGCGCCGCGAGCCACCTTCCCTGTTTCTTCTGGACGTGATGCTGCCCGGGTCGGATGGCTTCGACCTGTGCCGCCAGATTCGGTCGACACCCGGCATGGCCCGGACGCCGGTGATTTTCCTGACCGCGAAGTCTGCGGAAGCCGATCGCGTGAAAGGCCTGGAACTGGGCGGGGACGACTACATCACCAAGCCCTTCAGCCCGCGCGAGCTTGTTGCCCGCGTACGCACCGTGCTGCGCGGCCAGACCGAACTTCCGCCCGGCGACGTGTTAAAGGTCGGCGACCTGGAAATCGATGCCTCGTCAATGACGGTGCGGGTCGAAGGACGCACCGTGCTCACCACCGTTCGCGAATTTCGGCTGCTGGAATATTTCGCCGTCCACCGCGGCCGTGTCTTTACCCGCGACCAACTGCTCGATTCGGTGTGGAAAGAAACCGCCTTCGTCACGCCGCGCTCGGTCGATGTCTACGTGCGCCGCCTGCGCGAAAAAATCGAAGCCGACCCGCGCCACCCGCGCTACCTCAAAACGCTGCGCGGCATCGGCTACCGCCTGGAGAGCCCGAAGTAGGGGTGCATTAGAAGCGCAGCCGGCGATTTCGAATTTCGAAAGCTCGGCACACGGCGCGCGCGACAATCTCGCAGATAACGCCTTTGTTATAATCAGGCAGTCACCTGGGGCGCTATCGTCTAGGGGTTAGGACGGAAGATTCTCAATCTTCAAACCCGGGTTCGATTCCCGGTAGCGCTACCAACCTTCCTTCGAAATTCCATCACCACACGACACACCCTTATTTTTCAGCCCCTTCCTTCCCCTATTGACAAGTCCTCCCGCCGGTAGCAGAATCCTTCAAGCGTAGGCGAATAAAAAGCGAAAATAGATAAGCCTTCGGCGGCGTGCCCGAGTCGCGCCCGCCTTTGAGGATCTCATGGCTTCCCCGTTATTACCGATTGAAACGCACGACGCTCCTGGCGCCTCCGAAGCAAAATCTGCTGCTCTTTTAAAAGAATTGGCGCGCAAATCGCCGCAGGCGGGAATCACCGCAGCTTCGCATCTGGAGATACGGCCTTCCCCGGAAATGGCCTCCAGCGGGATCCAGCAAATCGATGCGCTCACGGGCGGCTTGCCCCGCGGCTGTCTCACCGAAGTGAGCGGCGCCGAATCTTCCGGACGCACCAGCCTGCTGCTGGCCGCGCTGGCCGCGGCCACGCGCCGCGAGGAAATCTGCGCGCTCATCGATGTGAGTGATGCTTTCGATCCTCATTCGGCTGTGGCGACCGGCCTGGACCTGGACAGGCTGCTTTGGGTGCGTTGCGGGGCACATGCGCAGGCTTCCGCTTGGTCGCGCAGGCGACGCCAGCCCGCCAGCCTCCAGGAGTGGGAGCGCCGCCGCATGGAAGATCCGGTCGAGCAAGCTTTGCGGGCTACGGATCTGCTTCTGCAAAGCAGTGGCTTCGGAATGGTGGGGATCGACCTCGCCGGAGTTCCACCGAAAATGGCGCGCCGCATCCCGCTCACCACCTGGTTCCGCTTCCGCCGTGCCGTGGAAAATACTCCGGCCATCCTGCTGGTGATGGGCGCGGAGTTCTACACGCAATCGTGCGCAACGCTGGCGGTGGAACTCAGTCGCCAGAAAACCAGTCGCCAGTCGTCAGTCGTCAGCCGCCAGCAGGCTGTGTTCAGTTCCCAGTTGCCAGTGGTCAGGGAAGAGATTTCATTACGTCCCAATGAGGAATGCGTTCCGCATGGGCGCGAGGCGGAAAACCCGTCGCATGCTGAATTGTTTATTGGCATGGAAAGCCGCGCGGAATTGCTGCACACACGTACTGACCGTAAGCCCGTGCAATCCGCGAACGCCTTCACGACCAGAACCGCGTGGAGCGCATGAAAAAGCGATTGCTGTTTGCACGATCAAGAACCGCCGAGGGATTTGCTTGAAGTTCGTCTTGAGATATCGCGTCGAGCAGCGGCTAAAGCCGCTGGGATGGATATTTCTACGGCGCGGCTGAAGCCGCGCCCTGATACGAACCGGAGATGCCTTACCGGGATGCCTTACCGGATATGTTCTTTAACTAGCCCTGAAACTTAGCAGACGACTGTTTTTGCCAACGCCGATGATTGACGACCGACGACTGTTCTTATGCCTTTCGCTTGCATTTTCGTTCCCGACTTCCCTGCTGAGGCCATTGTGCGAGCCGAACCGGACTTGCGCTCGCAAGCCGTCGCCGTGCTGGAAGGCAAACCTCCGCTGCAGAAAGTTTTTGCTGTCAATGAAAATGCGCGCCGCGCCGGCATCGAGCCGGGCATGACGAAAATGCAGCTGGAGCCTTTCACGGAGATCGTGTTGCGTCCGCGCTCTGCGCTGCAGGAAGCCGCTGCGCACGCGGCCCTGCTCGATTGCGCGCAGTCGTTTTCGCCGCGCGTGGAAGACACCGCGACCGACACGGTGATTCTGGATCTCTCGGGTCTCGAGTCGCTGTTCGGCTCGCTGCCGAAAATCGCGCGCGACATCGCACGGCGCACTTCCGATCTCGGGCTCGAAGCTAATGTCGCGACTGCGTTCAATCCCGATACGGCGCGCTTCGCGGCGCGTGGCTTTTCCGGGGTCACCGTGATTGCGGAAGGCAAGGAAACCGAGCGCATGGGGAACCTTCCGCTCGACGTGCTATTTCCCGAATTGACGTCGCCTGAGCCTTCCGAAGAGGCCGCGCGCCTTCTGGAAACTTTTGACCTGTGGGGAGTCCGCAATTTTCGCGGGCTTTGTGCGCTTCCTGAAGTTGCGCTCAGCGAGCGGCTTGGCCAGCGCGGCATCCTGTTGCAGCGACTGGCGGGTGGAGCGACTTCGCGCACGCTGGTGCCGGTGGAACCGCCGCTGATTTTTGAAGAAGCCAGGGAACTGGATCATCCCCTGGTTCTGCTGGAGCCGCTGGCTTTTCTGCTCGCGCACATGCTCGATCAGCTTTGCGCACGCCTGGCCGCGCGCGCGCTCGCCACCCAGGAATTGCGCCTGCAACTGCATCTCGACAACGGCTTCCACTTTGTGGAAGACGTGGTTTGCGGTGATTTAGATCCAGACTCCAACATTCATTCGGATTGTCAGCAAAATGCAGAGGTCCTTCGCTTCGCTCAGGATGACAACACTGAGACATCAGGGGCCGCTCCTGTCGAAACTCGCTCTCCACGCGCAACTCGAAACCTGAAACTTGAAACTCGAAACTCAACATTCACCCGCACCCTCGAACTCCCAGTCCCCATGTTCGATCCCAAAGTATTTTTAAAACTCCTGCAACTCGATCTCAAATCTCATCCGCCCGGCGCGCCCATTCTGAAAGTGCACCTCTCGGCCAAGCCGGCGCAACCGCGCACGACACAAGGCGGACTCTTCCTGCCGCCCACTCCTGAACCGGAAAAACTTGAGCTCACGCTGGCGCGCATTGCCGGCATGGTCGGAGAAGACAAGGTCGGCTCGCTGCAGTTGCTCGACTCCCATCGTCCCGAGGCTTTTCGCATGCAACGCTTCGTGCCTGCGGAGCCCTCGGGGCAAAAAGAAAAATCCGCGAGCGCTGCTTCGCGTGCGCCCGTGACTGCTTTGCGCATCTTCCGTCCGGCTTTGCGCGCCACGGTCACGCTGCGCGACGGTAAGCCGGCCCACGTGGTCTGCCAAAAGAAAAAAGAAGTTCACGGAGACATCGTCTGGATGGCCGGCCCCTGGCGCTCTTCCGGCGACTGGTGGGAGCAGGACGGCTGGGCGCGCGACGAATGGGACATCGCGACACCAGTCGTCAGTCGCCAGTCGCCAGTCGTCAGCAAATCGTCCGCTGATAAAAATTCCCTGGCACTGTACCGCCTGGTGCACGATCTGCTCAGCGGACATTGGTTCGTGGAGGGGACTTATGACTAGGAACAGTTCTCAGTTGCTGTTCCCAGTTGTCAGTTCTGGGTTCTCAGTTCTCGGCCCGCAAAGATTTCGCGTGGACAAACTTTGGGTTCTCTCCGTGTCTATGTGTCTGAGTGGCGAATGGTTTTACTGAGAACTGAGAACCGGGAACTGAGAACTTGTACGTAGAGCTTCACGCACGCTCCGCTTTCAGCTTCCTCGAAGGCTCCACGTTACCCGAGGATTTGATCTCCGTGTGCGCTGCGCGCGGCATGTCGGCGATGGCGTTGCTCGACCGCGACGGGCTCTATGGATCTCCGCGGTTTCATTTGGCCGCCGAAAAAATTGGCCTCCAAGCCCACATCGGGGCCGAAGTTAGTTGCGAATCTTTGCACGGGCACAAAAATCTTTCACCACAGAGGCACGGAGACACAGAGAAAACCAAGAAAACAGAAAAAAACAATACATTCGAGGAATCACATAAGTTTTTAAAAAATTGTCATTCTGGGCGAAGTGAAGAACCAGCTTTTCCGTCGCCAACGCCACTGCCCTCAACTAATCTGCAATCTGAAATCAAAAATCTGAAATCCTCTGCCGACTTTCGCCTTCCTCTCCTCGTCTCCTCCCGCGCCGGTTACCAGAATCTTTGCCAACTCATCACGCGAATGAAGCTTCGCGCAGAGAGAAAAGAAGAAGGGGCAGTCTTTGAAAATGAACTCACGCAATATGCAGGCGGCCTCATCTGCCTCACCGGAGGCGACGAGGGTCCACTTGCTGCTGCGCTGAAAAAGGGTGGCCCGGCGGAAGCCCGGCGCGTGGTGGATCGCCTTGCTGGCATTTTCGGGCGCAACAACGTCTACGTCGAACTTCAGCGCCACTATCACCGTGAAGAAGAAGCGCGCAACCGCGTCGCCCTGGAGATCGCTCGCGACCTTCATCTCCCGCTGCTCGCCACCAACGGCGTCTGCTACGCCACTCCGGACGATCGTCCGCTCTGCGACGTCTTTACCGCCCTCTGCCACAAGCGCACGCTGATGACCGCGGGCCGCCTGCTCGCGCGCAATTCCGAGCGGCACATCAAGACGCCGGAAGAAATGTCTGAGCTGTTTGCCGACCTTCCGGAAGCGATCGCCAACACCGTGGAACTTTCTTCCCGTCTCGAATTCAAGCTCAACGATCTGGGCTACGAATTCCCGCGCTATCCCGTGCCCGAAGGCGAGACCATGATGTCGTTTCTCCGCCAGCGCACCGACGAAGGCGCCCGCTGGAGATATGGCATTTCGCTGTCGGGTGATCGTGTACCCCAGAGCGGTTTTTATAATAAAGACCTGCAACAGCGCGCCCGCCGCCAGATCGAGCGGGAACTCCACCTCATAGAAAAACTCGATCTCGCCGGATACTTCCTCATCGTCTGGGACATCGTCCGCTTCTGCCGCGAGCAGAACATCCTCGCGCAGGGGCGCGGTTCGGCGGCCAACAGCGCCGTCTGTTACTCGCTCGGCATCACCGCCGTCGATCCGGTCGGCATGGAGCTTCTGTTCGAGCGCTTCCTCTCCGAAGAACGCGGCGAGTGGCCCGACATCGACATCGATCTACCCTCGGGCGACCAGCGCGAGCGCATTATTCAGCACATCTATCAGCTTTATGGACAGCGTGGCGCCGCCATGACCGCCAACGTCATCACTTATCGCAACCGCATGGCCGCGCGTGAAATGGGCAAGGCCATGGGCTTCGATCCCGACACGCTCAACAAAATCTCCGCTGCTGTTGCTACCTGGGAATATCGCGACGCCAACGACGCGCTCGACCGCCGCTTGCACGACGCCGGTCTCGATCTGAACCATCCGCGCCTGCGCAAATATTTCGAGCTCTGCACCGCCGTGCAGGATCTCCCCCGCCATCTCGGGCAACATTCCGGCGGCATGGTCATCTGCCAGGGACAGCTCGATTCCGTCGTCCCGCTCGAGCCCGCCTCGATGCCAGGCCGCGTGGTCGTGCAATGGGACAAGGAAGATTGCGCCGACATGAAGATCATCAAGGTCGACCTGCTCGGGCTCGGCATGATGGCCGTGCTCGAAGACTCGATCAAAATCATCCGCGACGATTACCACGAAGAAGTCGATCTCGCACACCTACCCCCTGACGACCCCGAGGTCTACGCAACGCTGCGGAAAGCCGACACCGTCGGCATGTTCCAGATCGAAAGCCGCGCGCAGATGTCATGCCTGCCGCGCCTGCGCCCGCAAAAGTTCTACGACATCGTGGTGCAGGTCGCTATCATCCGCCCCGGCCCCATCGTGGGCCAGATGGTGAATCCGTTTCTGCAGCGCCGCCAGGGACGCGAGGCGGTCACCTATCCGCATCCCTCGCTCGAACCCGTGCTGGCGCGCACGCTGGGCGTCCCACTTTTTCAGGAGCAGTTGCTGCGCATCGCGATGATCAGCGCGAATTTCACCGGAGGCGAAGCCGAAGAACTTCGCCGCGCCATGGGCTTCAAACGCTCGCAGGCCCGCATGAAAGAAATCGAAGCCCGCCTGCGCGCTGGCATGACCGTCAACGGCCTCACGCAAGAAGCGCAAGAACAGATCATCCTCTCAATCTCGTCCTTCGCGCTCTACGGCTTCCCCGAGTCGCACGCCGCCAGCTTCGCCCTGATCGCCTATGCCAGCGCCTGGCTGAAGTGCCACTACCTGGGAGCCTTCACCGCCGCCCTGCTGAACAATCAGCCGATGGGCTTCTACCATCCGGCCACGCTGGTAAAAGACGCTCAACGTCACGGCCTGAAAATTTTTCCGATTGATGTGACGAAGTCGGATTGGTTGTGCACGTTGGAACCAGTCGCCAGCCGCGAAGAATCAGTCGTCAGTCGCCAGTCGTCAGTCTCTGGCGAAGCCCGAGCTATCAGCTATCAGCCATCAGCCGTCAGCCATCCCTTGCCTGACACGTCAGAGACTCTTCAAAAGAACCGGTTCGTATCAGGGCGCGGCTTCAGCCGCGCCGCAAATGTTTCCGATTCGACTGCGGCTTTAGCCGCTGAGGCCGAAGGCGTCCAATCTCCCCCACCCAGGGTCACGCTAGTCAATCGGTTCATTGCCGGGCAGGGCTTCGATCCTTCCGCAGAGACATCTCACTCCACAGAAATTCCGTGGGATGAAATCGGCTCTTACAGGCACTCGAAGCACGCGACCAATCTGCAATCTGAAATCAAAAATCTGAAATCTCCCGACTCTTCCGTGATGAGTCAACCTTCGCTCGCCACGCAAGATCTCAGCAACAAGCAGACTCTCGCCCTCCGCCTCGGCCTCAAGTACGTTCGCGGACTTCGCGAAGGCGCGGCGCAGGCGCTGGTCCGCGAACGGAGCCTTGCACCGTTCCAATCGATCCACGACCTTACGCGCCGCGTCCCCGAACTCCGCAAAGACGAACTCACAACCCTGGCGGAAATTGGGGCATTGAATTCAATTGGGAATTCACCACAGAGACACAGAGACACAGAGACACCCAAGAAAGAAGAAAGTGCTTTGATGCACAGACAGCACGAACCTGTATCCAATCAAATGTCTTCGCCTTTCTCTGTGACTCTATGTGTCGGTGGTGAAAAATCCTCGTCTTTCCACCGCCGCGACGCCCTCTGGCAAATCGAGAAGGCGGTACGCCGCTCCGGACCACTTCTTGAAGAATTCCCTGAACCTGATGCCTCTTCCCCGCTGAAACAAATGACTTACGAAGAGCGTCTGGTAGCCGACTTTCACGGCACAGGACTCACCACCGGCCCCCACCCCATGGCCTACCGCCGTGCCGAAATGAAGGCACTTGGCGTCCATCCCGCGTCCAGCCTGTCATCCATTCCCACCGGCCGCCGGCTTCGTATTGGCGGATGCGTCATCGCGCGCCAGCGCCCGGGCACGGCCAAAGGATTTGTATTTCTCAGCCTGGAAGACGAAACCGGGATCGCCAACGCCATTGTGCATCCGGACCTTCTACAAAAGAACCGTATCCTTCTGATGTCGGGACGTTTCCTGATGGTGGAAGGCATTCTGCAAAATCAGGACAACGTGATCTCCGTAAAAGCCGAACGCGTGCTGCCGCTGAATGTCACCAGCGCGGAAACCAGTTCTCATGATTTCCACTGACACCAACTCCTGTGTTAGAGAAACGCCTCTTTTTGCTAGGGGAAATCACAAATTTTTATTCTTCTTTCCGAGCGATCCACTGCCCAACGGTTTATAGTTAATACATCATCCGCTCAGACCCAACTTTCACCCTTTCGAATGTGGCGGAAGTGTATGTATGTGGCTCATTCATCAGTTCGATTCACTTCTTAATTTAGGAATCTGTAAGGAGTATCCGATCATGGCAAAAGCAAAGACCCCTCGCACCAGCGCTGACAAGACCAACGGCGCCTCGGTCGCGCCGCCCGTAACCGCCGCCTCCGCTTCGAGCATTCCGGAGATCCGGGAAGTCCGTAACACGGCTTCCGACACCCGCAAAAACGTCATACCCATCAATCTCGAGGAAGAAATCCGCCGTCGCGCCTACGAACTATGGGAAGAAAACGGCCGCGCGACGGGACGCGATCAGGAGTACTGGCTCTCGGCCGAGGCCGAAATCCGCGGTCGGTACACAGCCCAGCGCCAGCAGTCGGCGTAGCGCTCAGTCGTCAGCCGCCTGCTGAAGTTTTTCTGACAATTCGCAGACTCCTGCGCTTCGTGGGATCAAAACCCCAACCTTTTGACGGTGGGAACCGACCACGAAGCGCTAGTCTTTAAAAGGGCTTCCTCAGCCATCGACCGCCAAAGACTGCCCGTAAAAGACTTCCCGGCCAGATGGTCGGTCTTCCAAGTGGTACTTCCGGCACTTGTTAGCTTCGGAGTTAACGGGAGAAGATAGGTTCACGGCGAGCGGAATTTGCTCGTCGCAGGCCTGGTTTTTCGTGGATATTCCATGCCCGTGCATCGTTCCGGGGCTTGTAAAATCTAGGACACAAAGATTCTGGGGGAAAACGTTCCAGTTGCTCTGACTGGGCGTTTCTGAAAAAATACCATGGGGCTCCCCTCCCATTCACAAGTGACTTATTATGGCACTGCCGCAGATTGGTAGTTTTGCGCTCCTGTTAGCGCTTGGTCTCGCCGCTTATTCCTTCGTGGTGGGGGCATTTGCACTGATTCGGGGCGGTCCCGGTTCCGACCATCTCAGCGAGACGGCGCGGCGCGCCGGCATCGCCGTGTTCGGTACGGTTCTGCTCGCCTCGGTCTTGCTCGTCATCGCCGCCTTCACCGACAACTTTTCGGTCGCCTACATTTACCACCACAGCAACCGCGACCTCCCGGGCCCGTACAAGTTCGCCGTGCTCTGGTCGGGGCAGGAAGGCTCGCTGCTGTTCTGGTCTCTGATCCTGGCGAGCTACGCGTTCGTCCTTCGGCTGCGGTACAAGACCGATCCCAAGCTCTTCGCGTACGCGTCGGTGGTGATCGCCGGGGTGCAGGTATTCTTCCTGCTTCTCTTGAATATTGCGGCGCATCCCTTTGCAATTCTTGAGGGACAGATCCCGCCCGACGGGAGTGGATTGAATCCCCTGCTCCAGTATCCCGAAATGGTGATCCATCCGCCCATGCTCTATCTGGGATATGTCGGCTTCACGATTCCCTTCGCGTTCGCTCTGGGCGCATTGATCATGCGCTATCCGGGTGAGAAGTGGATTCACATTACGCGTCGCTGGACCATGGTGACGTGGGGCTTCCTGACCGTCGGAATCTTCCTGGGCGCTCACTGGGCCTACTCGGTACTGGGCTGGGGCGGCTATTGGGGATGGGATCCGGTCGAGAACGCATCGCTGATGCCCTGGCTCACGGGCACCGCGTTTCTGCATTCAGTGATGATGCAGGAAAAACGCGGCATGCTGAAAACGTGGAATATGTGGCTGATCTTCTCCACGTTCTGGCTGGCGATCCTGGGCACGTTCCTGACGCGCAGCGGAATCATCAGCTCCGTACATGCTTTCGCGCAGTCTTCCATCGGACAGTGGTTCGGTTGGTTCCTGCTGCTGACCTTGGCCACGTTCGCGGGCTTCTACGTCGCCAACAAGTCGCACCTGCGCAGCGAGCACAAACTCGAATCGATCATCTCGCGCGAGTCCAGTTTCCTGTTCAACAACCTGCTGTTCGTAGTGGCCTGCTTCGTCGTGTTGTGGGGAACGTGGTTCCCAAAGATTTCTGAACTGGTGCAAGGCACCAAGGTCACGGTGGGCGCGCCCTTCTACAACAATGTCGCGATTCCCGTGGCTCTGTTCCTTCTATTGCTGACCGCGGTCGGCCCCTTGCTCGCCTGGCGCAGAACGTCCCTCGAAAGCCTGAAGCGCAACTTCCAGTGGCCGGCGGCGGGCGCCCTCGCCATCGGCGTCGTGATGATGATCCTGGGCGTTCGGCCCTGGAAGGACGTTGCGTACTTCTACTCGCTGATGGCTGCCATGCTGGCGGCTTTGGTGATTTTCACGGTTGTTTCTGAATTCGTTCGCGGCGGGAAAGTCATTTCGCGGCACACCGGATTCGGCCTGTTCGGATCGATGATCCACCTGTGGCATCGCAACACGCGCCGCTACGGCGGGTACATCGTCCATTTCGGCGTGGCGGTTGTGATCATCGGCATTCTGGGCACGCCCTTCAATCGCGAAGTCGAGAAAGAAATGGGCTTCGGCGACAAGATGAATCTCGGCCCCTACACGCTGGTCTGCCAGTCCTACACACAGGATGACAATCCCAACTTCAGCAATGAGTGGGCGATTATCAATGTGATGAAGGGCAACGAGCAGATCACGACGATGTACCCCGAGCGGCGCCTCTACAAAGCCAGTTCCCAGCCGCAAACGATCCCGCGTATCTATGCCACGGTCGCGCAGGACCTCTTCCTGGTCAACGACCTCTACATTGTTTACGAAGGCCGGAACGAGGACACGGGACGCCCGATCATCAAGGCGCACCTGAATCCCATGGTGCCCTGGATCTGGATCGGACTGATCATCATGATCTTCGGAACGATCACGGCACTTGTGCCCAACGCAGCTGCGCTGCCGGCGCGGGTTCCCGTGCGCGTGCAAACCGCTCCCGCGGTCGGAGCGGGGGACTGAATGCCTCTGAAAAAAAATACGATCCTGTACCGGGCTGCCCAGATGCTTCTGGTGGTGGTGGCCCTGTTTACCTTCATGGGCGTGGGCGATGAAGACGCCCGCTTCAACCAACTCGGCCATCACCTGATGTGCGTTTGTAGCTGCAACCAGATTCTGCTCGAATGCAATCACGTAGGCTGCATGTATTCCGACCGCATGCGCGGCGAACTGGCTGCCGCGCTCGATCGCGGCGACAACGACGATCTCACGTTGCAATCGTTCATACAGAAGTACGGGACCACCGTAGTCGCGGCGCCCAGCACAAGCGGCTTCGGGCGCGTGGCGTGGATCATGCCATTCGTCGCGCTGATCGCCGGCCTGGCGTCGGTAGTCTTCATCGTGCGCGCCTGGAAGAACCGTCCTGCGCCGGCGCTGGCCGACGGCATCCAGCCGTTGCACGGACCTGAGCTGGAGCGTTACCGCGATCAGGCCGACAAGGAGACCGATCTGTGAACACATCTGTCATTCTGATTTGCGCCTTGGTGACGCTGGGTACGCTGTTCTATGTCTTTTACATTCCCGGACAGATTTACACCGGCCCGACCAAGACGCGGCTGGTCTACTTGCGGGAGCGCAAGGAAGCCGTCTACGACAACCTGCGCGACCTGAACTTCGAGTACAAGGCGGGCAAGTTTCCCGACGCCGACTACCAGGAAATGAAAACCTCGCTGGAAGATGAAGCGGCCGCGATTCTCGCCGAGATTGCGCGCCTAGAAGAAGTGGCCGCAACCGGCGCTTCGCTCCGCGACAGGAAAGGAGCGAGGGTTTGAACCTCTCTCTCAAAGCAGCTGCACTCGTTCTGACTTTAATCTTCGGCGCGTTCGCCTCCGCCGAGACGCTTACGGGCACGGTCAAGAACGGCACCACTAACAAGCCGGCCGCCGGCGACGACGTCATTCTCATCAAGCTCGCCAATGGCATGGAAGAAGCCGCTCGGACTAAGGCTGACTCGAAGGGCAACTTCAAGTTCACATTCGACGACGTGGGCCCGCACCTCATCCGCGCGGTGCATCAGGGCGTGACCTACCATCGCATGGCGCCTCCTGGAACAACCTCGGTGGATTTGGACGTCTTTGACGTCTCTAAGAAAATTGACGGGCTCTCCGTTACTGCCGATGTCATGCGCTTCCAGGTGGAAAACGGCCAGCTTGAAGTCGTGCGCCTGTTTGCGGTGAATAACGAGTCGAAACCGCCCAAGACGCAAATGAACGATCACAACTTTGAGTTCTACCTGCCCGAAGGCGCGAAGGTGTCGCAGGGGATGGCGAAGACTGCGAACGGCAATCCCTTGAATGCCGCGCCCGTGCCGCAGGCCGACAAGGGCCGCTACGCATTCATCTTCCCTCTGCGCCCGGGCGAGACACAGTTCCAGGTGCAGTACACGGTTCCTTACTCGGGCTCCGCCACCATCGACCCGAAGGCACCTTACGGCATGCAGCACTTTGTGGTCATGGTTCCGAAGACGATGCAGTTCGAGGCCGGACCGGGCGCGCACTTTGACTCGATGAATGATCCGCAGCAGACTGATGCGATCGTTCAGGTCGCTGCCGAAACGAAGGCGGGCCAACCGCTGAGCTTCAAGATTTCGGGCACTGGCGTGCTCGCGGCCAACACCGCTCCCGAAGGCAGCACTAACGGCGGAGCCATGGGTGGCGGTCAGGGGCAGCAGGGGCAGCAAGGAAACTCGCGCATCGGAGACGGTCCGGGTGGTGGCATCGGGCCACCGATCGACGCGCCTGATCCGCTGCAGAAATATCGCTGGTGGATCATCGGAGGATTTGTTCTGGCCCTGTTCGGCGGAGCGTACTATGTGAACACGCGCCAGCGCATAGGCTACGCAGGCGGATCCAATGGGACCGGCGCGGATGTTGAGATGCCGGAGCCCGTACCTGCAGCGCGTGCCTACCGGGCGACCACACCACCGGTTTCGCGACCTGCCGTCCCCGCGGCAACGGCAGCGCCTGCCAGGCCCTCGATGCTACTGGAAGCGTTGAAAGAAGAGCTCTTTCAACTCGAGGTCGAGCACAAGCAAGGCAAGATCACTCAGCAGGAATACGAGAAGGCCAAAGCCGCCCTCGACGGCACACTCGAGCGGGCGATTAAGCGCGAAGCGCAGAACGTGTAACGGGTTGTGCGGGCACTCCTGCCCGCACACTCGGGCGCGCAATTGCCAAACGCTCTCCCGGCGAGGTTAGGCGATCTGCCGCTGCTGGACAGCCTCAATGTACTGCGCGATCTGATTCCGATGCGAGAGGTCGTGTCCCGCCAGCAGTCGTAGCATTACATCGAGAGATTCAGGCCCGCGCTCGTTGTGCTGACCGGCGCGATGCAGATCGGAAGCAGGTACGCGCTTCCAGGCAGCCAGGTTGAGTTGGCGCAGCGTGCGGAATGTCTCCACCAGTTCAGACGGTTCGCGCTCATTGTGGCGCTGCGCGGCCACCCAACAATCCTGCTGCGTACCCAGAATGGTCGGCAGTTCCTCACTCACGATCAGCCGCAGGCGATAGCCATACACCCATTCACTGTCGGTGAGGTGTCCGATGATCTCATTCGGAGTCCACTTGCCCTCGAAGGGTCGTGTCCGCAGCACAGTTGCGGAATTGCGATTCACGACATCCGCAAGTGCAGCTGCCGTTCCAGCGAGCACGGTCAGGGGATCCTGCTGCCCCAGCAGCTTGAACATCTTTTCGCGGTAGGCATGTGCGGCCGATACGGACGACTCTGCTTGCGTGAGACTCATTTCCTGACTCCTTCAACATTCTCGACTACGGGGCGTTAACGATATCTCGATGGTGCAAGAGCGCACTATCCGAATCTTGCGCACCTGAGCGAATTTAGTAGCAGAGTTTGTGGGCTTGCTGATTGGCAGAGAGCTGTTTCGACTGCCCGTCCATCTCCTGCATCCGGCTGCGATTCCGGGGGTTAGGAAAAAGCGTAGACTGATCGCCTGGGCCATATTGACCTTTCCCGCGCGAACCCGACGGCGTCTATCCGTCCCAAGCATCTCGCAACCGTCTGCGTCATCTAATAAGCGATAGGAGCGCCACCTATGGGAAACACATTTAAGACCGCCTTCCTGCTCACAGGATTGACCTTGCTGCTGATGGCGATCGGCAGCTACTTCGGCGGGCAGCGCGGGATGCTCACCGCCCTGATCATTGCGGGCGTGATGAACTTCGTCTCGTACTTTTTCTCCGACAAGATTGCTTTGGCTACGTATAGCGCGCAGGCCGTGACGCGCGAGCAACTGCCTCGCGCCTACCAGGTTGTGGAGCGGTTGACGCAAAAGGCCGGGCTGCCCATGCCGAAGATCTACGTCATCCCCACCGACTCGCCGAATGCTTTCGCCACGGGCCGCAACCCGCAGCACGCTTCGGTCGCTGTCACTCAGGGGATTCTTAACCTGCTGAATGACGAAGAACTTGAAGGCGTGCTCGCTCATGAACTCGGCCACGTTAGCAATCGCGACATCCTGATCAGTTCGATCGCCGCCACGCTGGCGGGCGCGATCACCTATGCCGCGCGCTTTGCCATGTTTTTCGGTGGAGGCGGCGACCGCGAAGATCGGCGCGGTGGCGGCTTGGCCGCTTTGGCGATGATGATTCTTGCGCCCCTTGCCGCCATGCTGATTCAACTGGCAGTCTCGCGCTCGCGTGAGTACCAGGCTGATGAGACTGGCGCGCATTTAACCGGGAACCCGTACGCTCTGGCCAGCGCACTTGGGAAACTGGATGCGTACTCTCGGCGAGTCCCGATGGAGGCCAGTCCGTCGACAGCGCACCTGTTCATCATTCAGCCGTTGCTGGGCGTGAACTTGGGGAATCTTTTTTCGACGCATCCGCCGATTGCAAAGCGCATCGAGCGCTTGACTGGGCGTCCGTCGGAGTTCCGGCAGGCGGGGTAGAGGCAGTTGCGCTCACAATGGAGGGACGGGCGTCTCGCCCGTCCGGCGGGCCGGGACGCCCGCCGCTCCATCGCTTCAAGAAAGGTCGAAGCCGGTCAGGAGGTTCTCATCAGGATGGTTCGTATCAGGGCGATTCGTATCAGGGCGCCGCTTTAGCGGCGCCGTTCTGTTTCGCGCAACGAGGCGCCTTTAGGCACTGTCTTCGCGCAAGAACTCGCTAATCCCACGTTCTATGAATGGACGAGCAAGCGAACAGCTGTTTTCCTGTGACGTTGGTAACAGCTTTTGCTCTACCCCGCATAGTAGAATCGCGTTCGATGTCTCCTGAAACCGCCACTGCCGCCACGCATCGCGCCACGCAACTCGAAGCCACTCTGCGCAGGGTCATTCGCGGCAAGGACGAAGTCATCCGGCTGGCGCTGGTTTCCATCTTCGCTCGCGGCCATCTTCTGATTGAAGGCGTCCCGGGAGTCGGCAAGACCACGCTCGGCCAGGCATTGGCGCGCGCGCTCGATTGCGGCTTTCAGCGCGTGCAATTCACCAGCGACATGCTGCCCTCCGACGTGCTGGGCATCTCGATGTACTCGGCCATCGAGCAACAGTTCGAATTCAAGCGCGGCCCGGTGTTCACCAACATCCTGCTGGCCGACGAAATCAACCGCACCACGCCTAAAACGCAGTCGGCTCTGCTCGAGGCGATGAACGACGGACAGGTCACGATCGATGTCCACTCGTATCCTTTGCCGCAACCGTTCCTGGTGCTCGCGACACAGAATCCAGTGGAGCATCACGGCACCTACCCGTTGCCCGAGTCGCAGCTCGACCGTTTCCTGATGCGCGTGCACATGGGATATCCCGATGCCGATGCCGAACGGGAGATCCTGCGGTCAGCCGCGGGCGCCGCACAACTCGATACCCTGAAGCCCGTGCTGACCGGAGCGGACGTTCTGGAAATGCAGGACGCCGTCACGAGAGTTCGGGTGGACGACGCGCTGGTGACCTACGCGCTGGCCATTGTGCGCAAGACGCGCGAATCGGAGTTTCTGTCGCTGGGCGTTTCGCCGCGCGGATCGCAGATGCTTTACCGCGCCGCGCAAGCCATGGCCTTCCTCGAAGGCCGCACCTACTGCACCCCGGAAGACTTCAAACCCCTGGTAGTTCCGGTATTCGCGCACCGGGTCGTGGTCAGCGGATCGTATTCCTCGACGCTGAAGAAGTCGGATCAGGCAGAGCAGGTCATGCGCGAGATCGCGGAGACTGTGGCTGTTCCCGTCTAGTCGCTGGTGGCCAGTCGCCAGCAACTCCAACCCTACACGCTTCTTGCAAAGCTCGCCGCTAACCAATACCCTTGCAGCCGACCACTCGGGTACCGAACGTCTATGACTTTTCTGCGCTTTCTAATGTTCCTTTCGCTGGTCGTGTGGGTTGGTGGCATCATCTTCTTGTCGTTCGTCGAAGCTCCCACCGCATTTCACGTGCTGCCCTCGCGCCACATGGCGGGAACAGTGGTGGGGCATTCGCTCGCGATACTGCACTGGATGGGGCTTTTCTCCGGCATCGTGTTTCTGGGAAGCTCGATGTTGCTGTCGAGCCTGACGACTGGAACGGCCAAGCCGCTGGCCGTCCGGCATATCCTGATTGTCCTGATGCTGCTGCTCACCGCCGTCTCGCAATTCGGCATCTCTCCGAAGATGGCGACTCTGCGCGCCCAGTTTGGGGACATCGATACCGTCCCCGCGACCGATCCCGGCCGCATACAGTTCGACTCACTCCATGTTTGGTCGGTACGCTTGGAAGTCGCGGTGCTCGCGATGGGGATCGCTACGCTGTACTGTGCAGCTCGTCATATCCCCTGAAGGTCGCATCTCCGTTTCTGAGAACAGCTCTTAACCGCGAAGTGCGCAAAGAAAGGCCGCCAAGAACGCCAAGAAAGGCGACTTTACTTTTTTCCATGTGGCTCTTCTTTGCGAACTTTGCGGCATGTCTTCGCGATCTTAGCGGTTAAGAGCTTTTTTATTTTCTGCCCCTGTACCCCGAGACTTGGGTCTCCGGCCCCCACTCATTTATTCTGTAATGTTTGTGATCCCTCCGCCGACGCGCTGAGAACTGATAGCTGACGGCTGAAAGCTGACTCATGAAATCTGGAATCATCGGCCTGCCCCAGGTAGGCAAGACATCCTTGTTCCGCATGCTTACCAAGACGGTCTTGTCCGCGCATGCTCTGGCCAACCCTCGCGAAGCGCACATCGGCGTCGCCAAGGTTCCCGACGACCGTCTGGACCGCCTGGCCGAGCTCTACAAGCCCAAGAAGCTCACCCATGCGTCCATCGAATATGTGGACGTCGGCGCCGTCGGCGAGGATGCCCTCAAAGAAACCGCCTACATCGGACACCTGCGCCAGGTCGACGCGCTGGTTCACGTATTGCGTGCTTTCGAAGATGACTCGATCCCACACGTTGGATCCATCGACCCGCTGCGCGATATCAAGAACGTCGAGTTCGACTTGATGGTCAGCGACCTCGGACAGATCGAGAAACGCCTCGAACGACTCGTGAAAGATCTCAAGAAGATGCGCTCGCCTGAGTTGGAAAGAGAAAACGAACTGCTCATCAACGCGAAGGCACATCTTGAGACCGAAAAGCCTTTGCGCGAAATGGAGATGACACCCGAGGACAAGAAACGCATCCGCGGTTTCATGTTCCTCAGCGAAAAACCCATGCTGTATGTGTTGAATATCAGCGAGACGCAGGAACTCGGCAAGGCGCTGGAAGCCGCGGTCGCGAAGTATAACCTGGCGGAAGTTGCGTCCCGTCCGAACGCCGGCGCAACGGCCGTTTGCGCGAAAGTCGAAGCAGAACTCGCCGAGATGAGCGATGAAGATGCGGCAGAGTTTCTCTCCAGCTACAGCCTGACGGAGAGCGGTCTCGTCCGTTTGATCCGCCAAACTTATCACCTGCTTGGCCTGATTTCATTTCTCACCGCCGGGGAAGACGAATGCCGCGCCTGGACGATTCCCGTGCACACGCGTGCGGTCGAGGCCGCAGGCGCGATCCACTCCGATCTCGAAAAACATTTCATCCGCGCCGAGACGATCCGCTGGGACCAGTTACTCGAAGCGGGTTCTGAAGCCAACGCGCGCGCCAAGGGCCAGCTGCGACTTGAGGGCAAGGATTACATCGTGCAGGACGGAGATGTGATGCACATCCGGCATAGTGGGTAGCGGATGGCCGATGGCCGATAGCTGTTCGCTGCTCTGCTATCATCGCCCAACCGATGAGCCCCATTTACACCGCCATCCTGCTCGGCCTCACAGCTGCCGCGGCCAACATTTTCGGCGGAGCCATCATCGTCCAGCGCAATTGGGAGCGGCGCTATCTCAAATATTTTGTCGCCTTGGGCGCGGGGTTCATGCTGTCGACGGCGCTGGTGGAGGTTGTACCCACCAGCCTTGCACTGGGCGGACGGTATGCTGCGTTTCTGATCCTGCTCGGTTACCTGATCATTCACTTCTTCGAGCACACCGTCACGCCACATTTTCACTTCGGCGAAGAAACGCATGAGGACGAGTTTCTCCGCCCTCACAAGACCTTCTCGGTGCTGGTGGGCCTGATCATTCACACGTTTTTTGACGGCATCGCGATTGCCGCCGGGTTTCTGGTGTCGTCGTGGCTGGGCTGGATCATTTTTCTGGCCGTGTTCCTGCACAAGATCCCGGAAGGATTCACGGTGGCCTCGGTGATGCTCGCCGGCGGGCGCAGCCGAAGTGTCGCGTGGGGGGCATCGGTGGCGCTGGGCGCGGCAACTCTGGCTGGCGTATTGACGATGGCTGTGTTCCGCCACCAGGTGAATGAAGGACTGCCGCTGGCGGCGGGGGTGACGATTTATGTGGCTGCGTCGGATTTGATTCCGGAGGTCAACAAGGAGCCCGGTGTGAGAATGGCGCTAATTGTGTTCTTAGGGGTGGCTTGCTTGTTTGTGCTGGACTATTTTTTCCATGTGCATTAGAGCACGGGGGGGAAGTCGACACTCGCCGCAAAAAAGCAGGTCCTTCGCGTCGCTCAGGATGACAACCAATGTAAATGTTCTTTTCCCTGTCACCTGTTCCCTGTGACCTGTTCCCTGCTCTCTTACTCCACCTGGTGCTTCGCGGTGTAGCCGTCGCGCGCGTAGATCTGAAACTTCACGTCCTTGCCCTTCTGATCTTTCACTTTCAAGGGGCCGCCATCTGGCGCTACCAATTCGACTTTGAGCTTGCGGTAGCTGCCGTCGAGTTTCGGGTTCGTGGGATGGTACGCGATGGTGTACTGATTGCGGATGTCGTTGCCGATATCGTGAAAGATTTCCGGCAGTTCGCCGTCGAAGCGCGGGAAGTAGGCGCGGCCCCCCGTCATGTGAGCGAAGGTGTTCATCTGGTTGTCGGCCTGCAGCCAGTCGGTAGTGATCAGACCGCCGCCGGTGCCCATGCGCGCTTCCATCATTTCGCGGAGGGCCCGGCCAATGCTGACGGCGTAAATCGTGACGTTCTGGGTGGTCTTCAGTTTTTTAAGAATCTGATCAAGGTTCAGCTTGCTGAAGGTATCTTTCCCGGTGGAAACCAGAATGATGTACTTGCGCCCTTCCAGGTTCTCAACGCGGTCAATGGTGTCGTAGAGCGCGTCGAAGAGGTTGCGCTCCGAGAAGCCGGGAATACGCAGCGTGTTCAATGCTCCCAGCACGGCGCGCTTGTCTTGCGTGAAGTCGGTGAGGATCTGTGGCCGCATATCATAAGAGACGACGGCGATCCAGTCCTCGGGTTTCAACGTGGCCGCAAAGTTGTATGAGGCGTTCAGCGCTTCGTACATGTAGTTGTAATTTGTCGAGGCATACTCGACCAGCAGCACAGCGGTGATTGGCGCTGCAGACTGGTTGAAATTGGAGATCGTCTGCGGGGCTCCGTCCTCGAAAATCCGGAAGTTGTCTTTCCTCAGGTTCGGGATGAATTGCCCGTCCTTGGTAGTGACCAGCACATCCAGGTTCACCAGCGGCACGTCGACCTTGATGGAGTAGTCGGGCATGCCCTCGATCTTCTTCGGCTTTTCGGGTGCCGGAGGTGGAGTCGCCTCCTCTTCCTTCTTTTTCGGAATCGCGTATGGACCGACATCGCCGCCCGGTCCGCCAGCCTCGGCGGGGGCATCCTGCTTATTCGGGTTCTGGGGAGACTGGGACGGGGGCTGCTGGGGTGCGTCCTGTGCAACCAGGGGCAGCACACTGCAGGCCAAAGCAAATAACACTAGTGTCAACAGCAACTTACGAGTGGAACACTTGCCCATAGAAACCTCAACACGCTGGTCAACAGTGGCACGAAAGTAACATTTGACCGTCAATTTTCTGATGCTAGTATAGACGCACAGCTTCGCGATTGGGATGTTTTGCTAGGTCCTTAGAGGTTCACCTGCTCCCGGCAACTACTCGCCATCGTTCGGAGTCTAATCACGTAGGAGCCGTGTTGTTGGCAGGGCTCTCTTCGGGGCAAATCGAATGAGATATGTTGTTCGCCCGCTCGCCGCGTTGTATCTACTCTTCACCCTTGGTGCGTTGGCCGCTGAAAAACCCACCGGTCAAGTTGCGGTACCGGAAACCATCCCAGTCAGTCAGATTCACACCGGCATGCGTGGCTACGCGTTGACGGTATTCCAGGGCGTAAAGCCCGAGTCCATGGACGTAGAAGTCCTGGGTGTCCTCAAGAATATGAACGGGCCGAAGGGTGACATCATCCTGGTCCGCCTGCATGGCGAGAAGGCCGAGTACACCGGCGTGGTCGCCGGCATGAGCGGCAGCCCCGTGTATTTCAACGGCAAGTTGGCGGGAGCGTTGGCGTTCCGCATTGGCGAATTTTCGAAGGAACCGATTGCGGGCGTGACGCCCATCGCCGACATGCTTGAAATCAATGCGTTTGACAAGAGTCCGGGAGGCGCGCCGTCCACCACAGCCCGTGCGGCCTTGCCCAGTTCATTGACGAAGACATCGGGACCGGGTCAACCGTCCGACATTCCGGTGCAGAGCGTTGCGAATTACCTGAAGCCGATCGATACGCCACTGGTGTTCAACGGCTTCAGCGAAGAGGCGGTTAAGTTGTTTGCTCCACAGTTCGCCTCGAGCGGAATCGTGCCCGTCATGGGCGCGGGGTCCTCGAGCGATCAGAAGCAGCCCGAGCCGCTCGAGGCCGGGTCGGCGGTCAGCGCGGTGCTGGTGCGCGGAGATATGGACATCGCCGCCACCTGCACGGTGACCTATATCGACACAGAGCGTCTTCTGGCCTGCGGACATCCCCTGCTTCAGTTCGGCAGCGTCGATTTGCCGATGACCAAGGCGAACGTGCTGGCCACCCTGCCGTCGCCGCTGAACGCTTTCAAGATCGTCAATACGACGGAGCCTGTCGGCGCCTTCGTACAGGATCGTCACACGGGAATCATGGGTTTGCTGAACAAGGAACCCGACATGATCCCGGTAACGCTCAGCATTCGCAGTGGCTCTGCCACCAAGGAGATCCACTACGAGGTGCTGAACAATCCGAAGTTGAGCCCGGTGGCCATGATGGCAACGGTGTTCAATGCGCTGCACGGCATCAACGACTACGGCGAGGAAACGACCTAT
>Ga0210406_10001813_pt1 | contig 25228 bp, 17 predicted proteins | sample IncBWC30MmetaG_FD_155454 | JGI IMG/M metagenome (GOLD analysis project Ga0210406, IMG submission 155454) | Forest soil microbial communities from Barre Woods Harvard Forest LTER site, Petersham, Massachusetts, United States - Inc-BW-C-30-M | ecosystem: Environmental > Terrestrial > Soil >... | reverse complement strand
CGGACTGTCGCAGTTCCCAGCGACGGTGCGATCAAACGCTTGGTGGCGATGTAGTCGACGAACAGGTGCATCCATTTATGCAGCGCCTCAGCCGCAGGCGAGGTCTCGAGCAGGTGCGGCACGGCTCCGGCCAGCAGTTCGACCTCGCGCCGGTAAACCGCTTCCACAATGGCCTCTCTGCTTGGGAAATTGCGATACAGCGTGCCGATTCCGACGCCTGCGCGGCGCGCGATTTCTTCCAGGCTCACATTCAGCCCGAGTTCCGCGAACCCCACTTTGGCAGCATCGATCAGTAGTTGTCGATTCCGAGTGCTGTCGGCGCGGGGTTTGCGCGCCTGGGGCATTGGCTTGCGTTTCACGTTTAAAAATCCGCTCCTGAAATAGCACTTGCAAAACGGAGGAAGCCTCCGTATATTAAACGGAGGTTCCCTCCACTTCCAATTAGACCATGTTTGCATGGTGCAGCGGTAGGGCAGGTGCGCACAACAAGAGGAATTTGATCATGACGAATTCATTTGGGGCCACATCGACGACCGACGAAGTGCTGCAAGGCATCAATTTGAGGGGCAAACGGGTGTTCCTAACCGGTGTTTCCGCGGGTCTGGGTGTCGAGACAGCGCGCGCTTTGGCGGCGCACGGAGCGCAGGTCATCGGAGCCGCGCGCGATCTATCCAAGGCGAAGGCCGCCACGGAACAAGTTCGAGCGCAAGCCACGGGCGGAGGTTCTCTGCGTCTGGTCCAACTCGACCTGGCATCGCTCGACAGCGTGCGCCGCTGCGCTGACGGATTGCTTGCCGCGGGCGAACCCTTTGACGTGATCATCGCCAACGCCGGTGTCATGGCATGCCCCAAGGGTGCCACGGTCGATGGCTTTGAGATCCAGTTCGGCACCAATCATCTCGGCCACTTTGTTCTGATGAACCGCATCGTTTCGCTGCTCCTGCCGGGTTCACGGCTGGTGAACGTGTCTTCTTCGGGGCACCGATATGCAGACGTCGATCTTGAAGATCCGAACTTCGAGCACTCTCCGTACGCCGAGTTCACTGCCTACGGTCGCTCCAAGACCGCCAACATACTTTTTGCAGTCGAATTCGATCGACGCCACAAAGGGCATGGGGTACGAGCGACGGCGTTGCATCCCGGCGCCATCCGGACCGAGCTGGGTCGCCATATGGCTCCTGGCGCGATGGAAAAATTGATCGTGGAGATCAATGCCAGTCAGCCCAAGGGCGGGGAGCTCTTCAGCTGGAAAAGCATTCCCCAAGGTGCGGCAACTTCCGTGTGGGCCGCCTGCGTCGCTGAAGCTGAAGCCATTGGCGGTCGCTATTGCGAAGACTGCCACGCGGCCGAGGTCGTCTCAGTCCCTCTCCTGCGTAGGGGTGTGCAGCCTTACGCTGTCGATCCGCAACGCGCTCAGGCGCTTTGGCAGAAGAGCGAAGAGCTGGTCGGCGAACACTTTCAATAACGAAAGCAAGATGTGGAGTGTCTCGTTGTAAGCCCCTTGCTAACTTGTCCACCACTCACCAAGGAGAAGATTATGTTTACATCAACATCATACGCAGACCCTGCAGAGGCAGGAGCGGCCGGCGTGCTCATCCCGCTCATCCGAGCTGCGGCGACCATTGGCTTTGCTATTGCGCCGTGTTCACTGGGCTTCGTCATCATCGCCGTGTCCGAGCAATTGATTCGCTCGATCATGGTGGGGGATGACCCGGAAATGCTGATGAGCGATTTGCAGAATCAGTTTCCGAACGACGCGATCGAGCTCAACGAGCACGACGATGCCGGGCTGGTAGCGAAAGTAGTGGATTTGATCGAGCGCCCCGACAAGGCCTTGGAGCTGCCTCTCGATATTCGCGGCACGGATTTCCAGATGCGTGTATGGGATGCCTTGCAAAAAGTGCCCGCCGGCACCACGGTGAGCTACACCTTTTTGGCCGAACAAATCGGCGCACCCGACGCGGTCCGGGCGGTGGCGCAAGCATGTGCGGCAAACCCTTTGGCGGTCGCAATTCCGTGCCACCGAGCTGTGCGCGCCGATGGCGACTTGGCGGGATACCGGTGGGGCATTGAACGCAAGCGGGCGCTGCTCGAGCGCGAAGCCACGGTATGAGGGTGGTGGCAGCGCATTAGCCGCCCGAGGCAGCATCCAGGCGATCGTGGTACCAGGAAAATAGCCCTGAGGAGACATTTTTATAACGCGTAAATGACTGCATCCCTGTCAAATCCAATGGTACTTGAGTGATACTGGCGGCAGTTGGATCAAGGCACGCGATGAATAAGGTTACGCCTAGAGATTTTCGAAATGCATTTGTTGCCGTCATGCAATCAGAGCATGACGACTTTCGTACTGCGGTTGGTTTCGAGACCAAATCGTATAACTTCTTCATGCGGACCACCATTTATCCGAGAGTCGCCAGGCAACTCGGGTTGCTGTCGTGGAACAAGGAGTACTACACCCTTGACGGGATGTTGTACGAGGAACGCGGCGTGGACGGTACCGGGAAGTACGCCACGTATGCGAATTGGATTTCCGTGGCCATAGAGCATGAGAACGATAGTTCTCGTGCGCATGAAAAGATGAATAAGCTGCAGTCTTTCAACGCGCCGCTGAAGGTGTTGATCACCTACGCCGCCGACGGCTCCGCTTCCGAAACCCTGCTGCGAAAGTACGAAAACCTCATAAAGAGTTCGGACGTGTTCAACGACGTCGCGACGCTGCGTCAGCAACTCGTCATATTGGGTACACCGAAGACGGTACGCGAATGGCGATTCTATGCCTACGAAAACGACGGCTTTGTTCTAATGCTACCCGGCTAGTGTCGCTGGTTTACAGGGCAATAATGCCGTGCCGCAGTGCGTAGCGCGTAAGGTCGGCGATATTATGCAGTTGCAACTTGCGTAGAATATTTCGCCGGTGCGCTTCGACCGTGGCTACGGCAATGCCCATTTGTGCGGCAATGGTTGCACTACGTTGGCCCTCGGCAATGAGCTTGAGCACTTGTTTCTCCCGTTTTCCCAAGGTCTGCGGTTGCGATAGACCGGCGCTGGGCGGGGCTTCTTCCCAGAGAGTCATCACTGCGCCCGTGACTTCGGGAGACAGATAATTCTTGCCGCTTGCTACCGCCCGCAGCGCATGAATCAACTCCCGCCCCGAGGCGGACTTCACCACATAACCTTTGGCCCCCGCCTTGGTCATCGCGCGCACGAACTGCCGATCGGTGTATCCGCTCAACGCAATGATCTTCAATTCAGGATGACGCCGGCGAAGCTCACGGGCAACTTGTTCGCCATTCATCTCAGGCATCGCGATGTCGAGTATCAAAATGTCGGGATGCAATTCATCGATACGCGCCAGGCACTCCGTTCCGTCGGCGGCTTCACCGATCAACTCAAATTCAGGAGCACCCGCAATGAGATGCCCGATCGCTTCGCGAATGAGCGGATGATCATCGACCAGCATGACGCGATAGGGCTTCATCTCGGACTCATGGGCACTTGAATCGTGGCAATCGTGCCGCGATTGGGCGCGCTGTCAATTTGAAATGTACCGCCGATGTATGCGATCCGCTCGCGCATCGTCGCTATACCCATGCCTCCCGTGGAGCTTGCCGACGAGCGTGCGGCGGCAAATCCGGCGCCTCGATCCATCACTTCAACAGTCAGCTGCTCGTTGACGCGCCGCGTGGCGATGTTTGCAATTTTCACTTTTGAATGGCGCGCCACGTTGATGAGCAGCTCGCGTACCGCCCGAAACAGAATCGACGCCGTGAGCGAATCCAATGGTTTGGAAACCGAATCGTCGTCAAGCAAGACCTCCAGACGGTACGTCCTTCGCATCTCCTCACTCAGCCATTCGATCGCCGGAATCAGACCCAGTTGTTCCAAGACGGGGGGATTCAATTGAGCAGTCAAGCTGCGCATCTCGCGAACCACGCCGGCAAGTAATTGTGCGATCTCATCGAGCGCCGGATGAGTGCCTTGGGACTCATTGTTGTCGCGCAATGCATCGAGCTTGATCGAGGCGACATGCAGTTCTTGGCCCAGACCATCGTGCAGATCACGTGCGATGGATTGCCGTTCACGAACCTCGGCAAGCGCGAGCTCACGTGCGAGTCGTCCAAGGTCTTCGGTGCGCTCGCGCACGCGCTTCTCGAGCTCCTCGTTCGCCGCGGCCTTGGCTTGAATCTGCGCCTGCGCCGATCGCTTGGCCTCCGTGATATCGGTAAACGTGATGACAACGCCGGCGATCTGCGTGCCTTCGGCGCGGTACGGCACGATGCGGCGCAGATAGACTCCCTTGTGATCGAGTTCCTGAGAACGCGGCGTCAAGGTTTGCAGGACGATGCGCGCATTCTCGATGAGGGTTGAGTCCACGGCTGCCAAACTCAAATCCGCAATCGGTCGTCCGATATCGCTCTGCAGCAGATTGAATATCCGATGGGCGGCCGGCGTGAACCATTTGATGCGAAAAGATCGATCCAGACAAAGGGTAGCCACTTCATTGGAGGCGAGCAGATTCCGTAGATCGGCATTGGCGACTTCGAGTTCACTGACCTTGGTTTGCAACTGCGTGTTGACGGTATTCAGTTCTTCATTGACCGACTGCAGTTCCTCTTTGGAACTTTCCAGTTCCTCATTCATCGACTGCAGCTCTTCATTGATCGACATCGTCTCTTCGTGGGACGCGCGCAACTCCTCATTCGAAACCTTCAACTGATTCACGGCGCTCAGCAGATCCTCCTGCGTCGCGCGCAGTTCCTGCCGCAATTGACTATGTACCGCGCGGGAGTGCGCGCCGCCGGTCTTGGAATCGCTTTCCCGAAACGCGATCAAGTATCGCGCGGCACCAGGTTCGCCAAGTACGTGTCGAACCGGGAATACCTCGAGTGTAGTGATACCGGACTCGCCCTTAGGCGTTCCTTTGATCAGCACCGGACGCTGATCGATTTGCACGCGTCGGATGGCTTCTGGCAATTGCGTCCGGAGGCCTTTGGGCAAGCGCGGCAGCAGCAAGGTCTTGGTTGCGGGGCGCGCCGGGGACAGGAAGCGCTCAGCGGAGCCGCTCAAATGGAGAACCTCGGCGCGCTCATTCACCAGCACCGCGGCCGGGGCGAAGCGTTCGAAAAGGGCGCTGCGCGTCAAGTTCGCATGCGACGCCACGTCACCCGTCTCGCTTGACGGTTCGTGGTCGACCGGCGATGGCCGAGAGTTTCCTTTGCCTACCCGCCAGGCGATCTGATCCCGGGGCGTCGTACCGATGCTTTGGTAGATTCTCCATTTCCGGTCAATCATTTTGAAAAGCTTTTCGTGCGTGCCCACCGTCTCGGCGCTGCCCAGAAACAAATAGCCAAGGGGACGCAGCGCGAAGTGGCACAGCAACAATATCCGATCCTGGGTGGCCGGTTCGATATAGATCAACAAATTCCGGCAGGTCACCAGATCCAGGCGCGAAAAAGGCGGGTCAACAAGCAGGTCATGCTGACCGAAGATGACGCTTTCGCGCAGCTGTGGTGTGACTTGGTAATGATGATCGTCCTTGACCTCCTGAAAATAGCGTTTCAAGAGTTCAGCACTGATTTGGCTTCGAATGCCGGACGGGTAACGTCCGGCGCGGGCGTAGTTCAAGGAATCTTCGTTGGCATCGGTTCCGAATATCTGTATCCCGCAATGCTTTCGCATGCTTTTTAGCCGTGCCAAGATGAGGATGGCCAGGGTGTAAGCCTCCTCGCCCGTTCCAGCCCCCGCCACCCAGGCTCTGATCGACTCACCTGCTTTTTTGCCGGCGATGAGGGGGCGCAACACCTGATTGTCGAGTACTTGCCACGCTTGCCGGTCGCGAAAGAATTCCGTGACGCCGATCAGTAAATCTTTGCGCAATGCGGTGACTTCGGCGGCATCGCGCCGCAAGCGCTTGGCGTAATCCTCGAGCTTCTGAATGTTCAGCAGCCCCATCCGCCGCTCGATGCGACGCACCAGCATGGGCTGTTTGTAACCGGTGAAGCTTTGCCCATGGCCTGATTGCAAGACACCAAGGATCTTGGCGAGCGGGCCGCCCGCTTGCGCCGATGCCGGAGTCGCGCTCGGCGCGCGCACGTAAGCGTGTCGGGCATAGCTGACCAAGACACGCGGCATCTTCGGGATCGCCAGCACATGAGCCACCAGACCGGTGGCAATTGCGCTTCGCGGCATGCCGTCAAATTGAGCAGTCTCCGGTGCTTGCACGAGCACGATGCCACCATTCGCGACGATGTCTTTCAAGCCGAGCGCACCATCGCTACCCGTGCCTGAGAGGACAATGCCAATGGCGCGTTCGCGCTGATCCCGGCCCAATGAGCTGAACAGCCGGTCCACCGGCAGTCGACGCCCGCGAATTTCAGTCGGCGTCGAGAGGCGAATGCGGCCGTGTGTGACGCCGATGTCCTTGTCGGCAGGCGTGGTATACACGCAATTCGGTTCCAATCGCATGCCATCCTCTGCCGGGCGAACGCTCATTTCGGTGTGGCGAGCGAAGAGTTCCGCCGACAGGCTTCGCGGGGTGGGACTCAAATGCTGGAGAATAATGAAAGTCAGGCCGCTGTTGGCCGGCAAAACATGCAGAAACTCCACCAGGGCATCAAACCCGCCGGCCGATGCGCCGATTCCCACCACGCAGGGGAGGAGGTTGTTACGGTCGCTAAGTTTGAGGTCCGGCACAACGGAACGGCGCCGCTTTGGTGTGGCCGCCTTCCTTGGCTTAGCTCGCGTAAAGCCCATGGTTTTCGCCCGCAGTTCAAAGTGCGAGTCTACGGCAATGCGCCTGATGTGGGGGTGCCGGATTGCGAGGGAATCAGGCCACCCGCGGGGGTTCGAAAATTTCAAGCAGTGCTACGCGCCGGCCTTCCTCAAAAAGTTCGTAACAGGTTTCCCCGACCGCGCGCATCTCCCTGCCCGCGCTCAACTCGGCGACTACCTGGTCGAAAAGCGGAAGCTTGAGGTTCCTGGCTTCCTCTGCAGCTTCTGCACATAGGGTCGCGGGCGCCAGCGCAACACCGTCAGGGTCGAGAAGAAGAACTGCTTTCATCATAAAAGGGTCTTCCTGGAACTTTCTGCTGCAACTTCATGGCCGTTTCTGCTTGCGCCAGCCGTTCGGTGATCGACACCGGATATCCCGAGTCGAACTGACTAAATCCTCCGCTCACGGATAGATTGAGTTCAGCCAACGAATTATCCGAGTCGATTGCCTCATCAAGGTAAGCGAGCACCGCGGTGCAAGCAGATGGACTCGCGACCCTGCCGAGTACTGCAAATTCATCGGCACCGATTCTGCCAATGACCGCAGCCTTTCGAAATGTTCCCCTCAAGAGGATCGCAGTGCGGATCAGCAGACTGTCGCCGACAGCCCGCCCCAAAGAGTGGTTGACGAACTTTAAATGCTCGACCTTAAGAAAAAGCAAGAATGCCCAACGCTCGCGAGCGCCCAATATGTCCAGAAGCTCTTCGCCCGCGCAGGTGAACCCTTCGCGATTATAAAGCTGCGTCAGCTCGTCTATGAGCGACATCGAATACGTGGGAAGGCGAGGACGCAGCTGCGATACGATTTTCATTGATACGGCGCGTCGGCAGCCAGGACAAAAGGCGCCTCGGTGGAGGACGGTGGGAATGCCGCCCCCACCGAGAACGTATCACCGTTCCACAATCGGATCGAACCGGGATAGCGCCTAAAAAGTTGCGTCAACACGCGACGGGCCGCCGCATTATTCATCGGGCTGTGGCGCGCATTGGTCGCATCCCGACGCCGGAATCGGGGGGCTGGATACAAATAGCCGAAACCGGAGTCGGGTGCGTACGGGAAATGACGAGCAATGTGTCTGCATGCTCGACATCATGATCGGAAGGAATACAGATGACGCCCCTGGATCGGGTGGTCGCTACGCGAAGCCGCCGGCCATCACCACCGGCCGGAACGACTGCCCAAATGTTTCGCTTATTGACGCTCAAGGGCGTGTCCTCGAAATCCTGGCGTAGCGTGAACTCCGTCACAGGGAGGACGAGGGTATAGCCCACGTGGAGGCCCGGATATTCGCCATCGCCGGTAACGACATTACCGGGTAGCAGGTATAAATGGCCCCAACCGACACTTGAATCTAACGCGTGTTAACAAGAGCGGCGCGATGTTGCGATGCATCATCACCGAATACCTGAACTTGCGTCAGGGGGAGGTTGCCTCAATGGAATCGGCGATGATCCAAGCGGCGCCGACCAGGGCAAGATTGATTGCGTTCGCCGTCCAGTTCAGGTGACTGGCGGGATCGATAAAGATCGACGGCGCATGGACCAGCAGCCCGAAGACGATGAACATCATAGTGAGCAGTCTTGCGCCGGTACTTGCAAGAATTCCCGTGATGATGGCAATGGCCGCGGCCCAGTGAGCGATTCCCGTTGCGCAAGCCCAGAATAACTGGCCGGGTGGCAACCACGCAGGAACATACGACGCAGTCGCGTCAATATAATAAAAATGCACCAGACCAAACGAAAATAAACACACGGCAAATATCCGCTGAGCGAACCGTCTCAGGCGTGCAGAATCTCGTCCGTCGATTCGCCCGGCAATTGCATACGTGACCAAGCCTCCCGCGACCAGTGCAAGTTGCTCGGCGACTCCCGCCCAAGTACTCAAATCTGACGGCCGCGCCACTACTCGCGGTATGTGCAACAAACCAACGCACAGCCCATAGAGCGTTGTGAGTGCAATGGCGCCGGCGCGGGCGGTGCGCTCCCATTGAACCGCAAGGCCGGCGAGCAGTAGGACTCCGGCAACCGCGTAAGCCAACGCCGTTCGGTCAGGCACGTTGCCCGGAACCGGCTGCCAAACAAGCGCAAAGTCGCCCCACGCAAGTCCGACCATCCCCAGAGCGACCGCCCCGCAACCATAAACACGCAAGCCGATCCGGCGCCCGAAAAACCCCGCGAAAATGTCGGCAGAAACAGATCCTGCATCGCGCTCTTGAAACGCAGGTCGGACCGAAGCCTGGTGCTCGTCAAGATAAGGCTTGGGATCGTTCACGGGCAAGAGCACCTTCGGACTGTCGAAATCAGCCAAACATATGCTCTAGCGATATTCCATCGTCAAGATCCACTCTCCCGCCAAATTCGAGTACCACTTCGATTCGCGCACGCCAAATTCGATTCGCGCACGCCAATTTCCCCAGCCACCGTGGGCGATATGTGACCGCGATCGTTGTGGGCATTCGCTGTCAACAATTGGTACCCAAAAACGCTCGCGGACTGGCTCTTGACGGGCGAGGCGGCGGCTAAGAGTATTCGCTTGGGAGATGCCACACCGCCAGCGATCAACGGAGAGTTAAGGTGCTCAAAACGCCGCATTCGATTCTCGGGGCTATCCTGCTCGGCGGCTTTATCGCCGGCACCATGGATATTGGCGCCGCAGCTCTCATCAACAGCGTGAGTGTGCCGGTGATTTTGAAGGCGATAGCGAGCGGCATCTTGGGCAAGGCCTCATTTGAACAGGGCATCGAGGCTGAGTCGCTGGGAGTGTTGCTGCAGTGGGCGATGTCGATTTTAATCGCCGCAATCTTCGTGGTCGCTGCGTCCCGGGTGACCATACTCAAGCGGCGATGGTTGGCAGCTGGGCTGGCCTACGGCGTCGTTGTCTTTTTCGTCATGAACTACGTGGTGGTGCCGCTCTCGGCCATCGGTCGCACCCCGCACTTCACGGCCGCGCGCTTCATAGAAAATCTGCTGGCGATGCTGCTGTTCGGCGTGATCATCGCTTTCTTCGCGCGCTCCGCACAGACAATCGACTCACGAATTACGGCGGTGATTGCAGGCGACTGACCCAGCAACCCGGGCACGTTGCAGCGCGCGGGTCGCGGCCGAAGTGCCTCATCCGCCGGCGGCTTCAGCGGAACGCGATCACCACTGCGGCAGTAAGCAACACCAATCCGGCGGCCTGCCAACGGTAGTCTTGCCAGAAGGGCTTGGTCTGCAATTCGGCGCGCTCGATTCGCCACGACAGCAGGGGCGACATTGCGTCCATCTGCGATGCGCGCTGCAACGTCGCTGCGCGCGCGCTGACGCCGACGAGGATGAGGATATCGATCAGGGTCAGAATGGGTGCTGCATACAAGAAATGCAGATGCGTCCAATGCAGGACGCCGTTCACCAGGAACATGGCGCCGCCACACACCGATCCGATGATGAGAGTGGCCGCTGCCCCATCGGCATTCGCGCCGCGCCAGCACATGCCCACGACAAACAGGGCCACCACCGGCGGCACCACATAGGCGAGCACGGCCTGCAGGTATTGCCACAGCGAGGGAAACAGTTGCAGCTGCGGCGCCCAGGCCACGGCGATCGCCAGCAGCAGAGCCGTGCTGATGCGGCCGATGCGCACCATCTTGTCGTCGGTGAGATTCGGCCTGAAATGCCGCACCACATCCATGGTGATGAGCGTTGAGGCGGAGTTCAACAGCGAGGCGATCGACACGATGGTGGCGGCCACGAATGCAGCGACTACCAGCCCTGCGAGTCCCACCGGCAGAAGGTGCAGGATGAGATTCGGATAAACCAGATCCGCACGCGGCAAGTGCGGAAAAAGCAGCAGCGCGCAAGTGCCCGGCAGCACGATGAGAAACAGCACCGTGAGCTTCAGCAGTCCTGCGAACAAGGCGCCCCATCGCGCATGGTCGGTATTCTTGGCGGACAGCATGCGCTGCACGATGGATTGGTTCGTGCACCAGTAATAGAAGCCGAGCAGCGGCACGCCCGTCAGCAGTCCCAGCCACGGCACGCCGCGATCTCCCAGCGGCCTGATCAGCGACAGTGCGGCGGGATCGACCTGGGTCATGACGGCATGCCAGCCGCCGGCGCGGTGAAACGCGGCCACGGCTATGAGCGCGGCGCTCGCCAGCAGCACCACGGCCTGCACCGCCTCGGTATAGATCACGGAGCGCAGTCCGCCGGTGATGGTGTAAATGCCCGCGCCGCCGGCCAATACTGCGACGATGATCCACAGCGGCCAAGCGGGAAACAGCAGCTGACAGACGAGCGAGCCGCTGTACAGCACCCCTGCCGAATCCACCACGACATTCAAGAACAAGGTCAGCAGTGCAAACAGCAGTCGAGCACGTCGATCGTATCGGCGCTCGAGATACTCCGGCATGGTGTAAATGCGGCTGCGAATGATGGAAGGCAGCAGAAACAGACAGAAGAAAACCAGTACGAGCGTTGCGGTCCATTCATAGTCGTACACCGAAAGGCCGGTCGAATACGCACCTCCCGTCAATCCCACCAACGCCGTGGAAGAAATGTTGGTCGCGAGCAAGGACAGACCGATGACCGGCCACGTCGTGCGGCGCGATGCCAGAAAGTAATCCACGGGCGCAAAGCGCCGGCGCGATGCCAGCACCCCCAGGATGATGAGTCCGCCGGCATAGACAGCCACCACCGCCCAATCGAGCGGACGCAGCCAACTTGACGCGCTAAACACGCGGGGCCTGCACGGGCGGCGGGAATGAGGCGCACTTGATATGCGTCCCGAGTGACAGCGCTGACATTTTCTTCTTTTATCCTGTAAGCTTGACTTCCACGGATCCATCCAGCCGTGTCGGTACCGTTAGAAAACACATTAAATACAGATGGTTACACCATGGTTAGCGTTTTTAAACTGACGGCACTCCTGCCCTTGACGGCTTTGGGTTTATTTTCTCTCACGGCCGTGGGCGGGGTGCCCGACTCCCAAGTTCAAAGTGTACCTCCGGACGCATGGCCGGCGGCTCAACCTGCCGCCTTGGACCGTGCCACGGAGGCATTTATCGGCCAATTGCTGCAGCAGATGAGCTTGCGGGAAAAGATCGGCCAGATGATCCAAGCCGACATCGCATCCATTTCCCCCGCCGAACTGACGCAGTACAAGTTGGGCTCGATCCTGGCCGGCGGCAACGCGGCGCCCGACGGCGATCCGCGGACCACACCGCAGGCTTGGCTCAGCTTGACGGACACATTCTACCGGGCGGCATTGGCCGCAAAGAGCGGGCATCCGGCCATTCCCATATTTTTCGGAATCGACGCGGTCCACGGCAACGCGAAGATCATCGGCGCGACCATTTTTCCGCACAACGTCGCACTTGGGGCCGCCCACGACGTAGATCTCGTGCGCAGAATCGGCGAAGTCACGGCCGCGGAAGTGGCGCTGGAAGGCATCGACTGGACCTTTGCCCCCACAGTGGCGGTGGTGCGCGATGTGCGCTGGGGTCGATCCTATGAGAGCTATTCAGAAGCACCGCAGCTGGTCGCCGAGTATGCACCGGCGATGGTCGAGGGTATTCAAGGCCGCCGGGGCAGCGCCGATTTCATGGCACCGGGACACACCCTGTCGTCCGTGAAACACTTTCTCGGTGATGGCGGCACGGTGAACGGCCGCGATCAGGGCAACACCGTCCTCTCCGAAGCGGAATTGAGCGCAGTGCACGGCGCCGGTTACCCGCCGGCAATCAAAGCCGGCGCATTGATCGTCATGGCCTCGTTCAACAGCTGGAACGGGGAAAAGCTGCACGCGGACCATCACCTGCTCACCGAGGTGCTCAAAGGACGGCTCGGATTCCAAGGTTTCGTGGTCGGTGATTGGAATGCCCAGGAGCAGATTCCGGGCTGCACCAAATCGAGTTGTGCCGCCGCCTTCCTGGCGGGCATCGACATGCTCATGGCACCCGATGGTTGGAAAGCGCTGTTCGAAAACACACTCGCTCAGGCGCGCACGGGCGAAATCCCCGCGGCGCGAATCGACGACGCGGTGCGCCGCATTCTGCGTGTCAAAGCCCTGGCCGGAATGTTCACCCGGCGAGCGCCCAAGGATCGCGCCGACGCCGGCGATTTCGCACAGCTCGGCTCGCCCACGCATCGGGCCCTGGCGAGAACCGCGGTGCAAGAGTCTCTGGTGCTTCTGAAAAACACGCCGGGCGTCTTGCCGTTGCATCCGCATGCCCGCATTTTGGTGTGCGGCGATTTGGCCGATGACATCGGCGCACAGACCGGCGGATGGACCATCGACTGGCAGGGGAATCACAATCGCAACGCTGATTTCCCGCAAAGCACGTCGATATTCGCCGGCATTCAGGCGGCCGCCGCGGCGGCAGGCGGCACGGCAGCGTTGAACCCCGCAGGCGAGTTCACCGAACGCCCCGATGTGGCCGTGGTGATTTTCGGCGAACGCCCCTATGCCGAGTTCCAAGGCGACTTGGAGAATCTCGAGTTCTCGCCCAACGACAAGCGGGCGCTGGCGCTGCTGAAGCGTCTGCGCGCTTCCGGCATTGCGACAGTGTCAGTCTTCCTATCCGGACGGCCTCTGTGGGTGAACCCCGAAATCAACGCCTCGGATGCCTTCGTGGCGGCGTGGTTGCCGGGGAGCGAGGGCGAAGGGGTGGCCGATGTGCTGTTCGGCGGCGCCAAGGGTCAGCCGCTCGATTTCACCGGGCGCCTGTCATTTTCCTGGCCCGACACCGGCATGCCGGTCCACTTCCAACCAGACGGCAGCGTCTCCGGCGCCCTATACGCGCGCGGTTACGGACTCACTTATCGAGACAAACCGGCCGCGGTGGTGCTGTCGGAAGATGCCCGCATACCGCTGCCGTGGCGCCCGCGGCCGGACAGTCTATTTGCCGCAGCTCACGCCACGGCGCCGTGGTCGCTGTTCGTGGCCGATGGCGATGCGCAGGTACATGTGACACTGGCGCATCAAAGCAGTCCCCATGACGTCGTCTCGGCGGATAGCGTACCCGAAGGGATTCAGGTGACCTGGGGCGGTAAGCAAGATGGCCTGTTCGAGATCTCGGGGCGTGCCCAGGATTTGCGCCAGGCTGCTGCATCGGGCGGCAGTTTGGATTTCCGTTACCGCTTGGATGCGGCGTCCGGGCAAGACGTCCGCCTGGCCCTGTTCTGCGCTGAAGCCCGTTGCGGCACGGCGCATGGCGTCGCCGTCGATCTCACGCCAGCGCTTCGTGCTGCACCGGCCGGCCCGGAGTGGCACACTCTGTCCGTACCGCTGTCCTGTTTCGCGACAGGCGGCGCGGATGTTACCGCCGTTGAAATGCCGTTCGCCATCGGCACCGCCGGGCGCCTCAAACTCACGATTTCCGACGTGAGACTCGAGACGGCAGCCGGGCGCGCGGTGGGCGCTTGTCCGCGGCGGATTTGAACGTGGCGTCCCGTGCGCGAGCGGCTACACTAAGGGCAGGACGAGGCTCTACATTGGCGACGAACACCACACCGATTTCTGTCACGATTCACGAAGTCGCCGACCTCGCCAAAGTTTCGCCGAAAACAGTCTCGCGAGTGATCAACAACGAACCTCGTGTGCGCGGGGCTACGCGCGCGAGAATTCTGCTGGCCATCGAGCAGCTCAATTACAAGCCGAATTTGAACGCCCGCGGACTGGCAAGCAATCGCTCCTTTCTCATCGGGCTCTTTTGTGATCGGCCCGGCGACTACCTGAGCGAGTTTCAGGCGGGTGCGGTGGAGCGCTGCCGGGAAGCCAGCCTGCATCTCATGGTCGAACCGTGGGACATCAAGAATCCCAACATTGAGAAGCAAATCGATACGCTGCTCGGACAGCTGCGTCTCGAAGGCGTGATTTTGCTGCCGCCGCTGAGTGACCATCGGCTGATGCTCAACAAGCTGCAGGAGGCTGCCATTCCTGTGGTACGCGTCGCCCCGCAAGAGAACCTGAGTGCGACGCCGTCGGTGGGTATCGACGACTATGCCGCGTCGCGCGAGGTCACCGCGCATTTCATCAAGCTGGGTCATCGGCGTATCGGTTTCATCCTGGGACACCCGGGCCACGGTGCCACCGAACAGCGTTATCTGGGCTTCGTCGACGAAATGCGCGCGCATCAGATCCCCGTGGTGCCCGAGCTGGTACAGACCGGCAACTTCGTGTTTGCGGACGGCCTCATTTGCGCTGAAAGAATGCTGCGCGCCGCATCGCCTCCCACCGCGATTTTCGCCAGCAATGACGACATGGCCGCAGCCGTCATCTCGATGGCACGCAAATTCGGCTTGGAACTGCCGCGCCAGCTATCGGTGGCAGGGTTCGACGATGCGCCGCTGGCGAGCATGATTTGGCCCGAACTGACCACCGTGCGTCAGCCGGTGGCCGCGATGGCGCGGCGCGCCGCGGATTTGATCATTCAATTGGAGCCGCGCCGCAAGGGTTGGCCGGAACGCATGCCGCGCCACCTGTTCGATCATGAGTTGATCGTGCGCAGTTCGACGGCACGAGCGGCGCGCTGATCAGCGCAACTACGAGCACTACCTCGGACCGCTGGCTGCCCTGAGTCCGGACTCGGGAGTGCCGGCGAAATAACTGTCGTGCGCAGGTGCTGCGCGCTGCACTGCCGCCGTGCCGGCGGCCAAAGAGGCCAGGATTTCCTTGAGCTTGTCGAGGGTGACCACATCCAGCAAGGGGTCGTAGTGCCGAGGCGTCACGCCCAGCCCTTCAAAGATGTAGAACCAGCTGGTATCGGTGAACAACTCGCCGGCGCGCCATCTCACGCGCCCGGTGCCGCGATACAATTCGATGCGCTGCCGAAGGGTGTCGGGCACGGTCATGGATCGACAGTACCGCCACAGCGGCGTGTCCTCGCGTTGCGTCAGACAGTAGTGCAGGACCAAAAAATCGCGAATGCGCTCGAACTCGTGCGTCACCTCGGCGTTGTACGAATCGATATTGCTTTGATCGAAGTGTGTATCGGGGTAGTGCTCCAGCAAGTGGTATATGCCGCTGCTGACCAGATGAATGCTGGTCGACTCCAATGGTTCCAAAAATCCTGACGCCAGCCCCAGAGCAATGCAATTGCCGCTCCAAAAGACTTTGCGGCGGCCGGTGGTGAAGCGCAGGAAGCGTGGCTCGGCCAGCGTCTCGCCGACGACACCGAGCAGGTCGGCGCAGGCGTCCTCGTCGCTGCAGAATTGACTGGAGTAAACATAGCCGTTGCCGGTTCGATGCTGCAGAGGGATGCGCCATTGCCAACCGGCGCTGCGCGCGAGGGATTGGGTGTAGGGCGCGCGCTTGCCCGTGGTTGCGCTCGGGACTGCGACCGCGCGATCGCAGGGCAGGATCGAGGTCCAGTCGATATAACCTGCGCCCAAGACCTGCTCGATCAAAACGCCGCGAAATCCGCTGCAGTCGATGTAGAGGTCGGCATGCAGCGACGAGCCGTCGGAGAACTTCAGCTCGTCCAACAAACCATCCTCGCGGCGCGAGGCGCCCGCGACGGTGCGCTCCACGCGCTCGACGCCCAAGCGCTCGGCATAGGTGCGCAGATACTTGGCCACCAACACGGCATCGAAGTGCAGCGCGTAGCGCAGACCTGCGGCGGGCGAATCCGCGGTGGGATCCGGAAAACGGAATTTGAAATCATCGCCGAGCGCCGCGCAGGCGCTGTAATCATTGAAGCGCAGGGGCAAGCCCGCGGCGCGCGCCTTGTGCCAGGCATGATAGAACGGCCGCCGAATGATGGGCGCGCCAAAGGTCCCGAACGGGTGCCAATAAGATTCGCCGATGGTTTTCCAATCGACGAATTTGATGCCAAGTTTGTAGGTGGCCTGGGTGTGCCGTACGAAATCGGCTTCGTCGATGCTCAAGAATCGCAGCAATTCGATGATCGGTGGGATCGTGGCCTCGCCCACACCGATGATACCGATATCCGGCGACTCAACGACGGTGATGGCGGTACGCGTGCCGGGCAGCGCGCGCGCCAGCATGCTCGCGGCCATCCAGCCGGCAGTGCCGCCGCCGACGATGGCGATGCTGCGGATATTGCCGGCGCCGGATTTTTGCGGGTTCTCGGGCATAGGTGTCCAGACTGGACATGGGAGTTTACAGCTTGCCTTTGAATCCGAAGAACAATCGGCGCCCCACATCGTCATACGTAAACGGCTCGTTCGAGAACTGCAGGTAGGTGTGCAGTTTCTCGTTGGTCAGATTGACCACCGATACCAGCACGCCGAAATGCGGACCAAAGTCATATTCCAGCTGGCCGTCCAGCTGCCCATAGGGTGCCTGAAACACCGTGTAGGTCTTCGGCACGCCGTTGATGTCCTGGAACGAGAAGGACGAACCGACGCCGCCGGAATTCACGGCGACGCTGCGCCAGGCATAGGCGGCGCGTGCCGAGAATCCTGCATGCTCGTAGTAGACGGTGCCGTTGACGGAGTTCTTCGAGACGCCGGGAATCGGCAGATCGCCCGCGAAGGAACTGGTCTGTGTGGATTCGGAATTCGCCCGCGTGTAGTTGGCGGCGAAGCCAAGCCCGAAATCGAACGCATACTGCGCAATGAGTTCCAGGCCGTAGATCTTGCCCGTGCCGCCGTTGACCGGCGTGGCGACGTTTGCCGTCGAGCCGCCGACACCATCGAGAACGAAGGTGGGTACGTTGGCCGTGGTGACGAAATTATCGACCGCCTTGTAGAAGTAGCCCACGCTCAACAAGCCGTTGCGCGCGAAGTAGTCCTCCCATGACAGGTTGAACTGCGAGGCGCGGAACGGATCCAGGCTTGCGTTTCCGGCGTTGCCGCCGTCGAATTTGAACCGGACTTGGCCGCCCGGGCCATCGGGTGCACGCGTGAAGTTGTATTGCAGGCCGGCGCCGAGCTGCTGCAGATTCTGAGGTGCCACGACTCGCGCCGCGCCGAAGCGCAGCTTCTGCGTGTCGGTCGCATTCAGCACGAAATTGAACGACGGAAGTACGTCCGTGTAGCTTCGGCTGTTCTCGAACGGCACATCGTTGGCGTTCACGCCGTTCCACGATTCGGTGCCCACGAAGGTCGAACCGTTGGGATTGGTCTCCGCGCCGTCCACCGTGAGCTGGGTCCTGACCACGCGAATGCCGAAGTTGGCGTGAAACAGATTATTCGCGTCCCCGGCATCGCCCATGATGAATGCCGAAGTGGTTTTCTCCTTCACCACGTAGGAGTTGAGCATGTCCTTGAAGAACTTCTCGGTGCCGTTCGGAATTCCCGCCTGCGCCCAGAGCGTATTGAGATAGGTCGCAGGATCGGTCATGCCGCCGGCGGCCGGGTTCTTCACCGTGATGGGACCGTTGGCGAAATTGTTGTACGTGAGGACCAAATTGGGATTCTTCTGCGGCGTGGAGTAGGGGATGGCCGCATAGCCCGGGTCCTGGAAGTACAAATACGTGCCGGAGGCCGCAGAAGTGCAGCAATTGCCCGCGGGAGTGCCGGCGCCCACGCCACCGATGCCGTACGGACTGATGCCATTTTCCAAATAGCGGCCATGCACGTAGTCGACCTCGCGATATTGATAGCGGGCGCCGCCGGTGAGATCGACCGGACCGCCGGTCTTCGCATGCAGGTCGAATTTCAGCGCCCAGTTCTTCTCATCGAGCGTGTTGGCCCATGCCCAGTTGGATTTGAACAGCGTGTAGGCCGGATTGGACAACACGTTGGTATAACCGTAGTTGTTCGGATAGCTCGCCGAGGGCAGGCCGGAGGTGCCGCCGTTGTTCCAGATCCAGGCGTAACCATGATTGCCGTTGGTGCAATTGTTGCCGCCGTTGTTGCATCCGGGAGCCGTGGGTTGAATGGACGGATTGGCGCTGCCGAACGCTCCATAGAAACCGTGTTCGACATCCGCCTGCGCCGCCTCATAGTCTCCCGTCGCCTTGGCGTAGGCGGCACCCACATCTCCGGTGATGGGACCTGAGCCTTCGAACCGGGTGTTGAACTGGAAATTGTTGGCCTTGGTGTTGTTGCTCTCGTACAGGGTCGCGGTCTCAGCGCCATTCGCCAACATGGTGGCCGATTGAATGACGCCATGGCCGTCGATCGAATAGGGCTGTGTCGGATCGATGCCGGGGAAGGATGCTTGACCGGTCGGCGTGGTATTTCCATTCGGGCAAGGCGAACTGGTGCTCCCGGGGGGAGTACAGTTGCTCTCGCCGGAACCGCCCGAAAACCACGCCTTGTTCGAATAAGTGGTGCTGACTTCTTCTTCGTCGATGAAGAACCAGTTCAGGCTGCTGGTGATATGTTCATTCCAGCGCCATTCCAGCCCCACGGTTGCGCCCTTGGTGGTGATTTGATCGAGAATATCGCTGAAGTAGGCCAGCTGCGGATCGATGTAGGTTCTGCCGCCAGGCAGCAGCGTGTTGGTGCCGGCGACGGGACTGCCCACGTAGTTTCCCGGCGTTGCCGTATTGGTGACCAACCACTGATTGCGGTTCTGATCCTGAAACTGCTTGTCATGCGTTTTCTCTTCGTCGTAGGAGACGCTGGCGGTGACGGCAAAAACGTCGTTGAACTTGTAGCCGCCCACCAAGGTACCGACCGGTGTCGGCCCGCCGTCGGCACCAGAGGCCTTGGTGCCGCGCATGTTGCCGCCCAAGTTCAAGCCCATGTCCTGCGCCAGCGGCGAGCGGGTCCGCAGATCAATGATGCCTCCCAGGCCGCCCTCACGATTTTGCGCAGTGGGATTCTTGATCACGTCGATGCCGCCGATTTCCTCGCTCGGAATCCCTTCCAGGGAAGCGTATTGCAGACCGCTGTTGCCGCCGCCGCCCGAAGACTCTCCGGCGACGTAGATTTCCCGCCCGGTGAGCAGAATCTCGCCGTTCAAGGTAATCAGGTTGTTGCCCAGTCCATCGATCAGCACCTGAGTGCCCTTGCCCCCCGAGCGGTTGATGGATATGCCGGGCAGCCGCTGCAGCGACTCGGACACGTTCTGATCGGGCATTTTGCCTATGTCTTCCTCCGCCACCGATTCGATCGGTTGAATGGAGTCGCGTTTGCGGTTCAGCGCCGATTCCAGGGACTCCCGGTACCCGGTGACGGTGATTTCCTGCAGATCGTCCGGTCGCGCCTCGGTTTGGGTAGGTGCGGCCGTTGGGTCGGCGGCCACGGCGAGTTGGCTGGCGATGCAGGCACTCAATGACATCGCTGTCATTCTTGGCAGACGAGCAGACTGACGGGCCCGCTTTTCCCTACGATGCGACATGGAATCGATCTCCCTGTAGTTGGCTCTTCTTCGACGATCGGCGCGATACGGTCGGCACGCGAGATACGATAAAATGCTGCGAACCAAGTACTTTTTGCGCTTTCTACCCCCATCGGCCGGCATCTAGACCGGGACGACGCAATGGGAGGCTACCCCCGAAAGCCGGCTTGCGTCAACGATTTAAAGATTTCTTTTTCATTTCACGGCGACTTTTCAGGTGTCAGCGCTGACAATTGCGGTTCGCCGGCCTCCAAAATGACGCCCGAGTGCACAAAATCGAGCGTTTCGGCGGCTAAAAGCCCACTTTCATTGTGATTTCGTCTTGCCTGGCAGGCAGCTTTCTCTCTCATCGGGCCGGTCCTCAAGGCAGCAAGCTCGCAGTGCTGCGTCAGCGGTGTCATTACATATCATGATCGCGCGTGTCATGCGGCAAGCTATTGAATCACTTAGACTATGTTTTGGCCGAGACACCCATGACGCCAAGTCTCGGGGTGTGCTGGCCCTCTCTCAACGCTCAAAACAGCACCGGCAGGTCGATTGATGAAGCTATTCTCGCGCCTTTTTAGCAAAACACCGCCATCTCCTCCCACCCTCGAAGAACGTATCGCGATGCTCACCGCGGGCTCGGCCGAGCTGCTGACAGAAACGGCGCTGCACGGTAAGGAAGAAAATCTGCGCGTCGCGGCCATCGAAAAGTTGCCCGATGGAGGAGTTCTTCGCGGGCTTGCGGGATTCGGCGGTTCGATCGCAGGCACCGCGATCACCCATCGTCCTGAGGTGGAGCGTGCCGCGCGTGCGCGCATGGCCCGGCTCATCGATGAGGGCGCCATCAATTTCAGCGCGTACTGCGACAGCGCGCGAAACCAGCCGGAAATGTTCGCCGTGGCGGCACTGTGTAAGGACCCCGGTCGCCTGCCGCAGGCGCTGGCCTCGATCCAGGATCCGGCACAGATCGCAAAGCTCGTCGTGGAAAGTCCTTCGAGCCGGTTGCGGCAGCTGGCGGCCGAATCGATCCGCGATCCGGCGCAGCTCAGACAACTGCTGCCGCAAGTCCGCAATAAAGACAAGAGCGTCTACAAGATCCTCAAGCAGAAATGCGATGCGCTGAACGCGGAGGATCGTAGGGCAGAAGAGATCCGCAACGAGATCGCTGCGCGATGCGCCGCGCTGGAACGGCACAGTCACCGGACTTACGACTCGCAATACACAGCCGGGTTCGAGCACCTCAAAACCCGCTGGCAAACTTTGACCACGCCGGCGTCCGCAGATATCGACCAGCGCGCGCGTCAGGCCATCGAACGTTGCGAGGAGGTCATCGACACGAATATGCGGCAGCTTGCACAGCGCGCCGCCGAAGATGCGGCGCTCAAGACCGCTCTTGAACTCGAGGAACAGGCGCGTGAGGCGGCTCGAGCGGCTGCCGCCGCGCAGGCCGAGGCGCAGGCCGAGTTGCAGGCACGCGAGCAGGAAGAAGCGGCGGCAATTCGCAACGCTGAGGAGAAGCAGCGCGCGGAACAGCGGGCCGCGGAAGAGCAGCTCCTTCGTCAAATCGGCGGTCTGATCCGCATGGCCAATGGGGCGCTGCGCGACGGGGGCACGCAACGGGCTGCAGGGTTGCGCCGTTCCATCGATCAGAAACTGCCGGCCGCCGCGCTGCCGACGTATCTGTCGCGCCAGATTCAGCAGCTCGACGAAAAACTGCATGAACTCAAGCAGTGGAAGGACTATGCCGTCGCGCCCAAACGCCTGGAACTCATCGCCGAAATGGAGTCGCTCATCGGTTCGACGGAAGAACCCAAGGCACTGGCCGAGCGCATCAAATTACTGCAGCAGGATTGGCGCACGATCAGCAAGGGGATCGTGAGCGAAGCAGCGGAAGAGTGGCAGCGATTTCAGCAGGCCGCATCGGCGGCCTATCAACCTTGCCGGGAGTACTTCGAAGCTCAGGCGGCTTTGCGCCTGCAGAACCTCGACAAACGCAAGGCCGTGCTCGAACGCCTGCTGGCGTTCGAGGCCGCCCAAAACGTCGAAAATCCGGATTGGCGCCTGCTGGCGAGCGTTCTGAGTGAAGCGCCGCAGGAATGGCGCCGCTACTTCCCCGTGGATCGCGAAGCCGGCCGCTCTGTTCAGGAGGAATTCGAGGCATCGATGCGGCGTCTGCAAGCCAAGCTCGAGGCCTGGCATGAGGGCAACGTGGCGGACAAGCAATCGCTCATCAAACGCGCACGTCATCTCCTCACCCAAGAGGATAGCCGGGAAGCCATCGATGCCGTGAAACGGCTGCAGCTGCTGTGGAAGGAAACGGGTCCTGTGCCGAGCGCTCAAAGCCAGTCGTTGTGGAACGAATTTCGGGAGGTGTGCGACGCGATTTATCAAAAACGGCAGCAAGCGTATGCCGAATACGCCTCCGGCCTCGAGGCCAATAAGCTGAAAGCCATGGCGTTGTGCGAAGAGATCGAACGCGTTGCCGCTTCATCGGGCGCCGCTTTGCTGGAGGCAGCGGCGAAAATTCCCGAATGGCGCGATGCATATCAGGCGCTCGATGAGATGCCGAGGACGGAAGCGCGCGGCCTGCAAGATCGCTTCGAACGCGCCATCGAACTGTGCAAGGCGCGAATTGCGCAGCAACGGCTCCGGGATACCGAGCAATCTTTCAGGAATTTGTTCGAGGCCGCGCGCAGCATCAATACCTACGAGTGGGCGGTGCTGCAAGGCGCCGAGTCCTCCGAACTAGAATCATTGAAGCAAGCCGCCGAGAGTCTCATTGCGGGCGCTCAACAATGGCCGAGAGGCGGCCTCAAGTTGATCAAGGATGCATTGGCCAGCACCGGCGCGGATTCCCCCGTCGATCTCGAGGTCCGCGAAAAAGCCTTGAGAATCCTATGCGTCCGTGCCGAGATTCAGAGCGAGACCCTCACGCCGGCTGAAGATGAGGCGCTGCGCCGCGAACATCAAGTGCAAAGACTGACGCAGGGCATGGGCCAGGGAATCAACGTCGATGACGGGCAATGGGATGCTATGGCGCTCGACTGGGTTCGAATCGGTGCCATTGCGCCGGACTTGCACCAGAGTTTGCAGGACAGGTTCATTCGCAGTTGGGAAAAGAGGCCGATGGACAGCGCTTCGCCGGCAACATTGCCAATTGATGATCACGGTGCCAGACGCAATTCTCAAGATCAGCGAGCCGAACACACCCGCCGTCAGGGACGCGACGGGTCCAAAGTCGCCAACAGGCGCTGGTAAATCAATGTATCGATCCAGTTGCGGCGCACTTCAGCGCCGGCGCAGGTGCTCGTCAACAGCACCGCATGGCGGGGCATGCGGCGGAAATGTTCCATGACGGTGCTCGCGCCGATCCGGTGTGCCGTTTGCAGTGAGCGTGCGCCAATTTCCAATACTTCGCCGAACGCGCCGATGGCGCTTCGGGCCACCTTGGCGGTCGTATCGGTGCACGCGTCTGCCACGACCACGATCCACAGCGAGTTGCGCCAACCAGAATGGCTGTGAGCGGCAAATATGTTCGAGATGCATTTTGCGATCGATTCGGACTCATTCCGCGCAGGTATGACAATCCCGACTGCCTCGATTCTCGAGGGTGCACGGCGCGCCGGCTGATCCGCCGCTGGCTGATACGCGATGTTGGTCGGAGCGATGTCCTGTAGCACGAACTCAAGAATCGCAAGTTCCGTATAAATTTGTTGCAAACATTCCGCCGGCAGATGGTCGCGGCTTGCATGCGTCGGGAAAGCGTCAACCAGCCGTCCGGCTGCCCCGTCCCGTATTTACAGCATTTTTATGAGCAGCCTTCTATGATGAATCCTTCAAGAAGCGGCGATGGCGCGGCTTCATTGGTGCTTTGCAGGGCGGTTCACCGCCGGAGGCTTCCGTGGCAATCCAGGACTATGTGAGATCTATCGCAGCAACTGAGACGGTTTCAAAGGCTCAAGTATTTCGATTTCTCGAAAAGCAATTCGCGCTCGCCGATAAGAACCATGATGGTGAATTGAATATAGATGAACTGGCGGTTTTTGCGCACTCCATTTCGTGTCCGGATGCGGACCAGCGGTAGCCATGGACGAGCTCGGCAGGTCAGGCGCATTGCGCAAAACGATGATCCGAGCGCCGGGAAAGGAATATTGGCATTCTGGGGGACAGTCGGCATCCCGGCGCCGGGTGGCGGCGCAAGATGATGACATGGAATTCCAAAGCCCAAATGATGCGCGAACGGACGCGCCGATCAGCGATCGAGTCCTTCGCGCCATCGTCGAACAAGGGTTCTTTGGTGCACGGGGCAGCCTCGCCGATGCGCGTGCGGCGTGCGCAGAGCTGATTTTCGCCCGCGCACTCATCGAGGCTCAGACAGCCCGCATTGCGCAGCTGGATTCGGCGGCTGCAATATCCCAGAGTCCTGGCTAGCGCCGACGGCGTTTTCGGCGTCCTTGACTTCGTCGGTCCAGACTTTGAACCCCTGAAGATAATTTGGCCCGAATGCAGTGCTGATCGCGACATCCGCGGCGTCGCGCCCCCGGGCAATCAATATTCTGCCGATGCGCCGCTCATTGTTGCGCGGATCGAATGTATGCCAGGCACCGCCTATGTATGCTTCCAGCCAACTCGCAAAATCCATGGGAACATCTGTCACCGGCACGCCGATATCGCCGAGATAACCCGTACAGTAACGCGCGGGAATATTGAGACAGCGCAGCAGCGTGATCGCCAGGTGCGCAAAATCGCGGCATACACCCTGGCGCTCGGAATAGGCCTCGAACGCCGTCTTTGTCGGACGGGCGAAGTGATAGCCAAAGGCAATGTGCTCGTGCGCGAAATCGCATACTGCTTGCACCCGTGCCCAGCCGGGCGCCATGTGGCCAAACAAGCGCCACGCATCACTCATCAGCTGCTGCGTCTCGCAGTAGCGGCTTCCGAGCAAGTACACGAGCGAGTCGTGAGGCAACGACTCGACCGGATGTTCCTGGGCTTGCGCGCAGGTGGGATCAGGCAGACCGCTATCTGAAATGAGTGCGTCCGCCGTCATGCGAATGGCGCCGGCGGGCGCCACGATGCGGGTGCAGGTATTGCCGAATGCGTCGACATATATGTCGAGCGGTACCTGAGGTATCGTCCACATTCGATCCGGGCGCACCAAATCCGCGCTCCGGCTCGAATGCACGTGAAGCATCAAGATCATCGGAACCGGCTGCTGGCACGAGTACACCA
>Ga0210406_10001812_pt1 | contig 25231 bp, 15 predicted proteins | sample IncBWC30MmetaG_FD_155454 | JGI IMG/M metagenome (GOLD analysis project Ga0210406, IMG submission 155454) | Forest soil microbial communities from Barre Woods Harvard Forest LTER site, Petersham, Massachusetts, United States - Inc-BW-C-30-M | ecosystem: Environmental > Terrestrial > Soil >... | reverse complement strand
GTTGCGCGGCGAGCTGGCCGTAATAGGCAATCGGTACGGCGGCGGCTCGCGCGTAGAACGTCTTGGCCGTCTCGGAGTCGCCCATAGCCTCGGCGGCTCGCCCCTGCCAATACGCGGCGCGAGCAACGGACAACGGATTCTCGGCGGCCTCAGCCGCAAGCGCAAAGCGCTTCGCCGCTAAAGGAGCGTCGCTCAGAAAACGCAAGGCGATCCAACCGGCGTGGAAGGCGGCGTCCACCTGAGCTTCAGACGAGTCGGGCCGGACCGTCTGGTCGCAGACCTCAAATGCAAGCCGCGGCTCGTCGAGGTCGAGGAGCGTATGGGCGATCATCTTCCGCTCGCTCCACCACCGATCCCGGCTAACGAGCGCGGCGCGATCGTGCGGCGCGAGGCTCAGCAGGACCGCCGCCTCGTAGACCCGCCCAGCGCGGCGAGCGTACTGGATCCTGGAAAACAGGAGACCGGGATCGTTGCGCAACGCCGGGGGAACCGCCTTGATGAGCCCGGGGCTCATGGGCGCGCGGGCCGCGCCGATGCGGGCCTGGGCGAGCGCCAAGACGTCGGGGCCGGCAAGCGCCGCGGCGCGGGCGCCAGCGCTGAGGTAGCCTGCATAGAGCAGGCGGTCGGCCCGATAAACGTGGTCCGCCTTCGTGAGCGAAGAGCCGAATTCCCGCAAGACGACGCTCTCAGACAACGCGTCGACATTGCCGTCGCGCCATAAAGCGCGGATGATTTGCGACGCCTCCTCAGGGCGGCCCATCGCCTGCGCCGCTCGCGCCGCGGCGATCTTGCCCGCGCTCGACTGCGGCGGGTCGCTGGCGAAAAATGCGACGGTTTTCGCCGGCGCCTGCGGATGCGCCGCCAGTTGGCCTTCCTCTAGCTCGCGAATCCACGCCCGGCTTGGCCAGCCGGGGTGCGCCTTAAGGAAGGTGGCGAGCGAATCGAAGGATGGGTGCGCATCGGCGCGCAACGACGTCCATTCGAGCGCCGAACGCTCGTCCGCGTCAGTGGCCACCGATGCGAGCGCCATGAGGCCCGCGGCGTCGCCCTTCCTGTAGAGGATTGCGGCCTGAGGACTTCGCGGCGGCGGCAAGGCGGGGTCAGCCGCAGGCTCCGGCGTCGCAGGAGGCGGCGCGGACGGTTCCAGAGAGGCCGTCTCCGCGGGCGGCGTGACCGCCGACGGCGCCCCAAGCGCGGGCGCCGCGCCTTCAAGGCTGGCGTAGGCGAATTGGACCTTGGCCTCCTTGTCGCTCCGCGCAGCCTCGGTTGAGGGCGCGGTGACGCGGCTTGTGGAAGGGAGATCACGCCCGGCCGCCTCAGGGCTGGTGGAGGGCGCAGAGGCATAGTTCAGCGGCGGTGTGGGGCGCAGGGATTTCGGGCCGCTGGTTATACCTGCGGTCTCGGGCGGCGCGCCGTCCACCCGGGAAACGAGCGCGCGATCGAGCGTCGCGACTTCGGGCGGCGGAGAATGCCCATGAGGCGTCCACGCAACCACGCAAGCGGCGCCCGCAACCACTAGAAGCGGGGCGAATCGCAAGATTCTCATGGGTTCAGTCCTCTCGGGGGAGGATGGCCCGATCTTGGTGACCAAGATGTAAACAATGGCGCTCGGCGCTGAACCCCTTTCGCCAACAGCCCGTCGGGGCTATGTGTCCGCCGGCGCGCAGAGCACGGAGATTGAGCGGGCGCGAGACGAGCCAAGCGGGAGCCATGGAAAAGCGAGCGAAGTTTCACGGATCGATGACCGCGCTGGTCACCCCGTTCAAGGACGGCAAGATCGATGAGCCGGCCTACCGCGCCCTGATAGACTGGCAGATTACCTCGGGCTCGCATGGCCTTGTGCCGGTCGGGACGACCGGGGAGAGCCCGACGCTCACTCACGAGGAACACCGCCGCGCCGTCGACATCTGCATCGACGAAGCGCGCGGCCGGGTCCCGGTGATCGCCGGCGCGGGCTCCAACAACACGGCCGAGGCGGTCGCGTTTGCCAGCCACGCCGAGCAAAGCGGCGCGGACGCCGTTCTGGTCGTCACGCCCTATTACAACAAGCCGACGCAAGAAGGGCTCTACCAGCACTTCAAGGCCGTCAACGACGCAATCGGTATTCCGATCATCATCTACAACATCCCGTCGCGAAGCGTCGTCGACATGTCGGTCGACACGATGAAGCGGCTGTCTGAACTCACCAACATCGTCGGCGTCAAGGACGCGACCGGCGATGTCGGGCGCGTGTCGCGCCAGCGACAAGCGATGGGCGGGGACTTTATCCAACTTTCTGGCGAAGACATGACGGCGTTGGCCGCGATGGCCGCCGGCGGGCACGGCTGCATTTCGGTTTCGGCGAACGTCGCGCCCGGGCTCTGCGCCGAGTTGATGGAGGCGACTTTCAAGGGCGACTGGGGCCATGCGCTCAAGGTCCAGGACCGCCTGACGCCGCTCCACGCTGCAATCTTTGCCGAGCCGGGAGTCAACGGGGCAAAATACGCGCTCAGTGTCCTCGGGCGGATTCAGACCGAGACCCGCTTGCCGCTGGTTCCGGTCGGCCAGGCGACCGAGGCGCTGATCCGCCGCGCAATGGTCCATGCGGGCCTCTTGAATGCTTAAGGGCTAACATGGCGGCCGAAAAGGAGAAGCCGAACTTCAAGGTCGTCGCCGACAACCGGCGCGCGCGCTACGACTATGAGATCGGCGAAACGTTCGAAGCGGGCTTGATGCTGACCGGCCCGGAGGTCAAGTCGCTCCGGACTGGCAAGGCGACGGTCGCCGAGAGCTACGCGGCCGTCGACCGGAAGGGCGAAATTATCCTCTACAACGCCAATATCCCCGAATACCTTCAGGCGAACCGGTTCAACCACGAGCCCAAGCGTCCGCGCAAACTGCTATTGCACGCCAAGGAGATCGCCAAGCTGGCCAAAGGCGTCGAGCGTGAAGGCATGACCATTGTTCCGCTCCGCATCTACTTCAACGCCAAGGGCCGAGCGAAGATCGCCATCGCGCTCGGGCGCGGCAAGAAGCTGCACGACAAGCGCGAGACTGAGAAAGTGCGCGACTGGAACCGCGACAAGTCGAGGTTGATGCGCGATCGGGGATAGACGCGAAAAGCGTCGCCGGACTCGGTCACCTTTCGATCCCGCTAGGATGATCTGTGATCTCTGTCACAGCCCCTCGGCCAAATCCGTGCTTTGGGTCCATAGGTGGAATTCCCGTCTTGGCCGGGCCGTCCACCCGAGCCAAAAGGCGCCCATTGAGCTTGACCGGAAACAAACTCAAGGGTTTAGTCGGACAATGGGCACTGGAAAGCGCGGCCTTTTCAGGGAGATGAGCGAGCTTCGATGAGCGACGACGTAGTCATCTTCATGTCCTATGCTCACGATGACGACCTCATCCTGTCGCCGGATCCGGGCGAACCCGGCTTCGTCAGTTTCCTCGATCAGCAGCTGCGCCTGAAGCTGCGCGATCTCGGGGCGCGACAGGCGAATGTCTGGCGCGATCGCCGCCGCATCAGCCAGGGCGATCAGTTCGCCGACATTATAGACGACGGGCTCAAGCGGGCCGAGCTTCTTGTCGTCGTCATGTCGCCGAATTGGATGCAGCGTCCGTATTGCCGCAAGGAGTTCGAAACTTTCCTCAGCTTGCGCAAAGCCGCCGGGGTCACGAATCCAGCGACTCGCATGCTTGTCGTGGGCAAGGGCTATGTCGATCGCAGCGGCCGCCCGCCCGAATTGCAAGGGCAGGAAGGGTTCCTGTTCTACTCGCGCGATGACGAGAATGACGTCGGCGCGATCACGCCCTTCTTCAATCGTGGCAAGTGCAACGACCGGTTCTACGCCGAACTCGACGATCTCGCGGGCGGATTGCAAAAGCGCGTAACTCAGATTCTAAGCGGCGCGCCGACGCCGCCTCAGACGACGCAGCAGCCCGCGCCGATCGTCACGCCGAACGGCCGCACCGTCTTTCTCGCCAAGCCTGCAAGCGACATGAAGGCGGCTTATGTCCGCCTCGTCACGGAGCTTCAGGGCAAGGGCTTCAATGTTGCGCCAGATCCTTCGGCGGACGCGCCAAGCGACAAGAGCGCCGAACCCTTCCTGACCGATGCGCTATCGAGCGCCGAGGTCTTCGTCCATCTCGTCGGCGACAGCGGGGGATTTGCGCCCGAAGGTCTCGGCAACATTGTGACGCTGCAATTGGCGCTTGCCCGCGCCAAAGCCGCACAGGCTGAAGGTCCGCCCGGGCAGAGGCTCACGCGCCGCATTGTCTGGGCGCCAAAAATTCTCGACGGCGGCGGCGCGGCTCCTACGGGTCCGGCGGTCGAGCGCGATCCGCTGAAGGCGCTGGAGCGCTTCGATCAGCAGATCGCGACCGACAAGATCGATGGCGACATCTTAAGCAAGTTCATCGAATTCCTGTTTCAGTATTTGACGGAGACGGCCCCAAAGCCGGTTATTACGGCGGCGGCTGGCAACAAGCTCGACCTCTATCTTGCCTATCATACGACGGATGATGACTACGCGGGCGCGATCGCACAGGCGCTACTCGAAAGCTCGGTGAAGCCGCGCATCCCGGTCGCTGACTCCGATGCGGATGCACGCCGCTACAACAGCGACCTGCTCGCCAAGTGCGACGCCGTGACGCTCTGCTGGGGCAACGCCTCCGAGGTTTGGGTTCGGTCGGAAGCCGACAGGCTATCCGACTGGCAGGCGCTCGGCCGCAAGGGGCAGTTCGCCTTTCGGGGACTCATCGCGGGGCCGCCGCCCGCGGCGCACAAGAAGAAGAACACTCTCTCGCTCATCTTCCAGGACGGCGAGTTCGACAAAGTGATCGACCTCGTCGAGAAGGGGCCGCCAACGGCGCAATTGCTGGCGGACCTCACCTCGGCGCCAAGCTCCAAACCGTGAGCGCGGCCGAGATTCGCGACGCTGCGGCTCGCGAGGCGGCGCCGAGTGAAACCGCGCCCGCCACGGTCGCCGCGCCGCCTCCGCCAGATGACGGGACACGGCTTTCCAACGAGCGACCGTTTCCTGGCCTGCGTCCTTTTTTCTTCGCCGACCGCGACTTCTTCTTCGGGCGCGAGCGCCAGGCCTTTGCGCTCTACCGGCTCGTGGAGAATGGCCGCTTCATCGCCGTGATCGGCGGTTCCGGCAGCGGCAAGTCGTCGCTGGTGCTTGCGGGACTTCAGGCGCTGCTCGCCGATGAGACCGCCGACTCAGGCGGGCCGACCTGGGCGTTTCTCGACATGCGGCCCGGCGGCGCTCCGATCACGCGCCTCGCCAGCGCCCTGTCGAAACTGTCGGCGAAGGACAGCCCGGACGAGACAGCGCGACGACGTGACCGTATCGAATGGACGTTGCGACAGTCGAGCTTCAGCTTCGAGAGCGCGCTCGCTGAAGCGGGTGGCTTGGGCGGCCGATCGCTCATCCTGGTCGTCGATCAGTTCGAGGAACTGTTCCGCTTCGGCCTTGCCGGCCTGGGCTACCGCCGCGGCGGCGTCGAGGAAGCGCGACGGCGAGACGAAGCGACCCAGTTCGTGCAGATCCTGCTCGACGCCGACCGCCGCCGTATCCCAAACGTGCGCGTGCTCATCACTATGCGGTCGGACTTCATCGGCGACTGCGCCTATTTCCATGGCCTGTCGGAAGCGGTGAGCGCGACGCAATACCTCGTGCCGAATCTGACCCGCAGCCAGCTCGAGGAGGCGATCCGCAACCCGATCGAAAAAGCGGGCGGGACGATCGAGCCGGAACTGGTCGAACGATTGCTCAACGATTGCGGCGACGAGCTCGATCAGCTTCCAGTGCTGCAGCATTGCCTGATGCGGTTGTGGGACCGGGCGGGGACGGAGACCCCCGCTGGAGGCGCCCGCCATCTCACGCGACTGACCTATGACGCGATCGGGCGCATGACGGACGCGCTGTCGCGCCACGCCGACGAGATTTTCGACCAATGCGCCGGCGAGGAGCTGGCGATCGAGCAGGCGTTCCGGGCGCTGTCGGAAGTCGACCGGGAAGGCCGAGCCATTCGCCGCGCGCTTCGGTTCGATAAACTGCTGACCGAAACCGGGGTGAGCGAGTCCGACTTGCGCGCCGGGCTCGACCGGTTCCGCGCCCCGAATTGTTCGTTCCTGTTGCCCTCGCTCTCCGTTTCACCAACGCTTGCAGCAGACGAACGGATCGACATCGGGCACGAGGCGTTGCTTCGCCGCTGGAAGAAGATTGCGGGCAAGACGGAAGCGATTGACCCGAAGACCGGCCGGCCGCCGCCGGGCTGGCTCTCCGAGGAGCAGATCGACGGTCAGCGCTATCATACACTTGTGTCGCTGCTCGATGGGGCCGCCGGCGGCGAACGGGCGACCCTGGACGATCCTGAGCGCACGAAGGACTGGTGGACACATCTGCCGCGGACCGCGGCATGGGCGGATCGGTACGGCGGCAAATTTGAGCAGGTCAGGAAACTGATCGATGACGCCATTGGCGCGAAGAGGCGATCCAGAGTCAATCGTCGGCTGACCGCTGCGCTCGGCGTCGCAGCGGTCCTCGGCATCGCCGGCTGGATGTGGATCGCCCATGAAAGAGCGCAGGAAAAGCTCGACACGAGCGCGATGAAGTCGGCGAAGTCGCTGCTTGAGGACGTGCTGAAGGCATACAACGACAAGAGCCTTGATCTCGCCGGCGCTCGAAGTCTCGCGGCCATATCGGGACAATTCCTGGATAACGTGCGCCAGTCGAGCAAGACGTCGGCGGCCGACTTCTTGTGGGGGCAATCACTTAACGACGAGGCCGACCTCTATGCGATCTTGGGAAACAACGTCCAGTCATTGACGGTGGCGAAGCAGGCGAAAGACGTTGCGCAATCACTGATGCAGTCAAACTCGGGCGCCCAAGACGGAATGCAACTCCTCTTCGATGCGTCGATCCGCGCCGGTAACGCTCTCTGGGCCTTGCCGGGCCGCCGCCAGGAGGCGATCCAGGAATATGACGACGCCGTCCGGATCGCCACGACAATCGCCTCATCGAACGGCGACAAGGGGGACAGCGACGTCATCGACGCGCATTTGAAAATTGGCGACGTGTACAAAGACGGCGACGCCAAGCAGCATCAGCAGGCTTTGGCGGAATATCAATCCGGCCTCAGGACTTGCGAGGCCGCGCTCGGTGGGCACCCGGACGACTTCGATCTCTTGCGCAACAAGGGAAAGGCGTTCTACCGGATCGCCGAATTGCTCAGGGGCGACAACGCGCTCGCCGACGCGAGAACTTACTATCAGAAAGCGTTCGAAGTTCAGAACGGCCTGGTTTCGCGCAACGCACGAGAGGCTGTCGCTGCACAAAAGACGCCGGACTCGTCGCTGAAATCGAACCTGGCTGCGACTTACACCCACTGGGGACTTCTCGAACAGGGAGTCGGAAACCTCGAGCTTGCGCTTGAGAAATTGCGGCAGGGCGTCGCCCTCGATGAGGAGCTGACCAAGAACGAGCCCGGCAATCCGCAGTGGCAAGAGTTTCTCACACCGAATTATCTCTATCTCGCTCAGACGTTAGAGGGGCTCAAGCGGCCGGACGAGGCGCTCACCTATTACCGGAAGCTCAACGACGCACGGAGGACGCTCGCCTATCGCGCGCCCGGGAGGTCAAAGCCGCAAAAGGATTTGGCCGAGGCGGCGAAGCTGCTCGGCGATCGCTCCACGGGCCTCGCCCAGATCGAAGCCTATCGCGAGGCCGTGCGAAGCTGGAACCGGCTGGTCGAGGACCCGCGGAACGCCGACACCGCCGCCGACCAATACGATGTCGTCCTCGGCTTCGCCCGTGTGTTCGACGCCAAGAAAGATTGGCCCGACGTGCAGTCGGCCTATCGCGTGGCGATGAAAATCGCGGTTCTGAACTATGTCAAAGATCCCTCGGCCACGTCTTGGCGCGACAAGGCCGAGGAGGCCGAGCGGGCCTCGGTCGTGGCCGGAAAGGCGGCCGAGTCCGCTTCGGCGGACCCGGCGCGTTAGAGCGGACTGCGATCAGGTTGTGGCGCCCCTTCCCTTCTCCCTCCGGGAGAAGGTGGCGGGCAGAGCCCGCCGGATGAGGGATGCACCCCCAAGGCGAGGGCGCGCTTTGCGCGCGAACCCTCACCCCAACCCCTCTCCCGTAGGAGAGGAGCGCGCGCCTCACTGAGCGCCCTTAGGATGAACCGGCTTGCGCGGGCGACGAAGGCGCAGGCCGAATGGTCTTTGCCATCCGATCGATCCAGGCGGCGTGCTCGCTCTCCATCAAATCCTCGGCTATTGCGACCAGCGCTTGCAGGCTCGCGCCGCCAACGAGATAGCGCTCCTTCAGCCGTTCGAGGTTGGCCTTCATCGCCGCATAGCTCGCAGCCAGATACTTCTGGCGCTCCGCCAGGCCATAGGCGCCGACCGCGGCGCCTACCGTCGTCAGCGCGCCCGTCCAAGCGGCGAACCGGGCGCCGTAGACGGCGGCGACGGCCGAGACTGCGGCGATCACCGCTCCAGCGACGAAGCTCCACAGCTGCAGCCGCCGATAGGCGTTCTCGTTCTTCTCCTGGCCTTGCTTATAGAACTCGATCTGCCCATCGATGCGGTTCGCGAGATACCACTTGTCGGTCATTGGTCGGGATGGACGCCTGTCGTCGCCAGCCGGCCCCACGGGATCATCCTCGGGCGTCAATGAATCTCCGGCGGCGCGGGCCGCGATCGCTTTGCGGCGCTCGATGAACGCACTCGCCGCGTCGCCGTCGGAAGCCTTGTCCGGCGCATAGTCACCAACCCCGCCCGCAAAGCGGAAGCACTCCGACTTGATCGCCTCGGCGGTCGCCCGCGCGCGCAGCCACCCCGATTCGGCGCCAACCGCGAGCGCCTGGCGTCCCACATACAGCGACAATGCGGACGCCACCGCGGCTGCGCAGGCGAGCGCGGTCGCAAACTGACCATGCGACAACCAGCCTGGAAGCCAGTCTGTCGCATTGGCTCCAAAGAAGCCTGAAGCTGCGCCCAAAGCGCCGGTCACGACCAGCGCGAACAACGCCCAGAAATTCCAGCGATCCGTCTTCGCCTGCAGCGATCGCGCCCGCTTGGCCCAGCCGCGATATTCGTTCCACGCCTGCTCGATCATCGGATCGTCCGGACTTGGGTCGGCGTCCGACTCCGGCCCGCCCCTGGCGCGACCCTATCGCGCTCCCACGATCGCGCCAACCGCGCCGGTCACGTTGCCGCCTTCAGCGCCTGGTCGAGGTCGGCGAGAATGTCATCGATATGCTCGATGCCGATCGACAGCCGGACATAATTGTCCGTCACCCCGGTCGCTTGCTGCTCTGCCGGCGTGAGCTGCGAGTGGGTGGTGGTCGCCGGATGGATGGCGAGCGAGCGCGCATCGCCGATATTGGCGACGTGATAGAGGAGTTTCAGCGCGTCGATGAACTTGCGCCCTGCGTCCTTGCCGCCCTTGATCTCGAACCCGACCAGCCCGCCCAAGCCGCCCTTGAGATATTTCTCGGCCCGCCGCTTGGCTTCGCCTTTTTGAACCGAGGGATGGATCACGCTCGTGACCGCCGCTTGCTTGGCGAGCCAAGCCGCGACCGCGGAGGTGTTGGCCGAGTGGCGCTCGATGCGCAGCGGCAGCGTCTCCACACCCTGAAGCGTGAGGAAGGCGTTGAACGGCGACATGCAGGAGCCAAGGTCGCGCAGGAGCGTGGTGCGAGCCTTGAGGATATAGGCGATCGGCCCGAGCGGCTTGGCCGCTTCGCTCCACACCGCGCCGTGGTAGCTGGGATCGGGCGTGTTGAGCGCGGGCTGGCGCTCCTTATGCTCGTCCCACGGGAAGTTGCCGCCGTCGACGATGAGGCCGCCGATCGAGTTGCCGTGGCCGCCAAGATATTTGGTCGACGAATAGACGACGATCGCTGCGCCATGTTCGAACGGCCTGGTCAGGATCGGCGCGGCGGTGTTGTCCATGATCAGCGGGACGCCGAGCGGACGACCGATCGCCGCCACTTCCGCGATCGGGAAGGCGATCAGCTTCGGATTGGGCAGCGTCTCGGCATAGTAGGCGCGGGTGCGCGCGTCGGTCGCCTTGCGGAAATTCTCAGGATCGGCGGGATCGACGAAGCGCACCTCGATCCCCTGGTCCTTCATCGTGTTCGCGAACAGGTTCCAGGTGCCCCCGTAAAGATCGGTCGAGGAAACGACGTTATCGCCCGCTCGCGCAACGTTCTGGATCGAAAAGGCCGAGGCCGCCTGACCGCTGGCGAGCGCCAGTCCCGCCACGCCGCCCTCGAGCGCAGCGACGCGCTTCTCGAGGACGTCATTGGTCGGGTTCATGATGCGGGTGTAGATGTTGCCGAGCTCCTTGAGCGCAAACAGATTGGCGGCGTGCTCGGCGCTCTGGAACTGATAGGAAGTGGTCTGGTAGATCGGCACTGCGACTGCGCCAGTCGCCGGGTCGGCGCGCCAACCAGCGTGAAGCGCCAGAGTTTCGACTTTATGAGACATGGTTTCTTCCCTGCTGTTGCGCTTGCGTCGCCGGTTTACGAAGCCCCGTGCGACGGACGAGGGTCGGTTATATTACTACTGAATCAAGTCTATTATATTTTAACCTATATGAATTAGGTAGAATGCACCCATAGCGAGTTCCTAACCGCTCCGCAAGGCGACGCATATCGGTCAACCCGCCGGGTCGGCGCCTATCGGCTTGATGACGGCCCGCCCGTCGCGTCGAAATTCATCCCAACTTCTGTATTGTCGGGGCGAATCGCAGGCCGCCGCATCGCGCGGCCCGAGGCGAAGGGAAGGCCCAATGACCGTGCGCCATGAACCTGAGGACCGTCTGCGCAGATTTCACCTGCCGCACGCGCATCTCGAATCGGCCTTCGGAAACGATTGGTTCGGAAAGAGAGCGGAGAATTTCGCCCGCTTCTTCGGCACGCCGACGTTCCTGATCGCGCAGACCTTAATCGTCGCGCTGTGGATCTGGGTCAACGCCGCCGGCTGGACCCAGTTCGACGTCTATCCCTTCATTCTGCTCAATCTCGCCTTCTCGACCCAGGCCGCCTATGCCGCGCCGTTGATTTTGCTGGCGCAGACCCGTCAGGCCGACCGCGACAAGGTGACGAGCCTCGCCGACGCCCAGCATCGCGAGGAGCTCCACCAGATCAGCGAGCAGCGCCAGGCGCAAATGCGCGAGCAAGCCGGCATGCTGGTCGAAATGCTGCAGCAGAACACGGCGCTTACCGAGCGGGTGGAAACCCTGCTCAAGCAGAACACTGAACTCACGGAAACGATCAGGACCCTTGTCGAAAGGATCGACGCGGTGACCACCGAGGTCCACACATGCGTCGCGCCGTCCGCGCGCAGCTGAACAGCCTCTAGCCGCCGCCTAAACCGGCTACTTGTCGATGAACTCGATCGTTTGCTCGAGCGCGGCGGGCGAGACCCTGAACATGCCGGTATAGGGCATGCCGAGTTCGAGGATGAGAAAGATCGCAAACGCGATGGACAGCGCGCCGAAAGTAAGGGCCGCGGTGACCAGGGCGTTGCTCGGGGCGTATAAGCCCATGGCGAAAAAGAGCGCAGCTGTCCAAAAGACCAGAATCGCGATCAGAATCCACGACACCGGCCCGCTCGCGATCTGGAGAGAAATCAAGAGCCGCGATTGTTCGACCAGGCTGGCGTATTGGTTGGCGGTCGCCAGCGCCGCCTTCTGCGCGTCAGTTTTGGGTTGAAGCGTCGCGAGAAAGTCGCTGACGGCTTGCGCATTGGCGAGGGGCGGGCCGACCGTTAGCAATGCTGGGTCAATGGTCCCGCCGCCCCATATCGACCCATAGGCTTTTTCGATTCCCGCTTTGAGTTGGTCGCGCATCGGCTTGGTCTCGGGCCCAAATTGCCCGAGCGCCTGATCGAGCCTCAGAATCTGGGCGGAGAAATTCTCGAGGTTCGTCCGCTGAGCCGAGAAATAGCCCCAGCTGACGCCAATGAGCGTCCCCAGAACCAGAGCGAGAAGAAGGCTGACCAGCCCCGACACCTGGCCGACCACGGCTTTGGTGTCGCCCGTCTTGTGCTCATCCACGAGCCGCGTTTGCAGCGCGAGCCCGGCATAGCCGGCGACCATGAACAAGACGAAAATCAGTATGCAGATAAGAAGAATGCTCATTGCATTGCCCCACCAGCCTTACTTGCCCGTGGGCGCCGTACCTGACCCGTTGCGGAATTTCAAGCGAGGTCCAAATCACAGGGAACGGGAACGCCGGGCCGGCCGCGAACGCGACTGTCGTAGTGGCGCCATCTCGGAATGACACTTGCAACAGAAAGCGGGCGTCCTCCATTCACTGTCTGAATACGCTATATACCCCTCTCCGGCGTCACCCATCCAAGCCTCTATTTGGCGAACCGAGGATTAGCTTGAACAACTTCGCACAATTGACGCTAAAGAAGCCGGCGCGCAATCATGGTTTCCTCGTTCGCCATGGGCCCCGCTCACCAATGCTTTTCAGGCTCTCGATAGTCGGGTGTGTGCAATGACAACGGTACGCAGTCAGGGTCACTTCGAGTCGCTTGACGGACTTCGCGGAGCCGCGGCGCTGGCTGTTGTAATCCATCACTCGGCGAACGTTTATCTTGATACCGAGACTCGAAACACGTCACATTTGACGCCAATACTACACGCGTTGGCGCGGCTGGGTCATCCAGCTGTCCTTTTATTCTTTGTTCTTAGCGGATTTGTATTATACGTAAGCTTCTTGCGAGGTCATGATAGGTCGTACCGGTCGTTTTTGTCGCGCCGGGTATTTCGACTTTACCCGGCGCTGATCGTTGCCGTCGCCGGCGCCGCGCTGCTCCATTGGCTTCAATCTCCGCGGAACTGTTCTACGTACGACCCCTGGGTGGCGTCGTGCTGGTGCCATGAGCTAACCGTCGGCGGGACGCTCCGAATAATGTCGCTCCTGGGATTGCGCCCCGAGGATAATCTATTCAACCCTGTTCTTTGGAGCCTCTTCATCGAGATGCGTTTCTCGATTGTGTTCATGTTGCTCGCGGCCCTCTGCCAAAGGAGTTGGATCGTCATTTTCGGAGTTGGCGTGGCTGCCTACTTGGGCGGCGCTTATTTGCTCGCAACGCTTGGTTACCGCGAACCTTTTCTGATGGGCGACTCGCTTGCCGGCACCGCCGGCGTGACCCTGTTTTACCTCCCAAGCTTCATCCTCGGCATGCTGGTCGCCGACCTCCTCCATAAGCGTGTCGGGTATAGATTTTGGCCGCGCTCGAATTGGGTTAAAACCGGTATTGTGGCTTTCTCGCTAGCCCTGGGTCTGGCCGTAAACTCGGACATCTTGCGCGAGTTCGTGTTCGCCGCAATTATTTTCTGTGTTTGTCTGGGGGGCTGGTTCGACACGCTGCTACGCCGGCGGCCATTCCTTTTCCTAGGGCGTGCCTCCTACAGTCTCTATCTTATCCATTTGCCGATCTTGTTTGCGATGACGTATTGGCTCCAGCCGAAAATCGGAATAGCGGCGGCGGTTTTGATCGCCCCCGTATTGTCGCTGATCGCCGCTCGCGCGATGTATTCTCTGATTGAGGTTCCGGGGATCAACGCAGGTCGAAGGGTCGCGGCCCAGTTCGCTGGGCGACCGATCGGCTCCGACTTCGCTCTCCGCGAACCGACCGCGGTTGCTCCCGGTAGCGGGAACCAGACTCCGCGTCCCTTGCGCCAGTAGCACCATCCCGAAGCACTTAAGTAGATTATACGCGGAGCTTTAAGAGATTATACGCGGAGGTTTCATTTACTATCTGAATATGGCATTCTGTCCTCCAGCGTTAACTTGTGGCCTTTTATTTGGCGCAGCGGAGGATGGTATCGTGAACCATCTCGTAAAATCGACGCTCAAGAACGTGGCGCGGAATTATGGTGTCCATGTTCGCTATATGCCCCGGCTTATAAACAAGGGCCCCGATTACGAAGTTGTGCTACCCAACGCGACGTATAGCCCGTGGAACCTCGACGAGGCCTTCATAGCGGCCTATTCGCAGGTCAAAGGCGCCACGCTTGTCGACAAATACCGTTGCTTCGAGCTGTGGAGGCTCGTCGAGCAGTGCACTAAACTCGAAAGCGGCGCTCTGATCGAGGTCGGCGTATGGCGCGGGGGCACGGCCGCGCTGATCGCGACCCAGGCGAGAAATCTGGGACTCCGCGACAAAGTCTATGCCTGCGATACGTTCTCTGGCGTCGTGAAAGCCGGAGACGAGGATCCGGACTACGTCGGGGGCGAGCATGCCGACACTAGTCGACACTCAGTTGAGGAACTCTTCTACCAGACGTTTAAACTCGATAATATTGAGATTCTTGCCGGAACCTTCCCCGAAGATACTGGCGACCAGGTCGAGAATCTCAAGTTCAGGCTCTGCCATATCGACGTCGACGTCTATCAGTCGGCCAAGGACGTGACGGAATGGATCTGGGAACGGCTGGTCCCCTGCGGGATGATCGTCTACGACGACTATGGCGGTGATACGACTCCGGGCATCGCCCGCTATGTCGACGCGCAACTGACGCTCAAAGACCGGATCGTTTTGCACAACCTCAACGGCCACGCGATCATGATCAAACGATAGCGCCCAAAGATCCGTCGCAGGACCAGCCCGAGAAGAAGGCTAGCCGGAGACCTGGCACACGACCGAGTTCGTCTCTCGTGCTCAGGCGCGAGGCAGGTTGGCGAGACTCGCGCGGCATGGCCGGCGGCTTGAACTCAAGAGTTGTATCAGTAATACATATAATGTATGCCTTTAAGGCTGCGAGCGCCTCCTCTGACTGACCACATGGAGCGGGCGGTTCGAAGCGCAATGCGGATGGCTTGCCGTAGGCAAAAGCTGAACCTTGTTCGAGTTGCGCAAAGGAGATCTTAAGCGCTTGAAAGCATTGAGCCGCGCGCAAAAGTGCGCGGCCGCTTAACCGGCTGACCGCGGCCAGCTCTCACGTGCGACGTCTCGGCTCAAGCGCGACGCCGACATTGCCAACAATTCATGCTGAGCGCTGTGCGTCGCCCTTCTAATGCTCGGGTCGGTCTGCTAGTGCGCATTCTCCTTTCTTGCCGCCCGTTCAAGGTTCTGCCCCATGCGCATGTTGAGCCTCGCGCTCTTCGCCGTCCTCGCCCTCGTCATCGGCGCCTACGAAGAAAACGGGATGACCCTCCTGATCGGCCTCGCATCGGGGCTGGCCGCGGTCGCTTCCCTGCCCCGCTGGAGGATGTCGACCTTCCTCACTCTCCTCTGTGATCTTTTCGCGATCGAAACGGTGCTGTTCGGCTTGGCCGATCTTGTCGCGCTCACAGGCTATTGGCCGCCGAGCCTCGAGGAATATCAACTGCCCACCTATCTGCCGCTGGCGACAGCGCTATTTATTCTTGCCATCTTCGCCGTCTCGCATTTTCGACTGGTGCGTAGAATGATGACGATCGCCGATCCGTTCTTCGCTGCGCGGACCCCGATCTCGATCCGGCCCTTGCCTTCTGGGCCCCTCATCCTGCGGCAGGATCTCTACGCCCGCATCAACGTCTACTTCCTCATCCTGATCAATCAATTTCAGGTCGCGCTGGCGCTGCGCTTCAACTTCTTCCAGCGAGATTTCGGCAACGCCATTCAAGTCGCCGACGAAGCCCACCGGGTCGCGTTCTGGTACCAGCTCATGGTCGTCTTTATACCGCTGGCGACGATCGCCATTGTCGCTGGCATCGTCGAGTTCTTCGTCGCCTCGAATTTCGTGCTGCAATGGCGCCGATGGATGACGGCCTCTTTCACCTCACGCTGGCTGACGCATTCGATGCATTACAAGCTGGCGCTTGGCGCCAGCGCCGCCGATAATCCGCATCAACAGCCGTCGGAAGAGTTCCCGGATCAGCACGTCCCAACCGACAACCCCGATCAACGTATCTCGCAAGACATCGGCGGTTTCATCAACGGCACTGGTACGGGCATCAATTCCGGCAACGTCGGCATCTACAACTACACGATCCAGGCGATTGCCTCGGCAACCAATCTGGTCTCGTTCTCGATCATCCTGTGGGGGATCTCCAACTCCCTCAACGCACCGATCTTCGGGCTGCGCATCCCTGGCTTTCTGTTTTGGGTCGCGGTCCTATATGCCTGCCTCGCGACAGGCATCACCCAGCTCATCGGCCGGAGCCTTTCAAGACTTTACTTCCGCCAGCAGGCGGTCGAGGCGAACTTCCGCTTCGATCTTGCGCGCATCCGCGAATACAGCGAACAGATTGCGCTTCTCAAGGGCGAGGATCGCGAGATCGACCGCGCCGGCACCGTGTTTGGCGAGGTGGTGCGAACTGTTCGTCGCATCATTCATGTTCGCACGTGGCTGATCGCCTTCAACCAGTTCTACAGCCAGATTTCCGTTATCATTCCCTATGTGGTCGTCGCGCCGTTCTACTTCGCGAAAATTGTGGACTTCGGTCGCTTCAATCAGTCGGCTGACGCATTCGGCAACGTGAACGGCGCGATGAACTTCTTCGTCGACCGCTACATCGGCCTCGCCGACTTCCGCGCCACGATCGAACGTCTGACTTCATTCGAGGACGCCTTCGACCGCACGTTCGCGGACGAGAAAAAGACGCCGCGCCTGACGGCGGAGCCATCGCAGGCCCCTACCCTCGCGCTGAACAACGTCGAGCTCGCGTTGCCTGATGGCCGAAAACTGGCCCATGTTGCCGATTTAGTGTTGGTCCCGCAGGAGCCCACGATGCTCGTGGGACCCTCTGGGGTCGGCAAGTCGACGCTCTTTCGCGCCATCGCGGGCTTGTGGCCGTACGGCTCAGGCGAGATCCATCAGCCGGCCTATGCCAAGCTTATGCTATTGCCGCAGCGGCCCTACATTCCGATCGGGCCGTTGCGTGAGGCGCTCGCCTATCCGGGGGCAAGCGCTGATTTTTCTGACCAGCAGCTGACAGAGACGCTGGTTAAGGTCGGCCTGCCGGCGCTTGCGAACCGTCTTGATGACAATGAGAATTGGCAGATGCGCCTGTCCGGCGGCGAGCAGCAGCGGCTCGCCGTTGCGCGCGCGCTATTGGCCCAACCGGACTGGCTGTTCCTCGACGAATCGACCGCCTCGCTCGACGAGAAGAGTGAGGCCAATCTCTACCGCGCGATCGTCGAAACACTACCGCGCACGACGCTCGTCTCGATTGGCCATCAGGCGACGATAAACCAATTTCACAAGCGGCGAATCACATTCGAAACCCAGGACGGAGGCCCCGCTACGGTCAGCGCCGAGCCAGAGCCGGCGACATGATTGCAGCCTAGCGCGGGCTGCTTTTGGATTGAGGCGGCCGAAAGGGAACGGCTCGGACGACAATCTCTTGCGGAAAATCAGAAATTAGGTTAAGCTTGCCCCATGAGCAATCCTGCGCGTCCGCATGGCCTCGACCACAGGCTCCCGTCCCGGCGCTGCGAACGCCAGGGAAAAGGGCCGAGAAAAAGTATTCCCGCTTCAAGCTGCGTAACCCATTGAAAAGTCTCGATTCGGACGAGAGAATCCAAGGAAATCCAAGGAAATCCAACGCTCATGAGCGGGGGGCCCTCGCAGCGAAACGGCCACGAGCCAAGAAAATCCAAACGGGGAGCGACCGGACCCATGGCGCGGCCCGCAGCCGAGAAGTAGCCAAACCGGCTCCTTACCAAAGGCGAAGCGCCATAGGCTCAAAGCGAGCGGGCGAGCCGCAGCGCGCCGCGCGGTCCCTTGATGACGAGATCGCCGTTGACCAAGTCCCACACTGGGTTGCCGACCAGCGCTGACAGGAAGCCCAGTTCGACCTGCATAACGTCCTTGGAGCACTGCTTTTTGGTTAGCGCATAGGGACCAACGGCGAGATGCTGGTCCTTGACCGGGTACAGCGTCGCCGACCACGAATTGCAGCCCGTGAAGCCTGAACCGCGCAGCGTCCCGTCGATTTTAAGGCTGATGTCCAATCCGGGTGGCACTGGCTTGCCGTTCAGCTCCCGAAGCGACCAGGTCTGGTCGAGCGGAAAATTCTTCTGCAGCGGCGGCAGGGGCTTGGGCGTGTCGTCTCCTTCGCTTTGCGGACCCTTCTGCCCGGCAGCGTAAACCGTGGTGGCGAAACACAGGGCCGCGGCGACGGCGGCAACAATCGAGATTGATTTCAGCATGTGTGTTGGACCTCGATATCCGGAGGCGACGGCCCCTCTTTGAAGAATTCCCTGCTCGGCGATATCGCGAGAACTCCTCTGACCCCAGAGCTAGCATTTTTTGTGGCGAAAGCTACAGCCTGCCCCTTGAAATTAGGCTGTCCAACCAAAAATTATTGAGCCTGAGGCCAAGGGCTTCACCGCGGCGGCGCAGCCAATGTCTGGGGCGCTAGCCGTCATATCGCTCACCACAGAGGATGTGATCCATGTCAAATTACGATCTTTCACCGTTTCACCGTTCCACCGTCGGTTTCGATCGTCTCTTTTCGATGCTCGACCGGGTGGCTGGAGGCGAGCAGAATGCACCCACCTACCCGCCCTACAACATCGAGCGGACCGGCGAGAATGCTTACCGGATAACGCTCGCGGTGGCTGGGTTCGCCGAGGACGAATTGTCGGTCGAGACCCGCGAGAGCACGCTGACTGTGCGCGGATCTAAGGAAACCGTTCAGAAGGACGAGAAGCGTGACATGCTCTACCAGGGCATTGCCGCCCGCGCCTTCGAGCGCCGCTTCCAGCTTGCCGACCACGTCGTCGTAACGGGCGCCGCCAGCGAGAACGGTCTCTTACACATCGACCTCGTTCGCGAGGTTCCCGAAGCGCAGAAGCCGCGCACCATTGCGATCAACAAGGGCGCCAAGACCATCCAAAGCGTCAAAGCGCCGACCGCCCAGGCTGCTTGAACCCAAGCAGATCCAGCGCAAGGAAATTGGGCGTCCCGGTCGGGGCGCCCTTTTTCGTCTATTGGAACAACGCCGGGGGAACGATGCTCACCTTCGGTTTGTCGCTCGCCTCGGTGGACGGGCCTTGAGTCGTGGGCGCGGAGGCCGGGGGGCCGTTGCCGGTCTCGACCGCAGGGGAGTGCATACGTGGCTCCTCGGAATCATGGGCCTCCGTCGGCTGGGACGCCGTCGAGCCTGATCCGTCCACTCTCGCCGTTTCGCGTGGAGCTGGAGGCGGCAGAGGCGGGTTGAGGGTCGCCTTGCCTTCCGTCGAGGCGGCCTTCGGCTTGGCCTTCGTTCCGCTCCGCGTTTCCCCGACGCCGTAAGGGCTGACGGCCGCGGGAATATGGACGTTCGCTGGAACGCCGTAAGCCGATCTCGCCGTCGCGGCTGCTGCGGGCGGGACGGCGAAGCCCGGGCCCAGCGGCGGTCCTACGCCACCCGGTTGAGGCTCGCCAAACTCTCCGTCGCGGGCGGCCAGCGCGGGTCCCCAATTTCGACCAGGGGCGGTGAAGTGCTCAAGGATTTGTCCGCTTCTGGCGTCGATGATGAGACGCTGATGGCCCGCGGGACCGGCGCTGACGTCGGCGAGATAGACCCCCGGCCGGCGCATAAGCGGCGCTGTCAAAACATATCCTTGCGCCTCGAGACTCCGTTCGATCTCGCCGGGAAACGCGGCTCCCCAAGGCGGCATCCATTGGGCCGCCGCGGTAGGAACGAAGGCGACGGCGACGAGCGCGCCGAGCGCTGAGCCCGCCAAGCAACGGCCCAGCGCTCCGTTCAATTTGATCGTCATGCTGATCGCTCCAAGGTATCGTCTAAGGCGATCCTGAGGCGCCGAATGCGGCGCGGTTACGGCGTCGCCGCGGCCGAGTCCGTAACGTCAGCGCAAATGCTCATGAGCCGATCAATTTCTCTTGATTCGGTTTCGAACGAGGCCACCAACCTGACCAATGTTTCGCCCTTTCGAGGGGCGCGCTCCGGCGCAAGCGATCGGGTGCTCCAATCGTGGAACACTACCCCAGCGGCGCGCCATCGCTCGACCATTGCTTTTGGCGCCACGACAAAGACTTCGTTCGCCTCCGCCGGCCATGCGAGGCGCACGCCCGGCGTCCCCGCAAGGCCGCGAGCAAGCCGACGCGCCGAGGCGTTTGCTTGTTCGGCCAGCCGCAACCAGAGCCCATCCGTAAGGTAAGCCTCCATTTGCGCGCCAAGGAAGCGCCCTTTGGACAAGGTCTGGCCGCCCCGCTTGCGCTGAAAGGCGAAATTCGCCGCGCGCGCGGAATCGAAAAACACGACGGCTTCGCAAGCAAGCGCGCCATTCTTCGTTGCGCCAAGCGTCAGAATGTCGACCCCGGCGCGCCAAGTCATGTCGGCCGGCGTCGCCTTGGCGGAAATGAGCGCGTTGGCGAAGCGCGCGCCGTCCATATGCACGCTGATCCCGTTGCGGTGAGCGATCGAGCTCAGCTCCGAAACCTCGCTCACGCCATAGATCGTCCCCGCTTCTGTAGCCTGTGAGAGCGACAGCGCCCCTGGTTGCGCAGACTTGACCAGCCCGCGCGGAAACCTCTCCAAGGTCTCCCGCAGGCCTTCGGGAGTGATCTTGCCGCCTTCTCCCGCGATTCCAACCAGCTTGGCTCCGGCGGTAAACAGCTCCGGGGCGCCGCATTCATCGTCATGGATATGCGCTTCCTCGTGGCAGAAAACCGCGTCCCAAGGGTCGACGAGCGCGGAAAGCGCCAGGGCGTTCGCCGCCGTCCCTGAGACGACCAGGAAAGCGGCGACCCTTGTCTCAAATACTTCGCTGAGAAGCTCTTGCGCCCGCGCGGTATAGTCATCGGCGCCGTAGGCCGGCGCGTTGACACGAGAGGACGCCACAATCGCATCCAGAATCTGGGGCGCCACTCCGGCGCCGTTATCACTGGCGAATTTCATGCTCGCTCCGTCTGATTTGAGCAGACAATCTGCGTCAGATTTCGCCGCCCTGGCAATTCGCTCTCGCGCTGGGGTGAAGCGGCAAAAAATTTTGTCAAGCCGCTTGTGTCGGCGTTCCGTTTCTGTCATGGTCGAAAAATAGGACAGTTGTGCTGACCATTTTTTGTGCGGTGAGGCTGAGACTTCGGCGCCAACAGAAGAGCGGGGCTCAAGCGTTGTCGGATCGAACGACAAAGACGGATCGAAAAAAATCCGACGCGTGACGCTCCCGAGCTGCGCGTTAGCAGCCGCCTTTGTCCACTATACGTCTGAAAATTTGCAATAACGGTCGCACAAGGTGCGCGACCGCCCCGGGAGCGGAAAGATGAACGCCACAACTCGAGCGACGTTCGATGAGTTGCGCGACGGGTTCGCGAAGGCCAACCCAGGCCGGGACCCGCTGACGCCGCCGGCGCAGGGGCTGTACGACCCATCCAAAGAGCATGACTCGTGTGGCGTTGGCTTCGTGGCCGACATGAAGAACCGCAAGTCTCACGATATCCTCGAAAAGGGCCTGCAGATTCTGATCAACCTCGACCACCGCGGCGCGGTGGGCGCGGATCCGTCGCTCGGCGACGGCTGCGGCGTGCTGACCCAAATCCCGCATGCGTTCTTCGCGCCGGAATGCGCGAAGCTCGGCTTCGACTTGCCAGCGCAAGGCCATTACGCGATCGGTCAGTTTTTCATGCCGCGGCGAAGCGAGGCCCGCAAGCAGGTGCAGACGATCGTCGAAGAGGTCGTGGCGGCCGAGGGCCTGAACCTGCTGGGCTGGCGCGATGTGCCAGTCGACAATTCCGCGCTTGGCGAACGCGTCAAGGCGGTCGAGCCTGTGATGCAGCAGATTTTCATCGGGCGGCCCGCAGACATTGCCGCCGAGGACGATTTTGAGCGGCGGCTCTATGTCGTGCGCAAGGTTGTCTCCAATCGCGTGGTCGCGATCGGGACGCCGGAGGTCCTCGAATATTACCCGGTCTCGATGTCCGCCCGAACCATTGTCTACAAGGGCATGGTGCTGGTGCGCCAGCTTGCGCCTTACTACCGCGACCTACTGGACCCGCGTTACGAGACCGCCCTGGCGCTAGTCCATCAGCGGTTTGCGACCAATACGTTTCCATCGTGGCGTCTCGCGCACCCTTATCGGATGGTCGCGCACAACGGCGAAATCAACACGTTGCGGGGCAACGTCAACTGGATGGCGGCGCGTCAGGCGAGCGTCGCCTCGGAACTCTTCGGCGCTGACATCTCGAAGCTCTGGCCGATTTCTTATGAAGGCCAGTCGGACACCGCCTGCTTCGACAATGCGCTCGAGTTCCTCGTTCAGGGTGGTTATTCGCTCAGCCACGCGATGATGACGCTCATTCCGGAGGCCTGGGCCGGAAATCCGCTGATGGACGAGGAGCGACGCGCTTTCTACGAGTATCATGCCGCACTGATGGAGCCGTGGGACGGTCCGGCGGCGATGGCGTTCACGGACGGACGCCAGATCGGCGCGACTCTCGATCGCAATGGGCTAAGGCCCGCCCGCTATTTCGTCACCGACGACGACGTCGTCGTTCTGGCGTCCGAAATGGGCGTGCTGCCGGTGCCGGAAGAAACGATCATCGCCAAGTGGCGCCTGCAGCCGGGAAAGATGCTGCTGGTGGATCTCGAGCAGCACCGCATCGTCTCGGATAGGGAAATCAAGCAGACGCTGTCGCGCGCCCAGCCGTACAGCCCTTGGCTTCGCGAAGGCCAGATCGTTCTTGAGGACCTCAACCCCGTCGAGCCGCGCACGTTACGCACTGACGTGCCGCTGCTCGATCGCCAGCAGGCTTTCGGTTACACCCAGGAAGATCTGACGATCCTGCTCGCCCCGATGGCGGCGACCGGCCAGGAAGCAGTCGGATCGATGGGCACGGACACGCCGATTTCGGCGCTGTCCTCGAAGTCGAAGCTGCTTTACACCTACTTCAAGCAGAACTTCGCTCAGGTGACCAACCCGCCGATCGATCCGATCCGTGAAGAGCTGGTCATGAGCCTAGTCTCCTTCATCGGGCCGCGGCCCAATCTGTTCGACCTTGACGGCGCGGCCAGACGCAAACGCCTCGAAGTGCGCCAGCCGATCTTGACCAATGAGGACCTCGAGAAGATCCGGTGCATCGGTCACTTCGAGGATTCGTTCGACACCAGGACCCTTGACATCACCTATCCGGTGAAGAAGGGCGCAGCCGGCATGAGCGAAGCGCTGCGGCGGCTTTGCGAGCGAGCAGAATCGGCGGTCCATGGACGCTATAACATCATCATCCTATCCGATCGCATGATCGGTCCGGATCGGATCCCGATTCCGGCCCTTCTGGCGACCGCCGCCGTTCATCATCATCTCATTCGCAAGGGACTTCGAACCTCCGTCGGCCTCGTCGTCGAAACGGGCGAAGCGCGCGAAATCCATCACTTCGCTTGCCTGGCGGGCTACGGCGCCGAAGCGATCAATCCCTACCTCGCGTTCGAGACTCTGACGGCAATGGCGAAGGATTTGCCGGAGCCGATCAGCGGCTATGAGGCGGTAAAGCGCTTCATAAAATCGGTCGACAAGGGCCTTCTCAAGGTCATGTCGAAAATGGGCATTTCTACATACCAGTCTTATTGCGGCGCGCAGATTGTCGACGCCGTCGGCCTTTCGCGCGCGTTCATCGACGAATTCTTCTTCGGCACCGCGACCTCGATCGAGGGCGCCGGCCTGGCCGAAATCGCGCAGGAGACACAGCGCCGCCATGCGGATGCATTCGGCATGTCTCCAGTCCTGAGCACTGCGCTCGAAGTCGGCGGCGAATACGCTTATCGGGTGCGCGGAGAGACCCACAGTTGGACACCGGAGACGGTCTCCCTGCTGCAGCACGCCGTTCGCGGCAACGCCCGCGAACGCTACGACGCCTTCGCCAAACTGCTCAATGAGCAGAGCGCCCAATTGTTGACGATTCGCGGTCTCTTCCGGATCAAGACCGCGGAGGACAACGCACGAACGTCCGTACCGATCGACGAAGTTGAGCCAGCCGTTTCGATCGTCAAGCGCTTTTCGACTGGGGCGATGTCGTACGGTTCGATTTCGCGCGAGGCGCACACCACGCTCGCCATCGCAATGAACCGGATCGGCGGCAAGTCAAACACCGGCGAAGGCGGTGAGGAGTCCGATCGCTACAAGCGGATGGCCAATGGCGACTCGATGCGCAGCGCCATCAAGCAGGTCGCCTCCGGTCGCTTCGGGGTGACGGCGGAATACCTCGTCAACTCCGACATGATGCAGATCAAGATGGCACAAGGCGCAAAGCCTGGCGAAGGCGGACAATTGCCCGGCCATAAGGTCGACGCGGTGATCGCCAAGGTGCGTCACTCCACCCAGGGCGTGGGCCTCATCTCGCCGCCCCCGCACCACGACATCTATTCGATCGAAGACTTAAAGCAGCTCGTCTACGACCTGAAGAACGTCAATCCAGAGGCGCTTGTTTCAGTAAAGCTGGTGTCAGAGGTCGGCGTCGGCACGGTCGCAGCGGGCGTCGCCAAGTGCAGGGCCGACCACGTCACGATCTCTGGCTTCGAGGGCGGGACCGGCGCCTCTCCGCTAACCTCGATCAAACATGCCGGGAGCCCATGGGAGATCGGTCTCGCGGAGACACATCAGACGCTGGTGATGAACGGCCTCAGATCCCGGATCGCCGTACAAGTCGACGGCGGCGTGCGCACCGGCCGCGACGTGGTGATCGGGGCGCTTCTGGGCGCGGACGAGTTCGGTTTCGCCACCGCGCCGCTGATTGCCGCCGGCTGCATCATGATGCGCAAATGCCATCTGAACACTTGCCCGGTCGGCGTCGCGACGCAGGACCCGGTTCTGCGCAAGCGCTTTGCCGGCAAGCCGGAGCATGTCATCAACTATTTCTTCTTCGTCGCCGAAGAGGTGCGCGCGCTGATGGCCGAACTTGGCTATCGCACGTTCGATGAGATGGTCGGTCAGCGGCAAATGCTGGACCAGAAAAAGCTCAACGAGCACGCCAAGTCGCATGGGCTCGACTTTTCAAACCTGTTCTTCAAGCCGACGCCCTGGCCGGAAGACACCATTCACCATAGCGTCGCTCAGGACCACGGGCTCGAGAACGTGCTCGACCGCCGCCTCATCGCCGATACGAAAGAGGCCATCGAACGCGGAAAGCATGTGCGTCTGGACCTTTCCATCCGCAACGCTGATCGGTCGACCGGAGCCATGTTGTCGGGCGTCATCGCCAGGCGACACGGGAACGCCGGACTGCGTGATGAAGCCATCCACGTCAAATTCAAAGGCACCGCGGGGCAAAGCTTCGGGGCCTTCCTC
>Ga0210406_10001811_pt1 | contig 25243 bp, 18 predicted proteins | sample IncBWC30MmetaG_FD_155454 | JGI IMG/M metagenome (GOLD analysis project Ga0210406, IMG submission 155454) | Forest soil microbial communities from Barre Woods Harvard Forest LTER site, Petersham, Massachusetts, United States - Inc-BW-C-30-M | ecosystem: Environmental > Terrestrial > Soil >... | reverse complement strand
CGAAGGCGACCGGCGAGATCGGCCAGCAGATCAACAGCATCCAGGCTGCAACGCAGGAGTCGGTGAACGCGATCAAGGAGATCAGCGGCACCATCGAGAAGCTGTCCGAAATCTCCTCGACCATCGCCGCGGCGGTGGAGGAGCAGGGCGCGGCGACGCAGGAAATTTCCCGCAACGTGCAGCAGGCGGCGCAGGGGACTCATCAAGTGTCGGCCAACATCACCGACGTGCAGCGCGGCGCCACCGAGACCGGCTCGGCATCCTCGCAAGTGCTTTCGGCAGCGAAGTCGCTCTCCGGCGACAGCGGCCGTCTCCGGGCCGAGGTCTCCAAGTTCCTTGCCTCGGTGCGCGCGGCCTAGACCATGATTCCCTGGCGCGGACGAACGCGCTGGAGCGGTCGATCGCTCCGTAGTTTTACGGCCCGCAGCGTTCACCTTATTCTAGCTTCCCCTCCGTAGAAATCCTCATCTGGTGGCTTCGGCTTTTTGGGGGGATGGGAATGTCATTCGCGCAGCGTCGTTCGTTCAGGCTGACCGTTGGCCGGCGAATCTATGCCGTCATCGGCTTGATCTTCGTCGGATTGCTGGGGCTTATCATCCTCGATTCGCGCGAGCTCGCGTCGAGCCTCAGACAGCAGAAGCAGATCGAGCTGCAGCACCTCTCGGAGCTGGCGCTCAGCGTCGTGAAGGACGAGCACGCCGCGGCGCAGAAGGGCGACATCACCGAGGCCGAGGCGCAGAAACGGGCGCTGGCGCGCCTCGCATTGCTCCGCTACGGCAACAACGACTATTTCGTGGTCCAGGACATGCTTCCCCGCGTTCTGATGCATCCGGTCGTCGCGCAGCTCGTCGGCAAGGATATGACCGACGTGAAGGACCCCTCGGGAAAGCGGTTCGCCGTCGAGCTGACGGACATGGTGAAAAAGAACGGCAGCGGGTTCGTCGATTATCTCTGGCCGCGGCCGGGCTCCGACAAGCCGCAGCCGAAGCTCTCCTTCGTCGTCGGATTTACGCCGTGGGGCTGGGCCATCCTGACCGGCGTCTATCTCGACGACCTCGATGCGCAAGTCTGGACTTCGACGAAGCAATCCCTGCTCGCGGCCGCGGTGGTGCTGTTGTTCACGCTTGCGGTGTCGACATTTGTGGCCCAGCGCATCACACGCTCGCTGCAGTCGATGACCGCCGCGATGAAGGACATCGCCGGCGGTAGGCTTGATGCCGAAGTCCCCGGCATCGGCCGTAGTGACGAGGTCGGCGAGATGGCCGAGGCGGTCGAGATTTTCAAGCGCAACGCCGTCGAGCGGCAGTCGCTGGAGGCCGAGCAGAAGGAGGCCGAGGCCGGCGCCATCGCCCGGCGCAAGGTGGAGATGCAGAAGATGGCCGACGATTTCGAGGGCGCGATCGGCAACATCGTCGAAACGGTCTCGTCAGCATCCTCGCAGCTCGAGGCCTCCGCGACGACACTGACATCGACCGCGGAACGCGCCGAGAATCTGACCACCAGGGTCGCATCCGCTTCCGAACAGGCCTCGACCAATGTGCAGTCGGTCGCATCCGCCACCGAGGAGATGGCGTCCTCGATCACCGAGATCAGCCGCCAGGTGCAGGAATCGGCGCGCATAGCCGGCGACGCAGTCGGGCAGGCGCGCACCACCACCGAGCGCGTCAGCGAATTGTCGAAAGCCGCAACGCGGATCGGCGACGTGGTCGAGTTGATCAACACCATCGCGGGCCAGACCAACCTGCTGGCGCTGAATGCCACCATCGAGGCGGCGCGGGCCGGCGAGGCCGGGCGCGGCTTCGCGGTGGTCGCCTCCGAGGTGAAGGCGCTCGCCGAGCAGACCGCGAAAGCAACGGGTGAGATCGGCCAGCAGATCTCGGGCATCCAGGCTGCGACGCAGGACTCGGTGAACGCGATCAGGGAGATCAGCGGCACCATCGAGAAGCTGTCCGAAATCTCCTCGACCATTGCCGCGGCGGTGGAGGAGCAGGGGACAGCGACGCAGGAAATCTCCCGCAACGTCCAGCAGGCGGCGCAGGGCACCCAGCAGGTGTCGTCCAATATCAGCGACGTGCAGCGCGGCGCCAGCGAGACCGGCTCGGCGTCATCGCAGGTGCTCTCGGCGGCAAAATCGCTGTCCGGCGACAGCGGGCGGCTCAAGGCCGAGGTCTCGAAGTTCCTCACCTCGGTCCGCGCGGCCTGAGCGGCGGCGGGCGCGAGCGAAATACCGGCATGAAACGCGAGGCGGTTCCTGCTGATGCCGGTGGGCTGCGCTTGGCAGCCAGATACTTGGCAGCCAGATATTTGGCAGCCAGATATCACGTAAGCGAATGCGCGCGTTGCGTGGGGATATTGGCTAAGTTGCCGGGGTTCGGGTTAAGGTGCGTCTCCACCCTTTTCGCGCCGCGCGCCTCTTCGCCTGACCCGGGAATGCCTCTTTTATGGTCGCACTGGTCCGTATTGCTCTGAGCCGGCCGTACACATTCGTCGTGCTTGCGTTGCTGCTTCTGATCATCGGACCGCTCGCGGCGCTGCGCACGCCGACCGACATTTTCCCCGACATCCGTATCCCGGTGATCGGCGTGGTCTGGCAATATACGGGATTGCCGCCGGACCAGATGTCGGGCCGCATCACGACACCGTTCGAGCGCGCGCTGACGACGACCGTCAACGACATCGAGCACATCGTCGCCAACTCCTATAACGGTTTCGGCATCGTCAAGATCTTCTTCCAGCCGAATGTCGATATCCGTACCGCCAATGCCCAGGTCACCGCGATCTCGCAGACCTTGCTGAAGCAGATGCCGCCGGGCGCGACGCCGCCTTTGATCCTGAACTACAGCGCATCAACGGTTCCCATCATCCAGGTCGCGCTCTCGGGCGAGGGACTCACGGAACAGAACCTCGCCGACATCGGCATCAACCAATTGCGCACGCCGCTGGTCACCGTGCAGGGCGCGGCGATTCCCTATCCGTTCGGCGGCAAGCAGCGGCAGGTGCAGATTGATCTCGATCCGACCGCGTTGCAGGCCCGCGGGCTGTCCGGCCAGGACGTCTCCAACGCACTCGCCGCCCAAAATCTGATCACCCCGGTCGGCACCCAGAAGATCGGCGAGTTCGAGTACAATCTCCAGCTCAACAACTCACCGCTCAGGATGGAGGAACTCGGCAACCTGCCGATCAAGGCCGTGGGCGGCGCCATGGTCTATGTCCGCGATGTCGCCAGCGTCCGCGACGGCAATCCGCCGCAGACCAATATCGTGCATGTCAACGGCAACCGCTCGGTGCTGATGATGGTGCTGAAGGCGGGCGCGATCTCCACTCTCGATATCATCGCGGGCATCAAGCAGAAGGTGATCGACGTCAAGGATACGCTGCCGGATGCGCTGCGGATCGCCTTCATTGGCGACCAGTCGCTGTTCGTCCGCGGCGCGATCGGCGGCGTCGCCAATGAGGGCGTGATCGCGGCACTGCTCACCAGCGTCATGATCCTGTTGTTTCTGGGAAGCTGGCGCTCGACTGTCATCATCGCCATCTCGATCCCGCTGTCGGTGCTCGGGGCCATCATCATGCTGTCGGCGATCGGCGAGACGCTGAACATCATGACGCTCGGCGGGCTTGCGCTCGCGGTCGGCATCCTTGTCGACGACGCCACCGTCACCATCGAGAACATCAACTACCATCTGGAGCAGGGCAAGCCGGTCGAGCAGTCGATCCTGGACGGCGCCAACCAGATCGTCACGCCCGCTTTCGTCTCGCTGCTCTGCATCTGCATCGTGTTCGTGCCGATGTTCTTCTTGACAGGCGTCGCGCGCTTCCTGTTCGTGCCGATGGCCGAAGCGGTGATGTTCGCGATGATCTGGTCGTTCATCCTGTCGCGCACGCTGGTGCCGACCATGGCGAACTACCTGTTGCAGGCGCATGTCCATCACGAGGGCGAGGCGCCGCGATCGCGCAATCCGCTGAAGCGCTTCCAGCAGGCGTTCGAAGCGCGCTTCGAGCGCATTCGCGCCGGCTATCGCGGCCTGCTGGCGCTGGCGCTGGCGCACCGGCCGACCTTCGTGACCTGCTTCCTCGGCTTTGTCGCATTGTCGTTCCTGCTGGTCCCCTTCCTCGGGCGCAACTTCTTTCCCTCGGTCGATGCCGGCAGCATCCTGATGCATGTCCGCACACAGGTCGGCACCCGCGTCGAGGAGACCGCCAATCAGCTCGCCGAGGTGCAGAAGGCGATCCGCAAGATCATTCCGCCGGAGGAGATCGACACGGTCGCCGACAATATCGGCATGCCGATCTCCGGCATCAACATGACCTACAACAACACCGGCGTGATCGGTCCGCAGGACGGCGACCTCCAGATCAAGCTGAAGGAGGACCACCGGCCGACGGCCGAGCACTTCCAGGCGCTGCGCGAGCAGTTGCCGCGGCTGTTCCCTGGCCTGAGCTTTGCGTTCCTGCCGGCCGACATCGTCAGCCAGATCCTCAATTTCGGTGCGCCCGCGCCGATCGACCTGCAGATCCGCGGCGCCGATCTGAACGCGAATTTCGCCTACGCCAACAAGCTGCTCAGCCGCATTCGCAAGATCCCCGGCATTGCGGATGCGCGCATTCAGCAGTCGCCGAACAACCCGACCTTCAACATCGATGTCGATCGCAGCCGTGCGCAATATGTCGGCCTGACCGAGCGCGACGTCACCAATGCGCTGGTGGTCAATCTCGCCGGCAGCGCGCAGATCGCGCCGACCTACTATCTCAATCCGGACAACGGCGTCTCCTATTCCATCGTGATGCAGACGCCGCAATATCAGATCGATTCGCTGAGCGCATTGCAGACGCTGCCGATCACCGCGCCCGGCGCGCCGCAGGCGCCGATCCTCGGCGGCATCGCCGACATCAAGCGCAGCATTTCGAGCGCGGTCGTGTCGCAATACGACATCCAGTCGATGGTGCAGATCTTCGCGACCCCGCAAGGCCGCGACCTCGGCGCGGTCGCTGCCGACGTCAGGGCCGCGATGGCCGATACCGCGAAGGACGTGCCGAAGGGCACCTCGGTCGTGCTGCTCGGCCAGGTGCAGACCATGAACAGCGCATTCTCCGGGCTCCTGTTCGGGCTGCTCGCCGCCGTCGTGTTGATCTATCTCCTGATCGTCGTGAACTTCCAGTCCTGGTCCGATCCATTTGTGATCATCACGGCGCTGCCGGCGGCGCTTGCCGGCATCATCTGGATGCTGTTCACGACGCACACGACGCTGTCGGTGCCGGCGCTCACCGGCGCGATCATGTGCATGGGCGTCGCGACCGCGAATAGCGTGCTGGTGATCAGCTTCGCGCGCGAGCGCTATGAGATCTCCGGCGATCCCGTCGCGGCGGCATTGGAGGCCGGTTTCGTCCGGTTCCGTCCCGTGCTGATGACGGCGCTCGCGATGATCATCGGCATGGCGCCGATGGCGCTGGGCCTGGGCGAGGGGGGCGAGCAGAACGCGCCGCTCGGGCGCGCGGTGATCGGCGGCCTGATCTTTGCGACGACTGCGACACTGATGTTTGTCCCCGTGGTTTTCAGTATGGTACATAAGAAGCAAGGCGCCAACGCCGCCGCCGCACCGGAGATGCCGCATGCCCACTGAACAACGCCCGCAGTCGCGCCGCGGACTGGGCATTTTCGGCATGCTGGCAGCCGTCGTCCTGATCGTTGCCGTCATCACGGGCATCAGGTCGCGCGAGGAGGCCAGCGCCAAGCTGCGCCAATGGACCGATGATCAGGCCATTCCGACGGTCGCCGTCGCCTTGCCCGACGCGAAGGCCGGTAATCCGACCATCGATCTTCCGGGCCGGCTGGAGGCCTATTACCGCGCGCCGATCTTCGCCCGCGTCAGCGGCTATCTGAAGGGCTGGAGCGCCGATATCGGCGCTCGCGTCAAGGCGGGGCAGGTGATCGCCGAGATCGAGGCGCCCGATCTCGACCAGCAGCTATTGCAGGCCCGTGCCGATCTCGCGAGCCAGGAGGCCAGCGCAAAACTGTCGGAAGCGACGTTGAACCGCCGCAAGACGCTGATCGCCTCGAACTTCGTCTCGATGCAGGAGATCGACGAGCGCACCGCGGATCTCTCCAACAAGAAAGCCGCGGTCAAGGCGGGGCAGGCCAATGTCGAGCGGCTTGAGGCGCTCGCCGGCTACAAGCAGATCAGCGCGCCGTTCGATGGCGTCGTCACCTCGCGGGACACCGATGTCGGTGCGCTGATCAATGCCGGTGGCGGCTCGGGCCCCGCGATGTTCACGATCTCGGACATCAGCAAGCTGCGCGTCTATGTCAACGTGCCGCAGAACTACGTGCCTGCGATCAAGATCGGCGCCAAGGCCTTCATCACTGTCCCGGAATATCCGAACCGCACCTTCCAGGCGACGGTGGAGGCCTCCTCGCAGGCCGTCGAGGTCAGCTCCGGCACGACGCGCATGCAGCTCGGGCTCGACAATTCCAAGGGCGAGTTGATGCCGGGCGGCTATGCCGGCGTGAAGCTGAGTTTGCAGCGCGACACCATCCCGCTGCAGATCCCCTCCAGCGCGCTGATCTTCAACCAGGCCGGCCTGCGCGTCGCGACCGTTGGTGCGGACGACAAGGTCTTGTTCAAGACGGTGACCATCGCCCGCGACCTCGGCCGCACCATCGAGCTCGGCTCGGGGCTTGCACCGGAGGACCGCGTCATCACCGCGCCGCCGGACGGTCTCGCCGACGGCGATCAGGTGCGCATCGCCAGCGCCAAGGACAACAAGGGCAACAAGCCCGCAAAGGTCTCCGAAAAGCAGGACGTGAAGGGCTGAGAGGCCCGGATCGGGCGCGGCAGCCAGCAAGCGCCGAAAAATTTCTGCTCAAACAATAATCACTCAAGCACCAATGACATGGTGCGATGGCGCCGCGCCGCATCATCGTTTCGCTGCACCTGCGAGCCACGCTCTCCAGGGAATGACGCACGCAAACCCACTACAAGACCACTATGAGAGGTTGACGACGCGGCGCGCGTTCAATTCATGCCTGTGTCATCATCGTGTTACGGTGACAAGACGATGATATGTAAAAACCAGTCGTAAGCCCTCGATCTGGAGCAGCCGCGCCGCCTTCGCGCCATATTCTCAAATTTTTCTTCTGGTCGCTGCACGCTTGAGGCCCGTTGAAGGTTTTGTGATAGTTCATCGCGGAGTGTTTTCATGGCGTTTTTTCCTTCGCGCAGGGGTTTTTTGTTTTCGGCCGCTACTGTCGCGGCGGCGTTCGGCCTCGATGGGACATTAGCAGTCGCAGAGGCGAGACCGCACCAGCACACGCCCGATCCCGCGCGGGGCTACATGCGCCACAAGCTGGGCGACGCCGAAGTGACGGCACTCTATGACGGCGTCTGGGAGAAGGCGCACGATCCGGCTTTCTTCAGCAATGCGACGATCGGCGAAACCAAGCGGGCGCTAACTGCAGCCGGCTTCACCTCGGCGTTCGTGACGATCCCGATCACGACGTTCGTCATCAAGCTCAATGGCAAGACCGTGCTGTGTGACACGGGCGGCGGCGATCAGGTGCAGGCTTTCAATCCGACCTCGGTTTTTGTCTCGGGCAAGACCTTCGCCAACATGAAGGCCGCCGGCATCGATCCTGGTCAGATCGAAACGGTTCTCATCTCGCACTTTCATCCCGATCACATTTTCGGCCTGCTCGGAAAGAACGACAATGCGCCGGCCTTTCCCAATGCCGAGATCATCGTGCCGGCGGCCGAATACAAATGGTGGACCGATCCGTCCCTGACCGGCCGCTTGCCGCCGGGGCGGCGGCCGCTGGCTCATCGCATCCAGACGGTGATTCCCAATTGGAAGAACGTGCTGCCGGTCGAGGGAGAGGACGAGGTCGTGCCCGGCATCCGCTTCGTCAGCGCGCCCGGCCATACGCCCGGCCACACCGCGTTTCACGTCAGCTCCGGCCGTGAGCAGCTGATGATATCGAGCGACGCCGCCTATGTGCCGGCGCTTTGCGCCGAGCACCCCGGCTGGCACGGCGTGTTCGACCAGGATGCAGCTCTGGCCGAAACCAGCCGCCGCAAGCTGCTAGACCGTGTGGTCGCGGAGAAAATGCTGATCTGCGGCTCTCACTTTCCTTGGCCGGGCTTCGGCCGCTTCGCCCGCGATGGCGCCGGTTATGCGCTGGATGTTCTCCCTGCATAACCCGGCGTAGCCAATGAAGACGCTGTATGATGTGCTCGGCGTTCGTCCCGACGCCGACCCCGAGACGGTCAAGACGGCCTTCCGCAGGGCCGTCAAGGCGCACCATCCCGATCTTCAAGGGCGCGACGCGGCGGCAAGCGAGCAGATCAAGATCATCATCGCCGCCAACGAGGTCCTGGGCGATCCGGAGCGGCGGGCCGCCTATGATGAAGATCTCGCGTTCGATCGCGCGCTGGCGTTGTCGGAATGGCTGACTGTCATCATTCGCTCCGCCTCCGCGCTCGCTGTTCTCGGCGTGGTCTTGATCGGCGCCATCGAGCTTTGGGCCGCATGGACCGGAACGCCGATCGGCGATATGCGGTGGACGACGCATCACCGAGCGGAGATCGCGACGGCGGTGTTGCCGGAGCCGGTCCCGCCTGGCACCCGCAGCGCCGAGCAGGACGCGCTGCCCGCAGGCGAGCCCACGTCCAGCGAAGCGCGCCCGGTGGCGCCTTCGATCACACCCGAAAGCGCGAGCGGCGACACCGAAGCGGAGACGACCGTCGGGGTCTCGGCGATCAGCCCGCCAACCGCCGCCGACCCGCCGCCGACCACGGCCGCTTCGTATCGCGAGCGCGCGATCGACTGGAGCAGGAAGGGCGATCTCGACAAGGCCATTGCCGATCTCAACCAGGCCGTTCGGCTCGCGCCTGACGACGCCCAGGCCTACCACGAGCGCGGCAACGCCTGGGGGCGCAAAGGTGATACGGATCGGGCGCTCGCCGATTATGAGCGAGCGCTTCAAATCGAACCGCGCGATCCCCGCATCTTCCATGATCGTGGCCTGATGTGGGAACGGAAGGGAGAGCTCGACAAGGCGCTGGGCGATCTCGATCATGCCGTGCGCATGAGCTTCACCGATCCCGAGGTCTATACCGACCGCGGCGCCGTGTGGTTCGAGAAGGGCCGGTATGATCGGGCACTCGCTGACTTCGACCGAGCCATCAAGATCAATCCGAGCCTGGTGATCGCCTATGCAAGGCGCGCCGACGTGCTCGAGCGCAAGGGCGATCAGGAGCACGCACGCGCCGACCGCGATCAGGCGGCCCAGCTTGATCACGGCAGCCCGGGCGCCATTCGAACGGATATTGGGCCAACCCTGGACATGGATCACTGAGCTGCACGCAGGCGGTTCCTTCGCGATCGCGCTTTAACGCGTTTCAAGCCAGGCCTCGGTTCTGGTACAATCCAGAACCACATCTGCGCTAGGGCGACTTGGCCGGTTTAAGAGGCGCGCTTATCACAAAGCGCAGGGCGATCCGCAAAAGCAGCATACCGTTCTTGAGCCACTATTACCATCTTGCCGCGACTGGAGGATACCGTGATGAAGACTTACCAGCTTTTTATCAACGGCCACTATGTCGATCCTGCCAACGGCGAGTGGTTCGATTCGATCGATCCCTATCGCGGCGAGCCTTGGGCGAAGATTCCACGCGGATCCGCCGCCGACGCCGACCGGGCGGTGAAGGCGGCGAATGAGGCGATGTGGCACGGCCCTTGGTCGAAGATGACGGCCTCGGCGCGCGGCAAGGCGATGCGCAAGCTCGGCGACCTCGTCGCCGCGAACGCGGAGCGCCTCGCCGAGATCGAGGTGCGCGACAACGGCAAGCTGATGGCCGAGATGCTCGGCCAGCTTCGCTATCATCCGGAATGGTGGTGGTATTTCGGCGGGCTCGTCGACAAGCTCGAAGGCAGCTTGGTGCCGATCGACAAGCCGGAGACCTTCGCCTACACGACGCACGAGCCTGTCGGCGTCGTCGCAGCGCTCACAGCCTGGAACTCACCGCTTCTGTTCGTCGCGTGGAAGTGCGCCGCGGCGCTTGCCGCCGGCTGCGCCGTCATCGTCAAGCCGTCGGAATTCACGTCCGCGAGCACGTTGGAATTCGCCGCGCTCACAAGGGAAGCCGGCATTCCGGATGGAATCTTCAACGTCGTGACCGGCTTCGGACCGGAGATTGGCAGTGAGTTGATCTCGCATCCCGGCATCGCCAAGATCACCTTCACCGGATCGGATGTGACCGGCGCAAAAGTCTATGAGACCGCCGCGCGGAGCCTGAAGCGGGTCTCGCTCGAGCTGGGAGGGAAATCCCCCAACATCGTCTTCGAGGATGCCGATCTGAAGGCTGCCGCGGCCGGCGCAGTCTCCGGCATCTTCGCGGCGACGGGCCAGACGTGCATCGCCGGATCGCGCCTGCTTGTGCAGAGCTCGATCAAGAACAAGTTCGTGGAACGCCTGCTGGAGCTCGCGCGGTCCGCCAAGATTGGCGACCCGATGCAATCTGACACCAATATCGGCCCGATCACGACGCCGGCACAGTACAAGAAGGTGCTCGACTATATCGATGTTGCGAAGGCGGAGGGAGCACGCTGCCTTCTTGGAGGAAAACCGGCATCTGGCGAGGGCATCGTTGGCGGCCAGTTCGTCGAGCCGACCATTTTCACCGATGTCGATAACAGCATGCGGATCGCGCGCGAGGAGGTCTTCGGGCCGGTCCTCTCGATCATCAGCTTTGACACCGAAGAAGACGCCATTCGTATCGCCAACGACACGATCTACGGCCTTGCGGCGGGCATCTGGACCCGCGATCTTGCGCGCGCCGTGCGCGTTCCAAAGCGGCTGCGTGCCGGGACCGTGTGGGTGAATACCTACCGAGCCATCAGCTACATGATGCCATTCGGCGGCATGAAGCATTCGGGTGTCGGACGCGAAAGTGGGATCGACGCAGTCCGCGAGTATCTGGAAACAAAGAGCGTGTGGATTTCGACCGCGCAGGATGTTCCGGCCAACCCGTTCGTCATGCGCTGACCGATTTCGAAGCCGCTCTCTGCGCGGTCGTCCGTGCGCCAGAAGCTTGGCGACGATGGGGCGGAGATCACGCGATCCGCCACTCCGGCACGCCATCCTCCGCCATCGTGATCGCGCCGAGTGATCCGACCGGCGTACGGTCCATGTTTTGCAGATGCGCGAGCGTCGCGCCGTCGCTCGCCGGCACCCGCGCTAGCGTGCGCGTGTTCTCGGCCGTGCGCAGCATCACCGCGCCATGCTCGGCATCGCCGCCCCGGCGATAGAGCACGGTGAAACTTTCGACCTTGCCGTTGCCCTTCGCCTCGGTCACGAAGTCGGGCACGGCGCGCTTGTTGCGGTCGGCGACAGCCTGCACGCTGGCATCCTGCGCCAGCGCCTCCCGCGGCGCCTGCCGTGACAGCACCAGCCCGTGGTGCTTGGTGACAAAGCCGCCCTGGCCATAGAGCAGCCCGAGCTTCGCGTCGCCGCGCAAGCGGTGCACCATCGCGCAGGCCGCATGCGTCATATAGGTGTTGAGCGGCGCGCCGAAGAAGGTGAGGCCGCCGGTCACCGTCGGCTGTACATCGGCGCCAAGGCCGAGCGTGCGGCGGGCCATCTTCGGCACGCAGGGAAAGCAGCTGTAGAGCTCGATCGCGTCGAATGCCCTGCCGTCGCCGCCGGCAAGATCCATCACCGCGCGCAGCACCGCATTCTGCGGATGGCTTTCGCAGAACTGGTCGCGCAGCAGATAGTCGCGCGGCTCTTCCGCAGAAGCGCCGCCGATCGGATAGACCTGGCGATCCTCGGGAATGCCGGCGGCGCGCGCTTTGGCGAGGCTCGTCAGCAGCAGCGCCGCGCCCATGTTCACGGTTGGGTTGGCGACCATCAGCTTGGTGTAGGGCCACGCAATCAGCCGGTTGTCCGGCGAGGGCGTCGTGATCTCCTCCGGCTTGAAGTGCCGCTTCAGCCAGGCATTCGGATTGTGCGCGGCGGCGTCGGAATAGCGCGACCACAACTCGCCGGATTCCACCAGCGCCTCGCGCGGCGTCTGGCCCCAATGCGCGGAGCTTGCGGCTTCGTAGAAGGGATAGACGGTCACCGGGCGGAACACGCCGAGCTTGACGGCGAGCGGCTTCTGGAACGCGGCGCCGCGCTTCGGCTCTTCCACATCATGCGCGAATGGCGTCCAGGGCAGGCTGACGCCCGCGCGCTCGGCCTTGGTCGCGGTCGATTGCGCTTCGGCGCCGCAGACCGCAGCGACGCTGCACTCGCCCCGCGCGATGCGCTGCGCCGCCTGGTGCAGATACCGGATCGGGCTCTCGCCGCCGACGGGACCATAATAGAGATGCGCAGGCGTGATGCCGAGCCGCTTGGCAAGCTGCTTCTCTGGATCGCGATAGCGCCAGCTCAGGAAACTGACGACATCGAGCGACTGGACCTCGCCAAGCAATTTGGCACCTGAGTCCGCTTCCGCGCGCTTCAGCGCATGCTCAAGGAGCGTAAGAGGCTCGAGCCCCGCGGCGATGTCCTTTGGACGATCGACGATTTCGCCGACGCCGACGATGACGGGAATACGGTCTTCGGGGAGGGGGCTATTGGTCATGAGGCCTTCGGCGGATGTTCGTTGTTCTTGCCAGTGTCTTTGTCATTGCGAGCCAATGACGACTGCGGCGCGACTCACTCCGCCACCAGCGCGTTCATGTGCTCGACCGCCTCGATGAAGTCTTCCTTGAATTCCTGCACCACCGCGCCCGCCGACTTCACGCTGTCGATCAGGCCGACGCCTTGTCCGACGAAATAGCTGACGAGGTCGCGCGCCCTGGCATTGCCGGCGGCGGCCGCGCGATCGATCGAGTTGAAGGCATCGCGGCTGATGATCGACTGCAGCGGCATCGGCAGCGCGCCGGGGCTGTCGGGGCCGTAGTCCCAGGCATCGGTCCAGACCGAGCGCAATTGCCGTGCCGGTTTGCCGGTGCGGCCTCTGGAGCGAACCGCATCGCGCGAGGATGCAGCGATCATCTTCTCGCGGAAGATTTCAGTCGTCTCCGATTCCACCGTCGCAAGCCACACCGATCCGGTCCATGCGCCTGCCGCGCCCATCGCCATGCAGGCCGCCATCTGCCGTCCCGTCATGATGCCGCCGGCCGCGAGCACCGGCACGTCGCGCATCGGCTTGATCGCCTTGATCACCTCCGGTACCAGCACCATGGTGGAGACCTCGCCGCAATGGCCGCCGGCTTCGGTGCCCTGCACGACCAGGATATCGACACCGGCCGCGACCTGGCGAACCGCATGCTCCTTGGCGCCGACCAGCGCCGCGACGGGCACGCCATGTGTCTTGCCCATCTCGATCATCTCTTTCGGCGGCACGCCGAGCGCATTCGCGATCAGCCTGATCGGATGCTTGAAGGAGACGTCCAGCACCTCCAGCGCGCGTTGCGCGTCGAACGGCTGCGGCGCATTGTCGGCGACATTGGTCGTGGTCAGCTCGATGTCGTATTTCTTCAGGAGATTGCGGGTGAAATCGCGATGCGCCGGCGAGATGCGCGCTTCCAGGCTTTTCCAGGTGACGTTCTTCTCGCCCGCGGTCGAGATGTTCTCGGGGATCAGCACGTCGATGCCATAGGGCTTGCCGTCGGCGTGATCGTCGATCCATTTCAGTTCCTGCTCGACGGTTTCGGGCGAATGCGCCGTAGCTCCAAGCACGCCGAAGCCGCCGGCGCGGCTCACGGCGGCCACGACGTCGCGGCAATGGCTGAAGGCGACCAGCGGAAATTCGATGCCCAGCATATCGCAGATCGGCGATTTCATGGTGTTCCTCCCTGCCGCTGCCGCTTGTGTCGAGCGGCGTTGTTCCGGGGCGACGCTAGCGCAAGACAGGCTTCCGAGCCAAGCCGGTTCGTCTCGTTCGAACTTGCGTGCAGACGCTGCAACGACATCCTCCGGCAAGCTGCGAATCTACATGCCCTGTATCAGCGGCGTCGGGATCTGCCGCAGCTCTGCAACGACGCTGCGGCGAAAGGGTATGACGGCTTTGCATTGACGGGTGGTGAGCGACGTCAAAAACTGGCTATATGCTGGCCCGTCATTCCGGGTCGCTTCCGCTTGCCGCCGAATGACGGAACAATCCGGAGCCGAAGCACGTGACCGACGCCCCCGTCTACGAACCACCGAAAGTCTGGACCTGGAACAAGGAGAGCGGCGGCCGCTTCGCAGGGATCAATCGTCCCATCGCAGGCCCCACGCATGAGAAGGAGCTTCCGGTCGGCCGCCATCCGCTGCAACTTTATTCTCTGGCGACCCCGAACGGGGTGAAAGTCACCGTGATGCTGGAGGAGCTTCTCGCGCTCGGGCATTCGGGCGCGGAATATGATGCGTGGCTGATCAGGATCGACGGCAACCAGTTCGGCAGCGGCTTCGTGGCCGTGAACCCCAATTCCAAGATCCCGGCGCTGATGGACTACAGCGAGCCCGAGCCGATCCGGGTGTTCGAGTCAGGCTCGATCCTGCTCTATCTCGCCGAGAAATTCGGCGCCTTCCTGCCGACGGACAGGAAGACGCGCGCCGAATGCATGTCGTGGCTGTTCTGGCAGATGGGCGCTGCGCCCTATCTCGGCGGCGGCTTCGGCCATTTCTACGCCTATGCGCCGACCAAGATCGAATACGCCATCGATCGCTTTGCGATGGAGGTGAAGCGCCAGCTCGACGTGCTCGACCGGCGGCTCGCCGAGCATGAATATCTCTCAGGCGGCGACTATTCGATTGCCGATATCGCCGTCTGGCCTTGGTACGGCGCGTTGGCGAAAGGTCTGCTCTATGGCGGCGGCGAGTTTCTCTCGGTGCACGAGTACAAGAACGTGCTGCGCTGGACCGACGCGATCGCCAAGCGCTCGGCCGTGAAACGGGGACGGATGGTCAACCGCATCTCCGGCGATCCCGCAAGCCAGCTTCACGAGCGCCACGACGCCAGCGATTTCGAGACAAAGACGCAGGACAAGATCGGCGAAGCGAAGCCCGCTTAGGACCTCCGCTCACGTCCCGCGCGCGCCCTCGGCCGCCGGAAACACGACGCGGTCATCCGTGCGGCAGTAGCGGTCGGCGAACATGCGGCCCATTGGATGGTAGCGCTCCATGTGCACGCGCATGGCCTCGCGGTCCCACAATTCGTCGCGGATATAGAAATTGATGCCTTCGCCCATGATGAGCTGGCGGTCGCCATTGACGTCGATGGTCTTCCAGGTCTTGCACTCCATCGCCCAGGGCGTGTCGGCGAGCCGCGGCGCGGCGATCTTGGTCGAGGGCGCAAGCTTCAGCCCGAGATAGCCGGGCTCGCCAATGTCGGGCGGAAAGTCGCCGCTGCTTTCGTGCATCGCGCGGGCCAGCGATTCATCGGCGATGTTGACCACGAACTCGCCACTCCGCTGGATGTTGGTGAGCGTATCCTTGACCCGGCCGTCGGGCCTCAGGTTCACGGCAAACATGCAGAGCGGCGGGTCCTCGCAGAACACGTTGAAGAAGCTGAAGGGCGCGGCATTGACCACGCCGGTGGGACCGACCGTCGTGACCCAGGCGATCGGCCGCGGCAGGACAAACGACGTCAGCACCTTGTAGCGCTCGCGGGGCGTCAGATCGCTCGGCACATATTCCATTTCTGCGGTCCTGTCTGAATGCGTGTTTGTAAAAGCTAACCGACCCCACGCCCGTCGTCACCAGCGAATGCGGATGCCCCATATTCCGCGGGCGTTGTTGACGCGCCTGCCAGCGCAGCGAAGCGCGCTGAAAACGCGATGCCGCCGCGACGCCGCCGGATGTCAAGCAGATACGCGCTGCGCGAGCAAATCAGAATTCGCGGTCATGAAAGCTGTGACGTCTCGTAGCGAGACAGCGGATGCGGCGCACCGACGCAGGCACTTTCAAGGCGTTCTAATTGCCTCGTGAGACCTCGGCAGGCAAACAGGATTCGCCGGCTCGCGCCGATTGGCCTTCCGGACAAAAGGCGTGACGAGTATTTATCATCGTATTTTCGATCAGTTTCGAATTCTCGATTCGGGGGACGTGTCGCGGGCGGATGACTTCGCGAGCGCCGCGCGCTGGCTCGAATCGCCGGGCTGCGTGCTGCAGCGGAGCAACTTCGTCCTCGATAGCGAGATACGGACCGAGGTGATCGCCAAGGCCGGCCTGTTCGTGAGCGTCGTCCTGAAGGGATCGGCAGATGGCGGCCCGCGCCATGGCACGAAGCGGTTTCACTATGCGGAGAACACCTTGGTGGTGATGGCGCTGAAGCGGCCGGTGCTGTGTGACGGCGAAGCACCGCGCGGCGCACATATCTTTGCGGCGGGGCTTGGCTTCCCCGAGGCCTCGATCGCGCGGCTGGGCCTGCAGCGGGAATTCCACGCTCTGTTTTCCGAAGGAGGCAGCGACGAATTCGTGGTGACGCTGAAGGCGCCGCCACGGATGCTCGCCATGGCGAACGAAATTCTCAGCCCGACGCTGAAAGGCCGCGCCGAGGAATTGCTGCTGTCCGCGCATGCGATGGAGATCCTTGCAAGGGTGCTGTCGCTTTCGGGCGAGCGCGCGAACATCGACATGTCGGGGGATCATTGGCAACAGCGGCTGCGCGCCGTTCGCGACGCCATCGACGACGATCTGCGGCGCCCATGGACGATCGTGCAATTGGCGCGGCAGGCGGGCATCAGCCGGCGCTCCTTCAACGCGCATTTCCGGCGTGCCTTCGGCATGAGCGTCTCCGACTATTTGAGAACGCGCCGCCTTGAGCAGGCGCGCGACGCCATCATCCGGCAAGGCCTGTCCGTCAACGAGGCGGCCTCTCTCGCGGGCTACGGCAACCCCGCCAATTTCGCGACCGCGTTTCGCAGGCACTTCGGATACGCTCCGAGCCGATGGCGTCAGTCCAAGGATTGACGTTCGCGCGACCCGCTGGCTCGCAATGACAGAGAGGCCCCGACGGGGCAAAGCTCGGACGCATCGCGCCGCGAGAATGCATTTTCTTTTAGCGAAGATAACTTCCTCCACGTCGTCCCTGCGAACGCAGGGACCCATAACCACAAGCGGATGTTATTGAGCAGGCTGGGGCCACCATCCGTCGGAAGCGACGTAGGCCGGTGGATATGGGTCCCGGCGTTCGCCGGGACGACGCGGAGAGAGTTTGAATACCAAGTATAGCCGCGCGATCCGGTGATCCTCGCGGTGACGATTCCCGGTTCAGAATGCCGTGTAGCCGCCATCGATCACAAAGCAATCGGCGGTGTGATAGGACGAGGCTGCGCTCATCAGATAGACGGCGATGCCGCCGAAGTCGGAGGGCTCGCCGAACCGCCGCACCGGAATGCGCGGCATGACGGCGTTGACGAACTTCTCGTCCGAGAGCGCGCGCGCAGTCATGTCGCTCCTGATCCAGCCGGGCAGGATGGCGTTGGCGGTGACGCCCTGCCGCCCCAGTTCGACGGCAAGCGCGCGGCACAGCGCGTTGATGGCGGCCTTGGTCGCGGCATAATGCTCGTTGCGCGCAGTGCCGAACAGCGAGGCAAGGCTCGATGTCGCAACCAGCCGGCCGAACTTGTCGCCGGCGGTGGCGCGTTCGGTCATGTGACGCACGGCGGTCTGAAACACATGGAACACGCCATCGAGATTGGTCGCGAACATCCTGCGCCATTCCTCCTCGGTGCGCTCGATGAAAGGCTTCCGTCCCCCGCCGCCGATGCCGGCATTGGCGAAGCAGCCGTCCACCCGGCCGAACGTATCGAGCGTCGCCTTCATCGCCTCCCTGACGGAGGTGGGATTGCTGACATCGCAGATGCGGGTATCGACCTTGCCGGGGCCGGCCGCCATGGTCGCCGCGGCGGTCTTGTTCTTCTCAGCGTTACGAGCCCAGATCGAGACATTGCAGCCACTCAACACAAGTGCCTGGGCGATGCCGAGCCCGATGCCGCCATTACCGCCGGTGATGACGGCCACGCGGCCGGAGAGATCGAAAATGGTCATGAGCGTTTCCATTCTGGTAGGACGCGCATCAGCCGCGCGCAGTTGCCATGCGCCGACCATGGACAAGGGCGCCGCAAAAATCAAATATGCGGACGAACGCATCATGAGCTTCCGCGACGCGGAATGCGCGCCACCATTTGAGAGGAAACAATGCAATTCAAACACGTCACGCTCGATTTCGACGGACCGGTCGCCATCCTGAAGCTCGACCATCAGGAGGTCATGAACGCGGTCTCCATGGACATGCTGGGCGGGCTTGCCGAGGCGCTGCACGAGATCGAGGACAAGAAGGCCGAGGTCCGCTGTCTGGTGCTGACCGGCGTGGGACGCGCGTTCTGCACCGGCGCCAATCTGCAGGGCCGCAACAATCAGAAGCCGGGCCGGAGCAACGCGGGGGCCTCGCTGGAAACGGGATTTCATCCTTTCCTGCGGCGGATGCGCAACCTGCATTGCCCGATCGTCACCGCGGTGAATGGACCTGCGGCCGGCGCCGGCATGAGCTTTGCACTGATGGGTGACATGATCCTGTGCGCGCGCTCGGCCTATTTCCTGCAAGCGTTCCGCCGCATCGGCCTGGTGCCGGATTGCGGCTCGACCTGGCTGCTGCCCCGTTTGGTCGGCAAGGCACGCGCGGTGGAATTGTCGCTGATGGGCGAGCGGCTGCCGGCGGAGAAGGCGCTGGAATGGGGTCTCGTCAATCGCGTCCATGACGACGCGGTGCTGATGGAGGAGGCCATGAAGCTCTCCCATGAGCTTGCCAACGGCCCGACGGTCGCGCTGGCGCTCATCCGCAGGCTCTATTGGGAGAGCCCGGAGAACTCCTTCGAGGATCAGCTCAACCTCGAATTCCAGTCGCAGCGCCTCGCCGGCGCGACGGCGGATTTCAAGGAAGGGGTCACCGCGTTCCTCGAAAAGCGGCCCGCGGCGTTCAAAGGCAAATGACCGAGGCGGAACTTTTGCGTTGCGTCGCGTCCTTCCATCCGGGCGCGACCGGCATTGCGGGCGCGGCAAAGCTGTCCGGCGGCGCCAGCCAGGAAACCTGGTCGTTCGACATGGTGCATCCCACCGGCACCATCGGCGCGATCCTGCGCCGCGCGCCGCCGGGCTCTGGCGCATCGCCCTCGCGCGCGGCCGGGCTCGACGCCGAGGCGCGCTTGATGCAGCTTGCGCATGACGCCGGCCTGCCGTCGCCGCGCGTGATGCATGTGCTGAGGCCTGAGGACGGGCTCGGCAAGGGCTTCATCATGGCGCGGGTCGAGGGCGAGACCATCGCGCGCAAGATTTTGCGCGACGAGAGCTTCGCCAAGGCACGGCCGCTCCTCGCCCGCCAGCTCGGCAAGGTCGCGGCCGGCATCCATGGCCTGCCGCGCGCGCAATTACCGAAGCTTCGCGAGATGTCGGCGACGAAGGAGATCGGCGAGCTGGCACGCGAGGTTGAGAGCTTCAATTGGCCGCGGCCGGTGTTCGAACTGGCGTTGCGCTGGCTGCGCGACCACGATCCGGGGCCGTCTGGCGAGGTCACGCTGGTGCATGGCGATTTCCGCCACGGAAATCTGATCATCGGCTCCGACGGCGTGCGCGCGGTGCTGGACTGGGAACTCGCGCATCTCGGCGACCCCATGGAGGATCTCGGCTGGATCTGCGTCAATTCCTGGCGCTTTGGCGAGATCGACAAGCCGGTCGGCGGTTTCGGGTCACGCGAGGAGCTGTTTGCGGGATATGAAGAAGCAGGCCGCAAGGCTGATCCCGCCCGCGTCAAATTCTGGGAAGTGATGGGCACGCTGCGCTGGGGCGTGATGTGCTGCGGCATGATGCAGCGCTTCCGCTCAGGTCCCGACCATTCGATGGAGCGCGCGATGATCGGACGGCGCTCGTCGGAGACCGAGATCGATCTGTTGCGGCTGCTTTCTCCGCGGGGAGAGTGAGATGCAGGACGAACCGACACCGATCGAACTGACCAAGGCGGTCGCGGATTTTCTGCGCAACGACATCGCGCCGATGATTTCAGGCCATCACGCATTCAAGCTTCGCGTTGCCATCAACGCGCTTGATCTTGTGATGCGGCAATTGACGCTGGCAGCAGGAAGCGACGAAGTGGAAGCTGAGCGGCTGAAACGATTGCTCGGCGTCGAGGGTTCGCTGCAAGACCTCAACCGTGCGCTCGCCGGCAAGATCGCCAAGGGCGAGGTCGATCTAAAGACGCCGGGGCTTGCCGAGCATCTCTGGCAGACCACGATGGACAAGCTCGCCGTCGATCAGCCGAACTACGCGTCGTACAAGCGGGAAGTGGGGAGGAAGTGACAGCCGCATATTTCCCGGACGCCGCTCCCTTCTACCGTCATTCCGGGACGGTGCGCCAGCACCGGGCCCGGAATCTCGAAATTCCGGGTTCGAATGACGGAGAACCCGGAATGACGGAGGAAATGTGCTTACCGCCCCAGCCATTTCGGCGCGCGCTTCTCGGCAAACGCCTTGGGGCCTTCGATATAGTCCTGCGAGGCCGCCATCGCCTTCACCGCCGGGTATTCGCGCTGCTCGGTCATCGCCCGTTCGAGGGGAACCTCCATGCCCTTCTGAATCGCCTGCTTGGAGGCACGGATCGACATCGGCGAGTTCTTGCAGATCGTCTCGGCCCAGCGTTCGGCGGCGGCGAGCGCCTCTCCCTGCGGAACCACCTCGTTGACGAAGCCGAGCTCGAAACCTTCTTTGGCCGAGACATGACGCGCCGTCAGGATCATGCCCATCGCGCGCTTCAGGCCGATCTGCCGCGGCAGGCGTTGCAGGCCGCCGGCAAGCGCGGCAAGCCCGACGCGCGGCTCGGGCAGCGCGAAGGTCGCATTTTCGGAGGCGATGATGAGGTCGCAGGCGAGGGCGACCTCGAAGCCGCCGCCCATCGCCACGCCGTTCACGGCGGCGATGATCGGCTTGTCGCAGTCGAAGCGCGTCGTGAGACCGGCGAAGCCGCCCTTGTCCCAGCCGCGTTTGCCGCCCGCCGCCTGCCATTTCAGGTCATTGCCGGCGCAGAACGCCTTGTCGCCCGCGCCGGTGACGATCGCCACCCATTGCGCGGGATCGGCGGAGAAATCGTCGAACACCTTGTCGAGCTCGAAATGCGCGTCGATATGCAGCGCATTATAGACCTCGGGCCGCGACAGCGTCACGATCGTGACCGGCCCCTTGCGCGTGACCTTGGAAAACTTCAGCTCCATGTTCGCTCCCGTGGTGTTTCTGTTGTGCGGAATGCCGCGATATCAGCCCGTGCGCGCCGCGTGGATCTCTTGCATGACGTATGCTTGCAGCACGCGACGAGCCGCGCGCCTTGCTTGACTTGGATTGGGCTTGTCACCCTAATCGCCACAATAAAACAAAATCGAGGGAGCAGCGCCGTGGATTTTGCATTGCCGGCCGACCTGGTCGCCTATCTCGACGAACTCGACCGTTTCATCGCGCGCGAGATCAAGCCGCTGGAAGAGGCCGACGACAACATCCGCTTCTTCGATCACCGCCGCGAATGGGCGCGCACCGATTTCGAGAATGGCGGCCTGCCGCGGCATGAGTGGGAAGCGCTGCTCCGCAAAGCGAAAGACCGCGCCGATACCGCCGGGCATCTGCGCTTTGCGATCCCGAAGCGCTATGGCGGCAAGGACGGTTCCAACCTCTGGATGGCGGTGATACGCGAGCACTTCGCCGGGAAGGGACTGGGCCTGCACAACGACTTGCAGAACGAGCACTCGATCGTCGGCAATCTGCCGATCGTCACCATGCTCGACCGCTACGGCACCGACGGGCAGAAGGCGATGATCGACGGCTCGATCACCGGAAAATACCGCATCACCTTTGGCCTCACCGAGCCGGAGCACGGCTCGGACGCGACCCATATGGAAACAAGGGCGGTGCCGGCGACGCGCGACAACGTCAAGGGCTGGCTGATCAATGGCGAGAAGATGTGGACCACCGGCATGCATGTGGCGACCCACTGCGCGCTGTTCGCCCGCACCTCCGGCAATGACGGCGATGCGCGTGGCATCACCTGCTTTCTGGTGCCGGCCAAGTCTGCTGGCGTGAAGGTCGAGCAATATATGTGGACCTTCAACATGCCGACGGATCATCCGCGGGTCAGCTTCACCGACGTGTTCGTGCCGGAGGATGCGCTGTTCGGCGAAGTCGGCCGCGGGCTGTCGCTCGCGCAGTGCTTTGTGCACGAAAACCGTATCCGGCAGGCGGCAAGCTCGCTCGGCGCCGCTGTCTATTGCATCAATGAAAGCGTGAAATATGCGCGCGAGCGCAAGCCGTTCGGCAAGGCGCTCGCGGAGAACCAGGCGATCCAGTGGCCGCTGGTGGAGCTTGCGACCCAGGCCGAGATGCTGCGGCTGCTGATCCGCAAGACCGCATGGGAGATGGATCAGCTCACCCAGGCGCAGGTCGAGCACACCCTGTCCGACAAGGTGTCGATGTGTAACTATTGGGCCAACCGGCTGTGCTGCGAGGCGGCAGACCGCGCCATGCAGGTGCATGGCGGCATGGGCTATTCACGCCACAAGCCGTTCGAACATATCTACCGTCACCACCGCCGCTACCGCATCACGGAAGGCAGCGAGGAAATCCAGAAGCGGAAAGTCGCGGGCTTCCTGTTCGGTTACATGGGTCCGGGGAAGCATTGAGCTGGAACGCGATGAATTCAGTTGAATCTTCATCGCGCTCTCGATTTTTGTTTGAGCATGATCCCTCCGGTCAAGCCAGAGGGCATGCTTTTCCGGATCATGCTCTAGAGCATCCGCCGATCACGTCGCAGCGTGTAGCAACTATTAAATTACGTCGTCATTCCGGGATGGCGCGCAAGCGCCAGACCCGGAATCTCGAGATTCCGGGTTCGATGCTAACGCATCGCCCCGGAATGACGTCGTAATGATTGCTTCGATCTGTTCGGCGGATGCTCTAGTTCACTTGCCGCTCTCTGTCCGCCCAATAGGGATCACGCAGGTGACGGCGCAGGATCTTGCCGGATGGGTTACGCGGCAGCGCGTCAATGAATTCGACGGACTTCGGCGTCTTGTAGCCGGCGATGCGTTCGCGGGTGAAGTTGATGATGTCGGTCGCGCTGGCCGATTTGCCGGGCTTCATGACCACGATCGCCTTCACCGCTTCACCCCATTTGTCGTCGGGGACGCCGATGACGGCGGCTTCCGCGACGTCCGGATGATCGCACAGCGCACTCTCGACCTCGGCCGGATAGATGTTCTCGCCGCCCGAGATGATCATGTCCTTGATGCGGTCATGGATATAGAGATAGCCGTCCTTGTCCATGTAGCCGGCATCGCCCGTGCGCAACCAGCCGTCCTTGCTAAGCGTCCTCGCGGTCGCCTCCGGCAAATTCCAATAACCGGTCATGTTGGAACCGGAGCGGGTGGCGATCTCGCCGACTTCGCCGGGCGGCAGGCGGTTGCCGTTGGGATCGAGGATTGCAAGCTCGACGCCGTGCAGCGCCTTGCCGGCCGAGCGCATGCGCTCCAGCCCCTCGACGTGGTCTTCCGGCGGCAGCGCGACGATAGCGCCGGTCGTCTCGGTCATGCCGTACAGCTGCACGAAGCCGCATTTGAAGACCTCGATGCATTCCTTGAGAAGTGCCGCCGGAATCGGTGAGGCGCCATAGAGCATGTATTTGAGCCGCGAGAAATCCACTTGCCGTGCGCGCGGCTGGCGCACCACGAACTGCATCGCGGCCGGCACCATGAACAGCTTCGTGATGCCGTCCTGCTCGAAGAAGTCGAGCACCTTGGTCGGATCGAAGTCGCGCGCGATCACGCCCTTGGCGCCGTGATAGAGGCCCATCAGGCCCCAGCCGGAGCCGCCGATATGAAAGATCGGCATCGCGAGCAACGAGACGTCCTCCGCGGTCCATTTATTCCAATCGGGCTTTTCGGCCTCATTGCCGGTCTGGACCAGGTTGAAAAAATTGGCGTGCGACAGCATCGCGCCTTTCGGCCTGCCTGTGGTGCCCGAGGTATAAAGCTGGATCGCGATGTCCTTTGCCGTGACCTCGACATCAGGATCATCGGCGCTCTGCGCGTCGCGCCAGGCCGCAAAATCCTGCCATTCGCTCGCGCCGCCTTCGGTGGTGATGATGGTGCGGACGCCTGGCAGCTTGTCTTTGATGTTGCGAACCAGCGTGACGAATTCGGGTCCGACGAACAAGACCGGCGCATTGCAGTCCGCGACGATGAACGCGACTTCAGGACCGGCCAGCCGCCAGTTCACGGGCGCCGTCACCACATTGGCCTTCATCGCACCCAACAGCAGCTCGAAATAGATGTCGCTGTTCTTGCCGAGATAGGCGATGCGCTCGCCGGGTTTGACGCCGAGCGCTTTGAGGCCGTTGGCGACGCGGTTGGTGTTGATGTCGAATTCGGCGAACGTCGTCGCGCGTCCCTCGAATTCGAAGGCGATCGCATCGCCGCAGCTTTTGGCGCGGTCGCGCACCATCTCGGCAAGCGTGGCCTGAGCTTGAGAGGCTGACATGTCGTTTCCCCCATATTGTCTGTTTTTGCGGAGTTTGTCGTCATCTCGCGCGAAAGACAATATGGAGAAACCGGCATGGAGAAACCGGCGCGCTCAGGTCAGGGACATGTCGAGCGGCGGCGAGACATTGCCCGGCAGCGGGCTCACATAGGGCGTGCGCGCGGTGCGCTTCGCAAGATCGGCCTTGGCCGCCTCGATCAGGTCCCGCTCCGTCAGCGCCTTGACGCCGAGGGCGGCCATGGCCTTGGCCGCCTGCACCATGGCCTTGTGGGCGGCCGGGGTCTTGCCCTGCGCCACCACCTGCCAGGTGTGGAACGGGGTACCGATTGCGACGGTCGGCGCATGGACCTGAACGGTCGGCACCACCCAGCTCACATCGCCGACATCGGTCGAGCCGATCTGAGGGTTGCGCGTGGCCTCCAGCGGCACGAGAAAATCGGCGAGCGGCCGCTCGGTGGGCTCCATGCCGATCGTGTAATAGACGGAGGCGATATCCTTCTCGGTCAGCGTGGCTCGGATTTTGGTGGCGAAGTCCCTGTCCGTCTCGTCGAAATGCGGCGGGCCAAGCTGCTCCATGATCCGGTGCAGCGCTTGCTCAAGCGGCGTGTTGGGCAAGAGATTGGACACGGCGGAAACGATCCGCATCTCCACCTTGGTCTCGGTCATCAGCGCCGCGCCTTGCGCGATCTTGTGGACCCGCTCCAC
>Ga0210406_10001810_pt1 | contig 25259 bp, 20 predicted proteins | sample IncBWC30MmetaG_FD_155454 | JGI IMG/M metagenome (GOLD analysis project Ga0210406, IMG submission 155454) | Forest soil microbial communities from Barre Woods Harvard Forest LTER site, Petersham, Massachusetts, United States - Inc-BW-C-30-M | ecosystem: Environmental > Terrestrial > Soil >... | reverse complement strand
GATGATGACGAGATATTGCTACTGGAAGGAGATGAGAAAAAGGTTAGTTCCATGAAATTACCAACACGACAAACTATGTTTAATGGCGTGGGAGTAACGAGAACAGCACCACCGGATGTTATTTCCAACGAAACCTTGGTCGGGTCAAGCCGACTAAACTTGACGAAACCATCGAGACTGCCAAATGTTCCAAATATACAAGATGGAAGACTATTTGTCAAGAACGATGAGTATCGCAAATTATCCATTGGTGACAAAATAGCAAGTCGACATGCACAAAAAGGTGTCGTTGGAAGAATAATGGACGCGAACGATATGCCATTTACTGGAGATGGAATTCGTCCGGATATTATTTTCAACCCCCACGGAATACCATCTCGTATGACAATGGGACAGCTATTGGAGGGAGTTATTGGAACGCAATGCGCCATGAATGGATCCTTTTTCGATGGTACATCTTTCAACGAAAATCTTGACATGGATGCCATTTTACAGATGGAAAGAAACAACTCGTCTGAATTATATTCTGGTATGAGCGGTGAGCATATGGGAATACATCATCTTGCTACCGTCTATTATATGCCGTTGAAACACCAATCCAAAGACAAAGTTTATGTGCGATGGGTTGGTCCAAACGAACTATTTTCGCGTCAACCTGTCGCTGGAAAGAAGAAAGGTGGTGGACTTAAATTCGGTGAAATGGAAATGGATGCGATGATATCTCACGGCGCCGCAAATGTTATCAACGACACTGTTCGTCAGAGCGATATGTGTGAAATGCCAGTATGTAAAGTATGTGGACTTTTCCCAGCAACAGAGAAAGAATGTGGTGCATGCCATTCCGAAGAATCTGTTGACATCGAAGCACCATATTCGTTGAAGGTATTTGCAGATCTTTGTAAATGTGCTAATATGCTGATGAAAATCCGAGTTGATGAATAGGATGAATATAGCAAGCTTGGTCGATTCCATATATCAGATAAAATCGGCGCTTGACCCGAGTAAACTTTTTAAAAAATACTATCGCCAATTTCCCCATTGTCACCTCCCATAATCTTGGACAAGTCAAGCCGACCGAGTCGAATTTTTTGCACATCTTTTGGCAATTTTTCTTGCGATCAAGTACGACACTCGTTGTTGAGAAATTCCTTGCGATTGCTTATGATGTCGTATGTACTCTTGAACCAAATTGGATACTTTGTCCATATTGCCAGTATTTATGTCAGTCGGGTAAATTTTTAAAAATTCATGATTTATATCTCCACAATATTCTTGTTGACATTCCGTTTAGCTCCAATGCCAAGCGCGAACCCGTCCATTATACCCTCGATTCCAATTGTCCTTTTCTCTTGATCATGAAGCCTTTCAGACAGTTCCACAACGATATCTTCTAGTTTCCCTACTCGTTTCTTTAACTTTTTATATTTATGCTGTACAGTCATCTCTGATAATGGAATCGAGTCATCCACATCGGAACTATTTTCTGTATCTTCGCCTGAACTATTTCCTGTGATATTGCCAGAGTTGTCAAGCCGACCAAGATCCTTCTGCGGGATACGTTTGGTCCCTAGTAAATGGCATCTGATACATTCCGTGTTATATTTATTATATTCTTTATTAGGTGTCGTCTTTCCGCAAGATGTACATGGTTTTGTGTTGGATATCTTTAACATTGCGACGGTAATTTGTATCGAGGACGACTGATTTTCCGTCTAAATTCCTCAGTTGTATTACAGTATTGGAAATTTGGAAATGGCGGTTACCCCAGAATCAAGACTGTGTGATGTTTGTAAGCAAGGCAAATCCCCTTCGCAATTCTACAAAAGCAAGGACGCGTGTATCTCATGTTACATGAAAGAGAAGATAAGAGAGAAAAAGCAAAAAAAAGAAAAGGAAGAGCTTGTCAACAAAGAACATGACCAAGCTATAAGAAAGCTCGTGAAAACGGTTGATGAACATGGAGGCATCATCAGCGAAACAAGCGGGGTTATCAAGTTGATGAAGAAGAAGAACAAAGAAAAAGAGGATCTTGATAAAAAACGCGATCGAGACATGGAGAAGTTGGGAAAGACAATCGATAAACATCTGAAAATTGCCGAAGATGTGGACGAAATGGTTCATGACATTAAAACGGAGAGAAAGAGAAACAAGTTGAAGATTCGGGAAATGGAGAAGGAGTTGGAAGATGTAAAGAAAAAATTGGTAGAGACAGACAAAAAAATGGATGTGTTCGAAAAGTTCATGAAAGGTTTTGAACTTGCATCTAATTGGAAATCGAGAAGATAAACAATGGAATGACGAATGTGTAAATAGCTATTATACCGATATATACCAATAGTTTTTTAAAAAGTCAACAAGCCGTTCTAGTTCAAGCCGAATTTGGAATATTTATTCAAGCCAACAAGTTTAGTCGGCTTGATCAGACAACTTTGCACTTCGCGAAATATGTTAGAGTTTACACTTTTTAAAAACATCTCATTCGAAGTCAACTACTAATCCACGGACGATACCTCTGGCGTCGACGTCATATCCACGGTTGACGACTTCTTCGCGAAATATGTCGATGTTGGGTACTCTTTTCCCGCCATGATGTTCGTTCATCCATCTTTTCAACTCGCTGTGGAGAGACTTGATGTTGACCTCTCCTTCTTCTTCTTCGATGCACTGTGTTTCGATGAATCGCACAGAAAAGTTGTTTTCCATAATATATTCGTCTGTTGCATCTCGAACTCGTTTCGGTACATACAACGATTCATCACCAATTTTGTGGAATTCTTTAACTAAAATACGGAAGAATATTTCTGCGTATTTATGGATTTTTCCCGCAATAGAAGCGTCCATCGGATGATCGTATTTAGTCAACGTGCCTCTTTTTTTGCGTCGACGATAATCTCGTTCTGTGCGAAATGTACTCTCGAATGGGATGACAATAAGACGATTCGTGAATGCAACGTCGATGTTTGGAATCTCGATTGCTGTGTTACATACGATGATGAGCTTGAACTTTGGAATAAAAGTACGGTTGTTCTTGAAAAGTGCACGCGCTGTTATGGCATCGTTACCACTTAATTCCTTGATCATACCAATCTTGATAGTCTCGTTCGGATTGGGTTCCTGAAGAAATACTGCTAATTTACCTTCCAATACAGATAGTTGTGGACTTGCATTATCAGCATTTCCTCGTTTGGCAGTTACTAACGATGTTGCGGCCACTGTGGAATAGTCTCCGAGTGCACATGCCAGTAGTTTTTCCATCATAGACTTCGCATTATTGCCTTTTCCCCACCAGACATAAACATATTTTTCTCGATTGCGTCCTTCCAATAGCGATGCACATGATCGGATAAAAAATTTCCGAACTCGTTTATCAGGGAATACAGTACGGAGAATTCCTTTCAGCTCTTTTAACAAAATTTCATCGTCTTCTTCGAGGTAACGGATGTGAGTTGACATCGACACATAGTCCATGGGCAATGCATCACGTAATTTTTGTTTTTCCAAATCATACACACCATTCTCCATGCCAATGAGATGAGAATTAGAATTAAGTTTGGATTGGAATCCATTATTCGTGAGACGTTGCAATAAATCACGTTGGACGCGTTCACGAGACACGACAGCGGACAAATAGCGAACAATGTCGTCACGTACTATTTCCCATTCATCTCCGTCACGAACAGAGAAAGAACGGATATATTCGATGAATGTTGTACTTAATTCTTGCCAAATCTCTGCTGTAGAAATCTCCATCCATCTTATATTGTCAAACATCCATACAGATGTGGATCGTCCATCGTTGACACATACATATTTACCGACATATCCTTCATACATCAACGTGGTGATATTGGCCTCTGAAAAAGAACGGTTGGTTGTTAAATGGTTTTCCATCAACCAATGCATTCTCGATTCCATCACCCTAGCGAGAAATCCGTCGTATGCCATTGGAGAAATACAACGCATCTCAGATTCCAACTCCAATCGCGTGGATATGACGATTTTATTCTTGGGATATGGCAATGGATCCGTTTTGGATACTTTGCGATGCTGATAGTTTATCATCTCCTTTACTCGTTTACATCCTCGCTCAACAGATTCTACAAATCCGCAATAAAGCTCCATCATGCTTGGTTCTAATGGAACTAATTTGGGTTTGACAGATTTAAGAGCAACAGTCTTTTTCGGCTTGTTGAGAGTGATAAGCGGCACTTCTTCACCGTCGCTCAGCACCATTATTTCTACCGTTTCCAATCCATGTCGTCTCACCTCGAACATTGGATCGTATCCATCTGTGGAATAATCGGAGTCGTCTTCGAATATCATATCGCGTGTGTTGGAGAGTATGCGGTCGAGAAATAAATTAAGGTTAATCATATTAGAGCACTGATATGTAAGTTTTTAAAAATGTGCCAATATACAAATTTCTAAAAATCTGTTCAAGTTTTTTAAAAAAGTCAAGCCGATCGAGCGGACAAGGGAGCATAAATTTTTTAAAAAGTCGCCGACAAAATACGATGAATCGACGAAAAAATCCAATGTCGGTTGTAAAATTGTCGGAAAAAATATTGTAAAACAACTACAATTTCCGTTTTTGTAGAATATGTCAACATTCAACGATATTAAATCACCGACATAAACATTCAACGAAATCTCGGTTAACGTTATATAAATTTTAAAAAAATATTGCAAATTTTGTATGATTTTAGTACATTTTTGTCATACGTTTTGCTTCCTTTTTAGCCAAAATTTTTGCCACTCGTGGGTCCATAACTTTTTTCTTTACTTTCGTTGGTTTCTCCACAAACTTACCCAATTCGTTATGGGATTTAAACTTTGTATTCGGTTCGTGATCTAAATAAGTGCAACATATTGGTGAAGAGGTTTATATCCGATGAAATAGTAAGTTGTTAGAGCGAATCGAACAGCCATTAATCCTGATGACATCGTTGCAATATGTTAGATATAGTCGATGTTGAAACAAATAAGTGCAATATATTGGTGGAGGTTTATATCTGAAGTAGTTTTAGCAAATTAAAGACATTTTTGGTTGGTTGGTTGGTTGGATGAATCTTGTATTTTTTAAAAACTATAATTATAACGAATTATAGCATGTTCCGACACACACACGATATGTTATATATCACGATGGAATACATGGATATACCAGATCATGAGACAATTCATATGTAAAGCATCGTATAACAAGATGGATGATGAACAAAAAGAGATGTACATAAAATACATATGTTGGTCTCGTATGGGAAAAGATATATACCGAACTTGGTATAGACGACGTAAATTGGGTATCATCACGCATCACCGGAAAGATCTGCCATTTTTAAAACATTGAGATGATAATATTATGGGCCTCAAAGCGGAAATTCGCAAACATGATCGAACATATAAATTGCACTATTTGTGGTGAAAAGAAAGAAAAAAGTAGAAAATACTTCTATTCAGGTAGACGACAATGTATTCCGTGTTACAACAAGAAAAAGGTTCACATGGATGATGAAAAACAAACGTTAGAGTTGCTGGAAAATTTATCTCTCATGGATAACCGATCCTCTGAAAAATATCTCGCAAACAACGAATCTGATAAGCACGTTGTGGATGGAAAACTTTTAAATAATGCATGTTTCAGGCTATTATTCGTCGACGAGAACGACAATATGTCCATAATAATACCCGCCAATAATCCTCATGAAAAGGCAAATGTCATGAAGGAAGGATACAGATGTATATCTCATCTTTGGGGATCTGAGATGAGACATCCATGGAAAGACCATAACGTGGTCGGTGTTGAACATAATGTTGAAATAAGAGACAACAACAAGAAAAAATGTCTGGAATTATTCATGAAATATAAAGGATATTGGTGGATGGATATCTTTTGTGTCAACCAAATTGGGGAAGATAAAACCATGCCAACAGACATTGGGGCATTGCATATTATGGGAGATATTTACAAAAATTGCAAAGAATGTTACTGTATATTGGATGGATCTGATAAAACTTTCGACAAAAAGTTTAAGAATGTTAAGCTTATGCACGAAGAGATGAAATTGGCGCAATACGTGACGGATTTCAGTCCCCTGTCTGGAATTTGGTCGGAAAATTATCCATTTTTGCCCTATATATTCGGCTCCGATTGGGTTAATAGAGTATGGACATTACAAGAATGTGTTCTACCTGAAATAGTGTATTTTATTGCGGAATATGATGGTAGTCCGATTATGTCTCTTGATGATGTCGTTCGTTTGTGTGAATTCTCCGAAGGCGATAATCCCTGGGAAGATTACGAGACTTGGGCGGAAAATTGTAAGTTTTATGAGGAAAATTACGACGAACTTTTGGCAGATAATTTTGTTATGGATCTAAAGTATACACACGAATTCTATAAGAATTGTATTGGTACACTACGGGAAATATATATAACAGCGTCTGAATACATGAATTTCGATGACATGAGAAGGATGAACGCGGATGGATTAACAGTCGAGATATTGGACAATTTATCTTTATCGCGAAGAATTTCCACTAAAAATGTCGATTATATATATGGAGTAGCTGGTTTGTTAGATATTATCGTTGTAGGCAATAGGATAGATAAAGTGCGTGATTCGATGATCGTAAGTTTGTGGTCCAAAGATATTTTTATGTCGGAAGAGTATCGACCGCGTCGTAGAACGTTACTCGTTCGACAATACGATGACTATGACGAATACGAGGCTGAGGGTCTGTCGAAAGAATTTGCAAAAAAAATCTACCAAGGTATATTCGTGATGTCCAACGAAAGCACATTGGAACCAAAGTCCATGACAGAATATAATCTCGGTACCGTGATACATTCCATTTACAGTAACGAGGGATTTAGAGATGCTCGCCAATTCTGCTTTACAGGCGAGAGGTGTAAGGATCATCAGGAATATATGGCAAATCTTTGCGTAAAATGCAAAAAAACATACAAAGAAAATTTTGCAATTACAGTTAGAAACTCTGGAAAACAGGTGAAAATGGGTGCAATAGAAATGTCAGAACTGTTGTCAGGCGATAAAGACGAGATATATGTGTTGCCTACGTGCCACATCGTTAACGGAATTGGCATGAATAATATATACGTCACGGAAAAATATATTATCGTGCTCGACGAACGTGATACTCGTTACGGCGATTTTTGGAACAACCGATATAATGTTGGAGATGAAGTTATTATCCCGTTACATGGAAAGTTCGACAATTTGTATGTGGGCAGAATGGGAGATACCGGATATGAAATTGCCACGATTGTTAATATAGATAAACGTGGAAATAAAACAAATGTTGGACGTATTTTCAACAGAAAAAACACAACATTGCTTTCATATACAAGATTGCGAGAAAATTAAGTTTGGGTCCGGGAATAAGGACAGAAATGTTTGTCAAATTACGATAGGTTACGATCTATAGATGATTTCGAAAGTTTACCGTTGAAATGGATAGATGGTGATGAAACATATGCATTCTACGATATAATACTTGAATAAATCCATCCGACGTTGGTACCGTTTTTTAAAAATCACGTCGTATTATCACGTATCGTTGTCGATGTTGATACAAATTGGTGTCGACATTTAGGTTCAAGTGGTTGGAACGGGCGAATTGCATCGACATCCATTTTTCGTCATCTGATGGCCATTTTGTTGTGTAGTCAACGAGTTTAGTCGGCTTGATCAAGTTTTGTTTAAATTCATCATATGGCACGATTTAATGCTATTCGTCGTCATCCGATATAATTTATGAGCGATATAACGTTACAGTTCATGGATCGTTGATGTCGATTTTATCGTGCATTTTGTGGATGAATCGAAGGTATCGCAATTTTTCATCGGTTCATCTCTTTTTTTCGGTCGTTTCATGTCCATTTCATCGTGTATTTCGTTAAAATTACGTATTTTTAGCATGATATCGCAGTGGAAAAAAATGTAAATGTCACGAATATATGGACAATTTTAAAAACAGAGTTACGTAAAAGTATCGTTGAGTAGCGCTGGTTTTCAAAAAGAAAAAGCACGATAAATTGCAATGATGAATTTTTGTAGTATAGCACTAACAAGTTATGACAAAAATTATTCTTAAGCCGATCTGTATTTTGTTATTTTTCAAATATTTTTTATCTCACGACGAATAGTATGTTTTAAAAAACAGCGTTTTATGGCACGATTATTAGTATATGTTTTTACTCCTATATAGCCCATTCACGTCGCGGATGAATAAAGCGCAACACGGAAATGGACGGAGTGTAACGTACGAAAAACAGGAGGAAAGACGGAGCTCGAACAATTCCATTATCAGAAATGACCACACTAAAATACACATGCCACTTGGTCGGCTTGATGAAAAAAATATCCATCCGTCGGTCGTTCCGTCACTCGACGCCATTGTTGATGAAATGTTGACGCCACCGAAACGTTTGTTCAACTGTTCCACTCTCAGCACAGTAATGTATGAAGATGTGAAAGGTGATGTATCCGAAAAAGGCTACGCAGCCATTTCTTATATATGGGGCGAACAAGAAAAATATTCTGCCGATATGTTCGGAATTGTCGGGGTTGATTGGGAAATTCCCCTGTCGGATCCGAATAAAATATCCAGATTGGCCGACGCTATGATGGAATACGAAATGGACTATTGTTGGTTCGACGTTCTTTGTATGCCTCAGGATAAACAGGACGAGATTAACAAAGAGATCCCTTTCATGGGAGACTATTATGCTGGAGCGAAAATAACGTTGGTGTTGTCGGACATGGAATATCCCATAAGGGAAAATTTCTCGAAATGGTGCGACATTATATCTGATATTAGGAAATTAGACAGATTTCCTACAAGAGAAGAAGATTCGTATATTCTTAAAAATAGTCCGGAATTAGCCAACTTTAGCAAGGATCCATGGGTTAAAAGAGTATGGACATTCCAAGAATTAGCGTTATCGGAGAGGATTATTCTCTCAAGCTCCGATAATTGCATGAGGGATTGTTATAAACCTCAAGATAGATTTTATGGAGCATTGGGTATTCTAGGATATAAAGATTTTCCTGTCGATTACGACATAAGCATGGATGATCTCAACAGAAAAATGGCGCAATATGCTTACTCTAAAGGAGACATTAGTTGGATAGCCATTAGCGGTAGTATCGGAACTGGATTTCTCGAACCAATGTATAAAAAATTTAATGGCGAACCGGGTTGGAGAGCAATGGTACCACTCCACAAGTGTATAACAATCGAGAACGATTGTTTATGTATGATGTTAGAATTTGGTGAAATATCACGCTGTGAAAGATATAATTTTACGGATGAATTGGATGTGGAAGAAATTAGGCGAATTATTCGTGTATCCATGGAATGGGGTTTTAGCAGTTTAGATGTATCGGTTGCGACGAGTAAATTTTCCATTAAAGGCTATAAAGACGAAATCATGATATTTTTCGACCAATTCATTGCAGGAATTTCCATAGGAAATATATTTAGGTTTTTAACCCCAGATAACTTGAGAAAAATAGCTCCGCGCGAAGATTTTTCATATATCAGAGGACAAACCAGGGCAGTTCTTAACTTGACATGTTTAAATTTGTCAGCAGACGCATCCGTGAATATCATCGAAATCATCGGAATTTCGGGAAATAAACATCTCGCCATAGTGTACGGAAATGTAGACGCCGGAGACAAAATCATGGTTCCGGTGATGAAAGATGATCTTGATAGATTCCTTGGAATTGTTGTATCTAAATCAGGTAAACGCAAAAGTATATGTTATTTAACTCCAAAAGCTATTTCGGAGGAGTGTGTTTCGGAATTTATCTCTATGACATTTCCACTATAATTCCGTACCGTATCATCGTATAACGCTAACGTGTTCCACATATCCGTCTCGACACTCACGATCCACCGACCGTCATCCAATTTCATGTGTACGTTTTATTGTGCATTTTCTATACTAATTCCATCAACGCTCGCCAGCATTTGTGTTCGTCATGTCCGTTTGCAGTTACGATTTATGGACACGTAAACGCAAATTTGGACCGAAGGATGGTTAGTGTCGACCATTTTAACAACAGTCGTGTGTGTTTTTTAAAAGTCGAGTGTGTCGGCTTGACCCGACAATTTTCGTCGTAATCTCTTACTATTCAGCCTATCTGTCAAACAACATCTACCGTAATTTCTGTCGTTGTCATCATGATTTAGTGTGCATTTAAATCCAGTACAGCGTTGTTTCTATTAACCAACACGCGACGTATAACGGAAAATCTGTGTGATAATGTGGATGAAACACAGAAACTAGCGTTGGTAAAGTTAATCATCGTGAAATGCAGATGTATATTACCAATTTATCACCTGGTCGGCTTGACTGGGTAACGCCAGTAGACTTTATCTTTTAAATTTTGCGGCACTTATCGCGACGGAACCATCGCGATAGTCAACAACGGAAGTAAAAGATTTCCGATGATAATTGTTGGCAATGCTGATATTAACGATAAAATTATGTTAGTCCCGATGCTTGATTATTGTAATAGAACCCTAGGCATTGTTACTAATGGCGGAGAAAGAAAGGGAGTGTGTCTCTATAAACACGATGGGTTAAATACGATATATAAATATACTATACTATACATGTTCTATTACCACCATGTTCCGTCTTTCAACTAACGCAAATTTCCATCGCTTATGTCCATATTCCGTCCCATACTTTTTTAAAAATTCCAACTATTTCCTTTGTAATATCGTGTCTGATTACATCCACGAACTTTCGACATGCAACTCCAAATTTTATCTGACGGATGGATATTTTTTCTAGGTACCGTCGGATACTTGGTCGAGTCAACGAGCTGTTCTAGTTCCATTATCAGATTCGACTAAACTTGACTTTTTAAAACCATTCATCGCGTTTGTTTTGCATTGTAAGAATTAATCGAAGGTTTGGCGTAGTCAAGCCGACCGAGATTCTCGATCATCGCTGTTTCCATTTCGTGAGACAGTTGGAACATGAATAGAATACACTTGCACCTTCATCAGCGCTACGTGTTTGCATTTCAAGGAATGTAACCGTATTCTTTCCACAGTTCTTGCATTTAATACCATTGTCAACGAGCCGTTCAAGCTCTTCCTTTTTGGTTCCGATAGTTCCGTCTAATATCATCTGTTTGGCTTCATCCACACTCGAAACGGAATTTATATTGGATTTACAGACGGTATTGACGTAGTGTACCAACATTTTTTCATCGTTCTCGAAAAGCCACTTGATACATTCTTTTGTATAGTCAAGCCGACCGAGTTCATCCATGAGTTATTTACAAATTAAGGAACGTTGCATTATCCCAGCCGGATGGGAAAAGTTCTTCAAGTCAAATTGGGCTTTATTAGATGATATTTTGTCGACATTGTATGATTCTCCATACAAATTCGCACCCAACTCTCAAGATATATTTCGTATGATGTATGAGATGGAACCAGAAGATATCCAAGTCGTCATAGTTGGTCAGAGTCCATATGCAGATGGAAATGCATGCGGAATACCATTTGTAACCAAGAGTGGACATACAACAAAGACATTACAAAATATTTTAAAGGAACTATCTCGCCAATATCGATATTCAGGTACAACGAAGAATGGTGTCAACGATATTGTAATGCAATGGATAGATGAAGGTGTTTTCATGATGAACATGTCGTTTTCGATCGGCATTGCACCATCTGATATGCCTAAACACGAGGAATATGTGTTAAATCATGACATTCTTTGGGAAGAGTTTGTTCGCAATCTGGTGAAATATATTGCGGAACGAAAGAAGAAGATTCCAATTATCCTTCTCGGTGCCGTCGCATGGGGATTGGAAGACGAGATAATGTCAGCATATACAATCATCAAGGCGCCATTTCCGACACGAGATGAGTTTGTTGGCAGTGGTATATTTGGCAAATGTGACGATATCGTCGAAGTTAATTGGGTATAATGCCCGAAATTTTTAAAAATATGGTCAACGTCTAATCCTATCTACAAGATCGACCAAAAGAGGATGGTTTATAGGAAGAAATGTAATTTCTTCTTCTTTTTCGCAATTTTTGTGGTGAATATGGGCACTTTTTGCAACACCATAATACATCATATTCCCGTCTTTTGCGGTAGAAAATGCCTTGTGCGATTTAGATTTCATGGACCATACCGTCTTATATTTGGTGTCTACGACAGTCTTTACATCTATTTCACATAAGCAACGCGCGGGACCGCAAAATTGGCGCGTTCCCCCGGCCTTTACAGTGTATAATGGGCTGTGGTACGTTTTTGTGTACATTGGCATACGTGCACTCCATCTATCTACATGCGCGTCGAAATAATGTAAAAATACCATAATATCATCTTTGCAATTATTTTCGACGATGTATATGCTCTGATGGGTGTCGAAATAACACATATAATCTAATGCTGAGGTACGTACGTCGATCCTATATCCATTCTTGATGCGGACATGTTTCCTGGCCACCATCCTGAATCTAAAGCCTGCATCCATATTTAAAAAACTAGAGTAATTTTCGTATATTGTATGGAATAATCATTCGATCATTTAATTGCGATGAAATTTTTAAAAACGAGACATTCAACAACACGCTACTACAGCACAATATCGTATTTTTATTGGTGAACTGTTGATATTTTTTAAAAATGTGATAAACTTATGTATATAAGAATATTGTAACACAAATTCTTTTATCATGTCTCTTGTTCCACCTAAACGTTTGTTTCATGTTCCATCCATGAAAACTGTGATGACGTTGCCATTACGACCTATCAACGCTATCGTCCATGTATTTTTTAAAAAATCTGTATATACCATTACATTTCCATCTATCGACGGTTCGAATTCTGTACATATATTTGTCGTATTTCTATTACATGTATCGATGGTATCGTCTAAAAAAAATTTCGTAGTTTTTTAAAAAACTTAATTCACATCATCCCCTTTCCTGTCGTGTATATATCTTTTATTCAACAGTCTTTCCTCACATCGTGTTTGCTCACATTACCCATGAACTAGTAATACACATCCCGCCTGATCGCTGAAATCGGCTGCAGGTTAACCTTCTAGCAACTATTTATAGCGGGAATTTATGTCGTACATAGCGTTCATCTTGTACGTTTGTCTCCTTGATGCGATACACACCTTTGCGTCTACCACGATTATCCACTACAATTCCAAGTTGTCTATCGCTGAGATTATGCACCTTTGTCAACATAACCCTGTCTCCAATACCGGGTTTTCCTTGTAAAGCGAGGAGCAATTCGTCTCCGTTTAAGAGAACTTTAGCAATGGTTCTGTTGTTCACCATAACCAAGCTTTTCATACATAGTTGCATGTGGTATATATATTTCGCGGAACCGTATCCAAATACCGTCGCGAATCCCTGACGTACAGTCTCAAATGTATAGCCCTTAAAAATGCCATTAACACACATCTCGATCATGCCGAGAACTTCACCAGGAATATCCTTGAATTGGGATATGAGATAAATTATGTCAGCCGCATCAAGATCCCAATCTCTAAGCGTGAGAATTCCCTCTTGAATACACTCTAACTCATCTGTATCACGATCGGAAAAATATTTGCAGTCGACAATCTTACCATATTCAGCGACATTTATACAAAAATCGCCGTCTTCGAATAACACATTACATATATCAGGGCTGTCTGTCACCCAAGTGGACGCACCGTACGTAAAATTTACGTGCAACAAAGGAATAAAACCATCTATATCATATCCAGTAACCGTTAACCAACTCATGTCTCCCTTGGAACACGCGTACTGTATAATTTTTCTGTTGAGATCATCCATACTAATATCGTAATCGACAGGAAAGTCTTTGTATCCCAAAACACCAAGAACACCGTAGAATCTATCTTGAGGCCTGTAACAATCTCTAGATATGATGGCTTGCATTATGGTTGCCAAATAACGCAAATTTTCAGCACAGTTAAATCCCATAATTACAAACTTATGTACATCACGAAACTGCTCGGTTATTCGCATATCTCCTTTATCCATTGCACGAGAAATGGGAACGATTATTTCCGAAAGCATAATATAAACATGGTTAGTGCCCATGAGGATAAGTTTTTTGGATAACGAGGCCTCTTGCAACGTCCATACCCTGTTAAACCATTGGTCTTTAGATATATCTAACAAATTTTCTTTGCAATTGGACATCCATTCGTGTTCCTCCAATGTGAGAGACCTGTTTTCCATAGCAGTAGTCCATGTGATGTCGAGCCATGTCTTGAGATTTTTCGAGGCATTATATTCCTGATCGGATAACACAAACGTCATATCAGCGCCAGCGTAATAGTCTCCCATTAACGGAATTTCTTGGTTGATCACGTTTTGTCTATCTTGAGGCATACATAAAATATCCCACCAACAGTACTCTTTTTTAAGGAACTCCATGGCCGTTTTTAATCTCATCATCTTATCACGATTTGACAGTGGAATTTTCCAATCCACGCCTTCGATTATTCCAAGCTTTTTGGGTTCATACATCTTTTGGTCTCCCCACACATGAGACACAGCTACATATCCTTTTTCTTCTACATCATCAACCACGTCGGCGTACATGACAGTCGACATAGATGGGACATGGAACAAACGTTTTGGTGGGACAAGAACCATTTTTGCAAGAATTTACGCTACAGTGTCTATGTATGTGTGATATTTTCACATTTTTAAAAAAATATGTCGATTAGGTCTATATCTTAAAAAGATTGTGTATATTCGTGTGATATTTGTACATTCACATCGGAGCGTCGTCGCCGTACAAAATCCACGTGAAATCGTAAGTATTATCCAAAATCTTCGCATCGCTGGCGAAATCGGTGCATGACTTATCGGCGAGGTTAGAAAACTTGATGTTTGGGATCGTGATACCCACCGATTTGCATTCCAGGATAATTGTTGATAAACAAATTTGCACATATGGCTCATGTACGATTTCATGTTGCAAATATCCTCTAAATGCCTGGATGATGTTTTGAACTATTCATGAAAACACCGATATTTATAGGTAGTCTATATTCGACGAAGCATCCTATCTGCTTGGTCGGCCTTGAACGGCTCGTTGGCTTGACAAAACATTCAAGTCCATCAAGAAATATAAGGATATGATGTTCGCTTGATTGTATAATTTTTAAAATTTAGTTACGTTATTATGGAAGATTGATATTGGTTCCATAGTCTCGATTCATACCATCTAAATTCTTTGTTAAGTCAAATCTGATAATAGAATCGAGCATGGTTTTAACTCCACCAAAACGTCTGTTTGACATTAGTCTCATGAAGACTGTAATGTATGACGACGTAGCGGATGACGTCAAGAAGAAGGAGTATATCGCCGTCTCACATGTATGGGGAAACCAAAAGAAATACAAACCAGAAGAACTCGGCATTAAAGGTGGCATCAACTGGGAAATACCACTATCAAACACCAGTAAATTAAGAAGATTGGTCGATGCCTTGAACCGGACTGGGATGGAGTATTGTTGGTTGGATGTACTGTGTATGAACCAAGATAAACAAGATGAGATTAACAAGGAAATTCCGTTCATGGGAGATTATTATTCGGGAGCCAAAGGGACACTTGTATTGTCCGATGAAGAGTATGACATTTCTTCAGAGGATCTCGAGAAATGGATCCATATTGCACAAGATATTTCCAAAACAAAAAGATCCCTTACAACAGAAGAGGCTGGGTGGTTGTTCGATCATGGTAAAAATTTGTTGGACGTAACCAAAGACCAATGGTTTAAGAGAATATGGACACTGCAAGAAGCCGTACTATCTGAAGTGCTTATTGTGGTAGATACCAAGGGATTCCATATTCCATTGTCCAAAATAACCTTTCTTCTTTCTCGCACCGCACGTATAGATCCTCGATTCGCTCTTCCGTTTAACGATCCTGATATACTCATACAAATAGGAGGTTGTGCAGTAGATTATGCCAAATATCCACAGACACTGGCAATTGTATTGGAAGGTAGCATATCTAGAGATTGTTATAGGGAACAAGATAGATTCTATGGAATGTTGGGTTTATTGGGATACAAAAATTTCCCCGTAGATTATAACATAAACATGGAAGATCTTAACAAGAAAATGGCCCAATACGCCTATTCTAAAGGAGATCTAAGCTGGATGTCCGTCGCAGGGAACATTACAAAGAGTTTTATTCAGCCAATGTATAAACCATTTCGTTCCATTGGAGGAAGATGGGAAGATAAGTCCAACATAGCGTTCGAAAACGATGCGTTATACATGAATGTCGTGAAATATGCTAGGATTGTTGACCGTAAATACCTTGTTGGTGACAGTACAAATTCCGACCAGAATCATATACAGGGATTGCTCGCGCTTAGAGACTGGGGATTTAGTGTAGATGCCACAATTTCTTTTCTGACCGAAACCGAGAATGTTCCTAATGGTATAGCCTGGAACATCGCCAGGACGTATGTATTTGGTATCTTTAGAAACTCGGGCAATGCTATTACGTGGCAGGGAATTAAGCTACTGTTTGGATCGGATGCAGCGCAGGAACATATCGGATTTGTGATAACTTCCATTGCGGATCCATTTCCGGCTAAAGGCACGGTTGTTAAGACAGTTCTAAACGAAACGGGCAAGGAAATGGTGTTTCTAGTCGAAGGAAGTGTTGACATCGGAGACCAAATTGTACTGGTAAAAATACATAGAGAAGACGATAATCTCCTTGGAATTGTTGTAGATGACTCTGGTAGACGTAAAGGAGTCTGTAAAATTAGAAAACCAGAGATATCTGATGATCTTTACGAGCGATGCAAATTCCCTCTGTAATAAAATCATGCCATTTTTTTAAAAATCCACTCATCATCGATGGTATAACGTCGTTGTTCTCACCACGATTTCCTTTGTAACATCGTGTCCGTTCTTATTCGCGATGAATCGACATATTTTGTCAACGTCGAGTGGTATTTTTTGTCATCCATTTTGCATTCCAATGTGTATTTCCGGCTAATTCCATTTGCATAACCATTTAATGCTATATTATAAGAATTTGTTGACTCGGCTTGACAAAACATCATGAATTACGATGAGATACCCAACAAAATATATTCGTAAATCAGCGTTTGAAGACATGTCGAGAATAAAGTTATCTCCTATTTAACTAAAAAATTAATGTTAGACAAGAAATGGTGTGTATGATGCGTAAAATTTTTAAAAATTCAAGCCGAACAAGGTCAACGAGCTGTTCGAGCTACCTCTTTTACTCTTATTCATCTTTTTTCTTTCGTAAATACCCTCTTGCAGAAAATCTTCTTTCAACATCGTATTTATCAGCATATCCCATGACAAATTGGTAATATGCGTCAGCCACTTCTAACAACATTTCACGCTGATTACGCATTCTTTCACCGACTTCGTGCGAATCTTTTATATCAAACAAACCTTCTGTTACAGACACACACCTCCTAATGTTTTCATCAACTGTATCCATACGATAGTGCATTATGCTTATCTTATCTCGTAATTGCTTATTTTCCTCGACTAAATCATCCACCTTTGGCAAGACATCTTCGCATATTTTGTCAACCTTATCTTGTATTTCCTGCAAAGAATTCTCCATTTTAGCAGTAATTTGTTGATAATAGTTCATAGCAACATTCATGTGTTTTATATCTTCCTGTTTAATCGACATATCAGCGAGCTTTTTCTCCAGCTCATCTATCTGACTTTGTACAGCAGCATCATGTTCTTCCAGCTGTGGTTCAGCTGTGGTTTTTCTAGATCTATTACGTTCTTTATAACAGGGTATACATTGCCGCCTACCTTTGTAAAAATATTTTTCCTTCTTCTCAACAGCACAAATTGTACATTCTATTCTCTTGCTCATCGTGAAAACTTTCTAGAAACTTGGTCGGCTTGACTTTTTAAAAAATCATGTGAACTATTCACCATTTCTTGCAATCACCTACTTGGTCTTAGTCTTCACAGATTTGTTTTACGGAAAATTACCACGGACTTGCAAATTTTTAAAAAGTTAATTGGCAAGAAATTTCCTTCCCAATCCGCATCATAGTCGTCATCGCTTTCGGATATCGTGACGAGTTCATCGTATTTGGACAATTGCCGTATGATGAAAATTGGTGGTTCTGTCACGATCTTGGTAACTCTGCTTTCCCGTTCGAAAGCACATGTCCTTTGATATATTTGCCAGTAATCTTTGGCACTATTTCATCGTTCTCGTGTGCCACTGTTTGCAAATATATTATGCCAACAACTACGAAAAAAAAAAGATTCGAGCATGGAATAAGATACAAAAGTTTGTAAATTTGGAAGAATGGAAAATCAAGTTCGGATGATTATTTACCAATGTGAAAGAATATTTGGGGTTAAACAAGTTCGTACAACAAAAATGGCGACACATAAATGGTTAACTATATCGGACGGTATATATGGCGAGGAAGTCCATGTTGGAAAGAATACGTTGCCAGTCGTCCGACAACAAAACGACGCTTCCGAATTTGCAAATATCATGAAAGTAGAGAAAATCAGCGAGATGGTTTTAGGAACAGATGTCTCATCTCGATTCCATAACTATTCTCTGTACAAATCGAGATATATGGATGTGAGCTTTTCCGACAACTTTAGGTTGGTAACACATTCCCCTGATACAAAACGTGGTTTTAGTGTGGAACACATTGGTTCTGTGTGCACTAAAGAATACTGGGCTGTATCGTATGAATGGGGATTTGTCACAGAGAAGACAGAATACGATTGTGGTTGGTTAGTACCAGAGAAACATGCCAATGCAGTCGGTGAAATAGTTAGGATGATTCACGATAAAATGGGCCATTGTGCATTGTGGATGGATGCGCTATGTGTGAACCAATCTTCGAACGATGACAAACAGTTACAAATTCCGCTGATGGGAAAATATTACAACAGTTGTGCAGGAACCATTGTCAAGCTTACTGGCATATACGATACAGAATTTATGGTGTTGGGTGCATTAGCCGAGGAGATTGGCTCGTTCGTTGGTGAATTAAGGATGACCAAAGGATGACCAAATTTGGAGATTTAAAGGATATGAATATGCACGAAAATTTGGATGATGTACTCTCTGCAATATCACGCATATGTGATGATTCGTGGTTCACCAAAGTGTGGACAATGCAAGAATATGTGCTACCCAAAAAAGTGGTGTTGATGGATAACGCAGGAAATGTGTTGGACGGAGATTTATTCGAGAAATGTACATCTATCAGCTACATCTACGACCATTTAGTCCATTTAGGAAAGGTCGACAAGATATTTACAAAGACCATGACGGGAATGAGATGGATTTGGTCTCCATTGGAACATACTCCATCCGTATCGCAAATTTTAAGAAATATTCAGGGCAGAAAGTGTAGCGTCGAAGATTATGTCTATGGAGTGTTGGGATTGTTGTCTGGTAATTGTACTGTCAAATATGGAATAGGATTGTCCAACGCTATCAAGAACATCGTGACCCAATGTGCAAACCAAGGTGATATCACAGGTTTGATGTCCGAAGAGATAAGATTGTGCGACATCAACGAACATACATTCAAGCACAATTACGATATGTGGTCTAATGTACCTGCGAATTCGCGTGAGAATGTGTTTATGTTTAAAAATGTGGAACTATTTCCGGAAGTTGCCAGGGTGATATTGTCGAAACCAGGCGAGAAAATGCATCCAGACAGATTGGCCTATAGGATTTGGCTGGTGATAACTCGGAATCCAATGCTAGGTACAGCCGTGGTTGCCGCTTTTTGGGGAGCACATCCAACGCTCAAGGAAGTTCAGATAGTTGCAATGGTTGGACGTCAGATATCGTGTACTCCTTTCAACTGCATGGATATTTGGAAGAATATGCTCGGTGAAGATATGGGGTTACTCTGGTACCAAATAGTATTTAAAGCGTCTGAGTGGATGAATAACGGCAGAGGTCTTTACGTAAGCGAGTTGATGCTGAACATGCGGCAATATTTCGTAATGTGGGTAGGATATCCAACAAATTCACGTTCGTTTGGACATGGTGTTGATATACATTGTCGTGCCGGTCAAGGATCCAAAATACTCATGATGGTTGACGAAACCGACCATAAAATTGGTGTATGTTTCCCAAATCCTACCATACGATTTGTTAAAGGGTATATGGTTGAGAGTATGGATGTAATTTTTTAAAAAAGTATGCGGATTTTATAACATATGTTATATTTGTGCATATATCGAAAATGCATACAAATAGCATTAAATCACGACATTCGTATAAATACCATGAACTCTAAATCACCTTGAACAGCTCGTTGACCACATCGAGTCATGTCGCCAACATACATCCCATTTTCCACCACATTACCTACATCTTATAATGGGAATTCGTATGGTGTATATTCATAGAGCACATCTAACTTGGGGTACAAACATATTCCCTTGCGCTTAAAAGTACTGTCAACAACCATGCCCAACGTTCTTCCATGGATATCATACATTGGTAACAGCATAATTTTATCCCCAACATCACATTCACCACAAATTGTCAACAACATATCCTTTTTTGTCTCCATACATACTATCTTGCATGCTGCTTGCCACCCGACCTCTAAATGTCGTTCCCCTTTCTTAAGCAGGTTATAAATATTGCCATCAACTGCAACACTTCCAAATACCACAAGAGATTTCGGCAAATCTTTAGCATCGTAGTACTTACGGTACGATTTTAAGCTTTTAACTTCTCCATCCGACAGTTTGCAATGCCCTACTATGGCGCGAACTGCATCAGATTCGTCAAACCCTAACTCTTCGCAAAAATTATAGAGACCGACATCGTCGCTAATAATCTTAGAATCGGTCACATCAGCAGCTATACAGGCATTTATCCACAAAGTATCTTGACCAAATTTTATATCACACATACCTGGCTTTTCTTCCCTCCATAGTTCGCCAATATATGTAATGTTCTCATGTGTCGGTATAAATCCCGTATTTCCAACTGTGTAAATGGCCAACCAACTTATATCTCTGTTGTAATATGCATGCTCCATAAACTTTCTCCCAAGATCTTCCATAGCTATATCATATGTTACAGGAAATTTTGCATATCCTAAAATGCCTAACATGCCATAATATCTATCTTGGGGCTTGTAACATTTTCTATCACGACACTCGTACAACATTCTGCCAACACTAGTTTTATGTTTGGTATAATCCCTTATAGAACGGGCTAGATACGTAATAGGTCCCTCAGATATGTTGGTACCATATTTTTCATCGGATATGGCCACACGTTTCATGGAATCGGTCACATCAAGATAGTTTTTACTAGGACCAACAAGCCAAATCTGCTTGGACATGACGGCTTCTTGAAATGTCCATAGTCTGTGAAGCCAGGGTTCTCCCTCGAAATCCCATGCTATAAGATGCATACCCACGGATGTATGTTTTGCAATTGCTTTTATTCCCTTAATTAAACTACCCTCCCCAAAATCTTTGTAATCGGACAACACCAATGTCATCATGGCACCATTGTAATAGTCTCCCATGTGAGAAATTTCCTTGTTAACCTCAGCTTGATTATGTTCTCCTTGTGGCATACAAAATACATCCCACCAGCACCATTCTATCTTGAACTTTTTCATAGCTGATTTTAACATATCCATTTTGTTCGTATTAGACAATGGTATTTCCCAATCTACACCACCCCTAACACCAAGACTTTCTGGGGTGTGCGATATTTGTTCACCCCATACATGAGAAACGGCAACGTAGCCATTCTCAAACACAGACTCGGGAAAATCATGGTCTATGACAACTGTCATAGTCTTGATGTTAAAGAGTCTGAATGGAAGTTTATTTGGCATATTACACAACAACCTATCCTTACAACTTTGGTAATAATGTATATTTCTAACACATTTCATAATGGGGCACCAGGTAACGTGTGGGTATGCATGTACGTTTCTTAACACATGTACGTTTCTTAACACATGTGCGTGTCCGATTACGGCAGTAAGATTTTTATGTAAGAATATCTAACAAATTAGATATCGTCGGCATTCCTTTTCCATTTTTCACATCGTCTCTCAAATCCATCTTTCTTTACATTTGTCGATTCCATAAGTCGGCTTGACCTTGTCGGCTTGACCTTGTCGGCTTGACTTTTTAAAAAATGTTATAAATTCGGCTTGAACTCGTTGACCTTGTTCGGCTTGAATTTTTAAAAAATTAGTTGCGATATTATGGCATTGATATTCTCTTCGTAGTCTAAGTTCGTGACATTTAAATTCTTTTTCTCAACATGAACATAATTTGCAACGAATGTAGAGTAGATTCTCTACGAACTTACTACAGTTGTCCTGATTGCGAAGATTACGACTGTTGCGATCTCTGTTTTAAGAATAGATCACAGCTTTCTCATGATGTATCCCATAAATTCATACGTATTGTACCCTATATTTTGGATGGTGAAAAATTGGGGCACGATCATAGCATTCGATCGATCGACGGATATACAGTGGAATTCCATTCTGACGGTAACTTATGCATTTATAAAAAATACAACGGTAAAAAATCCAACTATTTATGGGAATCTGGAACGAAAGGAATTTCTTCTGATACACTGTACAACAATCATGGAACTTTGCAGTTGTTGTCAAACGGGGAAGTAGTGTGGGAAAAAACCAAAGATACAGATGGAATATTGGTAGAACTAGAACATGATACTCTCGTTTACTACAACGGAATTATAGTTTGGAGAAGCGAGAAGATGGCGTATATACCCAATTTAACTCCGCCCAAACGTTTGTTCCACACTCCGTCCATGTCGACTATTTTTACGAAAGTGGCAAACGACGTAGAGAAAAAGGATATTCAGCCGTTTCTTATGTGTATTGAGATGCTGTAAATCTTTCATCTGAGCTACAAAGTTTCGTATAATGGATGAGCTTTTAAATAACCCTTGTTTCAGGTTGGTGTTCATCGACGAAATTGGGAATATGTCGAGGATAACACCCTCCAAAAATGCCCAAGAGAAAGCAGACGTTATGAAAGATGGATATAGATGTGTATCGCACTTTTGGGGAAAGAAAAGAAATCCATGGAAAGATCATCATGTGGCCAATGTCAAACATGATGTGGAAATACGAGATAACAACAAAAAGAAATGTCTGGAGTTATTCATGAAACACAAAGGATATTGGTGGATGGACATCTTTTGTGTTGATCAGACTGGAAAAGATAAAACCAAACCAGTTGATATCGGTGCATTATATATAATGTGAGATATTTACAAGAATTGCAAGGAATGTTACTGTATATTAGATGGATCCAAAAAAATTTCCGATCGAGGCATCAAGAACATGAACTTAGTGCACGAAAATGTGTATAATTCCAAACGTGATATATTCGTCGAAGCGTTAAAAAAGTCTGACATTGGACGTGAAATATATCCATTTATGTCTTACATATTTGGTTCTAGTTGGATTAAGAGAGTTTGGACGTTACAAGAATGTGTCCTGCCCGAAAAAGTATATTTTGTCGCAGAATACGATGATAGTCCGGTCGTTCCCCTCGAAAACGTTATTCGTTTGTGTAAACATCTGGGCAGCTACAGTCGGGTAGATTACGAAGCTCCGGTAGAGGGTATGTCCATTGGCGACACTCCACACTATACAAAAGAATTTAGTGTCAAGTATAAAAATGGCGCTGTCAAGTTGAGAGAAATCGGCAGAATAGCATCCGAATACACCAATTTCAAGGACATCAGGAAATTATATAGGGAAGGGTCGACAATTGGAATATTGGAGGAATTAGGTTCTTCGCGCAGAATTTCCACCAAAAAGGTCGACTATATTCATGGAGTAGCCGGTTTGTTAGATGTTAAAATCACAGGCAAAACAATGGATAGAGTATGCAATTCGTTGATCGCAAGTTTGTGGTCCAAAGATATTTTCATGCCGAAAGAGTATTATCGGCGCCAGGTATTCGACGATGAGGATGAAGATGTGGGTCTGTCGAAGGAATTTGCAAGAGACATTTGTCAACGTATGTTTGTAATGTCCAACAAAAGTACACTAATTGCGGATTCTATAACCGAACGTAATTTCGGTGCTGTGATACACTCCGTCTATATCAGCGGCAAATTAGCTGAAATTCCTGACTTCCATTGCAATGTCAATGGATGTGTGTCTAGCTGGAGATTTCCGAGAGATCTTTGCGTGGGATGCGGAAAAATATACAAAAAGAAATCAGCGATTACAGTATTGGTGTTCGGAGAACGTGCGAAGATGAACGCGATAGAAATCTCAGATTTGTTGTTCGATAACGCTGACGATAGACATACATGGTCCCGGAATAATTCCATCAACCAATTCCATCTGAAACATGTATACGTAACGAAGAAACGCATCATCGCATTGGAAAATAAGTACATTGGGGATGATATAGTTATCCCGTTGTACGGCAAATTCGGCAAATATTACCGAGAAAAAGTCGGATATGAAATTGCAACGATTGTCGACATAGATAAACACGGAAACAAAGAGAATATCGGCCGTGTTTACCATAGAAATGGTAAATAATTTGCGATGATAGTTTTTAAAAATTAGCATATCTTTACCACTCGCATTCGTTCGCATTTCGCCATCTGTTAATGTATTCTCCGTAATTTCCATGATTGTCCATTTTTTAAAATCGTGTATGTATGGATATAACATAAATTCTTTTATCAAGTCAAGCCGATCGAGCATGGTTTTAACTCCGAAACGTTTGTTCCATGTCGACGCTTATGTAGTTGATGACGTTAAAGAATATGTTGGTCTCGTATGGGAAAAGATATATACCGAACTTGGTATCATAGACGACGTAAATTGGGTAACACCACGCATCGTCGGAAAGATTTGCCATTTTTAAAACATTGAGATGATTATATTATAGGTCAGAAACAGAAATTTTGTAATCATGATCGACCATATAATTTGCACTATCTGTGGTGAAGAAAAGAGCAAAGACCAATTCTACAAAAAAGGTAGCCGACCATGTAAACCATGCTGCAAAAAAATACGTGAGGAAAATAAACGTGTTGCAGAATTAGAATTTGGTTTGGAAAATATATCTATTACAAATGGCTGTAAAACCAAGTTGCATATCACGGATATTTTATTCGATCATCCAGGCTT
>Ga0210406_10001809_pt1 | contig 25270 bp, 21 predicted proteins | sample IncBWC30MmetaG_FD_155454 | JGI IMG/M metagenome (GOLD analysis project Ga0210406, IMG submission 155454) | Forest soil microbial communities from Barre Woods Harvard Forest LTER site, Petersham, Massachusetts, United States - Inc-BW-C-30-M | ecosystem: Environmental > Terrestrial > Soil >... | reverse complement strand
GTCATGGGCTTCAGCGTTGTCCCGCGATCTACTCTGCCATAATTATGGGCTATTCTGCCATTAATGGCAAGATAATGGCGGAGTATTACCTTACCCTGCCATCAATGGCAGAGCGTGGCCGCCCTCCGGCCCAAATCTCTGCGAATAACAACGTCACAGCAATCGCCGCCGGCGCCGGCCATCGCCGCTAACTCCGCCCGATGAATGCCGCCGTGTCGGCCAGGGTCGGCGCTCTGCGGCGCAGCAAGGTGGTCAAGGCCGCCACGGTGTCGGCATGCGAGAGCTTGGGATAGAGCTTCAAGGTCACCGGCACCCCGAGCGCACTCAAAGCGGCCGCGAGATTGACCGAGTTCTTCGGCCGCACGGTATCGTCGTCCAAACCATGCACCAGCAGCATGGGCGGCGCATCGGCGCGCACAAAATTGATGGGCTGCGATTGCGCATAAATCTGCGGCGGTCCAAACATGTCTTGCTCGTGCGGCTTGAGCAGCGGCAGAAAATCGTACGGTCCCGACAATCCGATAACCCCGGCGATACGCGGCGCAGGCTGACCGGTGGCGGCAAAATAACCGGTGTCGAGCGTGACGAGCGCGGCCAAATGCGCGCCCGCCGAATGACCCATCAAGTACAGACGCCGCCGATCGCCACCGAACTCCTCGGCATGCGCGACCGCCCATAATGCCGCTCGCGCGGCATCGTCCATGAATCCCGGCATCTTGACCTGCGGGTAGTGCCGGTAGTTCGCCACGACCGCGACATGGCCCGATTCGGCGAGGGCAGCGCCGACAAATCGATAGTCTGCCTTGTCTCCGAAGCGCCAGTGGCCGCCGTGCCAGAAGAGCACCACCGCGCGCGGCACACCGGCGGCCTGGTCCGGCACATACACGTCGAGCCGATGTTGCGCATCGTCGCCGTAGGCAATATTCGCGTGCCGCTTGTACGAACCAAAAACCGCGGGCACATTGGCGGCGAGAAATCCAAGCCGTGAGCATCCGGCCAGCAGCGCGGACAGCCCCGCCAGCGCTATTCGGCGCGACATGCGAATGGGACTATCGACAGGCATAGGTGGGGCGGCTCTGCGAATCGAGCAGGCCGTGGCGCATCAGCCAGTCACGCGCATCGGCCGCGTCCTGGTCAAACCACTTCGCGGCGCTTCCCAGCCTGAACGTGTAGCCCCACTCGTCCATGTCGCGGCACATGCGTTCACGGCCGACGTTCGGCAGCGATTGCGCCAGGATGATTTGCAGGTAGCAAACGGCATTCTCTTCCGCGTGATCGCCGCCCGCATCGGTATCCAACCCGGCCCGCCGTTCCGGCGTCATGCAAATGAAATGGGCGCCCTCATGCAGCACCGAATGCACCGGCGTGTCGAGCCGCGCGAAGATTTTGGATCCCATCAGGCCCGCCTCGCGCTCGCCCCAGTAGGAGCCGGGTATGACTTCGTCGGGGGCCACGAGCTGCAATGACAGGCCATAGCGGTCCAAGAGTACTTGCAGCGCGAGCCGATCGACGGCGTTAACCAACAGCACCGTGCAATTCCACGCCGGCGCTACTTCAAACTCGTCAGCCGGCGCATGGCAATGGACACCAGATCCCGCGCCATTTGTTGGCGCAGGATGTCCGCCTCGTGTTCTTTGGCAAGCTGCAGCGTCTCGTCGAAGCTGAAGTCCCTCGACAAGCTGATCGTCTGCGGCGCGAGCAACTCCTTGTCGCGGCCGCGCACGCTGAACGTCACGGTGTAGGTGAGCTCGTATTCGGTCGGGATGTTTTTCGCCGACACCGCGAGCGTGCGTTGCTCGACCAGATCCTTGGTGACATCGACCGTCGCCGTAGCGGCGGCGCGCGCAAGCTGCGGCGTCGCCCCGGAACTCTTGAGCTGATGTTCGAATTCGCGTGAGAAATCCGTGTACGGATCTTTGAGCGACAGATAGGGCCGGGCCATGACGGCAGGCAGCGGGTCACTGCCGGCCAGTCGAAAACCGCACGCGCACAGCGTGCATGCGCCGAGCAGAATCAAATATTTCGAAGCAACCACGGGGCTTACACCACAACGTTCACGAGCTTGCCGGGCACGATGATCACCTTGCGCACCGCCGAGGCGCCGATGAATTTCCGGACATTGGGATCGGCGAGCGCCGTGGCGCGCACCACGGCGTCGTCGGCGTCCACGGCGACGGAAATGTGCGCCCGCAACTTGCCGTTCACCTGTACGACCATTTGCACCGTGGATGATTGCAATGCCTCGGCGTCGACCTTGAGCCATGGCGCATCAACCAGCGCGGTGCGGTGACCCAAGTCCCGCCACAACGCATGGGTCACGTGCGGAATGATGGGCGACAGCGTCAGCACGGCAATCTCCAACGCCTCCTGTACGACGCTTCGATCCTGCGGCGAGGCCTGCGGGAACTTGGCCAGCGCGTTCATGAGTTCCATGACGGCCGCAATGGCCGTATTGAAGGTACGGCGGCGGCCTATGTCATCCGTCACTTTCGCCAATGTATGATGAGATTGCCTGCGAATGGCCCGCTGCTCCTCGGTCAAGGCCGCCTTGTCGAGCGGCGCCGCCGGCCCCCGCGATACGTGGTCGTACACGGCCTTCCACAGACGCTTGATGAAGCGATACGCACCCTGCACGCCTTCATCCGACCATTCCAGCGTTTGTTCCGGAGGCGCCGCAAACATCATGAAAAGGCGCGCCGTATCGGCGCCGAATTCATCCACCAACACCTGCGGATCGACGCCGTTCTTCTTTGACTTGGACATCGTCACGAGGCCGCCCGACTCCACCTCTTGGCCATCCGCACGCAACACCGCAACGCGGTGCTGCGTGATTTTGTCGGTGGTCACCGTTACATCGGCGGGATTGAAATACTCCACTCGCCCGGCATCACTTTTGCGGTAGAACATCTGGTTCAATACCATGCCCTGGGTGAACATCCGCGCGAAAGGCTCCTTGAATGGGACCGCGCCCATCTCGTTCATGAACCGCGTCCAGAAGCGTGCGTACAACAGATGAAGGATGGCGTGTTCGATACCGCCGATATATTGGTCCACGGGCAGCCAGTATTGGACCCGATAGTCGAGCATGGCCTGGTCATTGTCGGCGCACGCAAAGCGCAGGAAATACCACGACGAATCCACGAACGTGTCCATGGTGTCGGTTTCGCGCCGCGCGTCGGCGCCGCATTTCGGACACTTGACGTTCAAGAACGCGGCGTCCTTCAGGAGGGGATTGCCGCTGCCGTCAGGCACCAGGTCCGTCGGCAGAACCACCGGCAATTGTTCATCGGGTACCGGCACCGCTCCGCAGATCTTGCAGTGGATGATGGGAATCGGGCAGCCCCAATATCGCTGCCGCGAGATACCCCAATCGCGCAATCTCCAGGTGGTGCGCTTCTCACCCAAACTCTTGGCGCTCAAATCCATCGCAATTGCATTGACTGCGCGTTCATAGTCCAAACCGTCATACCGGCCGGAATCCACGCAGCGACCGTGATCGGAATACCAGGGCTGCCAGGCAGCCAACGAATAGGGTCGACCTTCGACATCGATGACCGGCTTGATCGGCAGTCCATATTTTTTGGCGAATTCGAAATCCCGCTCATCATGTGCCGGGACCCCCATGACGGCGCCGTCGCCGTAGCTCATGAGCACGTAGTTGCCGACCCAGAGCGGCACGGGCTCGTCGCTGATCGGATGGCGGACCACGAGTCCGGTCGGCATGCCCTTTTTTTCTTGAGTGGCAAGCTCGGCTTCGATCGCCGGACCGCGTTTGCACTCCTCGATGAACGCCGCCAATTTTGGATTGTCGCGCGCCGCATACGCCGCCAGTGGATGTTCCGCCGCTATCGCGCAAAACGTCACGCCCATGATGGTGTCGGCACGCGTGGTAAAGGCATACAGCACGCCGCCCTGGCCGATCTTGTGCGGAAATCCCAATCGCACGCCTTCGCTGCGGCCGATCCAATTCGCCTGCATGGCGCGCACCCGCTCAGGCCATTCCGGCATGTCGTTCAGGGCATCGAGCAGATCTTCGGCGTACGCCGTGATCTTCAAGTAATACATCGGGATTTCGCGCTTTTCGACCAGAGCGCCGGTGCGCCAGCCGCGGCCATCGATGACCTGCTCGTTGGCCAGCACCGTTTTATCGGCGGGATCCCAGTTCACCACACCGGTTTTCTGGTACGCGACGCCCTTCTCCAGCATGCGCAGGAACAGCCACTGGTTCCAACGATAATAATTCGGAAGGCAGGTCGTGAGCTCGCGGCTCCAATCCAAGCCGTAGCCCAGTGATTTCAGCTGCGCCTTCATGTGGGCGATGTTGTCGAGGGTCCATTTCGCCGGTGGTACCCGGTTCTCTATGGCGGCGTTTTCGGCCGGTAAACCGAAGGCATCCCATCCCATCGGCTGCAGCACATTGCGGCCGTTCATGCGCATGAACCGCGCCAGCGCATCGCCTATGGTGTAATTGCGGACATGCCCCATGTGCAAGCGGCCGCTTGGATAGGGGAACATGCACAAGCAATAATACTTCTCGCGGCTGTCGTCTTCCTTGGCCTCAAAGCTATGCTGTTCGTTCCAATAGTGTTGTGCCGCTGCTTCAATAGCGGCGGGTTCGTATCTTTCTTGCATGATTGGACGCCAGAATACCCGAGATGCAGGACGGCCGCGAACTGCTCTTAACCAAAGGATCGCATGCGAAACTTGAATTTTTACGGCGCATTGGCCTTGAGCACCTTGAGCGGCTGCCTGTGGTTTCTGGCCGTTACGCCGTTTGATTTCTCCGCCCTGGCCTGGATCGCGGCGATTCCCATGTTCATGGCGATTGAACGCGCCGGCAGCTTTCGCCGCGCGCTATTCCTTGGATGGTGGGCCGGGCTGATCGAAACCGCCGGCGGCTTCTACTGGCTGATCGATGTGATGCGCCGATTCGCCGATTTTCCCTGGGTGGGCGCGGCGCTCGTGTTTCTGCTTTTCTGTGCGACGCGTGCCATCATTTTCTTGCTGTTTACGGCCGCGGTGTGTGCCATTCGCAAACGCTCCCGGGTGCCCATGGCCCTGCTCGGGCCCGTTGTCATGGTCGGCTGCGAACTGGTGGTGCCGCAACTATTTCCCTGCGGCCAGTGGATCAGTCAAGCATGGAACCCGCTCGTCATCCAAGTCAGCGAACTGACGGGACCTTTCGGCGTCACCGCATTGCTGATGATGATCAACGGTGCTGCCTACGACCTGATGGTCAATATGCGCGCCGGCCGCTATCCGGCGATTGTTTCCGCGGTGCTGTTGGCAGCGGCGCTCATCTTCGGCGTGGTGCGCATGCGCCAGATCGATGAGGTCGTTGCACACGCACCCCACCTTGAAGTAGGCCTGGTCCAGCCGAACTTCGCCTACACCATTGACGGTGAATTCTCGCGCGACGAGACACTGCGGCAGCTCGCCGCCCTGCAGGAGCAATCACGCCGCTTGGAGCGGGCGGGCGCCCAGGCGCTGGTCTGGAGCGAGGGCAGTTATCCGATCACGGTACCGCGGGATTTCAGCGCCGACTTCTCGCCGGATTCTCTCGCGATGATCCGCCGCGGCTTTGCGATACCCACCATCATCGGCGCCGATATGTACGATACGGCGCGCGAGGATGCATTCAACTCGGCCATTTTGCTGGACAAGAACGGCAAGGTCGCAGGCCGGTATGACAAGGTGCGGCTGCTCGCCTTCGGCGAATACATTCCGGGCATTGATGCCTTCCCGTGGCTGCGCAAGCTCCTGCCGGCCGGTGCCGGCCGATTTACCGCGGGCAGCGGCCCCGGCGTGCTCTCCCTGCACGGGCCCGACGATAGCGTCTGGCAACTGGGGCCGGTGATCTGCTACGAGGATATATTGCCGGGTTTCTTGCGCGGCGTCGGACAATTGCGACCGAACCTGCTGGTCAATTTGACCAGCGATTCTTGGTTTGGCGCGGACACCGAACCCTGGGAACACATGGCGCTCGCCGTGTTCGCCAGTGTCGAGCTGCGCGTGAGCATGGTTCGCGCGGTCAATTCAGGCGTGTCTGCGCTCATCGATCCCAATGGGCGCGTGCTGCAGAAAACCTATGCCGACGATCCTTACCGCCATCCGCGAGCCGCGGATGGCGTCGTGGTCACAGTGCCGCTCATGCCCGGAGGACACACGGTGTTCGTGGCGGTGGGCAATCTGTTCGCCTATTTGTGCCTGGCGGGGACCTTGGTCATGCTGGTCATCGCGTTGCGCGGCCGCAAGCCCCAAGCAAAACCCTGAGCCGCGAACTCTGTTGCATCGCAATGGTGCTTGGACAGTTGCCGTATCCGCAGGCGGTTACGCCATCTTGCGAATCCTGCGTTGCCCGTGCCACGAGGAGACCTCATTCGTTCTGCTCATCCTGAACGAAGCAGGTTTCGTGCCAAACCCGGACCGAAGATCAATTGGGCTTACGGAATCGGTACACCACTTGATCGGTCCGGCCTCGCACGCTGCCGTCAAACACCGACAGCGTGTGATCATCCTGAGGATTGCGCAGCAGATCGCTTTGGGCATCGAGGCGGAAGCCGGCGGCTTCGATTTCTCTTCGCAGGCGAAGCGGGTCAATTCGATGCAGCGATTCGGTATCCCGCAGTCCAGAACCCGATTCAGCGATGTGATCGATGACCAGGTAGATCCCGCCGGGCTTCAGCGCCCTGAAGAACGCTCGATTCAGCGCGCCTACGTTCGCCGGCCCCATGAAGGAATCATGCAGGTCATGATAGTTCTGCGACGTCCAGATGAGATCGAGCGAGGCCAGTTTGAAATTTGCGGTTGCTGCGCTCAAGACCGAAACATTGGCGTAGCCCGGATCGTGCTCGAGCGTCTTGGTGCCGGCAACTTCGCTTGGCGCGCAGTTCGCCAATTGTTCCGTCGGAAGAAAGGCGTAAACATGGCCGTTGGCGCCGACCACGCCGCTCATGATGCGCGTGTAATAGCCGTTGCCCGGCATGAAGTCGGCCACCCGATCCCCCGCCTTCAATTCTGCGAACGCCAGCAGCTGCGCGGGCTTGCGCGCAGGGTCGAGCTTGACTTGATCGGCGGGCCGCCGCGCGTCCGCGACGGCGGCTGTCACCGCAGCGGGAACCAGCCTGTCAGCGTGCGCCGACAGCGGCAAGGGCACCGACAACAGCGCAAGCACCGTCAAGGATGCGGTCGAGAGATAAGGAACTGAATTCATCATGGCGTGTCTCCAATTGCAGGTTCTCGAGCGTACGAGTTAAAGTGCAGTTGAAGTCAAATCCTTTCTGGAGAACATCGTGGGACTGATGATCGGTGAAGTCGCGCGGCGCTCGGGACTCTCGACCTCGGCATTGCGCTATTACGAGAGAGCGGGATTGCTGATGCCGCCCATGCGCGTGTCGAAACGGCGCGTGTACGAGCCAAAAGTGCTTGGGCGCATTCGAATCATTCTGCTGGCGAGGCATGCCGGATTTACCGTGAAGGAGACCAAGACTTTTCTCAGCGGCTATCCCGTCAGCACCACGCCCGCCGAGCGCTGGCGCGCGCTGGCCGGCAGAAAGCTGCTTGAACTGGATGCCCAGATCACGCGGCTGAGCGAGATGAAGTCCATTCTCAATGACAGTTTTCAGTGCCGCTGTGCCCGCTTGGAAGATTGCGAAAAGGGCATGACGCCATCGCGCAGGGTCTCGAGTTGAACGAGATCCAAGCGGGAGAGCATGACCTGCTGGCTTTCCTGAAGCCGGATACGCTGTGGGGCGCGCTCATCTACCTCGCGATTTTTCTGTTGATGGCCGTGCTGGTGTCGCGCGGATTTCGCGCTGCGGCGCATGCTTCGATGACGCGCAAGGGTCATATCGACCGCACCACCATCAGTTTCTTGCAACAGTTCGGCTCGGTGCTGATCTGGGTCGTCGTGCTCATTTTGTATGCGCACCTGATTCCCGCGTTACGATCCATGGGCACGGCCTTGCTGGCGGGTGCGGGCGTGGCGTCCGTGGTCATCGGCCTGGCGGCTCAAAGCACGTTGGGCAACCTGGTGGCGGGCATATCGATTGCGCTCTACAGGCCATTTCGCCTGGGCGACACGCTCCAGGTCACCGCACCCACCGGCACCGACATCGGCGTCGTCGAGTTGATATCGTTGGGCTACACCACGCTGCGCGCACCGGACGGACACCTGATCGTTCTGCCCAATGCCATCGCCGCCAGCCAGGTCACCATCAATTTGAATACGACCTACGCTCCCTGGCCGATCACCATCACCATTCGTTTGAGCCGCGACGCCGACATGGAGGCGGCTCGGCAGCTGGCGCTCGGTGTTGCGGCGGAGAACGCCGGGGAGCAAGCCGTGGTCGGTTGCTTCCTGACCAAAATCGATGCCGCCGCCATCACGCTGGAACTGCGTTTCAAGGCGGCCGACGCGGCGGGCCGCGACACCCTGAGATCGAAAATGCTCACCGCTCTGTCGCGCCGATTCGACGAAGCGAAAATTGGCTCGAGCGGCGCCGAGTTGCCGGCCTTCTCCTAAAACGGCAACGCTTTTAAATCGGGTTCCACCCACCTGCGGCGGGCATCGACGGAAAACAATCGCGCGCGAGTCCAGTACGCCAGCGGCCAATCGGACCTGCCCAACGGTGACGCCATCAAAGCGTTGCAGACGGCGAACAAGCCGGGCCCTGGGTTCTGCCGAAGAAAGCTTCGAGCCGCGCGCAGCGACGCCTGCGTGATGGTTTCGTGATAGCCGTCGGTGTCGGTATTGGCAACGCCCGTCGCCTCGTTGTAAGCGCGAATGAAGCCCGGCATGTCCCGCGAGGCGTCCAAATCCCGGCGGCAGGAAATCAACCACAGGGCCGCGGCAAAGTGCGCCTCATGCGTCCACCGAGGCTTGGGCAGTGAGAGATCGATCAGCCCACGACCGATGGCGGCAATCTCTTCGTCCGAGGCGAATGACATCAAACAAGATGTTAGCAGCGCATTGCGAATACTTTCCAGGGAATCGCGGCTTGTAACTGCCAGGCCAGGGGGTTTAGGCTTGCGCGCTGCGCTGACTAAGGGGTAACGGGATGTTCAAATCAATCGCGGTTTGCCTGACGCTGACGGTCATGGCACCGGGGCTTGCACAAGCTCGCCCCTTCACGGCCAAGGATCTTGCGCTTCTGGATCGGGTTTCGGATCCACACATTTCGCCCGACGCGCGTTTCGTCGCATACAACCTGCGCTCGACCGACTGGGATGGCAACCACGGATTCAACGCGCTATGGGTCATCGACCGCAGCGCCGCGAACGCGGCGCCGCGCCTGGTGAGAGACCAGGAAAAATCCTCCACCTCGCCGCGCTGGTCGGCGGATGGCGAGTGGCTGTATTTTCTGTCGTCGCGGTCCGGCTCGACTCAGGTTTGGCGCACTGCCGCCAAGGGCGGCGAGAGTTGGCAGGTCACAAAATTGCCGCTGGACGTGAACTTGTTTCGCCTCGCTCCGGATGGCCATACTTTGGTCGCGGCGATCAACGTGCATGCCGAATGCGATACCCTGGCTTGCAGCAAGGCCAAGGATGAGGCCAAAGCGAAGGAGAAAACCAGCGGCACGCTATACGACACCGCCACGCCGCGATTCTGGGACACCTATCTTGACGGCCGCTACATCGGTCTGTTTACGGTTCATTTGAGCGGCGACAACGCACCGACCGACGCCGTTCCGCTCACTCGAAACTATGAGGCAGACATCGTCGGCCGGCCTGACGGCGATGACTCATCGTTCGTGGTCGCCGACGAACGCAGCGTGATATTTTCCGCCCGCCCTTCGGGATCCGCCCAAGGATTGGGAGATCCGAGCAGCCTGTACACGGTTCCGCTGGACGGCCGCGACGCGCCTCGTCGGCTCGATCCGGCCGCCGTCACCTCCGACAGCACGCCGGCCATTTCTCCTGACGGCACAAAGTTGGCCTACCTGGCGCGCAAGGGTTCAACGTTCACGGCACCGCGCGCGCGGATCATGATTCGCGACCTGAAAGCGGGCACGACGCGGCCGCTTGCCGAAAGCTTCGATCGCTCTCCCGACTCGCTCAAGTGGTCGGCCGACTCCAAGACCCTGTACGCCGGCGCCGAGGACGCGGGACAGGGGCGCATTTTTGCGATCACCGTCGCCAACGGCGCCGTCAAACCACTGACCGGCGACGGTCATGTGGGAAGCTTTGACCTGGCGAAAGGCGTGATCGTCTACAGCCGCGACGCCCTCGATTCACCGGCGCAGGTCTACGACATGAAAATCGGCGAAGCGCCGCGCGCACTGACCCATGCGGGGCAGGACACGGTGGCGCAAACGCCTTTCTCCTCGTTCGAGGCGTTCAGCTTTAACGGGTGGAATGACGAGACGGTGCACGGTTATGTGGTCCAACCCGCCAACTATCATCCCGGGCAAAAATACCCCGTGGCCTTTTTGATCCATGGCGGCCCGCACGGATCATTCGGCAACGCGTGGAGCTATCGCTGGAATCCTCAAGTTTGGTCAGGCATGGGCTATGCCGTGGTCATGGTGGATTTTCACGGCTCGAGCGGTTATGGCGAGGCGTTCGCCAAATCCATCGTCGGCCACTGGGGCGATCGGCCGCTCACGGATTTGCAAAAAGGCTGGAGCTACGCGCTGTCGCGCTACAGCTTCCTGGACGCTGACCGCGCTTGCGCGCTGGGCGGCTCCTATGGCGGATACATGGTGGCCTGGATCGCCGGCAACTGGACCAAGCCGTGGAAATGTCTGGTCAATCACGATGGTGTATTCGACATTCGCCTGATGTCGTACTCCACGGACATCCCCGGATTCCAGCAGTCGCAAAATGACGCGTCGACCTGGGACAAACCGGAGGCCGTGGAACGGTTCAACCCCATCGATCATGTCGCCGAATGGAGCGTACCCATGTTGGTGGTGCACGGTGGGCGCGACGATCGCGTACCGCTTGATCAAGGAATGGGTGCGTACGGTGCAGCGCAGCTTCGCCACATCCCCAGTCAGCTGCTGTATTTTCCGGATGAGAATCATTGGGTGCTCAAGCCGCAAAACTCCGTTCAATGGTATGCAGCGGTCGAGGCGTGGATGAAGCGCTGGCTGTAACGTTTCGAAAGCGTAGACTACGTCCGCAGCGCCTTTGGACCTTGGTTGCGAGAGAATCGGCAATGACATATCAAACCGTTGAACTTTCCCCTCAGCGGTATGCACGAACAGGTGGCGCGCTATACCTGGCAATCATCATTCTCGGTGCTTTTGCCGAAGGATTCGTCGCAAACAAACTTATCGCGGCAGGCGACGCGGCAACGACGGCTCACAACATCATGGCCTCGCCGCGGTTGTGGCATCTCAGCGTCGCCGGCGATCTGATTGTCGTCCTATGTGCCGTACCATTGTTGTGGATTGAATATTTGTTGCTGAGGCCGGTCAGCAAGCAACTTGTTCTGCTGGCGGTATTGTTCAATCTGGTGTCCCTGGCCGTCGAGGCCATCAGCAAGGTGTTTCTGCTGGTGGTCATGCCTGCATTGGGAAGTGCCGATTACGCAAGAGGATTTGATCCACAGCAGCTGCAGATTCTCGCGAACCTCGCGCTCAGATCGCATGACATTGCCTTCAATATTGCCCTGATATTTTTCGGTTTCACGTGCCTGGTGAATGGCTACCTGATCTTCAGATCGGGCTATTTACCGAAGTTTGTCGGCCTGCTGATGCAGCTGGCCGGTTTGAGTTATCTGATCGCCTGTTTCGCGGCGCTCTTTGCCCCTGCTTTCGCCGATCTGATAAGTCCGGCCATTCTGCTTCCGCCATTGATCGGAGAATCCTCGTTTTGCCTGTGGCTTCTGGTGAAGGGCGTGAACATCGCGAAGTGGAATGAGCGAATGAGCCTGCAACACGAGTATCGAGGAAATTCATGACCGCATCGGAAAAAAAGGTTCGTCTGTACGAGCTCGCGCTGGAGAATGGCCGTTCAGCCAGTCCCTTCGTTTGGCGCATCCGCTATGCGCTGGCGCACAAGGGCATTGCATTCGAGACCGTGTACCTGGGATTTACCGAGATTCCGACGGTGTTCGGCGGCAGATTCAAGACCGTTCCGATACTCGAGCACGGCGACACGGTCCTGGCTGAGAGCTGGGACATTGCCGAGTACTTGGACCGCGCCTTTCCTGACCGTCCGCCGCTGTTCGCCAGTCCGGGCGAACTTGCCGTGATACGGCTCACCGACGCCTGGTTCATGAACGAAGTCTTGAGAAAAATGTTTCGCGTGTATGTGAAGGACGTACACGACGCCGCGCGCCCGCAGGATCGGCCCTACTTTCGCGCGAGCCGCGAGAAAAACATGAAGGGCAAGACGCTGGAAAGCTTTACGGCGGATCGCGCATCCTACTTGCCGGCGATTCGCGCCTCCTTGCAGCCGCTGCGCACGCACCTGCAAAAATACCCATTCCTCGGCGGCAGCGCGCCCAATTTCGCCGATTACGTCGCGCTCGGCGCTTTTTTTTGGGCCGCCAGCGCCGGCACTTTGCCGCTGTTGGAGCGCGACGACGCACTGCGCGATTGGCTCGACCGCGGCTTCAATTTGTACGGCGGAATTGCGCGCGATCCGGGAGTCGGGCCGCTGTTCGAGGGGGATAGGGAAAATTGATGCGCAGCGAAATGCGGCCGTGGCGGTTGGGGGCTAAACTGTCCTCGAGTCGGCAACTCGATCCATTTCGGCCCCACGGAGGGAGTCCAGATGAGAATAAACACAATAGTCGCTGCTCTGTTCATATTGCCTTGGACCGCGGCGAATGCGACCGTGTACACGCCCCTCGCCTGGCAGAGCACAGTCGAGCACCACGCGAACCGCGTTTTCGTGGGGCAGCGCAAGCACATCAGTTGGATCCGCGATCAGAATCGGAATTTCATCGATGACCGGCTCGAGCTGGCTGCGCGGTCGGGGCGACCGGTCGACGTCATCGTCGATCTGAATCGCTGCCTGACGCCGGCAGAGATCGAGCGCGCTTTTGCACCCTTCGGCCGCATCAGCTATGTGGGGCGAATGATCTCTTTCGTTCTCCTCGACCAAGTGGCCCCGTCGAATCTTTCAAAGCTCGCTGAGCGCCCGGAGGTAGCGATGGTGCAACAGCGAGCGCTCATGAATCCAGAGATGGATATTGCATCGCGGGCGGTTGGGGCGCACAAGTCGAGCGACTACTCCGGCACGGCCGAGGATCTCGGCTTGACTGGTAACGGTGTGGTGATCGCCTTCATCGGTACCGGCGTGACCGACAGTAATTTCACGGCGCTGGCCGGTAAGCTTGTGGCAGGTTTCGATGCGACCAATCCAGCGGATCCCGGCGATGGCAGCACCAATCCGCCGGACACCACGACCCACGAATCAGTCATGGCGGCTATGGCTGTCGGGGCAGGTCAGACGGGCCAGACCTGCCGCAATCCCGGAGGAACCGCCACACCGAATTGTGCCGGCATTGCGCCCGGCGCGAAGTACGTCAACGTGCGTCAGTGCCACCTCGTGGGCACCACGGACACGTGCGATTCTTACGCGAAGGCTGTGGATTGGGTGGGGATGAACGCTGTGAAATTCGGTATCCGGGTCGTCAGCATGGCCTTCAGCAGTTGCGGTGATGACGACGGAACCAGCGCCGAAGCGCAGCAGGCAAATTACCTGGTCGCAATCGGCCTGGTGGTGGTGGCGGCCTCTTCCCAGAATCCAGCCAATTGCACTCCTGCCGGCAGCATAGGGGATCGAATCGTACGAGCGCCGGGATCGGCGTCTGATGTGCTGATGGTGACTGCGAGCGATGACAAAGGCACGGTCAAGCGCGACAACGACACGATCTGGAGTAATTTCACCACAGGGCCGCGTTCAGACTTCTCTCTGATGAACATCGAGCGCACGGCGCTCAAGCCCGACATCGCCGCGCCGGGTCAGGCTCTGGAAGTCTTCAGGACCCAGGCCAATTCGCATTTGACCGGCGTGTCGGGGACTTCCCCTGCAACGGCCATCACGGCGGGCATTGCTGCGCTGGTACTGGAGAAGTATCCGCTCATGACCGCCGAGAGTGTCAAAGAGCTGCTCATCGAAGCGGCCGACACTTCGCGAAATAACCAGTTCAACACCGCCACGGGTAAGTGGGACAGTTCTCTGGGTTGGGGGCTCGTGGATGTTGCCGCGGCGCTGAGCGCGGCCGCCGCACAAGGTACCGACATGACCTTCCCGAACTGCGCCGCCACCGGCTCGACGTCGGGACAACCTTGTCAGCTCGCGAACGGGCAGCCTAATTGGAATAACTCGGATATCAGCACCGCGACCGCGCCGCGGGTCGGTATCGCCAATTCAATATCGGTGCTCGTCACAAATCGCGGCCAGAACGCTGGGCTGGCGACCGTCAATTTCGGCGTGTTGATATTCGGCGCGGGCGGTCCGCAATTCCATCACATCGGTTCGCAGCAAGTGACGCTCACCCCCGGGCAGACCATGATGCTGTCGCAGCCTTGGACGCCGCAATCGACCGATCATACCTGTGCGCAGATTTCTATTGCCTTCGGGCAAGACACCGACTACACCAACAATATGACGCAGCGGAACCTCGTCATCTCGGCCTCGACTTATCAGATGCAGGTGAACAATCCGCTGTTCGTACCGGCGCATTTTGCTGTTGAGACAAAGTCCGAGCGACGCGGATGGATCTGCCGGGTCGATCAGCCGAAGTTCGATCTCGATCCATTCAAGGATTGCTGCCGCAACGTGACCATTACCTTCCTACCGCCGCCGAATACGCCGATTGGCCAACAGGCGCAGTGTCAGGTCGGCGTATTTGCAGCGCCGTTCAAGGGAGAGAGAAGGGCCATTGGCGGCGTGACGGTGGTGACCTACGTACCCAAGCCTTGCCCCGTTGAAGGGCAACTAGTCGATGTGCAGGGCCATCCGCTGGCTCTCGCCCGCCTCGAATTGAATCCCGCCGAGGAAGGACATGCGGGAATCGACGTCGTCGGGAACAGCGATTCGAACGGTTTCTTCAAGATTGTTGTGACTCCCGACGTGCCACAGACCCTGCGCATCAGCGCCGCTGGAGGAGAATCGGGCCGGATCACGTTGCGGCCAATGTGCGGGCCTTCGTTGCCGCGCGTCGTGGTGGGCAAACAGACCGTGAAACTTGACTATCTTCCGCCCATCGTCATCGGCGAGGTTCCGCGCGGCGCAACGGCACACTAAATTCAAGAGCGAGGAGAGATTACGTGCGCAAAGTCATTCTTGCGGGAGCGGTTCTCGTCGGTCTGAATGGATGGATTGGTCCGCTGAGCGTGAGCGCCGAAAGCTCTCCCTTGACGTCGCAAATTCCCAGCGGGACTGCTGACCGGGCGGCACTGCGTGTGGTGCGCCAGCAGTTGAAGGGGTTCGGTACGCCGCTCAAGATTGTCGCGCGCTCACACGTCTTATTCAGCAATATCGGGCAGTCGATTTTGCAGTTCAAGATCATCGACTCACACGGCGGACTGCACGGCGTTGCCCTGAATACCGAGCTCCATGAGACCGACATGGCGAAGCTCATGGCTGCGGATCGCGCGGCCCGTGCCGCCCGCTGGGGCGCATTGGACGGGCCGCTCGCGCAACGCATCGACCAATCTCCGGCACAGGCGCAACGCGTGATCGTTTGGGTGAGCGAGCGCCCCGCGACCCGCGGTAGTCGCCCTCCGCCCGGCCGCGAGCGAATGACAGGGGCGGATGTCGATAAGCTTTACGCCGCCAATGACGCGTCCCGCATCGAGGCACTGACAAAGCAGACCGCGCCGTTGCTCGAGCGCATCCGTCGAATCGACCCGGACGCTGCGGCGGAGGCGCTGAGTCCTTTCATCCACATGACCGCCACCGGCGAGAACTTGCGCAGTTTGGCGCGGGACCCGGAGGTCGAACGGATTTACCTGGATCTGCAGGGCTACGCAGAATCCGGGAGCGTGGCCAATGCAACCACCGGCATCGCGAGCCTGCAAGCACAGGGCATGCTCGGAGATGGTGTACTGATAGCCCTCACGGAGGCCGAAGGCCGCGTCGAGCCTGCCAGCCTTTTGCTGGGGTCCGTCGTGCAAGATGTTCGCAATGTTTGTCCGACGGTGAGCGATCACTCGACCGAGGTCGCGAGCATCATCATCGGACGCCAATTTGGTCTGTTCGGACCTCCCGTAGGGGAAAAGGGTGCTGCACCGAATGTGACGCTGCGAGTCGGCGGCTCCTGCTCGACCAACAGCAGCGAGCTCATGGACGCCTCGAGCCGCGCCGCCGACTGGGGAGCAAGAGCGATCAATCTCAGTTGGGGACTCGACACTCAACTCATCCCCGGACCCGTCGATCGGTTCTATGACGACATGACGATCAACCTGTGGCGGACCGTCGTAAAATCCGCCGGTAATCGTGGCTGTCTCGTGCCCGGCGATGACACCAGCGGCCCCGGCAACGGAATGACGACCAGTCCTGGGCTGGCTTTCAACGTCATCACGGTCGGCGGTTTCAATGACAACAACACCGACTCGTGGTCGGACGATACGATGTATGTATGTTCGAGTTTCGCGAACCCGATTTCGACCCATGGTGATCGCGAAAAGCCGGATCTGGCGGCTCCCGCCGTCAACCTCACTGTGACAACCTCGGGGCCGGCCAACCTGACCACGGTTTCAGGCACAAGCGGCGCGGCGCCGATGGTGACGTCAGCGGTCGCGCTGCTGATCCAAATCAACGCTAATCTCTCTATTTGGCCGGAGATCAACCGCGCTATTCTCATGGCGACAGCCACGCACAACATCGAAGGAATCGGCGCGCTCTCAGACAAGGACGGCGCCGGCGGTCTGAGTGCCGCTGAGGCAGCGAGCCTCGCGGGCGACGCGCAAAGAACCGGGGGCTTGGCCTACAACTGCGACTTATCCACACCCACCGTGTTGGATCTGAGGACACTTTCCGTGGGCGCGCACACGCGCCAGCGGATTGTGCTCTCATGGGACACTGATCCGACTTACCAGGACTATGCGACTCAACCGAGCGCTGACATCGATCTGCTGGTTGTGGATTCGGGCGGGCACACGGTGGCGTCCTCAACGCGTTTCGACAATACAAATGAGGCCGTCGACTTCGACACTTTTCTCGGCGGCACTTTCACGCTGCGTGCCGTCAAATTTCGCTGCGATCTACCAACCTGGCTCGGTTGGGCCTGGTACACGATCCCTTTGCCGCGACGGCCGCGTTAGCCGCGCCCTTGAGCAAATTTATATCTCGGTCCGCATCGTTGCGCGGCCTCACCCCCTGGTTCATTATCAGCTCCCACTATCAGACCGGAATAGCCTTTGCCGAACGAACCGGGGCTTGGTGGCGATCCTTCCATCGGGGAGAGCCAGCGAGCCGTTTTTCTAAGCTATGCGTCCGAAGACGCGGATGCCGCCCAGCGGATTTGTGCGGCCTTGCGCGCCGCGGGCATTGAGGTGTGGTTCGATCGAAGCGAGCTTCGCGGCGGCGATGCCTGGGACAATGCGATCCGCAAGCAGATCAGGACCTGCGCGCTGTTCATACCGCTCATCTCCATCCACACGCACGCCCGCGTCGAGGGATACTTTAGGCTCGAGTGGAAGCTGGCGGTCGATCGCTCGCATCTCATCGCGCCGGAAAGGGCCTTTCTCCTGCCGATCGTGATCGACGATACCCGCGAGAGCGATGCGCTCGTTCCCGACAAGTTCCGCGAAGTGCAGTGGACACGGCTGCCGGGCGGAGAATCGCCGCCGGTTTTCGTCGAGCGCGTATCGCGACTTCTGTCGCGGGACGGGCGCGCCCAGCCCATCCTAAGCGCGACAACCGGTGCGGTGGCGTTGACCAGCGCGCCGCGTGAAGATGCCGCGCCGACACCGGCGGCCGCGCATGCCGCGGCCTCGAGTCGATTGCGCCTGGCCCTGCTGCTCACGCTGGCGGCGGGGGCCATTGTGGCGGGCTACTACGCGGTTAACCGCTTTGTGCTCTCGGGACGGTCGGACTCAACGCGCGCAGCAGCACGGAGCACATCCTCCACGATGCTCGCGCCGGCCGCGATCACTGAAAGCTCCATCGCGGTGCTGCCGTTTCTCGACATGAGCGAAAAGCACGATCAGGAGTATTTTTCGGACGGACTCGCGGAGGAACTCCTGGATCTCCTGGCGAAGGTGCCGGGGTTGCAGGTCATTGCGCGAACCTCGTCATTCTCCTTCAAGGGAAAGTCGGAGGACATCCCGACAATCGCAAAAAAATTGAACGTCGCCAATATTCTGGAGGGCAGCGTCCGCAAGTCGGGATCGCACCTCAGAATCACGACGCAGCTGATCCGCGCGGACACCGGCGTGCACATCTGGTCGGAGACCTACGATCGCGAACAGGAAGATGTCTTCAAGGTTCAGGAAGACATCGCGCGCGCGGTGGTCGACAAGCTCAAGCTTGCGCTGCTGGGCGGTGTACCGGTCTCCAGCGCCCGCACCTCGAATACGGAGGTTTACAATCTGTTGCTGCAGGGGCGTTACTTTGTTGCCTTTGATACAGCCGACGAGTTGCTCAAGTCGATCGACTGCTATCGACGCGCGATTGTCCTCGACGCCGGCTACGCACCAGCCTGGGCGGGCCTGTCGTATGCAATTTTTCGGCAGGCCGCGAACAGTTACGTTCCAGTCGAAGCCGCGTTCAAGGAAGCGATGGCGGCGGCACGCAAGGCCGCGGAACTCGATCCCACGCTCGCCGACGCGTATAACATGATCGGCTCGCTCAAGATGGCGGAGGATTTCGATTGGTCGGGCGCGCACGAAGCCTTCAATCATGCCTTGCAGCTCGATCCCACCAACGCGAATGCGCTCTTCTCCGCCGCGCATCTGACGATGACGATTGGCACCGCCGATGAGACGTTGGCGCAGTCCCGCGAGGCGCTCGCCCGCGATCCGCTCAACCTGCTCTACCGGCGCTACGTGGGTCGTGTGCTGATGTTCGCAGGACGCTACGACGAAGCCGAAGCGCTGATTCGCCAAGTGCTCGACATGAATCCGTCGTTTCCCGCGGCCCACTACGAGCTCGGACGAATCCAACTGCTGCGCGGCCAGGCCGCAAAAGCGGTGGCCGAGTTCGAGGCCGAACAAAGCGTCTGGCGGGCGTTCGGGCTGCCGCTGGGATATCACGCGCAAGGGCGTATGGCCGATGCCAATGCCACACTCGCAGCGCAGGTCAAACAGGCCGCCGGCTCCGAATTTCAGCTCGCGGAAACCTATGCCTACTTCGGCGATGCAGACAAGGCTTTCTACTGGCTGGACCAGGCGGTTCGCAGCCACGACCCCGGCGTTCAGTGGCTGCGCGGCAATCCATTTTTGAAATTCCTGACGGCCGATCCGCGCCACGCGGCCCTGCTGCATCGACTCAACCTACCGCCGTGAGCGCGGGCGCGACAGCCCGCGTACCCGGCTCACCGCCGCCGCGAACCGGCGCGCGGCTAACCGCCGCGGCACTAACCGCCGCGTCGCCGCCAGGCCGCGATTGCCAGCAAGCTCAAAGCTCCCAAGACAACGGGATAATTGCCGACCCGCGCGTAAGGCGTCAGGCCCGTCATGGGCAGCACCTCTGTGCGAAGCACGCCCTGTTTGAATTGCGGCAGTTGTGCGACGATTTTCCCGCGGCTGTCGATCGCTGCGGTGATGCCGTCGTTCGCGACACGTACCAGGTATCGCCCGGCTTCGAGCGCGCGCATGCGCGCAATTTGCAGATGCTGATGCCGCGCCGTTGAGTCCCCGAACCAGGCATCGTTGGTCACGTTGATGAGCAAGGTCGCCTGACGGAAAACTTTGAGCTGTTGGCTGCCGAACGCGTCTTCGTAACAGATCGTGAAGCCCAGCTTTTGCCCGGCCGCGCTCAATGGGGCCTGATGCGAGCTGCCCGCGGTGAAATCGTCATAGGGCAGACTCATCAGCCGCAACCAGGCGCGCACGAAGGCCGGCACGGGGAAGTATTCGCCGAAAGGCACCAAGTGCCGCTTGTAATACCAGCCACGCCCATCTCGCTCAAGCACCAGAATCCCATTGAAGTACTGATTGGTTTGCGGCAGATAGTTCACGAGCCCGATGGCAAAATCGGCATCGTGAGCGCGTCCCTGCTCTTCGAGTTTCATCAAGTAGTCCGGAATATTGGGCGCCAAGACAGGCAATGCGGCTTCAGGCCAGATGATCAGGCGGGAACCCCACGCATCGCCGGTGAGCTGCAAGTAGCGCTGCATGGTGAGCTCGCGATTTTTCACCTGCCACTTCTGATCCTGCGGCACGGCGCCCTGTACCGCGGCGATCGCCACAGGCGCGCCGGCCGCTTGCGTCCAAGCGTGCCTTGCCAGCAATGCGGGCACGGCAAACAGCATCGCGGCAGTGGCCATACTCAGGCAGCGGCGCGAGAAAGGCACGGCCGGCATCAACGCCACATTGATCGCGACTGAAATCGCGGCCGCGGCCCAGGTAAGCCCGTACACACCGAAGATCGGTGCCCAACCCGACAGGGGCGAATCGATCAAGGCGTAGCCGGTCGACAGCCAGGGAAAACCGCTCAAAAACCAGCCCCGCAGCCACTCGAGCAGTACCCAAAGCGCCGGCAACACCAGCCAATCCCGGGTCGCGCCGGGCTTGAGCCAGAAACGATTCGCGACATAGCACAGCGCGGCCGCGTACAGCGACATTGCCGCCACCAGTAAAATCTGCAGGACCAGCGTAAGCCAGACGGGGACGAGGCCGAACACGTGCAGGCAGGTGTATAGCCAGTAGGTACCGCATGCGAACAGGCCAATACCGAATGCCGCGCCCGCGGCGCAGGCGCGGCGCGGCGGCAGGCCGCGTATGAGCGCGAATAGCGCCGCCGGCGCCAGCAGCGCGAAGGGCCACCAACCGAAAGGCGCGAAGCCGAAGTTGAGACTTGCCCCTGCGGCAAAAGCAGCCGTCAGGCGCGCCAAACCTTGATTGCGTGGCGCGCCGGCAGGGCCGCGCGCGACGCTATTCAAGGATTCGACTCGGCGGGCGGCGGCTCGATATCGTACGGAACGGTCACCCGCAGCAAATCAATGCGGCGCCGATCGGCGCGCAAGATGCGAAACTCCAGGTTTCCGATTTTGATGGTTTCGCCGCGACGGGGCAGCCGGCCGAACTCTTGCATCAGCAAGCCGCCGATGGTGTCGTATTCCTCGTCGGAGAACGCCGTTGAAAAGTACTGGTTGAAATCGGCGATCGGCGTCAATGCCCGCACCGTGAATTCGCGCGGCCGCTCCTTGCGGATGGTTTGGTCATCCTCGACATCGTGCTCATCGTCGATCTCGCCGACAATTTGCTCGATGACATCTTCGATGGTGACCAAACCGCACACGCCGCCGTACTCGTCGACCACCATGGCGATGTGATTGTGGCTGCGGCGAAATTCCTTGAGCAGGACATTGAGCCGCTTGCTCTCGGGAACGAATACCACCGGGCGCATGTATTCCCGGATCTCGAAATCCTCGTCGCCCGCGGCCTGCAGGCGCAGCAAATCCTTGGCCAACAAGATTCCCAGGATTTGATCGCGATCCTCGCCGATCACCGGGAAACGCGAATGGCCCGACTCGATCACCAGCTCGACCAGCTTGTCCGGCGGCTCATCACGCTCGACGAACACCATTTGCGAACGCGGCACCATGATGTCGCGGACCTGCATGTCCGCCACGGCCAGCACCCCCTCGAGCATCACCAGCGCATCGCCGTCGAACAGGCCCCGCTCACTGGCCTCGCGCAGATTCTCGACCAGCTCCGCAAGATCGCGCGGCTCGCCGGACATCGACTGGGTAATTCGCTTTAACCAGCGGCCGGTGGTGCCGCCATGAGGCTGTTCGGACATGGGGGCAGAGCATACCGGATCAGCGATACGGGTCCGAAAACCCAAGCCGATCAAGGATTTGAATCTCGCGGGATGCCATTTTCGCCGCTTCGGGAGTGCGTTCGTGATCGAATCCAAGCAGGTGCAGTACCCCGTGAACCGTCATGTGCGCCCAATGCGCTTGCAGGGATTTAGCTTGGGCGCGCGCCTCGAAGGCGACCACAGGCGCGCAGATCACCAATTCGCCCAGGAAATATCGACCGTCGGGAGCAATCCCCGCGCCGGCAAATGACAGCACATTGGTGGGCTTGTCCTTATGCCGATACTGCGCATTCAAACTGCGGCTGCGTGCCGTGCCGACGATGCGTACCGACAGCACCACGGGCTTTCTCACGGATGTCAGCGCGGCCGTGGCCCACATGGCCAACAGCCGCGAACTGGGAACCCAGGGCGTGCGTGACGCATAACTGACGTCGAGTTCGAGTCGCTGCGCCAACTTACGTGCCGTCGTTCGGAGCGCTCGCCTCGTAGGCTTGAACGATTCTCTGCACCAGCGGGTGACGCACCACATCGCGGGACGTAAACATGGTGAAGGCAATGCCGCGCACGCCGCGCAAAATATCGATCACGGTGCGCAAGCCGGATTGCTTGGAGTTCGGCAGATCCACCTGCGTGATGTCGCCGGTGACCACGGCCTTGGAACCGAAGCCGATACGGGTCAGGAACATTTTCATCTGCTCATTGGTCGTGTTCTGCGCCTCATCCAAGATCACGAAGGAATCGTTCAAGGAACGTCCGCGCATGAATGCCAGCGGCGCGACCTCGATCACGTTGCGCTCGATCAGCTTGGCCACGCGTTCGAAGCCCAGCATTTCGTACAACGCGTCATACATCGGCCGCAAATAGGGGTCGACCTTTTGCGACAGATCCCCCGGGAGAAAACCCAACCGCTCGCCCGCCTCAACCGCCGGGCGGACCAGAACTATGCGCCGCACCTTTTCCGATTGCAGTGCCTCCACCGCGCACGCGACCGCGAGATAGGTTTTGCCGGTGCCGGCAGGTCCAATGCCGAAGGTCAGGTCATGCGTGCGGACATTCTTCAGGTACTCGGTTTGATTCGCGCCGCGCGCGCGCACCGCCCCGCGGGCGGTGCGGACCTTCAGTTCGTCCGCATCCGGAGCGGCCTCGGGATCATTGCCGCCCATGTCGAGTTCTTGCAGCGCGATGTGCACGCGCTCGGAGTCCACCGGCTCGCGCTGCGCGCGCGCGTACAGGTCCTGCAATACCGATTCCGCGCGCTTGACCGCGGGCGCCAAACCCACCAATTGAAACCGATTGCCGCGCCGTCTCACCTCCACGCCCAGTCTGGATTCAATCAGGCGCAGGTGTTCATCGAGAGGACCGCAAAGCTCGACAAGGCGGACATTGTCGGCGGGATCGAGCAGCACATCCCGGGTCATCGGTACGGAACTCACGGTGCTCCCGGGCCGGCGAGGCGTCCACGCAGGGAGTTAGGCATCGCCTCGGTAATGACGACGTCCGCAAAGCGGTTCATGAGCTTTGTGGGATCATCGGCAGGACCGTCGAAATTGACCCAGCGGTTATTGTCGGTGCGGCCGGCCAATTGCTTAGGATTGCGCTTGGCGGGGCGCTCGACCAGCACCCGTTGACGGCTTCCCACCATGCGTTCGGAAATCGCGCGCGCCTGGCCGTTCAATCGCTGCTGCAACAGTTCGAGGCGTTGCTGCTTGACCTCATGCGCCACCTCATCGGGCAGCGCAGCGGCCGGGGTGCCGGGCCTGCGGCTGTAGAGAAAACTGAATGATTGATCGAAACCGACGTCGGCCACCAAATTCATGGTCGCCATGAAATCCTGTTCCGTTTCTCCGGGGAACCCGACGATCAAGTCGGTCGATATGCAGATATCCGGCCGCACGGCGCGCAGCTTGCGCAGCTTCTGCTTGTATTCCAGCACCGTGTGGCCGCGCTTCATGGCGGCAAGAATACGGTCCGAACCGCTTTGCACCGGCAGGTGCAGGTAGTTGTTGAGCTGCGGCACGTTGGCATACGCCTCGATCAAACTATCGTTGAAATCCAGCGGATGCGATGTCGTGAAGCGAATGCGCTCCACGCCCTCGATGCCGGCCACGAAGTGAATCAACGTCGACAAGTCGGCGAGCGTGCCGTCCGCCATGGGCCCGGCATAGGCATTGACGTTTTGGCCGAGCAGCGTGATCTCGCGTACGCCTTGGGCTGCCAATCCTTCGACTTCGCCCAGCACCTGCTCGAACGGGCGGCTGATTTCCTCGCCGCGCGTGTACGGCACGACGCAAAAAGTGCAGTACTTGCTGCAGCCTTCCATGATGGAAACAAATGCCGTGGAGGCCGTGGTGCGCGTCTGCGGCAGCCGATCGAATTTCTCGATTTCCGGAAAACTGATGTCGATTTGCGACCGGCCCGACTGCTTCAGGCCGTCAAACATGGCGGGCAGCCGGTGCAGGGTTTGCGGGCCGAACACCAGATCGACGAAGGGCGCGCGCGCGGTGATTCCCTCCCCTTCCTGGCTGGCCACACAGCCGCCGACGCCGATGACCACATGCGGGCGCTGCTGCTTGAACAGCCGCCACTCCCCCAACAGGGAAAACACTTTCTCTTGAGCCTTTTCGCGTACCGAGCAGGTATTGACCAGCAGGACGTCCGCCTCGGCGGGATTGTCGGTGCTCGTCATGCCATGCGCGGATTCGAGCACGTCCCGCATCTTGGCGGAATCGTATTCGTTCATCTGGCAGCCGAAGGTTTTTATGTATAAAAGACCGGGCATTTACAACATGGGCTCATGGGGAAAAGGCCGCTAAGATACTAGGAACCATGGCAATACGCGAAGTTCTCAAAATGGGCGACCCACGCCTCCTGGCTGTAGCGCTGCCGGTAGGCCGGTTTGGCACGCCGGAGCTGGAAAACCTGCTTATCGATATGCAGGACACCATGCGCAGCCTCAATGGCGCCGGGCTCGCCGCACCGCAAATTGGGGTCGGATTGCGGGTGGTGATATTCGGCTTCGAGCACAGCCCACGCTATCCGGATGCGGAGTCGGTCCCTTTCACGGTACTCATCAACCCGCAGCTCACGCCGCTGGGCGAAACCATGGACGAGGACTGGGAGGGATGCCTGTCGGTTCCCGGGATGCGCGGACTGGTGCCCCGTTATCGCGAACTGCGCTATACCGGCTTCGATGCCGCCGGAGGCCCCATCGACCGCACCGTGAAGGATTTCCACGCCCGCGTGGTGCAGCACGAAGTCGACCACCTGGACGGCATCCTCTATCCGCGCCGCATTCGCGATCTCACCCAATTCGGCTTCAACGATGCGCTGTTTCCCGGGGAAGTCCTGGTCGATGAGTAGTCCCGCTTTGGCT